>Ga0066256_1000841_pt1 | contig 55480 bp, 53 predicted proteins | sample ThiBio_1000_biof_FD_87107 | JGI IMG/M metagenome (GOLD analysis project Ga0066256, IMG submission 87107) | Wastewater bioreactor microbial communities from Cape Town, South Africa - Thiocy_expt_1000_biof (version 2) | ecosystem: Engineered > Bioreactor > Thiocyanate-remediating >... | reverse complement strand
TGCCGATCACGGGCCGCTCCAGAAACACATAGAGCAGGATCACAATAGCCGCGGCGCCGCCCAGCACCCAGAAACTCTGCGGCTGAACTGTCGCGCCGAGCAGATGCACGGGCGTATCGCCGGAAATGCTCGGCAGCTTGTGGAACTGCTTGTCGAACAGAATCTGCGCCGCGCCGCGCAGCAGGATCGATGCGCCGATGGTGATGATGATCAATGTCACCGGCGATGCGTCGCGCGCGGGCTCGATCGCCAGCCAGTACAACAGCAGACCGACGATGACCGAAACGCAGACCGCAAGAACCGCCGCGAGCGGCAGCGGCACGCCGGCGGCGGTGAGGAACACCGTCACCATGCCGCCGAGCATCACGAATTCGCCCTGCGCGAAGTTCACGACATCGGACGCGTTGTAAACCAGCGTGAAGCCGAGCGCGACCAGCGCATAGACCGCGCCGACGGTCAGTCCGGAAATCAGAAACTGGACGAACTCGGGCATTCCGGCTCCGCGAACCAGGCTGTCGGCAACGACATGAAGCGATCAGAAGAAAGAACGCTTCCGGATGGATCGACCTGAGCCGTCCGGAAGCGCGATGATGTCACGCTTTACGCGTCGCGCCTATGCGCCCGGCTTGATCAGCGTCCAGTCGCCGCCCTTGATTTCGAGCATGCGGAACGCGGAGAGATCGAGGCCGAGATGGTCGGTCGGCGACATGTTGACGATGCCGCCGGTGCCGACAAAGCCCTTGGTCTTCTCGATCTCGTCGCGGATTTTCTTGGGGTCGTTGTTGCCCGCGCGCTTCATGGCTTCAACCAGAATGAACAGGCCGTCATAGGCATGGCCGCCGAAGGTCGAAACCGGCTGCTTGGTCGCATCCTCGTAGGTCTTCTTGTAATCGACCACGACCTTCTTCTGCGGATCGCTGTCCGGCAGCTTGTCGCCGACCAGCAGCGCAGCCGCCGGCAGACGCACGCCTTCCGCCGCAGGGCCGGCAAGCTCGATGAAGCTCTTCGAGGCGACGCCATGGCTCTGATAGAACGGCGTCGCGGTCATGCCGAGCTGGGCATAGTTACGTGTCACGATGGCAGGCCCCTGCCCGAATCCCGGATTGACCACGGCCTGCACGCCAGCCGTGTTCTTGATCTTGGTCAGCTGGCCGGTCATGTCGCTGTCGCGGGGACCGTAGCTTTCCTCAGTGACGATCTTGATGCCGTAGTTCGGCGCCGCCTTCACGCACTGGGCCCGCATCGAGGCGCCGAAACCGTCGGTGCCGGAGATCAGCGCGATATTGGTCAGCTTGCGCTGCTTCAGATTCTCGAAAATCTTCTCGCAGGCCATCTTGTCGGTGTGCGGCGTCTTGAAAACATATTTGCGCACCGGATCGATCACCTCGACCGCGCCCGCAAACGAAATGAACGGAACCTGCGCTTCCTCGAACACCGGGATCATCGCCATGGTGGTGCCGGTGGTCGAACCGCCGGCCATCGCCACCACCTTGTCGTCCTCGATCAGGCGTGTCGCGAAGGTGCGCGCCTTGTTGGCGTCGCCGCCGTCATCATAAATGACGAGTTCGATCTTCTTGCCGTTGACGCCGCCTGCGGCGTTGATCTTGTCGACATACATCCGCAGCGTCTTGTCTTCGGGCTCGCCGAGAAACGACGCAGGACCGGTGACGGAGAGAACGGAGCCGATCTTGATGGTCTGCTGCGCATGCGCCGAGCCGCTGAACGCCAAGGCGGCGACACTCGCGGCCAACATGAACTTCAATGCCGATATGGATTTCACAGCTCATCCCTCCCTGAATGATGGGCGCCCGGTTTTTGAGGGCTTGCCCGACATGTTTCCAACCCTAATGCGCATAGTCTCAAGTGCAACTATCCGCGCATCTGATTCAGCAATATAATTGACCGGACGGTTGGTCAATAGTAATCTGACATCCAACGGCTGCCAAAACGGCCGATCCGGGAGGATGCCTTGGAAGCAAGTCGATCTCACGACAATGCGGATGCGCACGCGCTGGCCGAGGCCTGCGCGAACACGATGTGGCAGGACGACCGCGCCAGCAAAGGACTCGGCATGAGCCTGCAGCGGATCGCGCCCGGCGAGGCCGTGATGTCGATGACTGTCCGCAAGGACATGACCAACGGTCACGGCATCTGTCATGGCGGTTTCATCTTCACACTGGCAGACTCGACCTTCGCTTTCGCCTGCAACACCTACGATCAACGAACAGTCGCCCAGCAATGCGCGGTGACTTTCCTGCGCGCTGTCAGCGAAGGAGAAACGCTGACGGCGCATGCGGTAGAGCGCAATCGCGCCGGACGCGGCGGCGTGTATGACGTGACAGTTCGCGACAGCAGCAACACCGTGGTCGCGGAGTTTCGTGGACATTCGCGAACCATTTCAGGACGTCTGCTTGGTTCGGACGACCATGACCAGAACAGCAAATAAGCAAGACCCGGGAGAGACCATTGATTCAGATTCCGTTGCGCAAGCTCGACCGGCTGACGCCCGACCAGGCGGACCTCGATCGCTTTGAGACCGCCTCCCGCGACGACATCCGCGCGCTGCAGCGCGAGCGGCTGGCGTGGACGCTGCGCCATGCCTACGACAATGTGCCGCACTATCGCGCCAGGTTCGATGCCGCCGGCGTGACGCCGGATTCCTTCAAGGACCTCTCCGACCTCGCGAAGTTCCCCTTCACCATCAAGACCGACCTGCGCGACAACTATCCGTTCGGCATGTTCGCCGTACCGGAACAGAACGTCGCGCGCATTCACGCCTCGTCGGGCACCACGGGCAAGCCGACCGTCGTCGGCTACACCAAGCGCGACATCGACACTTGGGCGGACGTGGTTGCGCGCTCGATCCGCGCCGCAGGCGGCCGCCCCGGCATGAAGGTGCATGTCGCTTACGGCTATGGCCTGTTCACTGGCGGCCTCGGCGCCCATTACGGCGCGGAGCGGCTCGGATGCACCGTGATTCCGATCTCGGGCGGCATGACCGAACGGCAGGTGCAACTCATCAACGACTTCAAACCCGAAATCATCATGGTGACGCCCTCCTACATGCTGGCGATCCTCGACGAGTTCAGGAAGCAGGGCCTCGATCCGCGCAAGTCCTCGCTGCGCATCGGCATCTTCGGCGCTGAACCGTGGACCAATGCCATGCGCGAGGAAATCGAGGAAGCGTTCGATCTTCACGCCGTGGACATCTATGGTTTGTCCGAAGTGATGGGACCCGGCGTCGCCAGCGAATGCGTCGAGACCAAGGATGGCCTCCATATCTGGGAAGATCACTTCTATCCCGAGGTCATCGATCCCGCGACCGGCGAAGTGCTGCCCGACGGCGAGAAAGGCGAACTGGTCTTCACCTCACTGACCAAGGAAGCCATGCCCGTGATCCGTTACCGCACGCGCGATCTCACGCGACTGCTGCCGGGCACCGCGCGTTCGTTGCGCCGGATGGAGAAAGTCACCGGCCGTTCCGACGACATGATGATCGTGCGCGGCGTGAATGTCTTTCCGACGCAGATCGAGGAAAAGCTGCTCGCGATTCACGATCTGTCGGTTCACTACCAGATCATCCTCACCCGCGAAGGCCGCATGGACGAGATGGAGATTCAGGTCGAGGCCCGGCCCGATGCCAGCTTCCCCGGACGGCAGAAGGCGACCGGTGAACTGATGCAGTCGGTGAAGGACACCATTGGCGTCACCGCGCGCGTGACCGTTCTCGATCCGGGCACCATCGAGCGCTCCGTCGGCAAGGCGAAGCGCATCATCGACCGCAGGCCAAAGGAATAAGGCTTCACATGGCCCGCAAACGCGCCAACGACTACGACGACAAGCGGCAGGCGATCCTCGATCGCTCGGCGGAGCTGTTCTCGGCCTATGGCTACGACCGCGCATCAATGAGCAAGATCGCCGATGCCTGCGGCGTATCGAAAGCGAACCTCTATCATTACTACAAGGACAAGGAAGGTCTGCTGTTCGACGTCATCCGCTTCCATCTCGAGGAATTGCTGGAAGTCGTCGAGAGCGCGGACAATCCCGATGCGCAACCTGAAGTACGCCTCAACGGATTGATCGCCGCCCTGCTCGAAGCCTATCGGGATGCGGATTCCCAGCACAACGTGCAGATCAGCAGCATGCGCTTCCTGCCGGATGAACGTCAGGCGCAGCTCAAGGCGATGGAGCGCGATCTGGTGAAGATATTTTCGGCGGCCGTCGTCGGCGTGGCGCCACATCTGAAGGGCACCAAGATGATGACGCCGGTGACTATGTCGCTGTTCGGCATGGTCAACTGGCACTACCTCTGGTTCAGGAGCACCGGCTCCGTCAGCCGGAGCGAATATGCCGAGATCGTGACGCGCCTGATCACCGATGGCGCGCGCAACCTGCTCAAGCCTGCTCCGAAGCAGATGAAACGGACCGCAGCAGCCGAATAATCTTTCCATCATCCGGTGCCTGTCCGCACCCAACATCGAAGTGATCGCATGAAACTCGAAAGCTACGTCAAGGGACACTGGACAGCGGGAAGCGAGTTGATCGAGGTCCGCAGCGCTGTCACCGGCGACGTGGTCGCTGAGGCGACCAGCGGCGGCCTCGATCTGCGCGAGGCTCTGGCTTATGCGCGCAATGTCGGCGGCAAGAACCTGCGCAAGCTGACGTTTCATCAGCGCGCAGACCTTCTAAAAAAGCTCGCGCAATACATCACCGAACGGAAGGACCAGCTCTACAAGCTGTCGTTCCAGGCGGGCGCGACACGCACCGACAACCTGATCGACGTGGATGGTGGCATTGGCACACTGTTTGTCTATGCCGGCAAGGGCCGGCGCGAACTGCCGAACTCCACCTTCCTGATGGACGGCGCGGTTGAACAGCTGGGCAAGACCGGCACGTTTGCCGGCCAGCATATCGTCACCTCGCTGCAGGGCACTGCGGTCCATATCAACGCTTTCAATTTCCCGTGCTGGGGCATGCTGGAGAAACTCGCGCCTGCCCTGCTCGGCGGCGTTCCTGTCATCACCAAGCCCGCCACGGTGACGTCCTATGTCGCCCATGCGCTGGCGCGCATGATCGCGGAGTCCGGCATCCTTCCTGAAGGTGCGTTCCAATTTATCGTTGGTTCGACCGGCGACCTGTTCGACCACCTCACCTGTCAGGATGTGGTGTCGTTCACCGGTTCGGCCAGCACATCGGAAAAATTGCAGCGCCATCCCGTGATTGCGAAGGAAGCCGTGCGCTTCATCGCCGAACGGGATTCGCTCAATGCCGCGATCCTCGCGCCGGACGCCGCGCCCGGCTCGCCCGAGTTCGATCTCTTCATCAAGGAAGTCGCCAAGGAGATGACCGTCAAGGCGGGGCAGAAATGCACCGCGATCCGCCGCGCATTTGCGCCCAAGGCGCATGTCGAAGCCGTCATTGAGGCATTGCGTGACCAGCTCGATAAGGTCGTGATCGGCAATCCCGAGCTTGAAAACGTGCGGATGGGACCGGTCGTCGGCCTCGACCAGCGCCGCGATGTGCTGGCGCATGTGAAAACGCTGCGAACCGAAGCGCAGCTTGTCGCGGGCGATCCGGAGAACTTTGACGTTCAGGGCGCGGATGTGCTGCGCGGCGCGTTCATTCCGCCGCTCCTGCTGCATTGCGCCGATCCCGTTCACGCGGCGCATGTGTATTCGGTCGAAGCCTTCGGTCCGGTGTCGACCGTGATGGGCTACGGCGATCTGGACGAAGCCATCGCCCTCACCAATCGCGGCGGCGGCAGCCTCGTGGCGTCGGTCTATACGCACGATCCAAAAGTCGCCTCTAATCTGGTGTTCGGCGTTTCCAGTTTCCACGGGCGGCTGGTGATGATCGCCCGCGATTGCGCCGGGGAGCAGACCGGACCCGGCTCGCCGATGCCGCAGATGGTTCACGGCGGTCCCGGCCGCGCGGGCGGCGGCGAAGAACTCGGCGGCGTGCGCAGCGTGCATCATTACATGCAGCGCACCGCGCTGCAGGGTTCGCCAGCCATGCTCACCGGCATTACCGGAAGCTGGACGAAGAACGCGCCCATTGTCGAGAAGGACAGGCATCCGTTCCGTTATCATTTCGAGGATCTGGATATCGGGCAGACATTCCACTCGAAGGAACGCACCATCACTCTCGATGACATCGAGCACTTCGCCAACTTCACCGGCGATACTTTCTATGCGCACATGGATGAGGAAGCGACCAAGGGCCACCCCTTCTTTCCCGGCCGTGTCGCGCACGGCTATCTGCTGCTGTCGTTCGCCGCGGGCCTGTTTGTCGATCCCGATCCGGGCCCTGTTCTCGCCAATTACGGCCTCGACTCGCTCCGCTTCACCAAGCCGATCCAGCCCGGTGAAACCATCAAGGTCCGGCTGACAGCCAAGGACAAGTCGCCGCGCAACAAGCAGTATGGCGAAGTGCGCTGGGATGTCGAAATTCTGACGGACAAGGGCGAGTCGGCCGCGACCTACGAGCTTCTCACCATGAACGCGGTCCGGCCGCAGGCTTAAAAAGACCAAAGGGAGAAAACCATGATTCTCGTCACTGTGATGTATCCGGCCGGAGAAGCCTTCGATACCGACTACTATCTCAAGACGCATATGCCGCTGGTCAGGGATCGCTGGGGTCAGCATGGACTGAAAAGCGCGCAGGCCATCAAGGGCGTCGTGAAGCCTGATGGCAGCGCCCCGGACTATCAGATGATCGCGCTGATCACGTTCGGTTCGCTGGATGATTTCAAAGCCGCCGGAAAGGCGCATGGCAAGGAAATCTTCGCGGACATTCCGAACTTCACCAAGGCGCAGGCCGTGGTGCAGATCAACGACATCGTTGGCTGATTTATCGATCCGCAATGCCGGGAGCGGAGCCACGCGCAAATTCGGAGCAACTTCATTCACCAGAGAATGAAGCGATTGCGCGCGAATTCTCGCTGAAGGGCCTGCCGGATTCGTTTTACGACGACCCCTACCCGACTTACCGCGCCTTGCAGTCGGCTGACCCGATCCATCGCATGCCGGACGGATCGCTGTTCCTGACACGGCACCGCGATCTTGAAGCGATCTACAAGAACACGTTTCATTTCAGTTCCGACAAGAAGGTCGAGTTCGCGCCGAAATACGGCGCGGGTTCGTTGCTGTTCCAGCATCACACCACGAGCCTCGTCTTCAACGATCCGCCGCTGCACACCCGCGTGCGGCGTCTGATCGCGGGCGCACTCAATCCGCGCGCCATCGCCGAGATGGAGCCGGGCCTGATCGCGCTGGTCGACAGGTTGCTGGACAACATGGAGGCACACGGGAAAGCCGACCTGATCGAGGATTTTGCCTCCGCGATTCCGATCGAAATCATCGGCAACCTGCTCGACATTCCACACGCGGATCGTGCGCCGCTGCGCGGCTGGTCGCTGGCCATTCTCGGCGCGCTGGAGCCGTTCCTCACGGATGAGGCACAAGCGCGCGGCGAACGCGCCGTCGGTGAATTTCTCGATTACCTCCGCCATCTCGTGACTGAGCGCCGCGTCCGTCCGGGCAATCCCGAGCATGACGTGCTTACACGCCTGATTCAGGGTGAAGCCAGCGGCGAGAAGCTGAGCGAGATCGAACTTCTACAGAACTGCATTTTCATCCTGAACGCAGGTCACGAAACCACGACCAACCTGATCGGCAACGGACTCGAATTGTTGCTGCGCTTTCCGCACGAACGCCAGCGCCTGATCGGCGATCCCGCGCTAATCAAACCGGCCGTCGAGGAATTCCTTCGGTTTGAAAGCTCCAATCAGCTCGGCAACCGCCGCGTGGTACAAGACACCGAGATCGACGGCCTTGCCATCCCGAAAGGCACGCTCGTGACACTCTGCATCGGCGCTGCCAACCGCGATCCGGATGTCTTCGCGGAGCCCGACCGTCTCGATACCACCCGCGCGCCGAACCGCCATCTCGCCTTCGCCTCCGGCGCGCATGCCTGCGTCGGCCTGACGCTGGCGCGGCTGGAAGGCCGGATTGCCATCGGCCGCTTCCTTGCGCGTTTTCCGAACTATGCCGCCAACGGCCCCGCCTATCGCGCAAGACGCGTGCGCTTTCGTGGATTCACAGCTCTTCCCGTTACATTATCTTAAATCACAGCAGGAATGCCGTATGCCGACCTTTGACAAAGCCGCCGCAGAGACGTTGCTGTCCACTGTTTTCGCGCCATGGGTTCAGGACCTTCGTCTGTCCATTGAAGCCATCGGCGGCGATAGCGCGGTCCTTCGTATGCCCTTCTCGGACAGACTCTGCCGGAGCAATGGCGTCATCTGCGGGCAGTCGCTGATGAGCCTCGCGGATACGGCAATGGTCTTTGCTGTCTGCGCCGCCGCGGGCGAATACATCGGCATGACGACGGTGGATCAGACCATCCACTTCATGCGCCCGGCCACGAAAAGCGATGTTCTCGCCGATGCCCGTGTCGTGCGGCTCGGCAAGACCATGGCTTATGGCAGCATCACGATCCGCACCGATGGCGACGAGCGGCCTGTTGCAATGGCGCAAACCGCCTATGCCCTGCTGCGTGAAAGCAAGTAAAATTGCAAAACTCATGTCTGCACGAGATTATCCGATCTCGGGCGATCTACTCCCTCTCCCCAATGGGGAGAGGGTTGGGGTGAGGGGCTTTCAATCTATCGAGAGATTCTACGCCCTCACCCGCCGCGCTTCGCGCGTCGACCTCGCCCCACGGGAGAGGTGAAGAAGAAGGGCCTGCTGATAGCTCTGTTGCACCTGAAATCCAGCAATCACATCTGATCGTAATCGACTACGACGCGCGACGAGACTGGGTGCGCCTGGCACGTAAGCACGAAACCGGCCTCGAGTTCCCACGGCTCCAGCGAGTAGTTCAGGTCCATCACCGTCTCGCCTTCGACCACCTTGGCCCGGCAGGTGCTGCACATGCCGCCCTTGCAGGCGTAAGGCAGATCCATGCCCGCGCGCAACGCCGCGTCGAGAATGGCTTCGCCTTCCGCGATCGGCACATCCTTGCGTTTGCCGTCCACGATCAGAGACGCGATCGCCTTCGGCGGGGCTTCCGGCGCGATCTGGACCTTCGCCCGCGGCTTGCCGCCAAGCCCGGAGACGAACCGTTCGACATGCACGCGTTCGGCGGGAATGCCGAGATCGACACAGGTGCCCTCAATGTCCGCGCTCATCTCGACGGGACCGCAGACAAATACATGGTCGACGGCGGCGGCAGGCACCATCGCGCGCAGCAACACCTCCACCTTCTCCCGGTCGAGGCGGCCATACAAAATGGGCAGATCCTGCTCTTCCTGCGACAGCACATGGAACACCGACAGGCGTCCCATGAAACGGTCCTTGAGTTCTTCCAGCGCTTCCCGGAACAGAATGCCGTTGGTCGTGCGGTTGCCATAGAACAGGAAAAAGCGGCTGTTCGGCTCGCGCGCGAGAATCCCGCGAACGATGGACATGATCGGCGTGATGCCGGAGCCTGCGGCGAAGCCGACATGCACCCTCGCCTGATCCGGCGCATGGGCCACGCCGAAGCGGCCCGTAGGCGTCATCACGTCCAGCTCATCGCCGGATTTCAATTCGTCCAGGGCCCAGCTTGAGAACGCGCCGCCGTCCACGCGCTTGACCGCGATGCGCAGTTCATGGTCGTCCGGGCTCGAGCAGATCGAATAGGATCGCCGCACCTCTTCCCCATCCATCGTGGTGCGCAATGTCAGATACTGTCCGGGCGCAAACGCATAGTCTCCGGCCAATTCATCCGGAATGGCGAATGTCATCGAGATCGCGTCGGATGTTTCGCGCTTGAGATCGTTAATGGCGAGACGATGAAATTTCGGCGTGTGGGACATGGATAATGTCTCTAGTGGCACTTGAAATAATCGAACGGTTCGCGGCACGACCTGCAGCGCCACAGCGCCTTGCAGGAGGTCGAGCCGAATTCGGACAGCACTTCCGTGTCGATGGAGCCGCATTGCGGACACGCCACCTGCTGTTCGCCGAACAGCGCACGACGGCCGCTGCCGGCCTGCGGCGGCGCGATGCCGTAGTCCTTCAGCTTCTGGCGGCCATGCTCGGTCATCCAGTCGGTGGTCCAGGCCGGCGACAGAACGGTGCGGACTTTCGAGTTGCGAATTCCCTCGCGCGCCAGTGCCAGTTCGATCTCGAGTGCGATCATGTTCATCGCCGGGCAGCCGGAATAGGTCGGCGTGATTGCCACCTCCACGCCTTCATCGGTGACGGTCACATCACGCAGCACGCCAAGATCGGCGATGGTCAAAACTGGAATCTCCGGATCGACCACCTGCGCCGCCGCGTTCCACGCGGTCTGGCGCAAATCATGAATGCTGGCGGCGCTGTTCACCATGTCGCGTTCGGAAACGTTCGCTGCATCGATTGCAGCTCGCTGAGAAGATGGCCGAGATGTTCGCTGTGATGGCCGGTGCGGCCACCTTTCTGCATCCAGTTGTTGGCCGGAAGCGTCAATGTGGCTTGCGCCAGCACCGACGACACCGTGTCCATCCATCCGGCCCGCAGGGCTTCAGGATCGACCGCAACGCCCCCGACAATAAGCTCTACATCGCTCGCATCGACGTGAAACAGCTCGCCCGTGAAGGACCAGAGATCGTCGATGGCGACCTGCGCGCGGCGATGGCTTTCGTCGGTGCCGTCGCCCAAGCGGATCATCCATTCGGAAGTGTGGCGCAAATGATAGGCGCTTTCCTTCTCGGATTTCGCTGCGATCGCGGCCAACGTGGCGTCCGCCGATTTCATCATCGCGCGCCAATATGGATCGGCAAATGCCGAATAGAAGAACTGCCGTGCGATAGTGCGGGCGAAATCGCCGTTGGGCTGCTCGACCAGCAACAGATTGCGGTACTGCCGCACGTCGCGCAGATATGCGAACTTGTCTTCGTCGTTTCCGGCGTTCTCGACCTTGGCCGCGTAAGTATAAAGCTCCCGCGCCTGCCCGATCAGGTCGAGGCCGATATTGGCCAGCGCCATGTCCTCTTCCAGCATGGGCGCATGGCCGCACCATTCCGAGACGCGGTGGCCGAGGATCAGCGCATCGTCGGCGCGACGCAGGGCGTACAGCACCAGCGGGCTTTCGGCGACTTTGATCGATGCAGTGGTCATAGTTACCAACGTTCCGGTTCGAATTTTGCTGTCATTGCGAGCGAAGCGAAGCAATCCACGGCAACACGCTCAAATGGATCGCTTCGTCGCTCCGCTCCTCGCGATGACGAATTGCCCGATGCGCAACGTCACATATGTCCGACTTCGTCCGGCACATCGTAGAAAGTCGGATGACGATAGACCTTGGACATCGCCGGCTCGAACATCATGCCTTTCTCCGACGGGTCCGACGCCACGATCGCGTTGGACGGCACCACCCAGATCGAAAGCCCCTCGCCCCGGCGCGTGTAGATGTCACGTGCCGCCTGCAAGGCAAGCGTGGCGTCGGCCGCATGCAGCGAGCCGCAATGCTTATGGGCAAGGCCGTTGCGGCTGCGGATAAAGACTTCCCAGAGCTGAACATTCGGTGTGGCCATGAGGTGTCCTCCGATCAGGCGGCAGCGGCGCGGCGCGCCTTTTGTTTTTCGGCATAGGCTGCAGCCGCTTCACGCACCCACGCGCCGTCGTCATGGGCCTTGCGGCGCGCCGCCATGCGGTCGCGGTTGCACGGGCCATTGCCCGCGAGCACCTGCTTGAATTCATTCCAGTCGATGGTGCCGTAATCCCAGTGCTTGGTGTTTTCATTCCACTTGAGATCGGCATCGGGCAGCGTGAGGCCGAGATAATGCGCCTGCGGCACGGTGGCATCGACGAACTTCTGCCGCAGGTCGTCATTGGAGAAACGCTTGATCTTCCACGCCGTGGACTGGTCGCTGTGCTGACTGATGTTGTCAGGCGGACCGAACATCATCAGACACGGCCACCACCAGCGGTTCAGCGCATCCTGCGCCATCGCCTTCTGATCCTCGGTGCCGCGCGACAGTGTGAGCATGATCTCGTAGCCCTGACGCTGGTGGAACGACTCTTCCTTGCAGACGCGGATCATGGCGCGCGCGTAAGGACCATAGGAGCAGCGGCACAGCGGAATCTGATTCATGATCGCCGCGCCGTCGACCAGCCAGCCGATTGCGCCGATGTCGGCCCAGGTCGGGGTCGGATAATTGAAAATCGAGGAATACTTCGCCTTCCCGCTCAGCATCGCGTCGATTAATTCCTCGCGCGACGTGCCCAGCGTTTCGGCGGCGGCATAAAGATAGAGACCGTGGCCGCATTCGTCCTGCACCTTGGCCAGCAGCGCCGCCTTGCGACGGAGGGTCGGCGCGCGCGTGATCCAGTTGCCCTCGGGAAGCATGCCGACGATTTCGGAATGAGCATGCTGGGAAATCTGCCGCGTCAGCGTCTTGCGATAGGCCGCCGGCATCCAGTCGTTCGGCTCGATGCGATCGTCGGCATCAATGCGCGCCTGAAAATGCGCCGCGCGTCCGGCGTCCTCGATAAAGGGAGCCTCAGCTTCGGGGGCTGCATTGAGCGCCTGGGTATACATCGCCGTTTCCTCCGGGAGACACCGGAGAATATATAACAGAATTTTATTCCATCAAGCTATTTGTGTAACACATTGTGCTGCACATCCGAGAACCGCCGGCGGAACTCCTCCCCGGGCGGGCTCAATGGGCCGGACACACTCTCCCCGGCTTCGTCGAGCCACAATTCGGATGACGGCAGAAGGGCTTGGTACAGCCGCGCGCAAAGTGCCCGGGCTTCCGGCGCAGGCCAGCCGGATGGCAACAGGTTCGAGGGAAGCAGCGGATCGCGCAGGATCACCCGCCGGTAGTGATGGATCAGCAGGACACGCGCGAGAATCGCATCCGCCGGCGAAAGTGCGTCTGTGCCGCCGATCCAGCTTTCGAGCGGCCCGAAAGTCTTGATGAACTCACGATACGAATCCGCCGTCCGCTCCAGCGACCAGCTGGCCTTCACCAGTTGGCGCCCCGCCGTATCGTCGGCGGAAACTTCCAGCCGGATGGCCCCTTCGACGCCCCGCGGCAACGGCACGGCGGACGGTGCAACCCATACACCTGGAATGGGGCTGCCGAATCCCGCTTCCGTCAGCGCGGTCCGCGACGCTTCGCGATCGGCACCGTTTTCAATCAGCAGCAGCTCGAACCGCCCCGCCCAATCCGAGACATGCGGATTGTAGACATGCTCGACCGCGCTCTCGAAGCGCTCGCGGCCGCGCTTGGCCAGCTTGTAGAAACTCTTGCGACCCACCTTGTCCCGGTCGAGCCAGCCATCCGCCGCCAGCCGCGATACCGCCGTGCGGACCACGCCACCATCGGTCCCAAGGATTTCGAGGAATTGTAGCAGCGTGCCGAGCCAGACCGAGCCGCCGCGCGGCAGGATGGCGTCGCCATAGAAGGTGATGATGAGGGAGCCGGTGCGTGATGGCTCACGCTTGAAGCGGCTGACAATGCGGGACAGAGGATGAGGACTCATGCGCGAAAGCATAGTGCATTCGCCGATCCCTGCGAGGGCATTCCCGCATGTCACCGCCATTTCGAGATACCTTCCAGACAAAATTTGGATATCCGACAGGCTCCTGAAAACAGGAACAAATGTTTCAGATCATGATCTTCATGTTTTACTTTAAGATTTAATCTGGCCGTTTCGTCACGCTACTGCTGGTCAACTGCTTCAGCGTCAATGCGTTTCCGAGTGCGGCTCCGAGAGCCGTATTGTCGAGGATGCACCATGTCGGGACGTCTGACTGGCTCTGCGTCTCGACTTGCTCCGCAAGAGAAGCGAGCGCTGCGTCGTCGTAATCCGAATAATAAATCTTCGGCGCGCCGTGCCAGCGATAATAGGCCAGCCCGGTCCAACCGCCCGGCCTGCCCGCTTCGGCCACCGGCGCGGGATCGGCCGCGACGCGCGCAATTTTCAGATCGGCCAGCCGTGATGTCACCTCCGGCGTGAACCAGCTTCGGTGCCGTGGCTCAAGAGCAACTGGCGTCTCGATGCGTGCCCTCAAGTCCTGAAAGAACCGGTCAGTAACCTCCCCGTCGAAACCGAAACTCGGCGGCAGTTGCACGAGCAGCACGCCGAGCTTCTCGCCGAGACCCATGACTTCCGCCACGAAGCGATCGAGCAGCGGTGCGCAATCGACCAGGCGCGCATCGTGAGTCATCGCCTTCGGCACTTTCACCGAAAAGCGGAAATCGTCCGGCGTGGAGCGCGCCCAGCGCTCATAGGTCTTGCGCTGGTGGGGGCGATAGAACGAGGAGTTGATTTCGACGGCATTGAAGCGGCGCGCATAGCGCTCCAGATGGCTGCCGCCTTGCGGAATTTCCCCGGCGTAACGTGACGGCACGCCCCAGCCGGCGGTGCCGATCCGTAAAATGGTGTCAGACATTAAAGGCATGTAAGCCCGGACCTTGCGGGCATCCACCACCCTCCTGTCCAAAGTGTATCTGATGGCTTGCCGCAGTGACGAAACGCCATTATACGTTGCCCCGCGCTGGCCAAATCACCTTAACGGCTTAGGTCTGGCGCCGCCCCCAACACCACTAACCTGTTGGTTTTGTGCGACTAAATGCTCCCTTCGTCTATCGGTTAGGACGCCACCCTTTCACGGTGGAGAGAGCGGTTCGATTCCGCTAGGGAGCGCCACCCCATCGCCAAGAACGGTCGTGAGGCCTTCGCGGTTATGCACGCGCGCCGACATTCGCAGCGTCCCATGAACGCCTTGCCGGACTATGCACCCATTCCGAGCGACCGGCTCATGACAGGCCGGAACAGCGCACCTGCAATCAGGACACGTCACATCGTAGCAAGCCGAACCGACGCACCATCTTAACAACGACACGAGCCGAGGATTAAGCTGACCATGACCGGCGCAGCCGGATCGAACATGGAGACTGACGATGACAATGCCCCAGGACGTGGCCCGGCTCCAATCCCAGATGAAGGAGGCCGTGAAAACCCACTGGAAGGCCTTCCTGATCGAAGGCATCGTTCTTGTGATCCTCGGGCTGGCCGCCGTGGCCATTCCGCTGCTGGCAAGCATCGCGGTGACGATCTTCCTCGGATGGCTGTTCCTGATCAGCGGCGTTGTCGGCCTGTATCTGACTTTCACCACGCGCGGCATGCCGGGTTTCGGATGGTCGCTGCTCTCGGCCCTGCTGGCGGTCGCCGCGGGCCTCATCCTGCTGGTGCAGCCGATCGCTGGAACGCTGACCCTGACCCTCGTAGTCAGCGCCTACTTCATCGCCGAAGGCGTCACGACCATCATGTATGCCCTCGCCCATCGCCGCGAACTGAGCGGCCGCTGGGGCTGGCTGCTGTTCTCCGGTATTGTCGACCTTGTGGTCGCGGGCTTGATCATCGCCGGGCTCCCCGGCTCGGCTGCATGGGCCATCGGCCTGCTTGTCGGCATCAACCTGGTTTTCGGCGGAACATCGCTGATCGCGATGGCGCTCGCAGCGCGCAACTCGTGAAATTCCGCCGATGCCAACAGCTTCGATCTAGCAGCCGCGGCAGATGCTCTTGATCCTGCGGTCGAGAGCCTTGTCCTCGGCGGACTCGGCGTAGCCCTTTTCCTGCGCAGCGGGCACTTCGTTGGCCCGCGGCTGCCGGTGTCCGACCGGCGCCTGAGGGATTCCACGTGCGTCTGGGCTGGCCGATGGAGTTGCGGATGCCCCGCTCTTGCTTTGCGCCAGCGCGCCCGAGGCAGCCAGCAACACTGCAGCGACAGCAATCGGGATGGCTTTTCTCATGTCACGTCTCCACCAATGCGATTCCTCAGCGTGACGGCATTCTAGCGAGAACCGAGCGGCGTTTCTATCGTTCCGCAGTTGCGCCTGCCCTGCGCCGCACAATCCTGTGTCTTGCGCAGATCGGCCATCGAACTGAGCAACCAGATACCCGCAGCGACCAGCACGAGGAAAAATCCAAGCATCACGGCGTTTTCGACCGCGCGGTTGCCGTCATCCTCCGGTGGTTCGGGTGCGGTCATCGCGATCAATCGCTTGCCGGCGGATAGAGATGGACGTCGCCGCAGTAATCGGTGACGCGATATTGCTGCTCCGCATCTTCACGTCTTCGCGACAAGTACTGCGGGCCGACCGGCGCCTTGCCATGACCGCCAGGAATATCGAGCACGTAATCCGGCTGGCACAAACCTGACACGCGTCCCCGCAGGGACTGCATCAGTTTCTGTCCTTCTTCCAGCGTGGTTCGCAGGTGCGCCGTACCCGGCGCAAGGTCACCATGATGCAGATAGTAAGGCTTGATGCGGCATTCCACAAAAGCGCGCATCAATGCTTCCAGCGTCGCTGCATTGTCATTGACGCCGCGCAACAGCACGGACTGGCTAACCATCGGAATGCCCGCATCGGCCATGCGCGCAAAGGCGGCACGCGCCGCATCCGAGAACTCGCGCGGATGATTGACATGCAGCGCTACCCAGGTCGTCGCTCCCTTCACTTTCAGCGCGGCAACCGTCTCGTCTGTCACCCGCGACGGATCGGCGACCGGCACGCGGGTGTGGATGCGGATGATCTTCACATGATCGATGGCCGCAAGATCGCCCATGATCTCCTGCAGACGACGCGGCGACAGCATCAGTGGATCGCCGCCGGTCAGGATCACCTCCCAGATTTCGGGATGCGCGCGGATGTAATCCAGCGCTTGCGCATAGGCATCCGGAGATAGCGCCGTCTCTTTTCCGGGGCCGACCATTTCGCGGCGGAAGCAGAACCGGCAATACACCGCGCAGACATGCACCAGCTTGAACAGCACACGGTCCGGATAACGGTGCACGATGCCGCTGACCGGCGAATGGGCGTAATCGCCGATGGGATCGGCATTCTCCTCGGGCCGCGTGACGAGTTCGTCGGCAGAGGGAATATATTGCCGCGCGATCGGATCGTTCGGGTCCGACGTATCGATCAGGGCCGCGACGTCCGGTGTCACGGCCACGGCATAGCGCGCCGCGACCTTCTCCAGCGCGCGCAGATCATCCGGCGCAGCAAGACCGTGATCGACAAGATCGGCGGACGTTCGCAGTGTCGCAGCAACGCGGCTCATGCGTCACGCTCCTGCGGCGTCCAGACCACCTGATCGATGCGACTTGCACCGCTCGCCAGCATCACCAGACGATCGAACCCAAGCGCCACGCCACAGGCTTCCGGCATCTGCGTCATGGCCGAGAGGAAATCTTCATCAAGCGGATAACGCTCGCCATAGCGGCGCTCCTTCTCGTCCATCGCCTGCGTGAACCGCAGCCGCTGCTCCACCGGATCGATCAATTCGCCGAAACCATTCGCGAGTTCGACGCCGCAGGCATAGACCTCGAAGCGTTCCGCCACGCGCGGATCGGAAGCCTTGACGCGCGCGAGCGCGGATTCCGGTGCGGGGTACTCGTAGAGGATCGTCAGACGGCCCTGCCCCAGATTCGGCTCGATGTGCTCGACCAGCACCTTGCTGAAAATATCGGACCACGTGTCGTCATCGGTCACGCGCACACGACCAGCGACCGCCGAGGCCAGCGCGTCGCGATCCGCGCGTCCACCCGGAATGGTGGCCAGCAGATCGATCCCGGCAAAACGCGTGAAAGCGTCGGCAACGGTCAGAAGATCGGGCTCGGCAAACGGGTTGGCGGTCTTGCCGCGAAACGAGAACATCCCGATGCCGGTGGTCTGCGCAGCCTGCGCGATCACCACGACGGTGTCGGCCATGATGGTCTCATAGTCCTCGTTGGCGCGATACCATTCCAGCATCGTGAATTCCGGCAGATGAACCGGGCCGCGCTCGCGGTCCCGGAACACGCGGGCAAATTCGACGATCTTCGCCTCTCCGGCGGCCAGAAGTTTCTTGCAAGCGAATTCCGGCGAAGTCCGGAGATAATAGCGCGACCTGATTCCCGATGCAGAGGTCAGGTCGGCGGCCGGGGCATGGAGATGGGTCTCGTTGCCCGGCGATATCTGAAGAATTCCGGTCTCGACCTCGGCGAATCCCTCGTCCTCGAACCAGTCCCTCAGGCTGCGCAAAATAGCGCTGCGGGCCTGCAGGAACGGCTTGCGGTCGAGATGGCGGTCCGGCGACCACCAGGGCGACGGTTTTTGCTCCGGGTTCATGCCGGAAACGCCCGATTCCGGTGCAAAATGCTGGCTTTACCGGTCCAGATCAGTATGTTGCAGCCCGAAACAGCCTTGCCGGACCAGCAGGCGCCGACCCGGCGCGGCAACCGGCCCTGAACGTTAGGAAACCTATCTGTGAAAGTCATCGCCAGTTCGATCCGCAAGGGCAACATCATTGAGCAGGACGGCAAGCTATATGTTGTTCTGAGTGCGGAGAACATCCACCCCGGCAAGGGAACCCCGGTCAGCCAGATCGAAATGCGCCGCATCAGCGACGGCACCAAGGTGTCCGAACGCTACAAGACCACCGATCAGGTCGAGCGCGCCTATGTCGAGGACCGCGACTACAACTACCTCTATGAGGACGGCGACGGCTTCCACTTCATGAACAACGAGAGCTTTGAACAGCTCATGGTGCCGAAGGATGTGGTCGGCACGCAGGCGCCTTACCTGCAGGAAAACATGACGGTCAAGCTCTCGATCCATGAGGGCAACGCGGTTTCGATCGTGCTGCCGCAGCGTGTCACGCTCGAAGTGGTCGAGACCGAGCCTGTCACCAAGGGCCAGACCGCGTCGTCGTCCTACAAGCCTGCGATTCTCTCCAATGGCATTCGCACCGGCGTTCCACCGCACATCGGAACCGGAACGCGCATCGTCGTCCTGACGGAAGACGGCTCTTACGTCGAGCGTGCCAAGGACTGATCGCGTTCGGCGAATGGCGCTGGCGAAAACACCAGATCACGACAGAGCGGCATCAACGACAGGCTGGTGCCGCTTTCTTTTCGCCGCGATCCTCTCCTTCGGCGTTATCGTATCGTCCGTTCATGCCGACGAATTCCGCACTCCTGAAATTTCCGTTGCCAGGCCCGCCTGCCCGGCGGCATTGAGGCAGTTGAAGACTGAGATCGATTCCCAGCCGTTTGCGGCGGATCATTTCAGCCTCGCGACACGGCGGCTGCCTCCGATCAATCCGCCTCGCATTGATGCGCTGGCGCAGCTCAATGCCGTACCCTCTCCGGTCTTTCCGGGAATCCAGTTCAGTCCCGTGCCGGTGCTGCTGCCGTTCGACAGCGCGCTCTATCTGACCGATCGGCACAACGGCGCGGTCGGCCTGCTCGTCTCCCGCTATCAGGCCGGGTTCGATGCCGCCGCCATGTTCGATGCCGGACCGGCGGGATACGATGCGGTCTTCATGCTCCCTCCCGGTTCGGGCGACGGCATCCCGCACCGGATTTACGCAAAGCCCGTCGAAGTCCAGATATCCGCATCGCTTCTGATCTACGACATCAAGGACCCGCTTGCGGGCAAGGGCGAGCCGGTCAAGGCGCTGGCGGCACAGTTTCCGAATCTCCGCCGTGTCATTCGCGAAGGCTATGTGCGTTATGCTTTCACGCGCTTCGGCGTGCCTTACGTGGTGTCGATCCAATGCCGCGACGCGCGCGCCCGCAGCCGCCGTCTCTCTTGCCGTGAAGCGGCTCCGGTCGCCGAGCGTTTCCTGAAGGCGCTTCATGTCGCGGGTGGAACACCGCGCGGTTCACGCTATCCCATCACATCCGAGGTCGTGGAACGCCCCATCGCGTATTCCCCGGACTTCACCTATCGGCCGCCCGGGGAGATTATCGAGAACAGCGGCTATCGTGGACAAAGCGGACGGCGGGACATGACCGCCTACGCGCAGATCCGATTTCCGATCGAAAAGGCGCCCGCTTTCGCCAACTCGCAGTCGTTCATGAACTGGGGTGACTGCAATCTGACGGGCCGCGTCTCCTTCCGCCCGACCAAAGGCGACGAATATCACTGCAAGCGCAATGACAAGCCGCTGGTGTTCGATGAATCCGCCAAAGAAAATTACAGCTATCCCTGGCAGGACAATTTCTGCGAAACGCGCGACTTCGAGGTTGGCCAGTGCGCCAACGGCATGGGTCATCAGGGACAGGACATCCGGCCCTCGTCGTGCATCCTGCGCAACGACGGCGCGGACCGCTGCCTTCCGGATATTTTCCCGACCGTCGCGGTGCGTGACGGCGTGCTGATCCGCACGCCGACACAGCAGGCGGTGTTCCTGCTGGTCAACACCCGCAACGAGCATATCCGCTTCCGCTACATCCACATGAATCCCGCGCGGCTCGATGCCGACGGCGTCGTGCATGGCCGTCGCGTGGCCGAGGGAGAGCGCATCGGCGTAGTGTCGAATTTTCAGGAGCGCCCGGGCGGGACAACCGCGCATCTTCATTTCGATATCCAGGTCTTCACGCGCGACGGCTGGCTCTGGGTGAATCCCTACGTCACGCTGATTTCCGCTTACGAACGGCTGATCGGCGGCCGCGGACACGACTACATTCCGCCTCCGCGCGAAGCGCCCGCGATGGCGCATGCTTTGCCGGGGGCGGACTCGCCGGATTTCTCCCGCGAAGGCGACGGCAGATAGACTGCATCGCACCGGTTCCGCGTCAGTTTGACCTTTGGCCGAATGGGGCTGGCGGCGTTAGACTGACGTCATGACGCAAAGAGATTCGTCGGCCCGCACCCTGACGCGACGTGCGCTAATCGGAACCGCGCTCAGTGCAGGTGCGCTGATCGCAAGTCCCATCCGCGCATTCGCCACCACGCCGCCGGGATTCGACAAATGGCGAGAAGGTTTCCGCGCCCGTGCGCTGGCGCGCGGCATTTCGGAAGGCACTTACATCCGCTGCCTTGCTCGCATCGAGCCGGACATGAGTGTGTTCCAGAAGATGCGCAAGCAGCCGGAGTTCAACGAACAGCTCTGGCAGTACATCAACCGCCGGGTCTCCGACTGGCGGCTGAGCGCGGGCAAGGTCGCGCTGCAGAAGCACGGCGCTCTATTCTCACGCATCGAAAAGGATTTCGGCGTGGAGCGCGGCACGCTGCTGGCGCTGTGGGGCGTCGAGACGGCCTATGGCGATCCGCTCGTCCAGCAGAACCACATGCGGCCGGTGGTTCCCTCCCTCGCCGCACTGGCGTGGACCGAGCCGCGCCGCAAAAAGGATTGGGAAACCGAACTGATCAACGCGCTGCGCATCGTTGACAAGCACTGGAGCACGCCGGAGGAGATGCGCGGCTCGTGGGCCGGTGCGATGGGGCACACTCAGTGGATGCCGGAGGTCTGGCTCAATGTCGGCTTCGACTATGACGGCGACGGCCGTGTCTCGCCGTTCGGTCGGCCGGACGATGCGCTCGGTTCCAGCGCACGCTTTCTGGTCAATCGCGGCAAGTATCGCCGCGGCGAGCACTGGGGCTACGAGGTCAAGGGCGCAGCCGGCAGCGGCGGCGGCAACAAGAGCTACGCGCAATGGGCTGCCGCGGGCGTGACGCGCGCGGACGGGCAGCCCTTCCCGCGCCCCAACGACAAGGCGCAGCTCTGGACACCGGTTCAGGGCGGCCCGACATTCCTGCTGGGGCCGAATTTCTACGCGGTGAAGAGCTACAATCCGTCGATGAACTACGCGCTCGCCATCGTCCATCTCGGCGACCGTATTCTTGGCGCAGGTCCATTCGTGCAGCCGTTCCCCGGCTCGGAGCGCGCGTTGACGCTGGCTGAAATTCAGGAGGTGCAGACGCGCCTGACCAAAGCGGGCTTCGACACCGGCGGCACCGATGGCCGGGTCGGCAACGACACCATGAAGGCCGTCCGCGATTTTCAGACCCGGGCCGGACTGTCGCCCGCTGACGGCTATGCCGGGTTGAAGGTGCTGGCCCGGCTCCGGCAGGGATCGTAGTTCCTGTCATTGCGAGCGAAGCGAAGCAATCCATAACCCGGTTTCAACAAGCTGGATTGCTTCGTCGCAAGTGCTCCTCGCAATGACGAATTACCTAATCACCGCCGGCCCCGGATCAGGCACAGCGACATCGGTGACACGCATCTGGACACGCTCGGAGCCTTGCCAGCGATCGACCGTCAGCGACCCGGCGACATGCAGCATCTGTCCGCGATTTTCGATCAGTGCATTACCGAGCTTCTGGCCGAGCGAGCGGAAGGCGATGCCGTTGACGAAGGCGCCGTCGCCGGACTTGAAGCGCAAACGCAGATGCGCCTGACCGACTTCATCGGCGAACACCAGTTGATGTGACGGCAGCGCGATCAGCGGTTCGGGATTTCCCGCGCCGAACGGCCCCGCACGATTGAGCGTGGACACGAAATCGGTGGTGACCGCACGCGCTGTCACCGCGCCGTCGATGAACAGTTCGTTGGCGTGACGGGCATCCGCAACGGTGGCCGCCAGCGCGCTTTCGACAAAGGCGCGAAATTCCGCGAGCCGTTCCTTCCGCAGCGTAATGCCTGCCGCCATGGCGTGCCCGCCGCCCTTCAGCAGAAGGCCCTCGCTCACCGCCTCGCGCACCACCTTGCCGAGATCGACTCCGGGGATGGAGCGGCCGGACCCGGTGCCGATGCGGCCCGGCTCGAGCGCAAGCGCGAACGCCGGCCGCGAGAATTTCTCCTTCAGGCGGGAGGGCACAAGGCCCCCCACGCCCGGAGGCCAGCCTTCGGAGGCCGTGACGATGACCGAGCCCTTGTCGTCAAGGCCGAGCGAAGCCAGCGCCGCCGCGTCGGCCTGCGCTTCCGCCATCTGCTCGATGACGCGGCGTTCGGTATTGAGACGGTCGAGTTCTGCGGCGATCCGCGCCGCTTCCGAAATATCGCTTTCCAGCAGCAGCCGGACACCGAGGTCGGCGCGTCCGATCCGCCCGCCCGCGTTGATGCGCGGACCAAGCGTAAAGCCGAGATGCCACGCCTCCGGCGGGCCGCTGAGCCGCGCCACGTCCATCAGCGCGGTGTGGCCGACGTGATCCCGCCGGCGCAGCGCGATCAGGCCCTTGGCCACGAAGGCGCGGTTGAGGCCTGTCAGCACGGCGACATCCGCGACCGTGCCGAGTGCGACATGATGAAGTGCATCGAGCAGGTTCGGCTCGGGCCGCTCGGACGTCCAGAAACCACGCGCGCGCAGCTCGCGGTTTACCGCCACCAGCGTGACGAAGACGAGACCGACCGCGGCCCGATGGCCAAGCCCCGACAAATCGTCGGGCCGGTTCGGATTGACCAGCGCGTCGACGACCGGAAGATCGTCGCCGCATTGATGGTGATCGATCACCACCACGTTCATGCCGAGCTTTTTGGCTTCAGCCAGCGGCTCGATGCTGGTGGTGCCGCAGTCCACGGTCACCAGCAGCGTGGTGCCCTTCGCGGCAAGGCCGCGCACGGCTTCGACATTGGGACCGTAGCCTTCGAAGATGCGATCCGGAATATGGATCAGCGGATCGAGCCCGCAATGGCGCAGATGCCATGTCAGCAGCGCCGCCGACGTCGCGCCGTCCACGTCGTAGTCGCCAAAGATCGCGACCTTTTCGCCGCGCACCGCCGCATCCGCGATACGCTTGGCGGCGGCCTCCATCTCCGTCACGGTCAGGGGATCAGGGAGCAGCTTGCGGATGGTCGGATCGAGAAAATCCTCCACGGCATTGATGTCGATGCCGCGTCCCGCGATGATGCGCGCCAGCATCTCCGGCACCTGATAGCGCTGCGCGATGGCGAGCGCGCGCGCCGCGCCGCGCGGATCAAGCCTGTCGCGCCACACACGGCCGGTCGCGGACCGCGTCACGCCGAGAAAGGCGGGCGGCGTCTCAACAGGCAATGCGGAAACCGGAAGCGTCATGATGCTGTCCGCAGGTAAGCACGAAGCGCGAGCATTCAATGATTCGGGGCGAAGCGATTAGCAGCCCAGCTTGTCAGCGAGGTCGTTGAAGTCCTTCGCCACATAGTCCCAGTTGCCCTCGGCCTTGAAATCCCGGTTCTGGTGCGGGCCGTATTCCGTCGGGCGCGCGACAAAGGCGGTCTTGAGGCCGCATTTCTGCGCGGCGTCGAGATCATTGTTGTGAGCCGCCACCAGCATCACCTGCCCGGGTTGCAATCCGAGAATTTTCGCCGAGCCGAGATAGGCCTCGCGGTCCGGCTTGTAGTGCCGGAAAATCTCCGCGCTCAACACCAGATCCCACGGCAGGCCTGCATGCTTGGCCATGTTGGTCAACAGCGCGACATTGCCGTTCGACAGTGGGCCGATGATGAACCTGCTCTTGAGCCGCGTCAGGCCGCCGACGCTGTCGGCCCATGGATTGAGGCTGTGCCAGCCGCGCGTCAGGTAATCGTAGTCGTCCGGTGTCAGGCCCTTGATGCCGAGCTTCGCTGTCAGCGGCTCGATGGACTGGCGCTGCAGGTCGTCAAGAATGACGAAGCCGCGCTCGGGATGCTTGCGCACCTCGTCCATCGAAGGCATGTACGCGCCGCGCCATGCGTCAACCAGCGCGGTCCAGTCGCCTGCGATGCCCTTCGCCTTGCCCCATGCGGTGAAGTTGTCGATCAGGCTGGTCCGCCAGTCCACCACGGTGCCGAAGACATCGAACAGCAGCGCCTTGATCCCGGACATCGAAATTCCTCAGAAAATCTTGCGGTATTGCATGAAGCCGGAACGGTCCGCGACTTCGTCATAGAGAATCTGCGCCCGCGCATTCTCGAACTGCGTCAGCCAGTGCACCCGACTCGCGCCCGCCGCCTTCGCCTTCTCATAGACGGCTTCGATCAGCTTGCGGCCCACGCCATGACCCCGCGCGTCCTTGTTCACGAACAGATCCTGCAGGTAGCAATAGTCGCCGGGCGTCCAGCAGGAACGATGAAAGATGTAGTGGACGATCCCGGTCAGCTTGCCGTCGACATAGGCGCCGAGCACATACATCGGCTCCGCGTCATCGTGGAAACGCTTCCATGTGATGTCGCTGGTCGCAGCCGGAACGCTGGTCTTGTAGAATTCGAGATAACCGGCCCACAGCGGCTCCCATGCCGCGCGCTCATCCTCGCGAACAGATCGGATGACAACGCGCTCGGTCATGGGATTTCTCTGCTTAGTCGAGATGGAACTTCTCGAACTGGCGATGCTCGCCCTTGATATAGCGGACGGTGCCGGTCACCGAGCGCATCACGACGGTTTCGGTCTCGATCACGTTCTTGCGGAACTTGACGCCCGAGAGCAGCGAACCGTCGGTGACGCCGGTCGCCGCAAAGAGGCAATCCCCGCGCGCCATGTCCTCGATGCCATAGACCATGTTGTGGTCCTTGATGCCCATCTTGGTTGCGCGCTCGCGCTTCTCGTCGTTGTCGAGAATGAGACGGCATTGCATCTGGCCGCCGATGCAGCGCAGCGCCGCCGCGGCCAGCACGCCTTCCGGGGCGCCTCCGGTGCCCATGTAGATATCGACGCCGGTGTTTTCGGAATCGGCGGTGTGGATCACGCCCGCGACGTCGCCATCGGTGATGAGGCGCACGGCCGCGCCGGTCGAGCGGATCGCGTTGATGATGTCGGCGTGGCGCGGACGATCCAGCACCAGCGCGGTAATGGCGGACGGATGCACGTCCTTGGCGCGGGCCAGCCGCTTGATGTTTTCAGCGGGCGGTGCGTCGAGATCGACCACGTGTTTCGGATAGCCGGGACCGACGGCGATTTTCTGCATGTAAACGTCGGGCGCATTCAGCAGCGTGCCGCCTTCGGCCATCGCCATGGTCGCGATCGCGCCGGGCATGGCCTTGGCGCAAAGCGTGGTGCCTTCCAGCGGGTCCACGGCGATGTCCACTTGCGGGCCGCCTTCAGCGCCGACCTTCTCACCAATGAACAGCATCGGCGCTTCGTCGCGCTCGCCCTCGCCGATCACCACCGTTCCCTGAATTGGAATCTTGTTGAGTTCGCGCCGCATGGCGTCGACGGCAGCCTGGTCGGCGGCCTTCTCGTTGCCGTGTCCCCGCAACCGCGCTGCGGACACCGCGGCCCGCTCCGTCACGCGGCAGATTTCCAGCGTCAGAATGCGCTCCAGCAAAAGTTGCGGCGGAACGGAAATCGTAGCGGATGACATTGGCTAACTCCTCAAGCAACGTGCGTATCAATAGATCGGATCGATCGGACCCTGTCAGTTCTTTTCGATGCGGATGACCTGCGGACGGCCAGTTATCACCCGGTCTTGCTGAACGGCCTGCAAGGCGCGTCGCACCGCGTCCTCCGAGGTCGCATAGGTAATCAGGATCACAGGCACCGGCGCAGGCTTGCCGCGCTTGCCTACGACATCCACCGCACCGTCCGGATGACGCTGCACGATGGATTCGATGGATATTTTCTGCTCCGCAAGCCGCGTGGCAATGGTCGCGGCTGTTCCGGCGAGATCGCGGGCCATCAGGCGGATGTAATAGCCGCCTTCGTGACGCTTCATCGGCGCCTTGGTGGTGGTCTTGAGCTTCGCCACCGGCCGCCCGAACGGCAGCGCACGGATACCCCGCGCCACGTCCGCGATATCGGCCAGCACGGCGGATGCGGTGGCCGCGCCGCCCGCGCCGGGACCGACCAGCGTGATCGGCGGAATGCCGTCGCCGTCGATGGTGACCGCATTGGTGACGTCCATCACCTGCGCGATCGACGATGATTTCGGCACCATGGTCGGATGCACGCGCTGCTCAATACCGGAATCGGTGCGCACCGCGACGCCCAGCAGCTTGACGCGATAGCCGAGTTCTTCGGCGGCGCGAAGGTCCTCCGGCGCGATGGACGAGATGCCTTCGACATACACCGCGCTCTGATTGACCTTGGTGCCGAACGCGAGGCTGGCGAGGATCGACAGCTTCTGCGCGGTGTCGTGGCCGTCCACGTCGAAGGACGGATTGGCCTCAGCGTAGCCGAGCCGCTGCGCATCCTTCAGACATGCGGCGAAGGACAGGCCTTCACGTTCCATCCGCGTGAGGATGTAATTGCAGGTGCCGTTGAGAATGCCATAGACGCGATTGATGCCGGTGCCGGCGAGGCCTTCGCGCAGGGTCTTGATCACTGGAATGGCCGCGCCAACGGCGGCCTCATAATTCAGCGCGCCGCCGTGTTTCTCGGCCAGCGCCGCGAGCCGCGAGCCGTGCCTGGCGACCAGCGCCTTGTTCGCAGTGACAACCGACTTTCCGTTCCGCAAGGCGGCTTCGATGGCGGACAGCGCCGGTTCGCCCGAACCGCCCATCAGCTCGACAAAACAGTCGATCCGCGGATCATTGGCAAGCGCGAGCGGGTTCTTCGCCCATTCGATCCCGCGCAGGTCGACGCCGCGTTTCTTGACCTTCGAGCGGGCCGACACCGCGACGACGCGCACGCTGCGGCCGCAGCGCGCAGACAGGACCCTGCCCTGACTCTCGATCAGACGAACGACTTCGGCACCCACGGTGCCGAGGCCCGCGATACCCACTTTAAGGGGTGCGACCATGCTGCTGAAAACCTGCCGGAAAAACTACCGCCGATTGGCGAGCGGAACCACGTTGTGCAACGATTCAACGCCACTTTCAAGGAAACGCCGGATATTGCGGGCGGCCTGACGGATGCGCTGCTCGTTTTCCACCATGGCGATGCGGACATAACCCTCGCCGTGTTCGCCGAACGCGACACCGGGCGAGACCACGACGCCGGACTTCTCGACCATCAGCGTGGCGAAGGCCATGCTGCCCACGTCACGGAATTTCTCGGGCAGCGGCGCCCAGGCGAACATCGACGCAGCGGGCGGCGGAATCTCCCAGCCCGCGCGGCCGAAGGTCTCCACCAGCACGTCGCGGCGCTTGCGATAGATCTCGCGAACTTCGCGGATGCAGTCCTGCGGGCCATTGAGCGCCGCCGTCGCGGCGACCTGCACCGGCGTGAACGCGCCGTAATCGAGATAGGACTTCACGCGGGTCAGGGCGGCGATGATGCGCTCGTTGCCGACCGCAAACCCCATGCGCCAGCCCGCCATGGAAAAGGTCTTCGACATGGAGGTGAATTCGACCGTCACATCGATCGCGCCCGGCACCTGCAGCACCGACGGCGGCGGCTCGTCGTTGAAGTAAAGCTCCGCGTAGGCCAGATCGGAGAGAATGAAAATCTCGTGCTTCTTCGCGAAAGCGACGAGGTCCTTGTAGAAATCCAGCGACGCCACATAGGCCGTCGGGTTCGACGGATAGCAGGCAATCATGGCGATGGGCTTGGGGATCGAATGGATGATCGCCCGCTCCAGCGCGCCGAACAATTCGGGTGTCGGCTCGGCGGGAACCGAACGCACCACGCGGCCCGCCATCAGGAAGCCGAAGGCATGGATCGAATAGCTCGGGTTCGGCACCAGCACCACATCGCCGCGCGACGTGATTGCCTGCGCGACGTTGGCACAGCCTTCCTTCGAGCCGAGGGTGGCGACCACCTGGGTTTCCGGGTTGAGCTTCACGCCAAACCGACGCTCGTAATAGGCCGCCTGAGCACGGCGCAGGCCGGTGATGCCCTTGGAGGCCGAGTACCGGTCGGTCCGCGGCTTGCCCAGGGTTTCCTTGAGCTTCTCGATCACGTGGGGCGGCGTCGGCAGGTCCGGATTGCCCATGCCCATGTCGATGATGTCGGCCCCGGCATTCCGCGCGGCCGCCTTGGCCCGATTGACCTGTTCGAACACGTAAGGCGGCAGACGGCGGATGCGATAAAACTCTTCCATGGGTCGGGCTCCGAAAACCGGTAAAACCGGCAATAACAGCAGGATCAGTAACGTGTTTCGTACCGAAGTGGAATTCGATACGGGGGATAGGAGGCGTGGAATTTCCGCATATTAGCCGGATTCGGACGCAAAACGCGCCACCTGGCCCCGAATTCGTCTTTTTGCAATTGAATCGTGGTCTTTTTAGCACCAACCCTCAGTTGCGCGACGTGCAATCTCAGTTACTCCGGCGCTGGGCGGCCCGGGCGCCGGAGGCCTGACGGTCACGCGCGGCCGCCAGATCCTTCTCCAGTTTGTCCTGCTGGGCCTGATCGAGCACGACATCCTGACGCGGGGCCGGAACGTCGTGCACGGCGGGAAACTCTGTGGGGGTTGTGGGCCGCGCAGGCGTATTGGCGGGAAGTCCGATCAACGGCGCGTCGGCAATCTGACTCGCGCATCCGCCAAGGGCCAGCCCGAGCAGGAGCACACCGGCAAAAGCCGGCAGTCGCCTCGTCCTGCTCATATGGCGTCGCACAGAAATGATCTCTTTCCCGATTGAGCGGTAAACAAACTCGCGCCGTCAGCCGTCATCGGCGCATTAACGTCCGACAAAGACCTTCGGAACCAGACTGCGTTCATGAGGCTCTAATGTGACGGAAGCGTTAATTATGCCGCATCGCAGCACATGCAAATCACCGCACGCATCTGAACTATGCCATGATGATCTTGATGATCGAGACGCTGACGGCGCGCGACGCGTAAGGTTTGGAAGTGGGCGATGACAGAGATTCTGACAAACGCGAAAACCACGAATGGCGAAGCTCCAAAGGGCTTCGATCCGGAAATTTTCTCCGCAAATCTCGCGCGCACGATCGAGAACAGCGGCCGCGCCCTCTCCGCCTATCTGAAGCCGCGCCAGACCGGCGAGACGGCCGACCAGCCCGGCGAATTCACTGAGGTGATCAAGACCCTCACATCGGTGGTGAACTACTGGCTCGCGGACGAACAGCGCGCCGCGGACGTTCAGACCAAGATCGGAAAATCCTATCTCGGACTGTTGAATACCGCCGCGCAGCGTCTGTCCGGCGAGGCGCCCGCGCCTGTCATTGAACCGGCTCCGCGCGACAAACGCTTCCAGGACCCGGAATGGAAGAGCAATCAGTTCTTTCAATTCCTCATGCAGGCTTATCTGTTGACCACGGATTGGGCCACGGAGCTTGTGAAGAATGCGGACGGCCTCGATCCCCACACCCGCAAGAAGGCCGAGTTCTACATCCAGCAACTCATCAACGCCTTCTCGCCGTCGAACTTCGTCCTGACCAATCCGGAAGTGCTGCGGCAGACCCTGGCCAGCAACGGCGACAATCTGGTGCGCGGCATGACCATGCTCGCGGAAGATATCGAAGCCGGTCACGGCACGCTCAAGATCCGCCAGTCTGCAGCCAATCTCGAGATCGGCCGGGACGTTGCACTGACTCCGGGCAAGGTGATCTTCCAGAACGAGGTCATGCAGCTCATCCAGTATGAGCCCGCTACGGAAAACGTGCTGCGCACGCCGCTGCTGATCGTGCCGCCGTGGATCAACAAGTTCTACATTCTCGATCTCAACAGGCAGAAGTCGTTCGTGCAGTGGTGCGTCAATCAGGGCATCACGGTGTTCCTGATCTCGTGGGTCAATCCCGACAAGACGCTCGGCGGCAAGACCTTCGAGGACTACATGCGCGAAGGTCCCATCGCCGCGATGGATGTCATCGAGAAAGTCACCGGGGAAATGCGCGTCCACACCATGGGCTATTGCGTCGGCGGCACGCTGCTCGCGACGACGCTGGCATGGCTCGCGGAGAAACGCCGCGTGCGCGTGACATCGGCGACGTTCCTTGCCGCGCAGGTGGACTTCACTCATGCCGGCGATCTTCTGGTCTTTGTCGATGAAGATCAGATTTCCAGCCTCGAACGCAGCATGAAGCAGGCAGGCGTGCTCGAAGGCAGCAAGATGGCGATGGCCTTCAACATGCTGCGCTCCAACGACCTGATCTGGTCCTACGTGGTCAGCAACTATCTGAAGGGCAAGGAACCCGCGGCGTTCGATCTGCTGCACTGGAATTCCGACGCCACGCGGATGCCCGCGGCCAACCATTCCTTCTATCTGCGCAATTGCTATCTCGAGAATCGCCTGTCCACCGGCACGATGACGATCGACAACACCCAGCTCGATCTGTCGAAGGTGAAGGTGCCGGTCTACAATCTCGCGACCAAGGAAGACCACATCGCGCCGGCGGAATCCGTGCTGTACGGTTCGCAGTTCTTCGGCGGCCCGGTCAAATACGTGCTGGCCGGATCGGGACATATTGCAGGCGTCGTCAATCCGCCGGAGCTTGGCAAGTATCAGTACTGGACCAACGAACGCGTTCAGGACACCACCCTGACCGACTGGGTCAAGGACGCCGTCGAACACAAGGGATCATGGTGGCCCGACTGGCGGTCATGGCTGGAGACGGTGGATGCCGAACAGGTTCCGGCCCGCGTGCCGGGCTCCGGCCCTCTTCCGGTTCTGGAAGATGCACCGGGCAGCTACGTCCGGGTCCGCGCATAGGCCGTTCATCTTCCGCCTTCACTGAAACATCCGGCGCGTCATTGGCCTTGGTCATTGGCCTTGCATCGCCGATCGTCTATGACTGCACACGATATATTCGTGCGACGCGACTCGGCGCGCATGCGCAGAAGCGAGCGATATTTCACCCGCGTGCACGCGCGGGCCAAGCAAGTGAAGGGAAACGTCGATGACACGCGAACTGTTCTGGCTGACGCTGACCGTTATTCTGACCGGCCTGCTCTGGGTACCTTACGTTCTCAATCGCTGTCAGGTTCGCGGCCTCGGCGGCGCCATGGCGAACCCATCGCGGAATGACAAACCACAGACCGAGTGGGCCAACCGGCTGATGTTCGCGCACGACAACGCGGTCGAGAACCTCGTGATCTTCGCGCCGCTGGTCCTGATCCTCAATGCCATCGACTATTCGACCAAGTGGACCGTGCTGGCCTGCGCCGTCTATTTCTGGGCACGCCTCGCCCACGTCCTGGTCTACGCAATGGGCGTCCCGGTGCTGCGCACTCTCACCTTCACCATCGGCTTCCTTGCTCAGGCGGTTCTGGCGCTGGCGATTTTCAAGATCTTCTGATCGCGTCCATCCGCGCAAACGAAAAGGGACGGCATTGCCGTCCCTTTTTGTTTGTTGCCGGTGCCGATCCCGTTACGGGAACATCGGCGGCTGATCGATGCCGAGCGTTTCGGCAAAGCCGAGAACGAGGTTCATGTTCTGCACGGCCTGACCCGATGCCCCCTTGGTGAGGTTGTCGAGGGTCGAGATGATGATCGCGCGGCCGGGAACACGGTCCGCGACCACGCCGATGAACGTCATGTTCGAGCCGCGCACATGCCGCGACTGTGGCGCCTTGCCGAACGGCAGGACGTGAACGAACGGCTCCTTCTCGTACTGCTTCGCCAGAATCTCATGCAGATCCTGCGCGATCTTGCCGCGCCGTCCCCGCACATAGATGGTCGAGAAGATGCCGCGGTTCATCGGCGTCAGATGCGGCGTGAACGAGACGACGACGTCCTTGCCCGCGGCTTTCGAGAACTCCTGATCGAGTTCGGCCATATGCCGGTGCTGGCCGACCCCGTAGGCATGAAAGCCTTCGGAGACCTCGGAGAACAGCATCTCTTCCTTCGCCGAGCGGCCTGCACCCGTCATGCCGGACTTGGCATCGATGACAATTTCGTCGGACTCGATCGCCTTGGCCTTCAGCAGCGGCACCAGCGGCAACTGCGCGCAGGTGGGGTAGCAGCCGGGATTGGCGACAAGCCGCGCCTTCTTGATGTCGCGCCGATAGACTTCCACGAGGCCGTAGACGGCTTCCTTCTGCAATTCGAGCGCGTGATGCTCGTGGCCGTACCACTTGGCATAGGCCGCGGGATCTTCCAGCCGGAAGTCCGCCGACAGATCGACGACCTTGATGCCGGGTGCCTTGGCCAGAACGTCCTTCAGCACCTTCTGCGTGGTGGCATGCGGCAGTGCGCAGAACACCAGATCAAGTCCCGCGTTGGCCCAGTCCACTTCGTCGATGGTCACAAGACGCGGCAGATAATACGGCGCGAACTGCGGAAACACGTCGCCCATCATCTGCCCTGCCCGCCGGTCGGCGGTCAGCAGAGCGATCTCGACACGGGGATGGCGCAACAGCAAACGAACGAGTTCGGCCCCGGTGTAACCGGAGGCGCCCAAGATGCCGATTTTCTTCTTCTCAGCCATAATCTGTCCTTACCCGAGCGAGTTTGATAAACGCTACCGGAGCAGGTCTTGCGGCAAGTTTTAATGAGAAACAAGATGCCGCGGGACCGTATCCGGCGGCATTGACGACGATCAGACGCGATCAGCCGCCCATACCGCGATGGTGCGGCGGCGGCGAGACAGCAGGATGGTCGATGCGTCGGTCATGGGCGCGGATATAGGTCCGCGCCCAGTTCCAGTCAAGCCGCGTTCGGCAACAGCTAGATGACGGGATTCCAGGGCGCCGGAATCCAGCGATAACCGCTGCCATCCTTCTCGAGGTTGGCGAGGCCCGGAAACGGATAATGGAAGCCCTGCACGCGCATCCGCTCGGCCGAGATCATGTCGTAGATCTTGCGCCGCGTGGTTTCCGCCTGCACCGGGTCCTGATCGAACATCAGATGCCAGCCGGGATTGCGGGCGAACAGGTCCGGATCGTTGGTCACATCGGACTGGATAAAAACCTTGTCCGCGCCCGACGACAAAACATACGAAGTGTGGCCCGGCGTATGTCCGATGGATTCAACGGCCAGCATTCCGGGAGCGACGTCCTTGCCCCACTCGTAAGGCGTGACCTTCTTGCCAAGGCCGGTTTCGAAAACGCGGCGGTTGTTCTTGAACAGACCGACCATGCGGTCGCCCGATGCGCGGCTCATCTCGCCGTCATCCATCCAGAACTTCCACTCGACGGCGGGCACCAGCACTTCCGCATTCGGGAATGCCGGCTTGTTGTCGGCGGTCAGCAACCCGTTCACATGGTCGCCGTGGAAATGCGAGATCACCACGAGATCGATCGCCTTCGGATCGAAGCCCGCGGCCGCCATGCTGGACGCGGACTGACCCGCCGCGCCCCTGCTGGCGGCGAACGTTCCCGGGCCGTTGCCGGTATCGACCACCACCAGCTTGCCGCCAGTGTTGATGACCAGCGGCCCGAAATTGATCGTCATTTTGTCGCGCGGGCGGAAAGCCTTTTCGAGCGCGGCGTTGACCTCGTCCTTCTTGACGTTGAGGACGAAGCTGTCGCCGAGAGGAAATGTCGAAGCGCCATCCGACACGACCGTCACTTCGGCGTCACCAACCTTGTAGCGATAGAAGCTAGCGTTCTGCTTGCCCGCGAGAGGCGCAGCCGCTTTCGCCGGAGCCGCGGGCAACAAGGGAGCCGCGGTGAGCGCCGCAGCGCCAGCCAGCGCATGACGTCGGGTCAATTCCATGGGGGTTCTCCTTGGTGGTTTTTCAAAGATCTTGATTGTTGCGGCTGGTTTTCCGCCGCTTGTAGAAATCGTTCGCAGCGTGACGCGAGAAACGTATGTCAGCCTAACACCGTTTGACGACGGCTATTCCACATCAGAAAAAGTTGAAGAGACGTCACATCATCATTTTGACGCCGAACAATCCCGGCGCCATCAGAACACCCGACCAGACGAATGCGGATGTGAAGTTCGCAAACTGGAAACGCCAGTACGGCATTTCCACAACGCCCGCGACCAGCGGCACCGTCGCGCGCAAAGGCCCGGAAAAACGTCCGAGGAAGACGCCAAGAACGCCCCACTTCTTCATGAAGCGTTCAGCGCGCGGCAGCATGTCGGGGAAACTCGACATCGGCCACATATGGGCGATGCGGTCGTGGAATTTGTAACCGATCCAGTAGGACACCCAGTCACCGAGGGCCGCGCCGAAACCCGCCGCAAGCCATATCGGCCAGAAACTGATCCCGCTGACGCCGATCAGCGCGCCGATGGACACCAGCGCGCCCCAGGCCGGGATGATCAGGGAGAGAAAGGCCAGGGACTCGGCGAACGCGAGCGCAAAGACGACAGGCATCGCCCAGACCTGATGGTCGCGGACAAACTCCGCGAGCCCCCGCGTCATCTCTTCAAACGTCATGCAATTGTCCCGATCCCGGTCTTATCCCGTGTGCCGGTTCCCTTCGATCCGCATACCACGGCGCCGCGTGCCTTGTCTGGACGCCGCCTGCGTCACATTTACCGCCCCAACCGTGGCATAGTAACGCCAGTTGATTCGCCCACCGATCACGATCTAGCAAGATTTAAGATTTATGCGGAAGCCCTTGAAAACCAAAGAAAAAGACTCCGATCTGTTTGGCGCGTCGGGCGGCAAGGCCCGTCCCGCTCCGAAACCTGCGACCAAGCCCGCCGGGGCTGAGGCCGGGTACACCGCCCGCGATATCGAGGTTCTGGAGGGGCTGGAACCGGTCCGCCGCCGTCCGGGCATGTATATTGGCGGAACCGACGAGAAGGCCCTGCACCACCTGTTCGCGGAAGTCATCGACAACTCGATGGACGAAGCGCTCGCCGGCCATGCCACCTTCATCGGCGTTCATCTCGGCGCGGACGGCTATCTGACCGTGACCGATAACGGCCGCGGCATCCCGGTCGATCCGCATCCGAAGTTTCCGAAAAAGTCCGCTCTCGAAATCATCATGTGCACGCTGCACGCGGGCGGCAAGTTCGACTCCAAGGTCTATGAAACCTCCGGTGGTCTGCACGGCGTCGGCGTCTCGGTGGTGAACGCCCTCTCCTCGCAGCTCGTTGTCGAGGTCGCGCGCAATCAGCAGCTCCATCGCATGACGTTCGAGCGCGGCGTTCCGAAGGGCAAACTCGAAGACCTCGGCAAGGTCAACAACCGCCGCGGCACCAGCGTGCGCTTCAAGCCGGATACCGAAATCTTTGGCGCGAAGGCGCACTTCAAGCCGCAGCGCCTGTTCAAGATGGCGCGCTCGAAGGCGTATCTGTTCGGCGGCGTTGAAATCCGCTGGAATTGCGATCCCGAATTGCTCAAGGGCATTGAGGACGTTCCGGCCGAGGCGACATTCCACTTCCCCGGTGGCCTGAAGGACTATCTCGCCGCGGCAATCCATGCCGATACGCTGGTGCATCCGGACATTTTTTCCGGCAAATCCGGCCGCAACGGCGCGCATGGCGCGTGCGAATGGGCCGTGGCATGGACGGCGGACGCCGACGGCTTCCTGTCGTCCTACACCAACACGGTGCCGACGCCGGATGGTGGCACGCATGAAGCAGGCTTTCGCAGCGCCTTGCTGCGCGGCCTCAAGGATTACGCCGAGCGCATCGGCCAGGGCAAAAAGGCAAGTTCGGTCACGTCCGAAGACCTGATGGTCGGCGCGGCGGCGATGCTCTCGGTATTCGTGCGCGAGCCGGAATTCCAGGGCCAGACTAAGGACCGTCTCGCCACCGCCGAAGCCCAGCGCATTGTCGAGCAGGCCATCAAGGACCCGTTCGATCACTGGCTGACCGGCAATCCCGTACAGGCCAACAAGTTGCTCGAATTCGTGGTCGAGCGCGCGGACGAACGCCTGCGCCGCCGCGCTGAAAAGGAAACATCGCGCAAGACGGCGGTGAAGAAGCTACGACTGCCCGGCAAGCTCGCCGACTGCACCAACAGCGCGACCGATGGCTCCGAACTCTTCATCGTCGAAGGCGACTCCGCAGGCGGCAGCGCCAAGCAGGCGCGCGACCGCAAGACGCAAGCCGTGCTGCCGCTGCGCGGCAAGATTCTCAACGTCGCATCCGCGACCAAGGACAAAATGACCGCCAACGCGCAGCTCGCCGATCTTATTCAGGCGATCGGCGCGGGCACAGGCGCGCAATACCGCGAAGAGGATTTGCGTTACTCGCGCATCATCATCATGACCGACGCGGACGTGGACGGCGCGCATATCGCGTCGCTGCTGATCACGTTCTTCTATCGCCAGATGCCGCGCCTGATCGATGAAGGGCATCTCTATCTGGCGGTGCCGCCGCTCTATCGTCTTACCCACGGCTCGAAGACGTTCTACGCCCGTGACGAGAAGCATCGTGACGAACTCCTGAAAAAGGAATTCCACGCCAACGCCAAGGTCGAGATCGGCCGCTTCAAAGGCCTCGGCGAAATGATGCCCGCGCAGCTCAAGGAAACCACCATGGACCCCGCCAAGCGGACCATGCTGCGCGTGATGCTGCTGCCCGACGATCGCGAAGGCACCGCGGATTCCGTCGAGCGGCTGATGGGCAATAAAGCCGAGGCGCGCTTCGCCTTCATTACCGACAAGGCGGAATTCGCCAGCGAGGATCTGCTGGACGTCTAGCACGGCGGCGCTAGGCGACCTCGTCAAGATATGATTTGATCTCCGCGAACAGCGGGACAACATGACAACATCGTCTTTCGACCTTACAGGCAAGGTCGCCATCGTTACCGGCGGCAATGGTGGAATCGGCCTTGGCATGGCACGCGGCCTCGCTCGCGCAGGTGCGGCAATCGTTGTTGCCGGACGCGATGAAGCCAAATCGAGAGACGCCGTTCGTGAGATCGAACAGATCGGCACGAAGGCCATCGCAATTTCTGTCGACGTCACCGACAAGGCCGCCGTCGCAGCGATGGTAGACGCCACGCTAAAGCAATTCGGGCGGATCGATATTCTCATCAACAATGCGGGCATGAGCGTCCGCCAACCCGCCCATGTCATCAGCCTCAAGGACTGGGAGACGGTGATCGATACCAATCTCACCAGCGCGTTCATCTGCACCAAGGCGATCTATCCCGCGATGAAACAGGCTGGCGGCGGCAAGATCATCAATATCGGCTCGATGATGTCGATCTTCGGTGCAGGCTTTGCGCCCGCTTACGCCGCGAGCAAGGGCGGCATTGTGCAATTCACCAAGTCCATCGCCGTGTCATGGGCGGCCGACAACATTCAGGCCAACGCCATCCTGCCCGGCTGGATCGACACCGCCCTCACCGTGAAAGCGCGCGAACAGGTGCCGGGGTTGAATGAGAATGTGCTGGCGCGCACGCCTGCGAAACGCTGGGGCACCGGCGACGATCTCGCCGGCACCGCAGTATTCCTGGCGTCATCGGCATCCGACTTCGTCACCGGCACCGCGATTCCGGTGGACGGCGGCTACTCCGTGCAGAGCTAGCGCCGGAAGGCCTTGATCTCCGACAGGCTGCCGTCCTGATAGGTCAGTTCGACCGAAACGGATTTCGTCGTGGCCGGAATCTTCATGTACGACGCCGCGTTTTCCGGAATCGCGGACGGGTCTTTCGGGTTGCAAGGCGGAATTTTCACGGCCTGGTTCGGCACCGTGGTGTCGATGCCGATGCGCATTTCCCGGATCGCGCAGCGGTAACTCAATATCTGCGAATAATAGACCAGCGGAGTATTATAGCCGCCGAAGGCCAGCCAGCTGTTCGACGTCATATCAAGCAGCTTGCGGTGACTCGCGATCAGCGCCGCCTCCGGATCGAACTTGATCGGGAACGGCCCCTGCATCTGTCCCGTCGGATCGACATAGCGCACCTGAAGGGTCGCGGCCGGCGCGTCGTTCGGCAGTTCGATGGACGGGTTCGGCATCCGCCGCCGCGTGCGCGGATCGAGCGCGTCGGTGAATCCGGTCTCCTTGAACTCGCCGCTTTCGCCAAGTCGCCAGGAGATCGCCAGCGCCGGATCGGCGATCGAGAACGCAACGGACCATCCGCCGTTGTGACGCATGAAGCTCGCGATCGGTGCATTGCCGTTATCGATCGCGATGGGCGGCATCGGCTGCACGGGCAATGCGGCAACCTGCGTCTTTGCCTCGACCGCGATGGCGCGCTCGCCCTCCTTCGCGGGTTTGAGGACGAAATCTCCGACGATCTGGTCGTAGTAAGCGGGCGTCTGCATCCGGCTCGCCGATGCCGTCATCTGGCGCACATCGGATTGGGTACGCTTGGCGATCTGCACCAGATTGAGTCCGGGCTGTGCGAGTTCGCGCACGAAGCTGCGGGTGAACACCGAATTCGGGTTGGGATCGTTATCGCTCAGGCGGTCGAGCGCGGTCTGCTTGGCGCCCGCCGAGAAAATCACGAACACGCCTTCCGGCGGCGAGATCGGGGCAAGGCCTCCGCTACCGCCCAATGCACGTGTGCCGGTCGATTCGAACGGATTGTTGCGGCAGGCGTCGAACACGAAAATGGAGGTGCGTGCGCCGCGTGTCTGCAGCCGCGAGATGACACGTTCGGCCGCAAATGCGCCGTCACGGATCAGTTCTTCCTGCCCCTGCGTCACCGCGGCGATATCCGTCGGCAGCAGATAGTTCTGACCGTTAATTTCGAAGCCGTGTCCTGCGAAGAAGAAAAACGCCGTGTCGCCCGGCTCCACGATCTTGTCGAACGCGAGCATGGTTTCGCTGAACGCGGTGCGGGTCTGGTTTTCCGCGAACAGCACAGTGAAGCCGAGCTGCCTGAGCGCATCGCTCATGGCGCGCGCGTCATTCACCGCCTTCTGTAGACGCGGGACATTGCGGTATTCGTTGTTGCCGATCACCAGCGCAACGCGCTTTTCGGCATGCGCCGGCGCGGCCAATGCCGTGATCAGCAGGCCAAAGCCCAGCAGCCATTTTCCGATCCGCGGTCTTGTCATCATTCGATCCCCTTGGACCCCATCTCTGGCGGCCATTATCCCATAGTCACGGGGGACAGAAAGCTGGTTCAGGAAACGGTTCCAACCGGTCAAAAGACCTTCAACTTATTGTCGTATTAAGGGTTTTCCTGCATTTTAGCCTCAAATTCATTGACTTTCGCGGGATCGGCCCTATGTTCCGCTGCAACGCGGTCAGAATCGAAACGCGATCTCCTGGCCAGCCGCCTGTCGGCAAGTTTGTCCTCCCCGTGCCCTAAAGCGTGCCGTTCCGGGGTGAGCGCGACAGCCAGTTTTCCAGAGTCAGAACGGCGATTTCGACCAGAGGCATGATCCCGAAAAGCGGTTTCCGGATCAGATCGTGCCCGAAACAGAGGCTCAATGTCCTTTTCCAATCTCGGCCTGTCCGACAAGGTTCTCGCCGCAGTCGCGGCCACCGGTTACACCAACCCCACCCCCATTCAGGAACAGGCGATCCCCCACGTCCTCTCCCGGCGTGACGTGCTCGGCATCGCCCAGACAGGCACCGGCAAGACCGCCGCCTTCACCCTTCCGATGATTACCCTGCTCGAAAAGGGCCGCGCCCGGGCACTTATGCCGCGCACCCTGATCCTCGAGCCGACCCGCGAACTCGCGGCACAGGTCAAAGAGAACTTCGACAAATATGGCGCAGGCCAAAAGCTCAACGTGGCCCTGCTGATCGGCGGCGTCTCGTTCGGCGATCAGGACCTCAAACTGTCCCGCGGCGTCGACGTTCTGATCGCGACCCCGGGCCGCCTGCTCGACCATACCGAGCGCGGCAAGCTGCTGCTGACCGGCATTGAGGTGCTGGTGATTGACGAAGCCGACCGCATGCTGGACATGGGCTTCATTCCGGACATCGAGCGCATCTGCAAACTCGTTCCGTTCACGCGCCAGACGCTGTTCTTCACTGCGACCATGCCGCCGGAAATCCGGCGCATCACCGAGACCTTCCTCCATAATCCCGTGAAGGTCGAAGTCTCGAAGCCCGCCTCCACAGCCGTCACCGTGACCCAGTCGCAAGTCGGCGTCGGCCGCGAGGCGCACGAGAAGCGCGAAATGCTCCGGCAGTTGCTGCGTGACGCCAAGGACCTCAAGAACGCAATCATCTTCTGCAACCGCAAGCGCGACGTCGCCGTCGTTTATAAATCGCTGCAGAAGCACGGCTTCAGCGTTGGCGCCCTGCACGGCGACATGGACCAGTCGGCCCGCATGGCGGCGCTCGATCAGTTCCGCAAGGGCGAGCTTCCCCTTCTTGTTGCATCCGATGTGGCCGCCCGCGGCCTCGACATCCCGGAAGTGAGCCACGTTTTCAATTTCGACGTTCCGCATCATCCAGACGACTACGTACACCGTATCGGCCGCACCGGCCGCGCCGGACGCCTCGGGACCGCGATATCACTCGTAAGCCCCGCCGACCAGAAGTCGGTGGCCGCCATCGAGAAACTGATCGGCCAGCCCATTGCTCATTCCGACGTCGCACCGGTCGCCGTGAGCAACACGCCCCGCCCCCCGAAAGAACCCCGCGCCGAGCGCGCCTCAGAGGATCGCAAGCCGAAGCGGGAGTCCCAGCGCAGCCGTGGCGGACGCAACCGGACCCGCAAGCCGGAAGCCGCCGAAATGCCGGTCGCCGCTCAGCCCGCTTCGATCGGCCGCGCCATGCCGCCGCTCTCTCGAGAGCCGCATGAGCCGGGCGATCACTCGCATCTTCCCGCGTTTCTGCTGAGGCCGATCCGCGCCCGCGGCTGATTACCGATCGGTCGACCCGTCCGGCGTTTACGGGTCATTCATTCTCATCCCTTAACGTGTCATCATTAATTTTAGCCATTTCGCTGAAGTGGGCGTGCAGAAGCGCGCCTTGAGGGGCACGGAAAGTGATCGGCCTGCTGGAAGAACATGAACGCACAATGGCGTTCGCCGAAGTGGCATTGGGGCAGATCAGATCCCTGCGTCAGACGGCCGTGCCGCGAAACTACGAAATCTGGTACATCTACGCGACGGGCTATAATTCAGCCCTGAACAAGATCATCAACGAGACGCTGGCGCGCAACGGCAAGCTGACCGAAAGCGACCTCGAACAAATCTACGAAACCTACCTTTCCCAGAATCGCACAAGTGAACGTATCGACACGGTCGGTACTCAGGTCATCAATGAAATCGATGACGTGATGAACCTCATCACCGACGCGCTGGGAATGACGTCGACATTCGGACGCAGCCTCGAAGGCGCGACCCAGAAGCTCTCCAGCGCCCGCGACCGCGAGCAGGTCAAGATGGTGGTCGAAGCCCTCGTCGCCTCGACCAAGGAGATGCAGGAAACCAACAAGGCTCTGGAAGCACGCCTTGCGACCTCCAAGCTGCAGATCAACAATCTTCAGCACAGCCTCGATGCCATCCGCAACGAGAGCCTGACGGACCCCCTTACGTCGCTCGGTAACCGCAAGTTCTTCGACCGCGCAATCGATAACGCCATTCAGAACGCGATCGAAACCGCTGAGCCGCTGACGCTGCTGATGCTCGACATCGATCACTTCAAGTCGTTCAACGACAATTACGGCCATCTCACCGGCGACCAGGTGCTGCGCCTTGTGGCCCTGTCGTTAAAACAGACGATCAAGGGACAGGACATCACCGCGCGCTATGGCGGCGAGGAATTCGCCGTCGTGCTGCCTAACACCGCCCTGCGTCAGGCGCTCACGGTCGCCGACAACATTCGCCGGGCCGTGATGTCGAAGCAGCTCAAGAAGAAATCGACCGGCGAAATTCTCGGCCGCGTCACAATCTCGGTGGGCGTGTCCATGCTCCAACCGGGAGACGATCGCGACAGGCTGATCGAACGCGCCGATGCCTGCCTCTATGCCGCCAAGCGCAACGGCCGCAACCGCGTGATCTGCGAAGCCGATCCGGAATTCTCGTCAACAGATCATCGCATTCAGGTTGCTTGATCTATTTGGCGGCGCGCTTTGGCTTTGACGTTTTGCCCGCCGAAACCTTTGCAGCAGCTTTCTTGCGTATAACTGCTTTCTTTGCCGCCGGTTTCGGCTTGACGCCGGCAGGCGTGACTTTTGCCGGTCTGCGCTTCCCGGCGGTCTTCCTTGCAGACTTTCGCGCAGCAGCCCGTTTCGCCGCCCCGACAGCTTCACGCGCCCAGACCGCCAGTTCTTCCGGATCGTCGTAAAGCCGTTCCGGTAGATGGCGATACGAATTGACCACAACGGTCTTGTTGCGTGTGTCGTACTGGAAGGGCTTCGCGCCTTCGGCGTCGTAACGGGGAATGGTCAGTTCATCCACCCGGAAAATGAGGCCCGCACGCAGAGCCATGGCGAAGTTCACACCATCGGCACTAATGCCGAAGCCGCTAAACATCTTGCGCAAAGAGATCGGGCCGAATTCGGAAAAAAGGTCGATTAGGTGGTCACGGTCCATTGCCATGGACCGATCTTTCAGCCGTCGATCTTTGCAGGCGTCAGCTGAACCGACTCGCCGCAGCCGCAGGCGCTGACCTGATTGGGATTGTTGAAGACGAACTGGGCCTGCATCTTGTCAGCCTTGTAGTCCATTTCGGTACCGAGCAGGAACAGGACGGCCTTCGGATCGACAAGAATCTTCACGCCCTTGTCTTCCACGATCTCGTCAGTCGGCTTCACGTCATGGGCGTATTCGACGGTGTAGGACTGCCCGGCGCAACCGCCGTTCTTGATGCCGACGCGCAGACCAACAATTTCAGAATCTGCACGCTCCGCGAGTTCCTTGACGCGCGACGCAGCGGCGTCCGTCAGGCGCATGACCTGCGGGCGCGGGCGGACGGCAGGCTTTGAAGGCGCAGGAGCATTTGGCGTCATACCGGTCATGTGTTCATTCCCCGTGGCGGTTCAAGGCCGCCCTGAAATGCAGAATAGCTACCGAACGTGAGTCGTCTCAACTCACCACATGTTGAGGACGAGACGGGCCTCGTCGGACATCCGGTCCGGGGTCCAGGTCGGCTCCCAGACCACGTTGACACTGACGGGACCGACGCCCGCGACACTGGCGACGGCGTTCTCGACCATGGTCGGCAATTCGCCCGCCGCCGGACAGTTCGGCGTGGTCAGCGAGATCAGGCCAAGCTCATAGATGTCCGCCGGGATTTCCGGATCGAACACGGTCTTGAGCGCCGCAACGATATCGGTGCCGAGCCGTTCGGTCTCTTCGGCCGGAAGCGCGGACTGGGTGTCGAAGCGAGGCTGGGCTTCGGCCGGTTCTGTGGTCTGAACGGTATCGTTCATGCGAATAACTCCCGCGCCTTGATGAGCGCCTCCGCGAACTGATCGACTTCAGCGCGCGTATTATACAGCCCGAATGACGCACGGCACGTCGCTGTAACGTTGAATCGCTCCAGAAGCGGCATGACGCAGTGGGTGCCGGCCCGCACCGCGATGCCGGCCCGGTCGATCACGGTGGCTACGTCATGCGGATGCGCGCCCTTCATCTCGAAGGAGATGACCGGCCCCTTGCCTGCTGCCGTGCCGATGATCCGCAACGAATTGATCTCGCGCAGCCGATCCGTGGCATAGGTCAGAAGATCGTGCTCGTGCGCGGCGATGCGATCCTTGCCGATCGAATTCACGTAATCGATGGCGGCGCCCAGCCCGATGGATTCCACGATGGCGGGCGTTCCGGCCTCGAACTTGTGCGGGGGGTCGCCATACGTCACCCCGTCCATGGTGACTTCGCGGATCATCTCGCCGCCGCCGTTGTACGGGCGCATGGCCACCAGATGATCGTACTTCGCGTACAGCACGCCGATGCCGGTTGGGCCGTAAAGTTTATGGCCGGGGCAGACGTAAAAATCGCAAGCGATGCCCTGCACGTCGATATTCAGGTGGACCGACCCCTGAGCGCCATCCACCAGAACGGGAATGCCGCGTGCGTGCGCGATCTTCACCACGTCCTTGACTGGCACGATGGTGCCGAGCGCATTCGACATCTGAGTGATGGCGACCAGCTTGGTCCTGGCCGTCAGCAGCTTCTCGAATTCGTCGATCAGGAAGTTGCCTTCGTCGTCCACCGGAGCCCACTTGATGACGACGCCATGCCGCTCGCGCAGGAAGTGCCACGGCACGATGTTGGAGTGATGCTCCATGATCGAGAGCACGACTTCATCGCCCTCTTTCAGGTTCGGCTCACCCCACGACGACGCCACGAGGTTGATCGCCTCCGTGGCATTGCGCGTGAAGATGATCTCTTCATTGCGTTTTGCATTAATGAACTGGGCTACCCGACTGCGGCCGCCTTCATAGGCTTCCGTTGCCGCATTGGCGAGGTAATGCAGCCCGCGATGAACGTTGGCGTACTCGGATTTGTAAGCTTCCGTCATGCGGTCGAGCACGGCGTTCGGCTTCTGCGCCGAAGCCGCGTTGTCGAGATAGACCAGCGGCTTGCCGTAGACCTTCAACGCAAGGGCCGGAAAGTCCTTCCGGATACGCTCGACATCATATGAACCATTGGCGACGGCGGGATGCATGATCAGTCTCGCGTTGCCAGCCACCGTTCGGCAGCAGCGACCGCAAAGTCGCGAAGGTTGTCGTCGGCGATCGATTCAATGGCCTCGCCGACAAAAGCAGCGATCAGCAATGCCTGTGCCTCCTTCTCCGGAAGGCCGCGCGCGCGCAGATAAAACAGCAAGCTCTCATCGAGCGCACCCGCTGTCGCACCATGACCACAGGTCACGTCGTCCGCGAAGATTTCAAGCTCCGGTTTGTTGTCGGCTTCCGCTTCATCGGACAGCAGCAGCGCACGGGTCATCATCTTGCCGTCGGTCTTCTGCGCGTCGGGTCGCACGATGATGCGGCCCTGGAATACCGAATGGGCACGCCCATCCAGCACCGAGCGGAACACTTCGCGGCTGGTGCAGTTCGGCACGGCGTGATCGACCACGAACGTCGTATCGCCGTGACGTGCCGCGCCGAGCAGGTTGACGCCATTGGTGGAAAGTTCGCTGCCTTGACCCGCAAGCGTGATGAATCCCTGATAGCGGCTGAGAGCGCCGCCATGGGTCAGGTTGAAGGTGTTGAGTTTGGCATTCGCGCCGACCGTGAAGATCGCGGTGGTGATGTTGGCCGCATCCAGCGCGTCCTCCATCAGGCGGACGTGCTGAAGCTCCGCATCGTCACCAATCCAGATCACGATGGAGTCGTGCGTCTGATACGTCCTGGCACCTTCAGCAGCCACAAGGCTTTCGACCAGATGGACGCGCGCGCCCTTCTCGATCTTCACCAGTGAACGCGTAGCTGCGGACTGCGCTGAGCGCGTCGCGACATGCACGATATGGACAGGCTTGGTCGGCGCCACACCCGCCGCCACGTCGATCACGACGCCATCGGTCGCCAGCGCCGCGTTGAGCGAGATCATCGCATCGGAAGCGACAGTGGTCCGCAGCAGATCGGCGCGAACCTGATTGCTGCCGTCCTCCAGAATCTCTCGAAGCGCGCGAACCTGAACGCCCGCCTCCAACGCAGCAACATCGGACAGCTGCGGCGCGAATACACCGTCGACCAGCACGAGCTTCTGCGTGCCCTCGATGCCGAGCGACTTCACAGCCTTTGCGGCGCGCGTGAGCGCAGCCTGATCCGGCGCAGGCGCAAGCGGCGCAACTTCACGAAGCTGCGCGCGCAGGTCGGTATATTTCCATTCTTCGATGCGCCGATGCGGCAATCCGCGACGTGCGAAATCGTCGAACGCGGCCTGCCGCAACTCGGCCACCGGGCCGGTGCCGGGCAAGCGGCCGCGCGCGGCGGCGAATAATTCGCCGACCGGCTGCCCTGTGGGCGATTTGGCCAATGCAACGTTCATTGCGATGCTCTCTTACGCTGCTTTGTTTTCAAATTGCGCGTAGCCGGACTTCTCCAGCTCCAGCGCCAGCTCCTTGCCGCCACTCTTCACGACACGTCCCTTCGACATGACGTGCACGACATCCGGCACGATGTAGTTCAGGAGGCGCTGATAGTGCGTGATCACGACCATCGCACGATCCTTCGAACGCAGCGCGTTAACGCCGTCAGCCGCCACGCGCAGCGCGTCGATGTCCAGACCGGAATCCATTTCATCGAGGATGCACAGGCTCGGCTGGAACAGTGCCATCTGCAGCACCTCGTTCCGCTTCTTCTCGCCGCCCGAGAAACCGACGTTGACGCCGCGTTTGAGCATGTCCTGCGGAATGTTGAGCGAGGCCGCGACTTCGCGAACTTTCTTAAGGAAGTCCGGCGTCGAGTATTCGCTCTCGCCACGCGCCTTGCGCTGCGCGTTCAGCGCGGTGCGCAGGAACGTCATGGTCGCAACGCCGGGAATTTCCACCGGATACTGAAACGCGAGGAACACGCCCTTGGCGGCGCGCTCGTCCGGGTCCATCTCAAGCAGGTCTTCGCCCTTGAACAGGATCTCCCCGCCGGTCACTTCATAGCCCGGCTTGCCCGCGATGACGTGCGACAGCGTCGATTTGCCCGAACCGTTCGGACCCATGATGGCGTGAACTTCGCCTGCATTCACAGTGAGGTCGAGACCATGAAGGATCTCGTTATCTTCCACCTGAACCTTGAGGCCTTTGACTTCGAGTAGCGCGGTCATCCAACACTTCCTTCCAGCGAGATCGAGATCAGCTTCTGCGCCTCGACCGCAAATTCCATCGGCAACTGCTGCAGCACATCCTTGACGAAGCCGTTGACGACCAGCGCCACGGCCTCCTCCTGCGACAGCCCGCGCTGCACGCAGTAGAACAGCATGTCTTCCGAAATCTTCGATGTGGTTGCCTCGTGCTCGAACAGCGCCGAGGAATTCTTGGCTTCGATATATGGCACGGTATGCGCGCCGCACTTGTCGCCGATCAGCAGCGAGTCGCACGCCGTGAAGTTACGCGCGCCGGTCGCCTTGCGATGCGCGGTGACAAGGCCGCGATAGGTGTTCTGCGAGACACCAGCCGCGATACCCTTCGAGATGATCCGGCTGGTGGTGTTCTTGCCCAGATGAATCATCTTGGTGCCGGAGTCGACCTGCTGGTAGCCGTTCGAGATCGCGATCGAGTAGAACTCGCCGCGCGAATTGTCGCCGCGCAGGATGCAGCTCGGATATTTCCAGGTGATCGCGGAACCGGTCTCGACCTGCGTCCACGAAATCTTGGAGTTCTTGCCACGGCAGTCGCCACGCTTGGTGACGAAGTTGTAGATGCCGCCCTTGCCTTCCGCGTTGCCCGGATACCAGTTCTGCACCGTCGAATATTTGATCTCGGCATCATCGTGCGTGACGAGTTCGACCACGGCGGCGTGCAACTGGTTCTCGTCGCGCTGCGGAGCGGTGCAGCCTTCGAGATAGGACACGTATGCGCCCTTGTCCGCGATGATCAGCGTGCGCTCGAACTGGCCGGTGTTGCGCTCGTTGATGCGGAAATAAGTCGACAATTCCATCGGGCAGCGCACGCCCGGCGGCACGTAGACGAATGAGCCGTCGGAGAACACTGCCGAGTTCAGCGTCGCGAAATAATTGTCGGATGTCGGCACCACGGTGCCGAGATATTTCTGCACCAGATCCGGATGCTCGCGGATGGCTTCGGAGATCGGCATGAAGATCACGCCGGCCTTCTTCAGCTCTTCCTTGAACGTGGTCGCGACCGAAACGGAATCGAACACCGCATCGACGGCCACACGACCGGACCCGTATTCACCGCCGATGGCATCGTCATCGAGTGTGCTCGGCTCGCCCTGCTTGCGCACGCCAGCGAGGAGTTCCTGGTCTTTCAGCCGACTGCAGAGCTGCTCTTAGTGGTGGAGAATTTCCGGGTCGACAGGAGCCAGCGCGTCCGGGCTAAAGAAGGCCTGCGGCGCGGCGAAGTAGTAGAGTTCCGGATGGTCGCTCTTGGGATATCCGCCCCGCGCGCAGGTGGCTGTTTCCCTCGGTTGCCAGCTGTGATCGGCTGCCAGCCGCCACTGCAGCCTCCACTCCGGCTCGTTCTTCTTGGCGGAGATGAATCGGACGATGTCTTCCGAAAGACCCTTCGGGGCCTTTTCGGATTCGATCAGAGTTTCGAATCCATAGCGATATTGATCGACGTCGATCTGGCGAACCCGATCGACCGTCTCTTGTACGGCCGGCATTTCTATCCTCCGCTCGCGGTTTCAAGGACCGCGGTGGACCGCTTAAGTTGTATCGGGAAAGAACGCGCGCAATGCGCGAATGTTAGAACTGTTCAAGCCCGATTGCTGAGGCTTTACCTAATACACCTGCGAGCTTTCTCCAAGCCTCAAGGCATCGATCTATATCGGCTTCCGTGCTGTCCCAGCCCAGACTCAGACGAATAGCTCCAGATATCAGCTCCGGCGAAGCGCTCATTGCACGCAAAACGTGTGACGGCTGGACCTTGCCCGAAGAACAGGCGGAGCCGGACGACACGGCGACCCCCTCCAGATCGAATCCGATCACGGTGGTTTCGGCCTTCATTCCCGGCATCGAGACCAGGGTCGTATTCGGCAAGCGTGGTGCAGAATCGGCGAAAATCGCGACACCGGGATACTGCTTCAGACCGCTTTCCAGCCGTGCCTGAAGGGCTTTCATGCGGACGGCATCCGCATCGGCGGATGCCATCGCGGCCTTCAGTGCCGCTCCGAAGCCCGCGATACCGATCACATTCTCGGTTCCCGCCCGGCGGCCCTGCTCCTGCCCGCCGCCGCGAACCTGCGCCTCCAGGCCAAACAGGCTGTCGGCCACGATCATCGCGCCGACGCCCTTGGGGCCGCCGACCTTGTGCGCAGAAACCGTAACAATATCCGCGTTCAATTCCTTGATATTGAACGATATTTTCGTAAGAGCCTGAACCGCATCGACATGCAGCAGCCCCCCATGTTCCCGAACCAGTACCGCAATCTCGGGAATCGGCTGAATCGCCCCGGTCTCGTTATTGGCCAGCATGACGGACACCAAGGCTGTTGAGCCGCTCGCCAACAGCGCCGCCAATGCATCCAGATCGATAACGCCCGATGGCAGGACCGGCGCGAGTTCCACTTTCGGGAACCTGCCGCCGGCCAGCACTGACGGGTGCTCGATGGCGGACACGATCAGGCGCTGAACCGGCCCGGTGTCCTTGCGCCGCAATCCGGGCGTCAGGGCCAGCGCATTGGCTTCCGTGCCGCCGGACGTGAACACCACGTTGCGCGAATCTCCGCCTACAGCAGAGGCAACAATCGCGCGGGCTTCCTCAATCAGCCGCCGGGCCGCACGGCCTTCGCTATGGACCGACGACGGATTGCCGCTGATGTCGAAGGCAGCCGCCATCGCCGCGCGGGCTTCCGCCCGCAACGGCGTGGTCGCATTCCAGTCGAGATAAACGCGCTTGCGCATGATGTTCGACGATCCGGTCCGATCTGACGGCTTTAGCCCACAATTCCATGAAAATAAGCAGCAATTCAGGCCAGAGCCACCCGCGCAGAGGCTCAATATGCTTGCTTTTCGCCCCTTGCCCCATGCTAGAACGCGGCACCCGTTCATCGCGCCGCGCTGCGCGCAGATAACACACGAGAGCCATCACGTTTGCATCGGCCTGCTGGCCGGCACAACGACGCTTCTAAAGGATCATTGATGCCCGAGGTCATTTTCACCGGCCAGCCGGCCGTCTTGAAGGCCGCTATCACCCGGCGAAGCAGAAGAACGCGCCGATTGCCATGGTGCTGCATCCCCATCCGCAGTTCCAGGGCAACATGAACCACCCGATTGTGTATCAGGTCTATTACGCCTTCGTGGCGCGCGGCTTCTCGGTGCTCCGTTTCAACTTCCGTGGCGTCGGCCGCAGCCAGGGCTCGTTCGATCACGGCACCGGCGAACTTTCGGATGCGGCGTCGGCTCTGGACTGGGCGCAGACCATCAATCCCGAAGCGCGCGCGTGCTGGGTCGCCGGTTTCTCGTTCGGCGCGTGGATCGGCATGCAGCTCCTGATGCGCCGTCCGGAAGTGGAAGGCTTCATTTCGATCGCGCCCGAGCCGAACCGTTATGATTTCTCGTTCCTCGCGCCCTGCCCGTCGTCCGGCCTGATCGTCCACGGCGACAAGGACATCGTGGCACCGGCGAAGGATGTCACCACGCTGGTCGAGAAGCTGAAGACGCAAAAGGGAATCGTGATCGACCAGCAGGTCATTCCCGGCGCGAACCATTTCTTCGTCGACAAGATGGAGCCGCTGATGGAGTCGGTGACGTCCTATCTCGACATGCGGCTCGCCAACGTCCGCTAACAGCGATCATTTTTCACAAACGAATGGCGCGGATGAGACATCATCCGCGCCATTCTCGTGTCTGGATCTGCGCCTTGCGTATCAACGCGGCTTCGCGAGCACACCGCCGGTCAACGGCGTCATTACACCGGTCGTTCCGGGAAATGTCAGCGGCAAGCCCTTGAGGCTCCGCACGGCCATATAGGCAAACGCCTGCGCTTCCACGGCATCACCGGACCACCCGAGATCGCTGCCGCGCAAGACCTGCGCAGGTGCAAGGCGCTCGCCCAGCATCCGCATCAAGGTCGGATTGCTTGCACCGCCGCCGACGACGATCCAGCTCGCGGGCATCTTCGGCAGGCTGGATGCAATCATCGCGATGGATTCAGCCGTGAAAGCCGTCAGCGTGGCCGCGCCGTCTTCGACGCTCATGCCATTGACCGTCAACGCTGCGAAATCGTTGCGGTCGAGCGACTTCGGCGGACGCAAGCCAAAGAACGGCAGGCTCAATGCGCGCGCAATCCATTCGACGTCCGCACGTCCCTTCGCAGCCATGCGGCCGTCGCGATCGACCGCTTCGCCGGTTGTGCGCAACATGAAATCGTCAAGCAGCGCGTTACCGGGACCGGTATCGCAGGCCATCAGCGTATCGCCATCGATGTAGGTGATATTGGCTACGCCGCCGATGTTCACCACCACTGCAGGGCCGTTGCGATTCAGCATCCGCACCAGCGCGCGGTGATAGACCGGCACCAGCGGCGCGCCCTGCCCGCCGGCCGCCACATCGGCGGCGCGCATATCAAACACGACGGGGATGCCGAGCGTCTTTGCCAGTGCAGTTCCATCGCCAATCTGCACTGTCAATTTTCGATCCGGCCGATGCAGCACGGTCTGGCCGTGAAAGCCGATCACATCAATCGCATCGCGCGTCAGACTGTTGGACTTCAGGAAGGTCTCGACCGCCTCGGCATGCGCCCGCGTCACCAGCGCCTCGGCCTCGGCAAGAGCGCCCGGCCGCAAATCGCGGTTCGTGAGCGAAACCGCGTCGGCAAGGGCTTTCCGCAGCAGATCGCGCTCGCTGTCGGAATAGGCGCGATAAGAGGCCGGGCCGAAGCCGTCGATTGCATCGCCATCCGTCTCGATCAGCGCGACATCGACCCCGTCGAGGGACGTTCCGCTCATCAGCCCGATCGCCCTCAAACTCGCCTCCTCAGTTGAATCCGACGCCGGACCTGATACACCACAGGCCCCAATAAAACGCTAAATTCCCCTGAATCGCCAAAGAGTGCCGCCATGAGCGCCTACAAGTCCGACTTTCTCAGCATCCTCGAAAGCCGCGGGTTCATTCATCAGCTTTCCGATGCCGCCGGTCTCGACGCGCTCGCCGCCAAGGGGGAAGTGACGGCCTATGTGGGTTACGATTGCACGGCCTCGTCCCTGCATGTCGGCCACCTGCTTTCGATCATGATGCTGCACTGGCTGCAGCACACCGGCAACAAGCCCATCGTCCTGATGGGCGGCGGCACCACCCGCGTGGGCGATCCGTCCGGCCGCGACGAGACGCGCAAGCTGCTCACCTACGACCAGATCGACGCCAACAAGGAATCCATCAAGGGGACCTTCACCAAGCTTGTCCGCTTCGGCGACGGCAAGAGCGACGCGGCGATGGCGGACAACGCCGAGTGGCTGACCACGCTGAACTACATCGAGATGCTGCGCGACGTGGGCCGCCACTTCTCGATCAACCGCATGCTGACCATGGACTCCGTGCGCATGCGCCTAGAGCGCGAGCAGGAGCTCTCGTTCATCGAATTCAACTACATGATCCTGCAGTCCTACGACTTCGTTGAGTTGTCGCGGCGCTACAAGTGCAACCTGCAGATGGGCGGCTCGGACCAGTGGGGCAACATCGTCAACGGCATCGATCTCGGCCGCCGTATGGGCACGCATCAGCTTTACGCGCTGACCTGCCCGCTGCTGACCACGGCGTCCGGTGCCAAGATGGGCAAGACTGCCGCGGGCGCGGTGTGGCTCAATGCCGACCTGCTCAGCGATTACGACTACTGGCAGTTCTGGCGCAACACAGAGGACGCCGACGTCGAACGCTTCCTCAAACTGTTCACGCTGCTGCCGCTCGACGAGATCGCCAAGCTCGCCGCCCTCAAGGGACAGGACATCAACGAAGCCAAGAAGGTGCTCGCGACCGAGGCGACAGCACTGATCCGCGGCCGCGAGGCCGCCGACGCTGCGTCGGAAACCGCGCGCAAGACATTCGAGGAAGGCGCAATCGCCACCAACCTCCCGACGCTGGAAATTTCGCGCGGCGAACTCGAAGAAGGTGCGGCGGTGCTCGGGCTGTTCGTGAAGGCCGGACTCGTCGCCTCGAACGGCGAAGCGCGCCGTCAGATCAAGGGCGGCGGCTTACGCGTCAACGACACGCCGATCACGGACGAAAAGATGGTTCTGAAAACCGGTGACCTGACATCGGAAGGCGTCATCAAGCTGTCCATGGGCCGCAAGAAGCATGTGCTGCTGAAACCGGTGTGATCACCGCTCGCATCTAACTTCGGCTGACCATGGTCATCATGGTCGCCGACATGGTGGCGATCATCTTCTCGTTGCCGCCGTCGCTCGCGAATGCGCGGCCTTCGGAAACAACCAGCGTGCGGCCCGGTTTCACGACACTTCCGACAAAGCGGAACATCTGCCCTTTCGCCGGCGCCAGCAGGTTGATCTTGAATTCGACAGTCAGGACATCAGCGTTTGCCGGCATCAGCGTATAGGACGCAAGCCCGCACGCCGTATCGAGCCCTGCGGAAACGACGCCGCCGTGCAGAAATCCATTCTGCTGCGAGAACCGCTCGTCATACGGCATCTGCAATTCGACGACTCCCGGCTCGATCTTCGCGAGCGAGATTCCCATTGTCGTCATGGCCTGCTGATTGGCCAGGGTCTTTCTGACTCGCGCCTCAGAGGCCGGATCCTGAACCTGAAAGAGACTCATTGGCGGGGCGTCGAGAAATCCGGCGGGACGTTTTGCTTGCCGGTGTTGAAATCGAAGATCTTGCGAAACACGCCCGGAGCCATGGCCGAAATCGGATTGACCCGCAGCACCGGCGCGCCCGGCGTGCCGACGACTTCATAAGTGATGCCGATCAGGCCTTCGTTGCTGCCGCCGCCGAGGAACAGACCGACAATGGGAATCTGCCCGAACATATTGTTCAGGCCATAAAGCGGCACGAAGGTGCCGCTCATCTTCACCTGATTGACGGGATAGTCGATCATGCCTTCGATGGTCGCGCCGATCGTCGGACCGCGCAGAACGCCGTCCTTGACCCGTAACACACCAGCCTGACGGGTGAACTCCGCGCGCATCCCGGAGAATGCAACACCCTGTGGATTCGCATTCGGCGCATTGGCCACGGCACGGTCGAGCGCGGCTTCACCCTTCACCGTGAAGTCGCGCACGTTCAGCAGGCCCTCCTGCGGCGACGTATCGGACGACGGCGGATCGACGGCCAGCCACATCTTGCCGCCATTCATCTTCGCGTAAACGTCGCTGAAGCGGAAAAAAGCGCCGGCGTCGTTGGTTTCGACATACATCACCTCGCGCCCTTGGGCGCGGCCACGCATATCACCAATCAGCGGCGTATCGCGCCCCAGCTTGGCATTCAGCGCGAAGGTCTTGATCGCGCCGCTACGCCGCGACAGCTTCAGATCCACGCTGCGCAGCGCCTCGCCGTAATAACCGGCAAGAGCGCCGAGCTTGGCATCGATATCGAGATCAATGCTCTTCGATTTTTCCTTTGCGGTGGAATCCCGGCCGGACATCGCACTCTTGATGAAGCCGCGGCCATCAAACACATCGCCGCGCATCGTGACCTTGAGCGCGCCGTCGGCGCCGCGCTCGGCCTTCAGGCTTGCCTTGTCGCCCTCAGAGGGCGAGAAGGTCGGGAACGATGCATTCACCAGATCGTTCTTGTCGTCGATTTCAAGCGCCCCCTTGATCGACGTACCGTTTCCTTCGATGACGATATCCTCGAAGCGCGTGCCCTGGGCTTTCTGCACCACGTTGAAGGTCATCTTGGTTTTTTCGCCCGCGACGTTGGTCCCTCCAGGCAGAGGATTGTGGAGCCGCGCGGCGGTCAGATCGGCTTCCACGCCGAAGCGGTTGGCGGGATTATCGCCCCCGCCGCCTGCGATCTTGCCGGTCAGCTTGACGGGAATCGCGCCGCTGATGCTGGATCCCAGATCGACACCGAGACGCGTGCGCGCGGCATCGTCGAGCACCGCCGCGACACGGACATCCGCTTCACCCTCATTGACCTTGCGATAGTCGAGAGTCGCGGGCTGACCGCCGATCTTGACGTCGCCCTTGACGCGATAGCCCTGATTGTCGGCGACGATCTTGAGCGAGTTGGCTTCGAGCTTCTGGTTAAGCGCAAGTTTGTCGACGGCCAGAGCACCGAGGTCGAGATTCACCGAATAGGTCGTGTCGGCCTTGGTCAGCGCGTTCTTCAGCGGCATCGCCAGCGTGACGATGGCGGAAACTGTGCCCTTGCTCGAATTGGGATCGATGACTGTCTCGCCGACATCGCGCAAACGATCCGACTGCAGCACTTCCGCTGCGGCGGGTATCAGCTCCACCGACCCGCCGCCCCCCACACGACGCCTCCCTTTGCATCCGTCCCGGTGCCGGGCGCCCGCGTGCCGCGCACCGGGCGATCGTAGTCGCCCGCCATGACGGCGACTTTGCACGCATGGGCACGCCCCCGCCCCATCCGGTGGGTGAGCGGGTTGGCGGTGTTACGACGGCCGACGC
>Ga0066256_1000619_pt1 | contig 55602 bp, 54 predicted proteins | sample ThiBio_1000_biof_FD_87107 | JGI IMG/M metagenome (GOLD analysis project Ga0066256, IMG submission 87107) | Wastewater bioreactor microbial communities from Cape Town, South Africa - Thiocy_expt_1000_biof (version 2) | ecosystem: Engineered > Bioreactor > Thiocyanate-remediating >... | reverse complement strand
CCAGACGAATGTGGTGTCCGGCGAGGCCGGCGGCATCACCCAGCACATCGGTGCCTACCAGGTCGAGCGCACCGGCCAGAAGATCACCTTCATCGACACGCCCGGCCACGCCGCGTTCACCGCCATGCGCGCCCGTGGCGCACAGGCGACCGACATCGCCATCCTGGTGGTGGCGGCCGACGACAGCGTGATGCCGCAGACGATCGAGTCCATCAGCCACGCCAAGGCGGCCGGCGTGCCGATCATCGTGGCGATCAACAAGATCGACAAGCCGCAGGCCGACCCCCAGAAGGTTCGCACCCAGCTCCTCCAGCACGAGGTGTTCGTCGAATCGATGGGCGGCGAGGTGCTCGACGTCGAGGTTTCGGCGGCCAAGGGCACCAATCTCGACAAGTTGCTCGAGGCGATCCTGCTGCAGGCCGAACTGCTCGACCTCAGGGCCAATCCCGACCGTCCGGCCGAGGGCGTCGTCATCGAGGCGAAGCTCGACAAGGGCCGCGGTTCGGTGGCCACCGTGCTCGTCCAGAACGGCACGCTTCGCACCGGCGACATCCTGGTGGCCGGCAACGAGTGGGGCCGTGTGCGCGCGCTCGTCAACGACCGTGGCGAACAGCTCAAGGAAGCGCCGCCGTCGATGCCCGTCGAGGTGCTGGGCCTGGGCGGCACGCCGCAGGCCGGCGACCGCTTCGCCGTGGCCGACAACGAGGCCCATGCCCGCGAGATTTCCGAATATCGCCAGCGTCTGGCGCGTGAGAAGGCGGTGGCCCGCCAGGCCGGCCAGCGCGGTTCGCTCGAGCAGATGATGTCGCAGCTCCAGGCCACGGGCACCAAGGAGTTCCCGCTGGTCATCAAGGGCGACGTGCAGGGCTCGATCGAGGCGATCTCGAATGCGCTGGACAAGCTCGGCACCGACGAGGTGCGCGCCCGCATCGTCCACGCGGGGGCCGGTGCCATCACCGAGAGCGACGTGTCGCTCGCCGAGACGTCCGGCGCGGCCATCATCGGCTTCAACGTGCGCGCCAATACGCAGGCCCGCCAGGCGGCCGAGCAGAACGGCATCGAGATCCGTTACTACAACATCATCTACGACCTCGTGGATGACATAAAGGCGGCGATGTCGGGCCTGCTGTCGCCCGAGCGGCGCGAGACCTTCATCGGCAATGCCGAGATCCTGGAGGTGTTCAACATCACCAAGGTCGGCAAGATCGCCGGTTGCCGCGTCACCGAAGGCAAGGTGGAGCGTGGAGCGGGCGTGCGCCTGATCCGTGACAACGTGGTCGTTCACGAGGGCACGCTGAAGACGCTGAAGCGCTTCAAGGACGAGGTGTCGGAGGTGCCGGTCGGCCAGGAATGCGGCATGGCCTTCCAGAACTACGAGGACATGCGCGTCGGCGACGTCATCGAGTGCTTCCGCGTCGAGATGATAACGCGCACGCTCTGACCGGGCGACGCGATTGCCGCATCCGGCGGCCTGAGGGATCATGGCCGCCGGAAACAGCCTGCCTGCCGTGCATTACGTCCTGACCGTCGAGGACGCCGAGGCCTATGAGCGGCTTCCGGCCGAGCCTGGAGGCTGGACCAAGCTGCTGCTGGTCGTCTCGCTGGCGGCCGTCGGCGGCCTCTACGGCTTCCTCGACGACCAGCCTGTGCCGGTGCGCATCGGCATCACTGCGGTCGCGGTGATCGTCTGGGGCGCGGTCGTTTGGGGTGTGCGGCGCCTGCGGATCGCCCGCAACGCACGCCGCATCGCCCAGCGGGGCGGCAACATGACGGTCGAGGACCGCGGCGACGGCCTCGCCATCGCCTCGGCGAGCGGCGACCGGGTGCTGGCGGACGCGGAGATCGGCAGGGTGCTGGTCGGCGATCGCCACGTCTTCGTGCTGCACCGCGGCGGCGACCCGCTGATCCTGCCGCTGCGGGCATTCGCGGACCGGGCGGCGATGCAGGCCTTCGGCGAGGCGCTCGACCGGCGCAGCGCAGCGGCCTCGCCCTGAACGACAAATTGGCCGGCGGCACTGGCCAAGCCCGCCGCGAGACGCTAAGTGCCCCGAAACGACGGTTCGATCCCGTATCGAGAGAGAAATCCCATGAGCAGAACCCAGAAGGACGGGCCGTCCCAGCGGCAGCTCCGCGTCGGCGAGCAGGTCCGCCACGCCCTGTCCACCGTGCTGCAGCGCGGCGAGGTGCGCGACGATCTGGTCGAGAAGACGGTCATCTCGGTGTCCGAGGTGCGCATGTCGCCCGACCTGAAGATCGCCACCGCCTTCGTCTCGCCGCTCGGCGCGGCCGACGACGCGGCCGTGGTCTCGGCCTTGAACCAGCACGCCCGCTTCATCCGCGGCCGGCTGTCGCCGGAGCTGCGGCAGATGAAGTACATGCCGGAGGTCCGCTTCCGGCTCGACACCAGCTACGACAACATGGCCCGGATCGACCAGCTCCTGCGCTCGCCCGAGGTGGCGCGGGACCTGGACCACGAGGACAAGGAAGACTGATGGCGCGGCGGGGCAAGAGGAAGGGCCGGCCGGTTTCCGGCGGGCTGGTGCTGGACAAGCCGGTCGGCATGGGCTCGACCGAGGCCGTGTCGAAGATCAAGTGGCTGTTCAAGGCCGAGAAGGCCGGGCACGCCGGCACGCTCGACCCGCTGGCGTCCGGCATGCTGCCGATCGCGCTGGGCGAGGCGACCAAGACCGTGCCCTACGTGATGGACGGCGCCAAGGTCTACCGCTTCATCATCGCATGGGGGCAGGAGCGCTCGACCGACGACCTCGAGGGCGAGGTGACAAAGAGCTCCGACCTGCGGCCCTCGCCCGAGGCGATCCGCGCCCTGCTGCCGAAATATACCGGCGTCATCATGCAGACGCCGCCGCAGTTCTCCGCGATCAAGATCGGCGGCGAGCGCGCCTACGACATCGCCCGCGACGGCGAGACGGTCGACATCCCCGCCCGCGAGGTCGAGATCGGCCGGCTGGAGATCGTCGAGACCCCGGACGAGAGCCACACCGTCTTCGAGGTCGAGTGCGGCAAGGGCACCTATGTGCGCAGCCTCGCCCGCGACATGGGCCGCGACCTCGGCTGCTTCGGCCATATCAGCCAGCTCCGGCGCGCCGAGGTGGAGCCGTTCGGCGCCGACGAGATGGTGACGCTCGCCGCGCTCGAAGCCGCGGCGCCGCCCGCGCCCGCCGAGGACGAGGCTCCGGCGCCCGACCGCTTCCGCGCGCTCGACGCGCTGCTGCTCGACACCGGGGCCGCGCTCGACTGCCTGCCGGCCGTCGTGCTCACGGACGACGCGGCCGCCAAGGTGCGGCTCGGCAACCCGGCCATCGTGCGCGGCCGCGACGCGCCGCTGGAGGCCGACGAGGCCCGCGCCATGGCCAAGGGCCGGCTTGTCGCGATCGGCTCGATCGAGGCCGGCATGTTCCATCCGCGCCGCGTCTTCGCCGGCTGATCGCGCGGGGACGCCGCGCCGGGGGGCTTGCCGCGCGGCGCGAAATCCCTCCTATTGCCGGCATGCGCAAGCAGAAGACCAGGCAGAAGCAGAACGGCGGCCAGCAGGCCGCCAAGACCCGTTTCGTCACCCACCGGCGCGCGCCGGTCGGCGCGCCGCCGGGTACGCTGATCGCCGACGACAAGGCGGCCCCCACGACGCTGCGGATCATCCGCATCCTCGGCGAGCGGATCGAGGAGATCGCCGAAGCCAGCCTGCCGGAGCTGACCGCGGCGATGAAGGAAGGCAGCATCTGGCTCGACGTGGTCGGCCTCGCGGACCTCGACCTGATTTCCGAGATCGGCAAGCTGTTCGGCCTCGACGGGCTGGCGGTGGAGGACATCGCCAACACCAGCCAGCGGCCCAAGGTGGACATCTACGAGAACCACCCGCTGATCGTGGTCCACATGTTCGACGGCGTCTCGGTCGCCTCGAAGGAACAGCTCGCGATGGTGTTCGACCACCGCCATGTCGTGACCTTCCAGGAGCGGCCGGGCGACTGCCTCGATCCCGTCCGCAAGCGCCTCGCCATGCCCGGCGGCCGCATCCGCACCCGTGGCCCCGCCTATCTGGCCTATGCCATCCTCGACACCATCCTCGACGCCTATTTCCCGATGCTGGAGCGCATCGGCGAGGAGCTGGAGGAACTGGAGGACCGCATCACCTCGCAGCCGCACCCGCGCGACGTCGCCCGCCTGCACGAGATCAAGCGCGAGCTGCTGGTGGTCAAGCGCGCATTGTGGCCGTCGCGCGAGATGCTGTCGGCGCTGGGGCGTGAGGAGCTCGGCATCGTGCCGCGCGACGTCGCGCCGTTCCTGCGCGACACCTACGACCACGCCATCCAGTTGATCGACGTGGTCGAGACCTATCGGGAGCTCTCCATGGGCCTGCTCGACCTCTACCTGAGCAGCGTCTCGACGCGGATGAACGAGGTGGTGAAGGTGCTCACCATCGTCTCGACCATCTTCATCCCGCTCACCTTCCTGGCCGGCATCTGGGGCATGAACTTCGACACCGCCGATTCGCCGTGGAACATGCCGGAGCTGTCGGCCTATTTCGGCTATCCGGCGGCACTCGGCTCGATGGCCGCGCTGGCGATCGGCCTCGTCCTGTTTTTTCGCTGGAAGAAGTGGCTGTGAGCCGGCAGATTGCGGGTGAAAGACGTGCGGCATCCGTTTCCCGATCGCCTGCCGGCACCGGCTGCGGCTGACGCCGCCGCGCCGATGCCACATTGAGGCGTTCTAGAACGGCCGCGGAATCAGTGCGAAGGTGGCTCTTGTCTGTCGGCGGTGAACACGGAGCCCATGCGGCGGCTGGGGCGGAGGCGGCGGGCGAGCCGGCCGCGCCGTCGGTCAACCCGCGCCCGATCGGCTTCTACCTGTCGCTGCTCGTCGCCGTCATCCTGATCCCGGCGCTCGCCTTCTCGATCATGATGCTCCAGCGCAACAACGCGGCCCAGCGGGCGGCGTTGCAGACGCTGGCGGAGGCGACCGCCGGCTCGATCAGCGAGGCTGTCGACCGCGAGATCCGCGGCATGCTGACGACGCTGCGCGTGCTCGCCTCCGGCAATTCGCTGCGCGACGACGACCTCCAGCGCTTCCACGTCCGCGCCCGCATCGCCCTGCAGGATACCGGCTCGCACATCGTCGTGCTGGACGACCAGTTGAACCAGCTCCTCAACACCCGCGTGCCCTTCGGCGAGGCGAACGGCAAGACCTCCGACCCGGCCTCGGCCCGCTTCGCCGAGGAGCAGCACGTCGCGGTCGTCTCCGACGGCTTCTTCGGCAAGACCGCGCAGCGCTGGGTCTTCAACGTCATCCTGCCGCCGTCGGTCTCGCACCTGCCGCAGCGCTACCTGATCATGACGCAGGACGCGCGCAACCTCGCCAACGTGCTCTCGCAGCAGGACCTGCGCGGCGGCTGGAACGCCTCGCTGGTCGACCGCAACGGCATCGTGCTGGCCTCCTCCTACATGTCGTCCGACACCGGCAAGCCGTTCTTCCTCGGCCTCGACCCGCAGACCGGCATCAGCCGCGGCAAGCTCGGCGAGCACACCCAGGAGCAGGGATACGTGGCCGTTGTCGACACCTCGCCCTTCACCAACTGGAAGGTGGTGATGTGGGCGCCGACGACCATCGTCGACGCGCCGCTGCGCCGCTCCATGCTGTCGCTGCTGCTCGGCGGTCTGGCCGTCAGCGTGCTGGCCACCGCCGCCGCCTGGCTGCTCGGCCGGCAGATCGCCCGGCCCGCGCGCCAGCTCGCGCGCGATGCCCGCCGCCTCGGCGCGGGCGAGGCGGTCGCGGCCACGACCTATCCGATCGCCGAGTTCGCCACCGTCTCGGCGGCCATCGCCCAGGCCGCGCACGACCGCCGCGAGGCCGAGAACGAGATCCGCTTCCTGATGCGCGAGGTCGCCCACCGCTCGAAGAACCAGCTCACGGTGGTCTCCTCGATCGCCAAGCAGTCGAGCCGCAACGCCCGCACTTTCGCCGCCTTCCAGGACGCCTTCCAGAAGCGGCTGTCCGGCCTCGCCCGCTCGACCGACCTCCTGATCGCCGGCGGCGTCGCCGGCGTCGACCTGCGGGCGCTGGTGGAGGCCCAGATCGAGCCGTTCCGCCCGCCCGAAGCCGAGCGCCTCGAGATCGAGGGCGCGCCGCTGCGCCTCGACAACCAGGCCGCCCAGACGATCGGCCTCGCCATCCACGAGCTGGCCACCAACGCGGCCAAGTACGGCGCCTTCGCGACGCCGGCCGGGCGGCTGTCGGTGCGTTGGCAGCGGCAGGGCGACCGGCTGCTGTTCGTCTGGCGCGAGCAGGTGCCGCGCCTGCGCCGCCGCGTCGAGACGCCCGGCTTCGGCACGCAGGTGCTGGAGCGCATGCTGGGCGGCACGCTCGACGCCGAGATCTCGCGCACCATCCACCGCGACGGGCTCGAATGCCGCTTCATCATCCCGCGCGGCAAGCTCGAGGCCGGATACCAGTCCTGATCGCGAATCGATTGGCACTGGTAATCGCGCGCGAATTCCACTATATGCGCGCCAGCCTCGCGCTGAAGCGCCGGCTCACCGGCCCCCGCTGGACGACATCCCGGCCGTGGGCGACCCCGTTCCTCCCTCGAGAAAGGAAGCCACGATGTCGATTACCGCTGAGCGGAAGCAGGAACTGATGACCGAATACGCGACCGCCAAGGGCGACACCGGCTCGCCGGAAGTCCAGGTCGCGATCCTTTCGGAGCGCATCAAGAACCTCACCGAGCATTTCAAGGACCACAAGAAGGACAACCATTCCCGTCGTGGCCTCCTGAAGCTCGTCTCGCAGCGCCGCCGCCTCCTCGACTACCTCAATGGCAAGGACGCGGCTCGCTACCAGACTCTGATCGGCAAGCTCGGTCTGCGCCGCTAGGAGTTCCGGACGGTGGGCCTCGCGGCCCGCCGTTCTCATATCGGGCGCGCCGATGGCGCGCCTGCCCGGGTTCCGGCCCATCGAAAGGCACTTTCGCCGGAGCCTCCCATGGACAGGGTCATGGGGCAGGATTGCCGGACGCTCGGATGGCGAGCGTCGAGTTGTCTTGCCCGTGGCTCGTCCGGGATCGCGGCGCCCCGCGCGGCGATCCTCCGACTGCCGGCAGAGGCCGTATCGGCCGGGTGCGCACGCTCCCGGCGGCGGCGCCGGCCATTGAAGCCAGAAGCGCGCAAGTCCGGCCCCATCGGCCGATGCGCGCTCAACATCAAGGACAGGACATGTTCAAGCAACACAAAGTCGAGCTGGAATGGGCGGGCCGCCCGCTGAAGCTGGAGACGGGCAAGATCGCCCGCCAGGCCGACGGCGCCGTGCTCGCCACCTATGGCGAGACCGTGGTTCTCGCCACCGTCGTGTCGGCCAAGGAGCCGAAGCCGGGCTTCGACTTCTTTCCGCTCACCGTCAACTACCAGGAAAAGACCTACGCGGCCGGCAAGATCCCCGGCGGCTACTTCAAGCGCGAGGGACGTCCCTCCGAAAAGGAGACGCTGGTCTCCCGCCTGATCGACCGCCCGATCCGCCCGCTCTTCGCCGACGGCTACAAGAACGACACCCAGGTGATCGTCACCGTCATGCAGCATGACCTGGAGAACGATCCCGACATCGTCTCCATCGTCGCCGTTTCGGCCGCACTGACGCTCTCGGGCGTGCCGTTCATGGGCCCGATCGGCGGCGCCCGCGTCGGCTACATCAACGGCGAGTACAAGCTCAACCCGCATATCGACGAGATGCCCGAGTCCAAGCTCGACCTCGTCGTGGCCGGCACCGCCGACGCCGTGCTGATGGTGGAATCGGAAGCCCAGGAGCTGCCCGAGGACGTCATGCTCGGCGCCGTGATGTTCGGCCATCGCGGCTTCCAGCCGGTGATCGATGCGATCATCAAGCTGGCCGAGGTCGCCGCCAAGGACCCGCGCGACCACCGTCCGGAGGACCTCTCCGCGCTCGAGAGCGAGATGCTCGGCCTGGTCGAGGCCGATCTCCGCGCCGCCTACAAGATCACCGACAAGCAGGCCCGCTACGCCGCGGTCGACGCCGCCAAGGCGCGGGTCAAGGAAGCCTTCGCGCCGAAGGGCGACGAGGCGCCGAAATGGACCGGCGAGCAGGTCGCGACCGTGTTCAAGGAGTTGCAGGCCAAGATCGTCCGCTGGAACATCCTCGACACCAAGAGCCGCATCGACGGCCGCGACCTCGTCACGGTCCGCCCGATCGTCTCCGAGGTCGGCATCCTGCCGCGCACCCACGGCTCGGCGCTGTTCACCCGCGGCGAGACGCAGGCGATCGTCGTCGCGACCCTCGGCACCGCCGAGGACGAGCAGTATGTCGACGCGCTGACCGGCATGTACAAGGAGAAGTTCCTTCTCCACTACAATTTCCCGCCCTACTCCGTCGGCGAGACCGGCCGCATGGGCTCGCCCGGCCGCCGCGAGATCGGCCACGGCAAGCTCGCCTGGCGCGCCATCCGTCCGATGCTGCCCTCGGCCGAACAGTTCCCGTATACGCTGCGCATCGTCTCCGAGATCACCGAGTCGAACGGCTCGTCCTCGATGGCGACCGTGTGCGGCACCTCGCTGGCCCTGATGGACGCCGGCGTGCCGCTCACCAGGCCGGTGGCCGGCATCGCCATGGGCCTGATCAAGGAAGGCGAGCGCTTCGCGGTGCTCTCCGACATCCTCGGCGACGAGGACCATCTCGGCGACATGGACTTCAAGGTGGCCGGCACCCATGACGGCGTCACCTCGCTGCAGATGGACATCAAGATCGCCGGCATCACCGAGGAGATCATGAGGGTGGCGCTGGACCAGGCCAAGGGCGGCCGCGTCCACATCCTCGGCGAGATGGGCAAGGCCATCGCCGAGAGCCGCCACGAGCTCGGCGAGTTCGCGCCGCGCATCGAGGTCATGAACATCCCGACCGACAAGATCCGCGACGTGATCGGCACCGGCGGCAAGGTGATCCGCGAGATCGTCGAGAAGACCGGCGCCAAGATCAACATCGAGGACGACGGCACGGTGAAGATCGCTTCGTCGAACGCCAAGGAGATCGAGGCGGCGAAGAAGTGGATCCACACCATCGTGGCCGAGCCGGAAGTCGGCGAGATCTACGAGGGCACGGTCGTCAAGACCGCCGACTTCGGCGCCTTCGTCAACTTCTTCGGCCCCAAGGACGGCCTCGTCCACATCTCGCAGCTCGCGCCGGAGCGCGTCCAGAAGACCACCGACGTCGTCAAGGAAGGCGACAAGGTGTGGGTCAAGCTGATGGGCTTCGACGAGCGCGGCAAGGTGCGGCTGTCCATGAAGGTCGTCGACCAGGCGACCGGCAAGGAGATCGTCCGCGAGAAGCGCAGGGAAGACGCGGAAGAGGCCGAGGCCTGATCCTCTCGGCATGGGTTTGATGAAGGGCGCGGCCGCAAGCCGCGCCCTTTTTCTTGGGCCCTAGCTCCGGCGTGGGTCCCAGCGATAGTAGACGATGGGATCGCCGCTTCGCGGATGCAGGTCGTCGCGGAAGGCGACGAGCCCCGCCCTCTCGTAGAACGCGCGGGCTCTCGCATTCCCCGAGCGCGTGAAAAGCGTGAACCCTTGCGGCATCGCCGCCTTGGCATGATCGAGCAGCGCACGCCCAGCGCCGCCTCCGATCGCGTCGGGGGCGACGAAAATCTCGGCAAGCACGGCTTCGCCGGGCTTGATGGCAACGAAACCGACGATCCTGCCGGCCGCGACTGCGACCGTCGCGACCCATGCGGCCGCCAGTTCCGCGTCCACCCGCTGCCGCAGCGTCTCGCGGCTCGGCATCACGGGCGGGCCGACGCCCGGCAGGCTCGCGCTCGCATGCCAGATGTCGGCGATCGCGTCGCGGTCGCGCGCGTCGGCGGGGCGCAGGGTGAGGGCGGGGCTTGGGGTCATGGCGCGTCTCGGTTGGCAGGGGCCCCAGCGAAGTCGTCAAATCCGGCTTTGGCATGGCATGGACGCCTTGCGCGGTGGAGAAATGCGGCGCGATTGCTGCCGGGGCGATTCCGGTTTCCCGGAATCGATAGAACCGCTCTATCTCTTTGTTTCAGCCGCATTTCCGGACGCAAAACCGCTTCGCACTTTTGCTGGAAATGCTCTATGAGCCGGCCATGGCCGACGACGCAATGAAGACGCTGCTCCACCCCTTCGAGACCGGCATGCTGGCGCCGCCGCAAAAGCCGGCGCGCGTGCTCTTCCTCGGTGCGCGGGCAGGGTTCCGCCTGCCGCCGGACTGGTCCGCGCCGGTCCATGCCGTGCAGGGGTTCCGGCCTGATTTTCTGGCGCTGCGGCAGGCGGGCGTGGAGGTGACGCCGCTGGCCGAGGGCGCGGGCCATGCGGCGGCACTGGTGCTCGCCGGGCGCCATCGCGCGGAGAACGAGCTGCGGATCGCCGAGGCGCTGCGGCGGGTGGCGTCGGGCGGCACGGTCGTCGTCGCCGGCGGCAAGACCGACGGCATCGCCAGCCTGCGCAGGCGGGTCGAGGCGATCCTGCCCGTGGCCGGCTCCGCCGCCAAGCATCACGGCCTCGTCTTCTGGCTGGAGCGGCCGGCCGATGCGGAGGCCGAAGCGGCCACCGCGACGCTGACGCCGCGCCCGGCGCCGGTCGAGGGCCGCTACGTCACCGGCCCCGGCATGTTCTCGGCCGACGCGGTCGACCCCGCCTCGCGCCTGCTCGCCGACAGCCTGCCGGACGACCTCGCCGGCCGGATCGCCGATTTCTGCGCCGGCTGGGGCTATCTCGCCGCAAGGCTGGCGGAGCGGCCGTCGATCCGCGCGATCGACCTCTACGAGGCCGGCTACGAGGCGCTGGAGGCGGCGCGGGAAAATCTCGCTGATGCCGTCGCGGCGGGCCCGCCCGTCGGCTTCCACTGGCCGGGCCCGGCGGGCCGGCGCGCGCATGATCGCGGCGGCACGGACGGCACTGAGGCCGGGCGGCAGGCTGTTCGTCGTCGCCAACCGGCAGCTTCCCTACGAGCGGGCGCTGTCTCAGGGTTCCGGGGCGCAGGGCTTCAGGGCGCAGGGCGAGACCGTGCGCGACGCGCGCTACAAGGTGCTGTGGGCGGTGCGCTGAGCCGCAGCGCCGGCGTTCAGTTGAGGTTGGCGACGCGGCGCTCGGGCAGGGCGGGCGCCGCCTGCTCGATCACCAGCGGCTTCGGCTTGCCGAAGAAGAAGCCCTGCACGACCTCGCAGCCGGCGGCGCGCAGCAGCGTCGCCTGCGTTTCGGTCTCGACGCCCTCGGCGATTGTGTGGACGCCGAGCGCCCGCGACAGGCCGACGATGGTCGACACCACCGCGCCGGAGCTCGAATCCTGCTCCATGCGGCTGACGAAGGAACGGTCGATCTTCAGCTTCTTGAACGAGAAGTCGATCAGATAGCTGAGGTTCGAGTAGCCGGTGCCGAAATCGTCGACGGCGACCGACAGGCCCATCTCCGACAGCTCCTTGAGGATGGCGGCGGCGCGCTCGCGGTCCTGCATCATCGCTGTCTCGGTGACCTCGAGCTCGAGCCGGTGCGGCTCGATCGCGCTGTCGCGCATCACGTCGCGCACCAGCGACAGGAAATCCTTGGCCATGAACTGCACGGGCGAGATGTTGACGGCCACGAAGCAGTCGGCCGGCAGCAGGCGGGCATCGCCGCAGGCGCGCCGCAGCACCCATTCGCCGATCGGCACGATCATGCCGGTCTCCTCGGCGATCGGGATGAACTCCATCGGCGGGATCATGCCGCGCTCGGGATGGCGCCAGCGGATCAGCGCCTCGTAGCCGACCACGCGGCCGGTGGAGAGGTCGTGCTGCGGCTGGTAGTGCAGCTCGAAATCGCCGCGCTTGTAGGCGACGTGCAGCTCGGATTCGATCCACTGCCGCTGGTCGGCGACCTGGCCCATATGCGGCTCGAACACCGCCCAGTTGCCGATGCCGGACGCACGCGCATGCTGCAGCGCGAGGTTGGAGCGGCGCAGGAGCAGGATCGGGTCCGTGCCGTCCATCGGCATCGCCACGATGCCGACCGACAGGTTGACCGACTGCAGGTGGGTCGAGAGCTGGTAGGGCTTCATCAGCGTCTCGATCAGCGTTTCCACCCGCCGGTCGATCGGCTCGCCGGCGGCGTCGTCCGCCAGCAGCACGGCGAACTCGCCGGCGCCGATGCGGCCGATGTCGAGGCCCTGGGGCAGGTTCGCCCGCAGCCGCTCCGAGATGCGCTTGATCAGCTCGTCGCCCTGGCTGTAGCCGATCGCGTCGTTGATCTGCTTGAAGCGGTCGATGTCGATGTCGATCAGGAACACCGGCTTGCCGCTGCGCGAGGTGGCGATCGCCGCCTCGGCCACCTTGCCGACCATGGCGGCGCGGCCGAGCAGCCCGGTCAGCTTGTCGACCTGCGTCTCGCGGAACACGTAGTTGGCGGATTCGTCCACGCCGGCGAAGAAGGAGAGCGACGAGCCGGCGGCGGCGAGCGCGCACAGCGAGGCGATGATGGCGCCGACCGCCTCGGCCGGCAGGCCCGCGATCTGGTCGCCCATGCCGTAGCGCAGGCCCCACAGGCCCAGCACGAAGCTGCCGATGCCGGCCGCCGCGATGGTCAGCAGCCGGAAGGCCTGGCTGCGCATGGGTGTCTTCGTGTCGTGCATGCAAACCGCCTCTAGGAGACACCACCATAGGCGGTCTCCCCTTAAAAACAGTTTCCGTCCGATCGGCTAAATTTAACGAACGCGCTTTCGAGGCGCGAATCGCCTGCGTTTCAGTCGTTTGCGGGCGCGTTTTCGAGCTTCTTCATCTCGTCCAGCGTCGGCATCGAGATGATGTGGTAGCCGGAATCGGCATAGTGCACCTCGCCCGTGACGCCCGATGCGAGGTCCGACAGGAGGTAGAGCGCCGAGCCGCTGACGTCCTCGATCGTCATGCTCTTGCGCAGCGGCGAGTTGCGCTGCTGGAACGAGTACATGTAGCGCGCGTCCGAGATGCCGGCGCCGGCGAGCGTGCGCACGGGCCCCGCCGACAGCGCGTTGACGCGGATGCCGCGCGGCCCGAAATCGTTGGCGAGGTAGCGCACGCTGGCCTCAAGCCCGGCCTTGGCCACGCCCATCACGTTGTAGTTGGGCATCACCCGCACCGAGCCGGCATAGGTCAGCGTCAGCATGGCCCCGCCGGCCGGCATCATCGCCGCGGCGCGCTTGGCGAGCTCCGTGAAGGAGAAGCAGGAGATCACCATGGTGCGCACGAAGTTCTCGCGCGTGGTGTCGCTGTAGGCCCCCTGCAGCTCGTTCCTGTCGGAAAAGCCGACCGCGTGGACGATGAAGTCGAGCTGGCCCCATTCGCGCTTCAGCGTCTCGAACACGGCGTCGACGCTGGCCAGGTCCTCGACGTCGCAGGGCAACACCAGCCGCGAGCCGAGCTGGTCGGCGAGCGGCTTCACCCGCCGCCCGAACGCCTCGCCCTGGTAGGTGACGGCCACTTCCGCGCCGTTGTCGACGACCCGCCGGGCGATGCCCCAGGCGATCGAATGGTTGTTCGCGATGCCCAGGACGAGGCCGCGCTTGCCCTTCATCAGTCCGTCCATGAGTGCGCCCTCAGCCGTTGTAGCGCTGCATGACCAGGGTGGCGTTGGTGCCGCCGAAGCCGAAGGAGTTGGACAGCACCGTGTCGATCCGCGCATCGTCGATGCGCTTGCGCACGATCGGCATGCCCTCGAACTCGGGGTCGAGCTCCTCGATATGGGCGCTCTCGCCGATGAAGCCGCCGCGCATCATCAGGATCGAGTAGATCGCCTCCTGCACGCCGGCGCCGCCGAGGCAGTGGCCGGTGAGCGACTTGGTCGAGCTGATGTGAGGCATCTTTTCGCCGAACACCTCGCGGATGGCGCCCATCTCCTTGGAATCGCCGACCGGCGTCGAGGTGCCGTGGGTGTTGATGTAGTCGACCGGCCCGTCGACCGTGGCGATCGCCTGCCGCATGCAGCGAATGGCGCCCTCGCCGGAGGGGGCCACCATGTCGTAGCCGTCCGACGTCGCGCCGTAGCCGACGACTTCGGCGTAGATCTTGGCGCCGCGCGCCTTGGCGTGCTCCAGCTCCTCCAGCACGACGACACCGGCGCCGCCGGCGATCACGAAGCCGTCGCGCTTCACATCGTAGGCGCGCGAGGCGACCGACGGCGTGTCGTTGAAGTTGGACGACATGGCGCCCATCGCGTCGAACAGGTCGGACATGGTCCAGTCGAGGTCCTCGTGGCCGCCCGCGAAGACGATGTCCTGCTTGCCCCACTGGATGAGCTCGGTGCCGTTGCCGATGCAGTGCGCCGAGGTCGAGCAGGCCGACGAGATCGAATAGTTGACGCCGTGGATCTTGAACCAGGTGGCGAGCGTCGCGGAAGCGGTCGAGGACATGGCCTTCGGCACCGCGAACGGCCCGATGCGCTTCGGGCTGCCGTTCTTCAGCGTCGTCTCGGCCGCCTCGAAGATCGTCTTGGTGGAGGCGCCGCCAGAGCCCATGACGATGCCGGTGCGCTCGTTGGTGATGTCGCCTTCCTCGAGGCCGGAATCGGCGATCGCCTGCTGCATGGCGACGTGGTTCCATGCGCCGCCCTTGTGCAGGAAGCGCATGGCGCGCCGGTCGACCAGCTCGGTCGGATCGAGCGTCGGCCGGCCCCAGACGCGGCACTTGAAGCCGTGCTCGGCGAACTCGTCGGAGAAGGTGATCCCCGACTTCGCCTCGCGCAGCGAGGCCTGCACCTCGTCGGCATTGTTGCCGATGGAGGACACGATGCCGATGCCCGTCACAACAACTCTTCTCATCGGGGATCCCTTGTCTGGTTCTGGTGGCTGGCCCGCCGGCGGGCGGCTGGCGCGGGTACCCGGCTCAGGCTTCGCCCTGCTTGGCAAGGCCCACCTTCAGGTCGGTGGCCTTGTAGATGGGATCGCCGTCGGCCTTCAGCCAGCCGTCGGCGATGCCGAGCACGAGGCGGCCGCGCATGACGCGCTTGAAGTCGACGCCGTATTCGACCTTTTTCACCTTGGGCGTGACCATGCCCTTGAACTTCACCTCGCCGGTCGACAGCGCCATGCCCTTGCCGGGCTCGCCCAGCCAGCCGAGGAAGAAGCCGGTCATCTGCCACAGCGCGTCGAGGCCGAGGCATCCCGGCATCACCGGATTGCCGATGAAATGGCAGGGGAAGAACCACAGGTCCGGTTTGATGTCGAACTCGGCGCGCACGAAGCCCTTGTCGAACTCGCCGCCCGTCTCGCTGATCTCGGTGATGCGGTCGAACATCAGCATCGGCGGGGCCGGAAGCTGGGCGTTGCCCGGGCCGAAGAGCTCGCCGCGGGCGCAGGCCAGCAGGTCCTCGTAGTCGAAGCTCGATTTCCGGTCCGCCATGTAGTTCCGCCCTCGTCGCCGCGTTTGTTTCCGGCCTCACTATCACATGCCGCGACGCGGTGGAAACAGGCAGCGGCGCGATCCAGCCTAAAGTCGGCCCCGCAGGCCCCGCTCGCGGCGGTCCGTCGCCGCTATTGATCGCCGCAATCGCGGCGAATATATAGGTTTTATGTCGAGGACGGACGCAGGATGGCGTCCGCATGGTGGATTTGAGCGAAGTCGTGGACACGAGACCGGCGCCGGACAGAGGGATCGAGCAGCGCGTCCGGCATGCGGGACTGCGCCCGACGCGGCAGCGCATTGCGCTGGCCGAACTGCTTTTCGCCAAGGGCGACCGCCACATCTCGGCCGAGCAGCTTCACGAGGAGGCGCTGGGCGCCGGCGTCGCCGTGTCGCTGGCGACCGTCTACAACGCGCTGCACCAGTTCACCGACGCCGGCCTGCTCCGGATCGTCGCCGTCGAGGGCGTGCGCCCCTATTTCGACACCAACACCTCCGACCACCACCATTTCTACATCGAGGAAGAGAACCGGGTCGTCGACATCTCCGGCGGGCCGGTCTCGGTGATCAACCTGCCCGAGCCGCCGGAGGGCATGGAGATCGCCAACGTCGACATCATCGTGCGCCTGCGCCGCAAGCGCGGCGCCTGAGCGCGCGGGCGGCAGTGCGCCCGGTCGACATCCTCGTCAGGCTGGAGTGGGCAGCCGTCTTCCTTGCCGCGGTCGTGCTCTACTGGTGGCTCGGCGCGTCCTGGTGGCTGTTCGCGCTGCTGATCCTCGCGCCCGACCTCTCGATGGCCGGCTATCTCGCCGGCCCGCGCGCCGGCGCTATCGCCTACAACGTCTTCCACGCATTGATCGGGCCGCTGGCGCTCGCCGCCGCCGGGCTGGCGTTCGGGCTGGCCTGGGCCTTTTCCTTCGCCACGATATGGCTCGCCCACATCGCGCTCGACCGCACGCTGGGCTACGGGCTCAAGTTCGCGACCGGATTCACGGACACGCATATGGGGCCGATCGGCGCTGCGCGCCGCTGAGCGCCGGCGCGGAGCCGGCCGCGCCTCAGTCGGCGATGGTCTCGCCGGGATAGGCGCCCCACACCTGCGACTGCTCGACCCAGCCGCGCCGGCCGTCGACGTCCATCTGGCACCAGTTGCCGTTGCAGGCCCTGAGCGTGACGATGACGCCCGGCTCCAGGTTGGCGACCACACGGGCTGCCGCGTCGGGATCGGCGCGCATGGCGATCAGCGCGTCCTTGCCGCGCTGCCAGGGCGAGACGATCGCGGTGCGTTTGCCCGACAGCAGCGACTGGTTGATCCAGCCCTCCGTGCCCTCTGCGTCGCGCACGCGGCGCCAGTTGTCGTATTCCTGCACGATCTCCATCGGCAGACCCGACTTCAGGTACATCCACTCGACCGGATAGGTGGTGCCCGGGCCGATCCGCAGGTTCACCTTGGCCGATTTCAGGCTGACGAATCGCGGCAGAGGCAGGCCGCTGGGGCCGAGCGAGAGGCCCTGCGCCGCACCCGCCTGCGCGCCGGCGAGCGTCGGCGCGAGCGGAAGCGCCAGCGCGGCGCTGAGGAGAAGTCTGGCGACACGGGAAAAGTCGAGCATTTCCGAACCTGTTGAAGGGCCGGCCGCAGGCCCCGCATTCCCGGCCTTTTTCTTTGTTTTCGGCCGGGGCTCTTGATAGAGAGGGTGACCGGCGCTCCTGCGGAGTGTCGCCTGTCTTGGTTAAGGAGGTCTCAACGGGGACCTGCAAACCATAAATATCGACTGGTGCTAGCCCGAGGAAGCGATGGCAGGCAGGAAGAAGCCACTCGTCGTCATCACCCGCAAGCTCCCCGACCAGGTCGAGACCCGCATGCGCGAGCTGTTCGACGCGCGGCTGAACGTCGACGACCGGCCGATGACCCAGCCCGAACTGGTGGCGGCGCTTCGCGAGGCCGACGTGCTGGTGCCCACCGTCACCGACCGCATCGACCAGGCGGTGATCGCCCAGGCCGGCCCGCAGCTCAAGCTGATCGCCAATTTCGGCAACGGCGTTGACAATATCGACATCGCCGCCGCCGCCGCGAAGCAGATCACCGTCACCAACACGCCGGGCGTGCTGACCGAGGACACGGCCGACCTCACCATGGCGCTGATCCTCGCCGGCCCGCGGCGGCTCACCGAGGGCGCCGAATTCATGCGCAGCGGCCAGAAATGGGCCGGCTGGTCGCCCACCTGGATGCTCGGCCGCCGCATCTGGGGCAAGCGGCTCGGCATCGTCGGCATGGGCCGCATCGGCACCGCGGTCGCCCGCCGCGCCAAGGCCTTCGGCCTGTCGATCCACTATCACAACCGCCACAAGGTGGCGCCGCAGATCGAGGACCAGCTCGAGGCGACCTACTGGGAGAGCCTCGACCAGATGCTCGCCCGCATGGACTTCATCTCCGTCAACTGCCCCTCGACGCCCGCCACCTACCATCTGCTGTCGGCGCGGCGGCTGGCGCTGGTCCAGCCGACCGCCTGGCTGGTCAACACCGCGCGCGGCGGCATCATCGACGAGGAGGCGCTGGCCCAGCTCATCCAGGACGGCCGGATCGCCGGCGCTGGCCTCGACGTGTTCGAGCGCGAGCCGACGGTGAACGCCAGGCTCGCCAAGCTCGCCCAGAAGGGCAGGGTGGTGCTCCTTCCGCACATGAGCTCGGCCACGATCGAGGGGCGCATCGAGATGGGCGAGAAGGTGATCATCAACATCCGCACCTTCATCGACGGCCACCGCCCGCCCGACCGGGTCCTGCCGAGCAGGGCGTAGGGACGGGTCGGTTCTACCGCGCGAGCGTCTCGTAGACCTGCGCCCAGCGCTTCGCGCTTGCTGCGTGGAGTTCTGCCACGACGGGGCTGGCAGCGGTTATCTCCGCTCCGACGCTGACATGCTTTCCCGTGAACGCCGTAAACCTCTCCCGGTCCATGCGGACCGCGACCGGCGTCTCCCAGCCCATCTCGCGGGCGACGATGAGGCCGAGCAGCAGGATTGCGTCGGGCTCGTGCAGGATGAGGGCGGCTGGCGCGATGCCGCGATGGACGAGCTCCATCAGCACGGCCGAGGCCGACGAGGAGCCGATCGTGCCCGGCACGAACAGCATGCGGCCCGACACGCAGGCGCCGTGCTGCGGGTGGCGCACGTCGGCGATCGTGCCGGTCGCCGGATCGACGCCGCCCCAGAAGCTGATCGGCGCGGTGAGCACCAGCGCCTCGCCGGCGCCGCCGCGCCCCTCGACGAGGATCTCGGCCCGTGCCGCGCTCATGCCGCCTGCTCCGCGAAGACCGGCCGGCCGGCGACGGCGCTTTCGACGCAGTCGGCGAGCGAGCCGTAGAGCGCGGCGTAGCCCGTGTTGCCCGGCGCGTAATGGGCGAACTTGCCTGAATTGGTCATCAGCACGCCGCCGGCCAGCTCGCGCAGGATCGGCGTGACCACCACGCAGGTGTCGGCCACGATCGTGACGCCCTGCGCCTCGAGCGCGGAGCGGCGGCCGTCGCGGTCGAGCGCGGCGACCACGTGCCGGCCCGTGCAGGCATAGAAGGGGATGGCGACGCGGCGGCCGGCGAGCAGCCGCTCCAGCGCCTCGAACTCGGCTTCCGACAGATGCGGGCTGCCGATCGCCACCGCGTCGACGAAATCCGGCGTCTCGGCGGTGCTGAGCCGGCTACGCGATTGCCGGAACATGGCCGCGTCGACGCGGACGACGCGCTCCGGCAGGTCCCCGCCGAGAGCCGTTTCGAGGTCCGGCGCCTCCGGCGTGACGCCGGCTATGTGAAACAGCCCGACCGCGCCGGACGAGGCGGCAGCGGCACCGAAGGCCTTCAGCGCGTCCCCGCCCGGATCGGCGGGAACGCCGGTGACGACGCCGACGGTCTCGCTTGCCTCGCGGCCGTAGAGGCTGCCCAGCACCGGCCACGCGGTCTCCGTGGCGAGCAGGGCCGGGTCCAGCCCCGAAACATCGAAGACGAAGCGGGCGCGGCGGTTTTCCGGCCGGTGCAGCCCGCAATCCGGTGCGCGGCCGGTGATCGCGCAGGCGATGTCGAGGAAGTCGCCGTAGCGGTTGGTGCGCGCGCCGAGCACGGAGTTGCAGAAGGCGACCGCGTTGGATTCGCCCCAGGCGACGTCGGTGCCGAAGGCGGGCCGGTGGCCGGCCTGGTAGGGCGCGCAGGTCCAGCTCGGCTCGCAGCCCAGCGCCGCATAGGCCGCCATCATCCGCCGCGCCATCTCGCGCGGCGCCCCGGAAAGCCGGATTTGCGCGCAGCCGGTGAGGTCGAGCGCGCCGACGTTGAGCGTAGCGCGCACGGCCACGCGCGCCCCGCCCGCGACCAGTTTTTCGGCGAACAGCGTGCCGGAATCGCCGTGGTAGAGCGCGCCGTCTATATGCGCCGAGGCGATCGGGATGAGACGCGGGGCGGAAAGCAGGCGGGCGGCCTCGGCGACGATGCGCATCGCCATCGCCGCGCCTTCGCCTTCGGCGCCGGCCGCGATGGCGCGCTCGGCCTCAGTGAGCGCCGGCGCCATCGGCAAGGTCCTTGCGTAGGGTGACGGAAGTGGCGCGCGCGTAGCCGGCATGCGCCGTGCGGCCGGTCTCGCGGAAGCCGAGGCGGGCGAACGTCGACTGGTTGCCGGTGAGCTCGACGCGGGTCTGGAGTTCGAGGCTGCGCCTGCCGAGCCGGCGCGCTTGCGCCTCTGCGGCCTCCATCAGCCGCCGGCCGATGCCTCTTCCCTGCAGGTCCGGCGCCACGGCGAGCTTGCCGACATGGACATGGTCGCCGCGGTCGTCGAGGAATACGCAGCCGGCTAAGCGATCGCCTTCGAGAGCGACGAAGACGCGCTCCTTCGAGCATTTCTCGCGAAGCGACGAAACGGTCAGCCGATGTGCGGAGGAGGGCGGGTCGATGACGCCGTCCATATGGGCGAAGGCGGCCATGACGAGGTCGAGCAGGTCCTGCCAGCGGTCGAAATCCGCCGGCAGCGGGCCGATCGCGATTTCCGCGGCCTCAGTCCTCGGCGCGGCCATAGCGGATCGTGTCGAAGCGGGCGCCGAGCGAATCGTACATCAGCAGCCGGCCCACCAGCGGCTCGCCGATGCCGGCGATCAGCTTGACCACCTCCATCGCCTGCAAGGTGCCCATCACGCCGGTGAGCGCGCCGACGACGCCGGCCTGCGCGCAGGACGGCACCATGCCGGCCGGCGGCGGCTCGGGGAACAGGTCGCGATAGCCGGGGTTCGGCGTGCCGTCGGCGCCTGTCTCGAACGGCTTCAGCACCGTCAGCGTGCCGTCGAAGCGGCCGACCGCCGCCGTCACCAGCGGCTTGCCCTCGGCCGCGCAGGCATCCGCGACGGCGTAGCGCGTGTCGAAATTGTCGGAGCCGTCAGCGACGATGTCGTAGCCGGCTACGAGAGGCCTGACATTGGCCGTGTCGAGGCGCATGACATGCGTCTCGACCGCCACATGCGGGTTGATGCGCGCGATTGCCCCGCGCGCGCTCTCCACCTTGAGCGCGCCGACGGCCGCGCTGTCGTGGATCACCTGCCGCTGCAGGTTGGACAGCGACACCGTGTCGTCGTCGACGACGCCGAGCGTGCCAACGCCGGCGGCGGCGAGGTAGGCGAGCAGCGGCGCGCCGAGCCCGCCCGCGCCGATCACCAGCACGCGCGCGCGCTTCAGCTTCTGCTGCCCCGGCCCGCCAATCTCGGGCAGCACGATGTGGCGCGCATAGCGCTCGAGCTCCTCGGCGGAGAGGGCGGACGGCCGGATGTTCATGCCGGCAGGATAGGCCGGTGCGCCGCGCTTGTCATGGGCCGGGCGAGGGCGTCACGGCGCCATGAGACACCGTCAGGAACTGCGCGCGGCCGGACAGGCTGGAGAACAGGGCGGCGTCGGTGCCGGTCATGAAATACTGGCAGTCGAGGCCGTCGAGGATGCCGAACAGGGCGGCGCGGCGGCCGGCGTCGAGATGCGCGGCGATCTCGTCGAGCAGCAGGATGGGTGCCGCGCCGGCGATCTCGCCGGTCAGCCGCGCATGCGACAGCACGATGCCGATCAGCAGCGCCTTCTGCTCGCCGGTCGAGCAGAGCTCGGCCGCCTGGTCCTTCGGCGCGTGGCGCACGAGGAGATCCGCCCGGTGGGGACCCTCCAGCGTGCGGCCGGCCGCGCGGTCGCGCCGGCGGCCCTCGGCGAGAGCTGCGCGAAAGGCTTCCTCGACGTCGACCGCCGCGCGCGCGCCGACCTGCTCCTCGACCGTGCCGGACAGCGCCAGCGCGGCCTTCGGGAAGGGGCCGTCGGCGGGCAGGCGCGCGAACATGGCGGCGAGCAGGCGCACCAGTTCGGCGCGCGCCGCTGCGATCGCCACGCCGGTCTCGGCCATCTGCGTCTCGATCGCCTCGAACCAGCGCGTGTCGCGCGAATCTTCCGTAAGCAGACGATTACGTGCCCGCATCGCCTTCTCGTAGTCGGCGGCGCGGCGGCCATGCGCGGGGTCGATCGCCAACACCAGCCGGTCGAGGAAGCGCCTCCGGTCGGCGGCCGGCCCGGTGAACAGCGCGTCCATCGCCGGCGTCAGCCAGACCACGCGCAGCCATTCGGTCAGCTCGTCGGCCGAGCGGGCCGGCGCGCCGTTGATGCGCACCTTGCGGGCATTGTCGCCGGCGGCGTCACCGCCCATCGTGCCCGTGCCGATCTCGCAGGTGCCGAACCGGCCCTCGACGCGCGCGTGGACGGCGAAGCCGGCGGGATCGCCGTCATGCGCCACCTCGGCCAGCGTCGCCCGCCGCAGCCCGCGCCCCGGCGACAGGAAGGACACGGCCTCCAGCAGGTTCGTCTTGCCGGCCCCGTTCTCGCCGGTGAGCACGACGGCGCCCGGTTCGAGATCGAGCGAGACCTGCGCGTAGTTGCGGAAATTAGTAAGCGAGAGCTTACTTATATGGGTCTGCGACGGGGCCCGGGGCTCCGCGTTGGCGCCTTCGTCCATCGCGGCACGCTAGATCGTCGTGCGTCTTGTCGGACGCACAAGGGACGATCTAGCAGTTTGATGGAGCATCGGAACAATCCGAAAACCGGATTCCACTTTTCGTTCCGATGCCCTAGACCCGCATCGGCATCAGCACGTAGAGCGTCTGGTCGTCGGCCGTGTCCTGGATCAGCGTCGGCGCGCCGGCGTCCGCCAGCATGAAGCGGGCCTCGCTGCCGGAAAGCTGACCGGCGACGTCGAGCAGGTACTTGGCGTTGAAGCCGATGTCGAGCGCCTCGGAATCGTAGTCGGCCGGGATCTCCTCGGTCGCGCTGCCGGAATCGGGATTGTTGACCGTAAGCGTAACCTGACCGTTGGCGATCGACAGCTTCACCGCGCGGCCACGCTCCGACGAGATGGTCGAGACGCGGTCGACCGCGGCGGCGAAGCTCTGCCGGTCGATGGTCAACCGCTTGTCGTTGCCGGTAGGGATCACCCGCTCGTAGTCCGGGAAGGTGCCGTCGATCAGCTTGGAGGTCAGCACCACGCTGCCGATGGTGAAGCGGATCTTGGTCTCCGACAGCTCGACCGTGATGGCGACGTCCGGGTCGTCGACGAGCTTGAGCAGCTCGCTCACCGTCTTGCGCGGGATGATGATGCCGGGCATGCCCTCCGAGCCGGCCGGCGCCTCCACCTCGGCGCGCGCCAGCCTGTGGCCGTCGGTCGCGACCGCGCGCAGCTTGAGCTGCCCGCCGCCCTCGTGCGCATGCAGGTAGATGCCGTTGAGATAGTAGCGCGTCTCCTCGGTGGAGATGGCGAACTGCGTCTTCTCGATCAGCGCCTTGAGCGACTGCGAATCGAGCCGGAAGATGTGCGAGAACGAACCGGCCGAGAGCTCGGGGAAGTCCGACTGCGGCAGGCACTGGAGCCGGAAGCTGGAGCGGCCCGAGACCACCGACATCGCGTTGCCGCTCTCGTCGGTCTTCAGCATCACCTCCGCGCCTTCCGGCAGCTTGCGCACGATGTCGTAGAGCAGGTGGGCCGGAACCGTCGTGGCGCCGCCCTGCTCGACGCTCGCCGCCGTCGCCTCGGTCACCTCGAGGTCGAGGTCGGTCGCCTTCATCTCCAGGCTGGCGCCCTGCGCGACGAGCAGCACGTTGGACAGGATCGGGATGGTGTTGCGGCGCTCCACCACGCGGTGCACGTGGTTCAGCGACTTGAGCAGATTGGAGCGTTCGAGGATCACACGCATTTCAGGTCGGTCTCGTCAGGAAAACAGTCGGCGCCCCCGCCGCCTCCGATGCGGTCCGCAGCGGACCGGAGGGGTTTGCAGAGTGGCAGGAAACACCCCCGGAAGGCAAGGGCGCGAAGCCTCCCGCAGGCCCGCCTGGGGAAAAAGCCCGGCGCTTTCGCGCCGGGCTCGCCGCATCCCCCGGAACCCGCGTCAGTGTGCCTGTTCGGCGATCAGGCGCTTGAGCAGCTCGATCTCCTGCGCCAGCGTGTTGTCGCTCTCGGCGAGGTCCTCGATCTTGCGCACCGCATGCAGAACGGTGGTGTGGTCGCGGCCGCCGAAACGGCGCCCGATCTCGGGCAGCGAGCGCGGCGTCATGACCTTGGACAGGTACATGGCGACCTGCCGCGGCTTGACGATGGTGCGCGTGCGCCGGTTGGACAGGAGCTCCGTCTTCGACACGTTGTAGTGGCGCGCCACGATGCGCTGGATGTCCTCGATGCGCACGCGCTTGGGCTCGCCGGCGCGGCAGATATGGCCGAGCAGCTCGTCGACGCGCTCGATGGTGATCTGCGGCTCGAAGGAGCGGCGGAACAGGAGCTGGTTGAAGGCCCCTTCCAGCTCGCGCCCGCTGCCGGTGATCGACTGCGCGATGTGCTCGAGGATCTGGTCCTCGATCTCCAGCGTGGCGCCCTCGGCCTGCGCGGCAGCGAGCCGGTGGCGCAGGATCGACAGCCGCATCGCGTAGTCGGGCGGGCCCATCTCCAGCGCGACGCCGCCATTGAGGCGCGAGCGCACGCGCGGCTCCAGCGATTCCAGCTCCGCCGGCGGCCGGTCGGCCGCCACCACCACCTGCCGCGCGCTGTCGAGCAGCATGTTGATGAGGTGGCAGAACTCGTGCTGGATCGACTTGCCCTGCAGGAACTGCATGTCGTCGATGATCAGCAGGTCGATGTCGCGGAGCTGCTCCTTGAGGGTGAGCGCATTGTTGTCGCGGATGGCCGTGGCGAAGCGCCACATGAAATATTCGGCCGTCAGGTAGACGACGCGCGCCTGCGGCTTGACGCTCAGCGCCTCGGTGGCGATCGCCTGCAGCAGGTGGGTCTTGCCCAGCCCGACCGAGGCATGCAGGAAAAGCGGGTTGAAGCGCACCGCGTTGGATGCCTGCTCGGCCACCGCACGCGCCGCGGCGAAGGCGACCCGGTTGGACGGGCCTTCCACGAAGGAGGCGAAGGTGTAGCGGGCGTCGAGCGGCGAGCCCAGCACGTTGGAGCGCTGGCCGTCGTCGAGGTTGCGGTTGGCGGGAACCCTGTCGGAGCGCGCGGGACCGCTGATCGTGGCGCCCGGCAAGCTGGCCTGCGGGGCGCGCGCGGCGCGGCGGGCGGGCGCCGGCTCGTCCTCTACCGGCGCGCGGGCCGGCCGCGTCGTGCTGCGCACGACGATCTCGAGCTTCAGCAGATCCGGGTCGCCCTGCTTCCACAATTCGCCGATGAGGTCGACGTAATGGCCGTTGATCCAGGAGCGCAGGAAGGCGGTGGGCACAGAGAGCCGGACGACGCCCTTGGACGCCTCGGCCAGCTTCATGCGGCCGAACCAGCTCGAATAGACCTCGCCGCCGAGCCGGGCCTTGAGCTGCGCCTTCACGCGCTCGAAAACCTGTTCCGGTCCGTCGCTGCCCGGCATCCCGATCCCCTCGCTGCCTTTTTGTTCGGAAGGGACCGCCCGTCCCTTCGCGTTGACGCCGCTTTGCATCTTTTTTCCCTGCCGTTTCTTGTTTCCGCTGCGCGGCCCTCTGCGGGCGCCGTCGCGCGGTCCTCGTTCAAGTACTTGGGGTCGTGGTCCCTCGGTCCGTCCGGTCGCATTCCTCCACAAGCCGTTCGCAGCGCCGCAAGCCGCAATGTCGGCGTTTCGATCCGCGCAAACCATCGCGATCCGACAATTGGCTTGCCGGCTCCACTCGTCCCGGTGAAGGGTACGCCAGGTTGGACAGTCTACGCATCGGAAGAAGACAGGCGGCCTGCGCGCGCGGTGGAATCCGCGACGAAATCCCGCCTCCGGGATCGGTTGGCGATGTCCCCGCCATGTCCCTTCCGATGACCGGACTTTATAAATGGGATGGTCGCGAGGGCAAGGCCGCGGGGGCCGATTTTTGGCTCCGCAGAGCCTCCCGGGAGGCCCTTCCGCCGTCCGGATTCCGAACTGCTTTCGCGAATCTGTTTTGAATCAAAACCTTCGTGGCGGCACCTCGGGGCGAGGCGCCCGCCGAAAAAAAAGTTAAAAAAAATTCTTGACTCGGAATGCCGGTTGGCCATCCCGGCTAAAAACACGAAGCCTGTGGATAACATCTCACAAGCTTATGAATTTAAAGGGAAATCGGGATCTTAAGAAAAGTTTCCGCCGGCGTCGGCGGGCTTTGCGCAAGCCATCGGCGGCCCTGCCGCCGGCAAAGGAAAAATCGTTCCGCCCGGAACGGTTTCCGGTGCGGAAGGGCAAGCCATTGGCTCGAAAAGAAAAACCCGGCGCCTGGCGCCGGGTCGTGCATTGCGCTGCGGTGGGAAGGTCGGCTCAGGCGCCGAGCGACTTCACCCGCTGGGCCAGGCGCGACACCTTCCGGGAGGCGGTGTTGCGGTGGAGAACGCCCTTGCCGGCGGCGCGCATCAGCTCGGGCTGGGCGGCCTTGAAGGCGGCCTCGGCCGCGGCCTTGTCGCCGGCGGCCAGCGCCTCCTCGACCTTGCGGACATAGGTGCGCACGCGCGAACGGCGGTTCTTGTTCACGGCGGTGCGGGCTGCGATCTTCCGCGTTGCCTTCTTGGCCGAGGACGTGTTGGCCATTGTGCCTCTCTATCTTCAGGACGACCCTTCGGCACGCGGCCGGGCAGGGCTCAAAAACAAACGGGCAGCCTGCGCGGCCGCCTCTGGTTGGCGGGCTTATAGTTCAGCTCGCACGGGCCGTCAACGGTGCCCGCAGCGGCTTTTGCGCCTGCCTCAGCGGTTGCGGAAATTGGCCGTCCGCTTCTCGGTGAAGGCGGCCATGCCCTCCTTCTGGTCCTCGGTCGCGAACATGGAATGGAACACGCGCCGCTCGAAGCGCAGGCCCTCGGCGAGCGTGGTCTCGTAGGAGCGGTTCACCGCCTCCTTGGCCATGATGACGGCCGGCAGCGAGAAGTCGGCGATCTTCTGGGCGGCGCGCAGCGCCTCCTCCAGCAACTCGCCGGCCGGCACGACGCGGGAGACCAGCCCCGAGCGCTCGGCCTCGGCGGCGTCCATCATGCGCCCGGTCAGGCACATGTCCATCGCCTTCGACTTGCCGACGAAGCGGGTCAGCCGCTGCGAGCCGCCCATGCCGGGCATCACGCCGAGCGTGATCTCCGGCTGGCCGAACTTGGCGTTCTCGGCCGCGATGATGAAGTCGCACAGCATGGCGAGCTCGCAGCCGCCGCCGAGCGCGTAGCCGGCCACCGCCGCGATGATCGGCTTGCGGATGCGGGTGACCTCCTCCCAGCCGGCGAAGAAGTCCTCCATGAAGGCCTCGACATAGGTCTTGGGCTGCATCTCCTTGATGTCGGCGCCGGCCGCGAAGGCCTTTTCCGAGCCGGTCAGCACGATCGCGCCGATGCGGGCGTCGGCGTCCATCGACTTCAGCTCCTGGACGACCTCGCGCAGGACCGTCGTGTTGAGCGCGTTGAGCGCCTTCGGCCGGTTGAGCGTGATCAGCCCCACCTTGCCGCGCGTTTCGACGAGGATCGTCTCGTAGGCCATGTCCGTCTCCTGAGCTTTGCCGAAGGCTCTAGCTAACGCTGGCAGGTGCCGCAATAGAAAGTCGACCGGCCGGACTGCACGACGCGCCGCACGGTGCCGCCGCAGCCAGCGTGCCGGCACGGCTCGCCCTCGCGGTCGTAGACGGCGAAGGAATGCTGGAAATAGCCGAGCGAGCCGTCGGTGTGGACGTAGTCGCGCAACGACGAGCCGCCCGCCTCGACGGCCTCCGCGATGACCTCGCGGATCGCCTGCGCCAGCGTGTCGGCCCTGGCGGTGGACGGCTTCTTCGCCGAGGCGATGGAGCCCGCCTTGCGCAGCGGCGACAGCCGCGCCCGCCACAGCGCCTCGCAGACATAGATGTTGCCGAGCCCGGCGATCAGCGTCTGGTCGAGCAGGGCTGCCTTGAGCGGCGCCTGCTTGCCGGCGAGCAGGCCGTTGAGGAGGGCGCCGTCGAGCGCGTTGCCGGTCGGCTCGACGCCGAGCTCGGCAAGCATCGGATGGCTGGCGAGGCCGGCGGCGTCGGAGAACAGCATGAAGCCGAAGCGGCGCGGGTCGTTGAAGACGACGCGCAGCCGTTCGCCCTCCGGCCGCTTCAGGTGGAAGACGACGTGGTCGTGGGCCGCCGCCTTCGACCGCTCGTGGTGGAAGATGCCCGGCGTGGTGCTTTCCTCTTCCGTCTCGATGCGGAAGGAGCCGGACATGCCGAGATGGCAGATCAGCACCGGGTCGCGGTCGAGATGCACGATCAGGTACTTGGCGCGGCGGCCGACCGAGGCGATCGCGCGGCCGCGCAGGCGGCCGGCGAAGTCGGCGGGGAAGGGGAAGCGCAGGTCGGGCCGCCGCTGCTCGACCTCCTCGATCAGCGCGCCCTCCATCGCCGGCTGCAGCCCGCGCCGGACCGTCTCGACCTCCGGTAGTTCGGGCATGCTAGGAGATCTGGCCGAGGAAGGACGTGCCGTGCCGGCCGGGCTTCAGGCCGAGATGCGCGGCCACAGTCTCGCCGAGGTCGGCGAAGGTCGGCCGCACGCCGACCGAGCCGCCCTTCAGGCCCGGCGCGATGCCGACGATCGGCGTGCGCTCGCGCGTGTGGTCGGTGCCGCGCCAGGTCGGGTCGTTGCCGTGGTCGGCGGTGAAGATCAGCATGTCGCCCGGCTTCAGCCGCTCCAGCGCCTCCGGCACGCGCCGGTCGAACTCCTCCAGCGCCGCGGCATAGCCCGGCACGTCGCGGCGGTGGCCGTAGAGCGTGTCGAAGTCGACGAAGTTGGTGAACACGAAGTCGCCGTCGCGCGCGTCGTCCATGGCCGCCAGCGCCACGTCGAACATCTTCATGTTGTCCGGCGCCTTGCGGCTGTCGGTCATGCCGCGATGGGCGAAGATGTCGCCGATCTTGCCGACGGCGATCGCCTGGTGGCCGGCGGCCGAAACGCGGTCGAGCAGGGTCGGCTCGGGCGGCGGCACGGCATAGTCGCGCCGGTTGGGCGTGCGCTCGAAGTCGCTCGCATTGGTGCCGAGGAAGGGCCGGGCGATGACGCGGCCGATATTGTAGGGGTCGGCGATCTTGCGGGTGGTCTCGCAGAGCGCGTAGAGCCGCTCCAACCCGAAGGCCGTCTCGTGCGCGGCGATCTGGATCACCGAATCCGCCGAGGTGTAGACGATCGGCTTGCCGGTCCTGACGTGCTCCTCGCCCAGCTCCTCGATGATCGTGGTGCCCGACGCGTGGCAGTTGCCGAGAATGCCCGGCAGCTTGCCCTCGCGGATCATGGCGTCGGTCAGCTCCTTCGGGAAGGCCGGCACGGTGTCGGGGAAATAGCCCCAGTCGAAGGTGACGGGAACGCCCGACATCTCCCAGTGGCCGGACGGCGTGTCCTTGCCGCTGGAGATCTCCGTGCCCGCGCCGTAGAAGGCGCCGGGGGCGACGGCGGCAGTCGGGACCGGCCGGCCGGTCGCCAGCGAGGCGGCGTGGTCGAGGCCCAGCCGGAAGAGGTTGGGAAGCGCGAGCGGACCCTTGCGCAGGCCCTCGCGGTCGCCTTGCCCGGCCGCGCAGCCCGCCTTGATGTGGCCGTAGGTGTCGGCGCCCTCGTCGCCGTAGCGCGCCGCGTCGGGCGCGCCGCCGATGCCGAAGGAATCGAGGACGAAGATGAATGCGCGTGCCATGTGAGGTCCACTTCCTGCGCCGCCTGTGCGAGAAGACATAGGCAGGAAGCGGGGCGATGGCAATTTGGAAACGATGGGCCACGCTGCCCGACAAGGCGGGCCTCGGGCCGCCGGCGGCTGCGCCGTCAGCAGTCCGAGCAGGCGATGGTGGTGCTGATGCGCGGCCGCAGGAAATATTCCTCCGACATCGCGATGCCGTCGAAGGCCGCCGCCAGCCCCAGCACCTTCTTCTGGTCCGCCGTCCAGGCGATCACCGGCTTGTAGGCGAGGTTGCTCTGGACGCGGATGAGGAAGGTGTTGCGGATCTTGAGCGTGTCGGGGACCGTGGCCGTGGTCGGCCCGGCGGAGGCCGCGCCGCCCTGCAGCTTGCGCGACCACGCCACGACCACCTTCGGGCTGTTCTCGTCGGTGATCTGGATCGCGGTGACGATGATTGTCGGCTGCGAGCGGTTGTAGGGCTGCAGGATCGAGCCGCCGATCTGCAGGATCGCGTCCAGCTCCGACTTCGAGATCGTCTGCTGCTGGGTGATGAGGTCGGCCACCATGGAGCCGACGCGACCCACCTTCTTGTTGACCTCGATGCCCTGCGAGACCTCCATCGTGACGAAGTAGAGCGACAGCAGCACCGGCGCGATGAAGGCGAACTCGATCGCCGCCACGCCGCGCCGGTCGGTGGCGAGCCGCCGTGCCGAGCGGCCGAGGCGGCGCGCGGCATCGAGGCCGGTTGCAAGCAGTCCCTTGGTCATGGTCGCCCCGCCCATCATCCGGCCGCTAGTCGTCGAACGGCTCGTTCTGCCAGGTCGCCGTGGCGAAATGCAGAGTCTTGCCGCCCTTGAGGTTGGACATCGACTTGCGCATGAAGTCGGTGATGACCGGCCAGCGGTAGAACACGCGCAGCATGTTCTTCGACATGGACGGGCCGGGCTTCACCGCGAAGCCGGTCGTGTCGATGTCGCCGTCTGTGGTCAGCTTGATCTTGACCGCGGCCGCCGCCGCGAAGGTGGGAAACTCGCGCAGGTCGACGACGAGGTCGGGGCAGCCGCTCGCCACCACGATGTCGAGCCGGTCGCAGATCATCTTCTTCAGCGCGGTCTCGTTGACGTCGGCGGCCTTGACCTGGCCGGTGCGGAGCTGGCGGGCGATGTCGTCGGGCGCGTTCGACAGCACCTGCTGGGCCGCGAACGGGATGCAGCTTTCGAGGGTGGCGAAGTCCAGCATGGCGAAGGGGATCGCCAGCGCCGTGAACTCGATGGCCACGCTGCCGTGCCTGTTGCGGCCGAAGCGCGCCAGAAGGCCGGCGCGCCGGCGCCCTTCGCGGCTCTTGCTGTCCTGGTCGTGCATGTCCATCCGCCCCACGCGGTCCTGCATTCGACGGGCAAGATAGCGCAGAGGCGTTGAATTCCGGTGTGGACGATGCGGCGGATTTTCGATTTCGCGCTAACCGTTTGCTAACCGTTCCGCGAGCCGCCGGCCTACTGGCTGTTGAGCTCGAGCTCGGACGCGCGCTCGGCGTCGCCCTTGTAGGCGCTCTCGCACATCGGCGTGCACGACAACGTCTGCACGCTCGCGCGCTTGTACACGCGCACGGAGTAGGGGGAGTCGCGCGCCCCCGCCACCTGCTCGTCGACGATCGGGGTGCCGTCGGAATCGAGGACCACCAGGTTGGTGACGCCGAAGCCCTTGCCGGTGAGCACGATGGTGCTGGAATCCTGTACCGACGCGTCGGCGATCGCCGGGTTGCCGATGACGATCGTGTCGGCCGGCCGCGCCAGCTTGACGATCTTGGCCTGGTTCATGACGACCTGGATGCCGGAGGCGGCGATGCCCGGCTGCTGCGCGAAGACAAGAAGCGCCGCGGCAAGGGCCGCGGCTGCGCCGTGCTTCGCGAGAATGCGCCCCCGATGCGCCATGACAACCTCCGGCCGGAAAAACCCTTGCGCGACGATGAACGAGATTGGTGAAGCAAGGGTTAAGCGCGCGGCGGCCGGCCGGCGTGGCGGCCGCCGCGGAACGCCTCCCGCCGGCTTACGAACCGGTAATCATGTCCGTTAAGCGGATCGCAACAGGACCCCTCGTAAGGTGATGCCGTTCCGATCGACCCGCAGAAGTTGACGGACATGCTGTGCAACGTGTTTCAGGAGCTCAAGATGTCCAATCTGTTCGAACGTTTCGCCAGGGACGAGTCGGGCGCGACCGCCATCGAATCCGGCCTCATCGCCGCCCTCATCGCGCTCGCCATCACCGCCGGCGCCACCACGCTGGGCGGCTCGCTGAGCAACCAGTTCACCCGCATCGCCGGCAAGCTGGACAACAGCGCCAAGTAATCGGCATCGCCGACGGCGTATCGAATGCGGGGCCGCCCTCGGGCGGCCCCTTTGCTTTGCGGCCTTAGCGATTGGTTAAGCGGCGCGGCCTAGCCTTTCGGGGCAGCCAGGCGTCAACGGTTTCGGACATGCTCGAAGCGGCGATCCTCGTCATATTCCCGTTCTGCATGCTGTTCGCGGCGATCTCGGACATGGTCTCCATGACGATCGCCAACCGCGTGTCGGTGATCCTCGTCGCCACCTTCGTGGCTGTCGCGCCGTTCACCGGGATGGGCTGGGAGACGATCGGCCTGCACCTGGCCGGCGGCGCGGCCGTGCTGGCGGTGACCTTCGCCATGTTCGCCTTCGGCGGCATGGGCGGCGGCGACGCCAAGCTGCTGGCCGCCACCTCGGTGTGGATGGGCTTCGGCATCCTGCTGCTCGAATACCTGGTGTTCGGCGCGGTGCTGGGCGGGCTGCTGACGCTCGTCATCCTCAAGTTCCGCAACTCGCCGGTCTCGACGCTGGCCGGCAGGAACATATTTCTGCGACATTTCGCTGATCACAAGGCCGGCATCCCCTACGGCGTCGCTCTCGGCGTCGCCGGGCTGCTGGTCTATCCGGACACGCCCCTGATGCAGTGGGCGATGGCACGGCTCACCGGGCTCTGAAAGCCCGCTTCTCGAGGCTTCGCGGCAGGGGATTCGGCGGGCGCTTCCGGCGCCTCGTGGCCGCGCGCGCGTGCTTTCCTTAAACTTTGAGTTAAGCACGATTGTAAGTGTTCCATTAACCGTAATTTGACGATTGGCCGTCCATTGTCCCGGCTGGCATTCGGTTTGCCGAGTTCGAGGTCCGGACAATGAATTCATCGCGTCTCGTGATTTTGGGCGTCGCCGTGGTGGCCGCGATCGGCGCGGGCTACGTGGCGCGCAACATGCTGGTTGCGCCGCCGCCCCAGGTCATCGTCGAGAAGGCGCCCGAGCAGCCCGCCATCAAGCTGACCGACGTGCTGGTCCTCAAGCAGGACGTGCCGATGGGCTCGATCGTCGGCGACGCGCTGGGCTGGCAGTCCTGGCCCTCGGACACGGTCGACGACAAGTTCGTCACGCGCGATTCCGACGCGAACGCGCTGGAGGAGCTGAAGGCCGCCGTCGCCCGCGTGCCGCTCTATGCGGGCGAGCCGCTGCGCCGCGCCAAGCTGATCGGCGAGGGCCAGAGCTTCATGTCCTCGATCCTGCCGCACGGCATGCGCGCGGTGGCGACGCAGATCGCCGCCGACACGTCGGCCGGCGGCTTCATCCTGCCCAACGACTATGTCGACGTCATCATGACGCGCCGCTCCGGCGCGACGACGAGCGGCGACGGCTTCGTCACCGAGACCATCCTGAAGAACATCCGCGTCCTCGCCATCGACCAGGCCATCCAGGAAGACGAGGAAGGCCGCAAGGTCCGCGTCGGCGACACCGCCACGCTCGAGGTGACGCCCGAGCAGGCCGAGGTGCTGACGGTCGCCCAGCAGATGGCGGACCGCCTGACGCTGGCGCTGCGGCCGGTGGTGGACGCGAACGAGCCGGTCGAGAGCGCCGGCGAATATCTTGTGTCCGGAAACGGCCGGCGCGGCACCGTCCGCATGATCCGTTCCGGCGAGGTTTCAGAGGTGGGGGCGCGCTGATGACGAGGAAGACGACCATGCGCAAGCTGCCCGCCCGCCTTCGCCCCGGCTCCCGCGTGATCCTCGCGGGCGGCATGATCCTGCTCGGCGCGCTCGCCGGCCTCGCGCCGTCGGCCGCGCTCGCGGGCGGCGACAGCTTCGTGACCTCGACGTCGAAGGGCGCCCAGCGCATCAAGCTCGGCCTCAACAAGTCGATCGTCGTCGACCTGCCGACCGACGCCTACGACATCCTGGTGGCCAACCCCGCCGTCGCCGACGCCGTCACGCGCACGGCGCGGCGCATCTACCTGTTCGGCAAGCAGGTCGGCGAGACCAACATCTTCGTGTTCGGCGCCAATGGCGAGCAGATCGCCAACCTGGACCTCGCCATCGAGCGCGACGTGGCCGGCCTGCAGGACTACCTCAAGCGCTTCATCCCGAATTCGGACATCCACATCGAGCTGCTCAACGACAACGTCGTGCTGACCGGCACGGTCGAGACGCCGCTGGACGCGGCCCGCGCAGCCCAGCTCGCGCAGGTCTTCGTCTCCGGCGGCGAGGCCACGACCGGCCAGTATTCGCAGACGGCCGCCGGCGGCGCCGCAGCGGGCGGCGTCGACATCAACAACCCCGACCAGGAGCGCCGCACCTCGAAGATCGTCAACCTGCTGCAGGTGATCGGCGAGGACCAGGTGACGCTGAAGGTCACCGTCGCCGAGGTCAGCCGCTCGGTGATGAAGCAGCTCGGCGTCAACCTGATCGCCGCGGCGAGCTCGGGCGGCATCTCGTGGGGCATGGTCAGCGAGACCATCGCCGGCCTCGGCAAGCCGCTGTCCAACTCGGGCCTGAGCTACCAGAGCTCCTCGCTCAACTCCTACCTCAACGCGATGGAGCAGTCCGGCGTGATGAAGACGCTGGCCGAACCGACGCTGACGGCCGTGTCCGGCGAGAAGGCGACCTTCCGCGTCGGCGGCGAGTTCAACCTGATCACCGGCCAGTCGATCGACGACGAGAAGAACACGATCACCTACGACAACCAGAAGATCGAGTACGGCATCGGCCTCGAGTTCCAGCCAACGGTGCTTTCGCCGGGCCGCATCAGCCTGAAGATCCGCACCCAGGTGTCGGAGCCGACCAACGAGGGCTCGATCCAGTTGAGCGCCGGCGGCACCAAGGGCTCGACCAACCTGCTGTCGATCCGCAAGCGCCTGGCCGACACCACCGTCGAGCTTCCCTCGGGCGGCTCGATGATGATCGCCGGCCTGGTGCGCGACGACGTGCGGCAGATGTCGTCGGGCCTGCCCGGCCTGTCCAAGATCCCGGTGCTCGGCGCGCTGTTCCGCAGCCGCGACTTCGTGCGCAACGAGACCGAGCTGGTCACCATCGTCACGCCGTATTTGACCAAGCCGGTGGCGCGCAACGAGCTGGCCAAGCCGGACGACAACTTCAATCCGGCCGGTGACGGCGCCGCGATCTTCCTCGGCCGCGTCAACCGGATCTACGGCACCATGAAGACCAACCTTCCGAACGGCCAGTACCACGGCGCCGTCGGCTACATCTACAAGTGAGCGGGGGTCGGGCAATGTCTCAGTTTGGTTCTGCCGGGCGCCGGGGCTCCCGGCTGCCGCTCGGGCGGCTGGCGCTCGCGGCCTGCGCGGCGGCCCTGCTCGCCGGCTGCGCGCAGCGCGACCATGTCGTCGTCGGCGCGATCCCCGACGACTACCGCACCAACCATCCGATCGTGATCTCGGAGCGCGAGAAGGTGCTCGACGTGCCGGTCGCGGCTTCGGCCCTGCGCATGACGCGCGGCCAGCGCGACCTCGTCGCCGGCTTCCTGTCCGGTTACGATCGGCAGACCGGCGCGCCGATGCGCATCCTGGTCCCGGCCAACTCGATCAACGCGGCGTCCGCCTTCGTCGTCGCCGGCGAGATCGAGGACATCGCCCGCAAGGAGGGCGTCCACGGCGGCAACATCCTCGTGCAGTCCTACCAGGTGAGCGTGCCCGAGGCGGCCGCGCCGATCCGCGTCACCTACTACGCGCTGACGGCCGGCACCGACCAGTGCGGCCGCTGGCCCGAGGACATGCTGAAGAACGCCGACAACAAGCACTGGGCGAATTTCGGCTGCTCCTACCAGAACAACCTCGCCGCCCAGGTCGCCAACCCGACAGACCTGCTCGGGCCGCGCCGCACCACCTCGATCGATCCCGAGAACCGTGCCGACGCGATCAACGAGTACAAGGGCCGCGGCGTCGCGCAGGACTTCAAGGAAAACTCCGAAGTCAACTACTGATGGGCACGGCAGAGGCAAGCGACATGACCAACCTCGCGATCCAGGGCGACGAGCAGGACGCCGCGGCGGAGACCGACTTCGCCGCGCTCGCGCAGCTCCGGCCGGTTCCGCGCATCTCGATCCAGGCCTTCTGCGAGACCGAGAGCGTCGCCATCCCCATCGAGCGCGCCGGCGACGACCGGCGCATGGCCAAGGCGCATCTCAAGGTGCACATGGGCGGCGTCGCCACCGCCGTCGAGTTCTACCAGACGGCGCCGACGCCGAACCTGATCATCATCGAGTCGCGCCAGGAGCCGCGCCAGCTCATCGAATCGCTGCGCCAGCTCGCCGAGGTCTGCGACCCGAGCTCCAAGGTCGTCATCATCGGCCACTACAACGACGTCTGGCTCTACCGCGAGCTGACCCGCTCGGGCGTGTCCGAATATGTCGTGGCGCCGATCTCGATGGCCGACATCGTCAGCGTCATCACCTCGATCTTCGTCGACCCCGAGGCCGAGCCCGTCGGCAAGTCGATCGCCTTCGTCGGCGCCAAGGGCGGCGTCGGCTCCTCCACCATCGCCCACAATGTCGGCTGGACGATCTCCAACCTGTTCTCCAACGAGGTGGTGGTCGCCGACCTCGACCTCGCCTTCGGCACCGCCAACATCAATTTCGACCAGGACCCGACGCAGGGCATCGCCGAGGCCGTCTTCGCGCCCGACCGCATCGACGAGGTCTATCTCGACCGCCTGCTCGCGCAGTGCGCGGAGCACCTGTCGCTGCTCGCCGCCCCGTCGACGCTCGACCGCGTCTACGACTTCGACCCGGAGGCGTTCTCGCAGATCATCGACACCGCCCAGCGCACCGCGCCCGTGGTCGTGCTCGACGTGCCGCACATCTGGACCGGCTGGTCGAAGAGCGTCCTGGCCAATGCCGACGAGGTGGTCATCACCGCGACGCCGGAGCTCGCCAACCTGCGCAACTCCAAGAACCTCGTCGACATGCTGAAGAAGCTGCGGCCCAACGATCCGCCGCCGCGGCTGGTCATCAACCAGGCCGGCATGGCCAAGCGGCCGGAGATCGCGATCGGCGACTTCGCCGAGCCGCTCGGCCTCGAGCCGGCGGCCGTGCTGCCCTTCGACCCGCAGCTCTTCGGCAACGCCGCCAACAACGGCCGCATGCTGGGCGAGATGGATGCGCAGCATGCCGTCGTCCAGACCATCAACGAGCTGGCGCATGTGCTGACCGGCCGCAGCGAGATCAAGTCCCGCAAGAAGGGCGGGCTCGGCTCGATGCTGGGGATGCTCAAGCGCAAGAAGTGAGGTCGGCCCTCTGGCGCCGGATGGCGACGGCGGGCCGCTGACGCAAAGACAGGACCGCGTGCGACATGTTTGGAAAGCGTAGCAACGACGGATCGCCTTCCGCGCCGGAATTCCGCCCGGCGCCGCGCGTCGCGCCGTCGGCGCCGCAGGGCGACGTGGCCGTGGCCAACCGGCCGGTCGAGCCGCGCATGCCGGCGCCGGCCGCCGCCGCGCAGCCGCCGCAGCGCCGCGCCGTCGAGGCGCCGTCCGTCGTGCCCGAGCCGCGCCGCCCCGCCGGCCGCGAGCGCTCCGAGAGCTACTACGACACCAAGAGCCAGGTCTTCTCGGCCCTCATCGACACGATCGACCTGTCGCAGCTCGCCAAGCTCGACCCCGACAGCGCGCGCGAGGAAATCCGCGACATCGTCAACGACATCGTCGCGATCAAGAACTTCGCGATGACGATCGCCGAGCAGGAGGAGCTGCTCGAGGACATCTGCAACGACGTCCTCGGCTACGGCCCGCTGGAACCGCTGCTGGCGCGCGACGACATCGCCGACATCATGGTCAACAGCGCCCGCCAGGTCTTCATCGAGGTGGGCGGCAAGGTCGAGCTGACCAACATCCGCTTCCGCGACAACCAACAGCTCCTGAACATCTGCCAGCGCATCGTCAGCCAGGTCGGTCGCCGCGTCGACGAGGCCTCGCCGATCTGCGACGCGCGCCTGCCCGACGGCTCCCGCGTCAACGTCATCGCCCCGCCGCTCGCCATCGACGGCGCCGCGCTGACCATCCGCAAGTTCAAGAAGGACAAGCTGACCCTCGACCAGCTCGTCAAGTTCGGCGCGATCACGCCGGAAGGCGCCGAGATCCTCAAGATCATCGGCCGCGTCCGCTGCAACGTCATCATCTCGGGCGGCACCGGCTCGGGCAAGACGACGCTGCTCAACTGCCTGTCCAACTACATCGACCGCGACGAGCGCGTCATCACCTGCGAGGACTCGGCCGAGCTGCAGCTCCAGCAGCCGCACGTGGTGCGCCTCGAGACGCGCCCGCCCAACCTCGAGGGCGAGGGCGAGGTGACGATGCGCGACCTCGTCAAGAACTGCCTGCGCATGCGGCCCGAACGCATCATCGTGGGCGAGGTGCGCGGACCCGAGGTGTTCGACCTGCTGTCGGCGATGAACACCGGCCACGACGGCTCGATGGGCACGCTCCACGCCAACAGCCCGCGCGAGTGCCTGAACCGCATCGAATCGATGATCGCCATGGGCGGCTTCTCGCTGCCGCAGCGCACCGTGCGCGAGATCATCGTCGGCTCGATCGACATCATCATCCAGGCCGCGCGACTGCGCGACGGCTCCCGCCGCATCACCCACGTCACCGAGGTGATCGGCATGGAAGGCGACGTCATCATCACGCAGGACCTGGTGCTCTACGACATCAAGGGCGAGGACGCGCAGGGCCGGCTGCTCGGCCAGCACGTCTCGACCGGCGTCGGCCGGCCCGCCTTCTGGGACCGTGCCCGCTACTACGGCGAGGAACAGCGTCTGGCGACGGCCCTCGAGGCCATGGAGAAGCGTTCGCAGTGACGGCGCCCGCGCCGCAGATGGCCAGAGATAGTATGTCATGACGGGTTCGCTGCTGATCTTCATCGTCCTCGCCGCCGTCAGCGCCGGCGCGATCGCCTATGTCTTCCTGTTCGACCGCATCTCCAGCGAGAAGAAGGCGGCCAAGCGCCTCGACACCGTCAAGCGCGCCGAGACCGACCGCTCGGTGGTCAAGGCCTCGCGCGACCGCGTCGCCGAGGCCGCGCGGCGGCGCAAGTCGGTGCAGGACTCGCTCAAGGAGCTCGACGAGCGCGAGAAGGCGCGCGAGCGCAACATCAAGAAGCCGCCGCTGCGCATCCAGCTCCGCCAGGCGGGCCTGGCGATCACGTTGGAGCGCTTCTACGTCTATTCCGCCGTCTGCGGCGTCGTCGTCACGCTGGTCGCCTTCATCGCCGGCGCGCCGCTGCTCGTGCTGCCGGGCGCGCTCGCCGCCGGCGCCGTCGGCCTGCCGCGCTGGTTCGTCGCCTTCAAGCGCACGCGCCGCGTCAAGGCCTTCCTCGCCGAGTTCCCGAACGCGCTCGACGTTATCGTGCGCGCGGTCAAGTCCGGCCTGCCGCTCAACGACGGCGTCCGCCTGATCGCCACGGAATCGCGCGAGCCGGTGCGCACCGAGTTCCGCCGCATCGTCGAGGCCCAGCAGCTCGGCATCTCCATCTCCGAGGCGTCGCTGCGCATGCAGGAGACGATGCCGTGCCCGGAGGCGAGCTTCTTCGGCATCGTCATCCAGATCCAGCAGCAGGCCGGCGGCAACCTCTCGGAAGCGCTCGCCAACCTGTCGCGCGTGCTGCGCGACCGCAAGAAGATGAAGGCGCGCGTCAACGCGCTGTCGATGGAGGCGAAGGCGTCCGCCGCGATCATCGGCGCGCTGCCCTTCATCGTCGCCTTCCTCGTCTACCTTTCGAGCCCCAACTACATCATGCCGCTCTTCACCACATCGACCGGCCACCTCATCCTCGGCATCTCGGGCCTGTGGATGGCGATGGGGATCTTCGTGATGAAGAAGATGATCAACATCGAGGTCTAGGCCGCCATGACCGACGCAGTCGTCAAGACGATCTTCGAGCCCGGCTTCCTGATCGCGCTGCTGGTCGGCATCGCCGTCTTCGCGACCGTCTTCACCGCCATGCCGGCGCTGGGCGGCAACCCGCTCAAGTCGCGCATGAAGTCGGTCGCGCTCGAGCGCGACGAGCTGCGCGCCAAGCAGCGGGCGCGGCTCGCCAGCGAGGCCGACAAGCGCCGCAAAGGCCTGCGCGAGCAGCATGGCGGCGGCATGAAGGACATCGTCGAGCGGCTCGACCTGCGCCGGGCGCTGGCCGACGAGTCGACGGTCGCCAAGCTGCGCATGGCAGGCTTCCGCGGCCAGAACCCGCTGACCCGCTTCCTGTTCTTCCGGCTGGTGCTGCCCTTCGCCTTCTTCGCGGTGGCGGTCGTCTACATTTTCGGCCTCGGCTTCCTCGCCGAGCAGCCCTTCTTCATCAAGCTGTTCGTCTGCATCGTCGCCGCCTATGGCGGCTTCTACGCGCCGGTTCTCTACGTCTCGAACCGCGCCACCAAGCGCAAGCACTCGATCCAGATGGCCTGGCCCGACGCGCTCGACCTGCTGCTGATCTGCGTGGAATCGGGCATGTCGGTCGAGGCCGCTTTCCGCCGCGTGGCCGAGGAGATCGGCGCCCAGTCGGTCGAGCTCGCCGAGGAGTTCGTGCTGACCAACGCCGAGCTCTCCTTCCTGCAGGAGCGCCGGCAGGCCTACGACAACCTCGCCACCCGCACGGGGCTGGAATCGGTCAAGAGCGTGGCGCAGGCGCTGATCCAGGCCGAGCGCTACGGCACACCGGTCGGCCACGCGCTGCGCGTGCTCTCCACCGAGAGCCGCGACATGCGCATGAACGAGGCCGAGAAGAAGGCCGCCGCGCTGCCGCCCAAGCTCACCGTGCCGATGATCCTGTTCTTCCTGCCGGTGCTGTTCGCCGTGATCCTCGGACCCGCGGGGATACAGGTGAGCCAGAGGGGCATTTTTTGAGCGAATAGCGAGTAGGGAATAGCGAGTAGGGAATAGTGTCTCGCGTTTCCGGCAGCCGAAACCGTCGCTACTCGCTATTCGCTATTCTCTACTCGCTCAGTTCGTATTCTTCTCCTCGTCCTGCGCCTTGATCTGGTTCCAGGCGTTCTGCTGGGCCAGCATGGAGCGCAGGTAGGAGACGTTGGCCTGGGCCTGGTCGGGGGAGAGCTCCTGGCGGGCGATCTGCTCGGCGTCCTTGAAGCGGCCCTGCAGGCCGACGACGAGGGCGAGGTTCTGCCGCACGCGGCTGTCGGTGCCGGGGATGGCGACGGCCTGCCGCAGATAGGTCTCGGCTGTCTTGAGATCGCCCTCGAGCACGTAGGACATGCCGAGATTGGACAGGATCGACGGCTCGCCCGGCTTGATGTCGAGCGCGCGGCGGTAGAGCGCGCGGGCGTCCTGCGTCTTGCCGAGCTGGTCGAGGATCGCGGCTTCCGCCGACATCAGCTTCCAGTCCGGATATTCCGGCGTCTGCGCGCGGCGCACCGCGTCCAGCGCCGGCTGAAGGTCGCCGGCCGCCGCGAGCGCCTTGCCGTAGGCGGCGAGCACGTCGCGGTCCTTGGGGAACACGATCGCCGTGCGCCGCATGACGGCGAGCGACTGGTCGGTGCGGCCGTCCATCTGCAGCACCGCCGCGTAGCGCAGCGCCAGCGCCTTGTTCTTCGGGTCGGCGACATAGGCCCGGCCAAGCGAATCGGCCTCGGCGCGCACGTCGGCCTCGGTGAGCTGGTCGACCGGCTTGCCGTAGGAGGCGGACTGGCTGATCGAGCCGGTCGTCATCCGGTCGTTGGCGCAGCCGGCGAGCGCGAGCGCGGCCAGAACCGCGGCGGTCGAGAGGACGAGTTGCTTCCGGCGCATGACGGCTTCCCTCCAGAATCCGGTGGGCCGCCTCCTTCGGCGGCTTTTCCGGCCGAGAAATATTCTGTTAACCCTAACGGATCGTTAAGCCGTCAGCCGCGAAGCCGTCCATGCCCGTCACGCTTCTTCCCCGCAAGCCCCGCAACGCCCGTCCCGTCTACTGCGTGAGCCGCGACAGCCTGCCCAATTCGGGCGCCGATGTCGCCGCGCTGGCCTGGGCGAAGGCGAACGGCTTTGCCGGCGAGCCGGGCAGGGTGCTGCTCGTGCCCTCGGCCGACGGCGCCGTGGCCGGCGCCTTCCTCGGGCTGGAGCCGGGGAGCCAGGGGCTCGGCGCGCTGGCGACCGGGGCGCTGGCGCGGACGCTGCCGGCCGGCGACTGGTATTTCGCCACCGCGCCCGACCGGCCGGCGCTTGCCGCCCTCGGCGCAGTCCTCGGCGGCTATGCCTTCACCCGCTATGGCCGCAAGGAGGGCGCCGCGATCCGCATCGCCTGCCCGCCGCCGGCCGACGCCGGCGACGTCGCCCGCATCGCCGAGGGCGTGTTCCTTGTCCGCGACCTGATCAACACGCCGACCAACGACATGGGGCCGGAGGCGATCGAGGCGGCGGTGCGCGCGCTCGCAAAGCGCCACAAGGCGACCGTCTCGGTGACCAAGGGCGATGCGCTGCTCGCCAAGAACTTCCCGATGATCCACGCCGTCGGCCGCGCCTCGGCCGAGGCGCCGCGCCTCATCGACATGCGCTGGGGGCCGAGGGGCGCGCCGAAGGTGACGCTGGTCGGCAAGGGCGTCGCCTTCGACACCGGCGGCCTCGACATCAAGCCGGCCGCCGGCATGCTGCTGATGAAGAAGGACATGGGCGGCGCGGCCAACGTGCTGGGGCTGGCGCACATGGTGATGGCGGCGGGGCTGAAGGTGTCGCTGCGCGTGCTGGTGCCGGCAGTCGAGAACTCGATCTCGGCCAATGCCTTCCGGCCGGGCGACGTGCTCAGGAGCCGCAAGGGCATCACCGTCGAGATCGGCAACACGGACGCGGAAGGGCGGCTGATCCTCGCCGACGCGCTCGCCTATGCTGACGAGGAGGCGCCCGACCTCGTCCTCGACATGGCGACGCTGACGGGCGCGGCCCGCGTCGCGCTCGGGCCGGAGCTGCCGCCCTTCTTCACCGACGACGACGCGCTGGCGGCCGAGCTGACGGCGGCCGCCGCGTCCGAGGCGGACCCGCTGTGGCGGCTGCCGCTGTGGAACGGCTACGACCAGAAATATGCCTCGAAGATCGCCGACATCAACAACGTCAATACCGACGGCTTCGCCGGCGCCATCGTCGCCGCACTGTTCCTGCGCCGCTTCGTGGGCAGGGCGAAGAGCTGGGCGCATTTCGACGTGTTCGGCTGGAGCCCGGTCGACCGGCCGCACTGCCCGACCGGCGGCGAGGCGCAGGCCATCCGCGCCATCGACCGCGTCCTGCGCGACCGCTACGGCGGGTAGGGGCCTTCGCACATCGCGGCAATACCAACGCCGCCTTGATTTCCACACCCTTTCCCGCTTGAATGGAACGGAACCGAAATGATTTGCGGATCGCGGGCCGATGTCCGTCTCGATGCGCCCTTCGCAGGCGCTCCGTCTCTGGCAGCAGGTCGCCGTGTCGGAGGTGGAGACGGGCGGCCATGACCTGTCGATGCGCCAGCTCGCCATCCTGCTCACCATCTATCTCGACCCGCCGCCGCACACGGTGCGCGGGCTCGCCGCGCGGCTCGGCGTCACCAAGCCGGTGGTGACGCGCGCACTCGACACGATGGGCGAATGGGGCCTGGTCTCGCGCCAGCGCGACGAAGCCGACCGCCGCAACGTGCTGATACGGCGCACCGTCGAGGGCGCGCTCTTCGTCGAGCGCTTCGGCGACGTGGTGATCGAAAAGGCGAGGGACCTGCCGCAATGACCGTGCTCGACCGCCGCCTCAACGCCGTCCGGCCCGACCTCGCCGACGAGCGCCTGCGCGGCCGCGTCGAGGCGCGGCGCTTCGCCGCCGGACGGCCGGCCGCGGTAGCCGTGCCGGTTGCCGACATCAAGGCCGCGCCCGCGCCGGAGGCGGGCGTCGACAGCCAGCTCCTGCTCGGCGACGCCGTCGCGGTCTTCGACGAGAAGGACGGCTGGGCCTGGGTGCAGGCCGCGCGCGACGCCTATGTCGGCTATGTGCGCGCGGACGCGCTCGCCGCGCCGGCGGCTGCGCCGACGCATGTCGTGGTCGCGCCGCGCAGCTTCGTCTATTCCCGCGACGACCTGAAGTCGCCGCGCGTCGAGGCCCTGTCGATGGGGTCGGGCGTCGCGGTCTCGGGCCACGCCGAAAGCCGCGGCACGCGCTACGCCCTTCTGGCATCCGGCGGCGCCATGATCGCTGCGCATCTGCGGCCGGCCGGCGGGCATGCTGCCGACTATGTCGCCGTCGCCGAGACGCTGGAGCACACGCCCTATCTGTGGGGCGGCACCAGCGGGTTCGGGCTCGACTGCTCCGGCCTCGTCCAGCTCGCGATGCGTATGGCGGGCAGAAATGCACCGCGCGACACCGACATGCAGGAGCGCGCCTTCGCGCCGGTCGACCCCGCCGCCGGCCTGAAGCGTGGCGACCTCGTCTTCTGGAAGGGCCATGTCGCGGTGATGCTTGACGCGGAGAACGTCATCCACGCCAACGGCCACACCATGCTCGTCTCGCGCGAGAGGCTGGCCGGGGCGATCGGCCGGATCGAGCCTCTCTACGGCCGGCCGACGAGCTACCGGCGGCCCTAGAGCATTTCCAGCAAAAGTGCGGAGCGGTTTTGCGTCCGGAAATGCGGCGAATACAAAGAGATAGAGCGGTTCTACCGATTCTGTGAGAACCAGAACCGCTCTAGTATCCCGCCACGCGGTCGACGAGGTTGACCAGCGGCTCGCCGCGGTCGTGCGCGGCCATCTGGGCGAGCATGACGGGCGCGAGCTGGTTGGGGTCGGAGGGGGCCGCGGCATGCGGGGTGACGAACACGCGCGGATGCGACCAGAGCGGGCTGTCGGCGGGAAGCGGCTCGCGCTCGAAGACGTCGAGGCTCGCCTCCTTCAGCGTCCCGTCGTCCAGCGCGCGCAGGATGTCGGCATCCTTCTGCAGCCTGCCGCGCCCGGCATTGACGAGCACCGCGCCGCCGAGCGGCCCGTCGCGCCGCAGCCGTGCCAGCAGGCCGTGATCGACGATGCCGTGCGTGTCGGGCGTGTAGGGCAGCAGCACGACGAGGACGTCGGTGGCTGACAGGAAGGCCGGCAGGCCCTCGCGCCCATGGAAGCAGGCGACGCCGTCGATGGCCTGCGCGCGCCGCGACCAGCCGTTGACGCGGAAGCCCAGCGACAGCAGCCCGCGTGCCGCCGCGCGGCCGAGATGGCCGAGCCCCATGATGCCGACATGGACGTCGCGCGCGAGCGGCTGCGGCGGCTCGTGCCAGACCCGCTGCGCCTGCTGCGCGCGGTAGAGGCGGCCCTGCCGCTGATGGTCGAGGACGCGCCAGCACACATACTCGACCATGTATCGGGTGAGGTCGGGATCGACGACGCGCACGATCGGCACGTCGGGCAGAGCGGGGTCGGCCAACAGGTGGTCGACGCCGGCCCCGACCGAGAAGATCGCCTTCAGGTTGGGCAGGCCGGACAGGCTGCCCGGCCGCTGGCTCCACGCGACCGCGTAGCGGATGGACGGGTCCTCGGGCCAGGTCCGCTCGCGCACCACCTCGCGCCCGGCGCCGATGATGCGCGCCCAGCGGTCGGGATCGTACCGGTCGACGGCCAGCAGCACGCGGCCGGGAGGCGGCGCCATGGCGGGCCTACTGGCTGACCACGCCTTCCGGCGCGGTCGCGATGTCGAAGGCGGCGGCGATCAGCGCCCTGGTGTAGTCGGTCTGCGGCCGCGTGAAGATCTGCTCGGCCGGACCCGCCTCCACCACCTTGCCGTTGCGCATGACGATCACCTTGTTGGCCAGCGCGCGCACCACCTTGAGGTCGTGGGAGATGAACAGGTAGGCGAGATTGTGCCGCTTCTGCAGGTCGCGCAGCAGGTCGACGACCTGCGCCTGTACGCTCATGTCGAGCGCCGAGGTCGGCTCGTCGAGCATGACGAAGCGGGGATTGAGCACCATCGCGCGGGCGATCGCGATGCGCTGGCGCTGGCCGCCGGAGAATTCGTGCGGGTAGCGGTGCCGGGTGGCGGGGTCCAGCCCGACCTCCTTCATCACCGCGACGACGCGCGCCTCGCGCTCGGCCGCCGACAGCTTCGGCTCGTGGATGGCCAGCCCCTCCTGGATGATCTCGGTCGCCGACATGCGCGGGCTGAGCGAGCCGAACGGGTCCTGGAAGACGATCTGGATCTCGCGCCGCAGCGGCCGCATGCCCTTGAAGGTGAGATGCGAGATGTCCCTGCCGCCGAAGTCGACCTCGCCCTGCGAGGAGATCATGCGGGTGAGCGCCAGCCCGAGCGTCGTCTTGCCCGAGCCGGATTCGCCGACGACGCCGAGCGTCTCTCCCGCGCGCACCTCGACGTCGACGCCGTCGACCGCCTTCACATGGTCGACCGTCTTGCGGAAGAAGCCGCGCTTGATCGGGAACCACACCTTGACCGCGTCGCCCTTCATCACCGTCTCGGCGGCCGGATCGGTCGCCGGCGGCCGGCCCTTCGGCTCGGCGGCGAGCAGGTGCTTGGTGTAGGCGTGCTGCGGGTTGGCGAAGATCTCGGCGGTCGGCCCGCGCTCGACGATCCTGCCCTTCGTCATGACGCAGACCTTGTCGGCGATGCGCCGCACGATGCCGAGATCGTGCGTGATGAAGAGCACCGACATGCCCTTCTTCGCCTTGAGCTTCGCCAGCAGCTCGAGGATCTGCGCCTGCACGGTGACGTCGAGCGCGGTCGTCGGCTCGTCGGCGATCAGCAGCTCCGGCTCGTTGGCAAGCGCCATGGCGATCATCACGCGCTGGCGCTGGCCGCCCGAGAGCTGGTGCGGATATGCGCCGAGCCGCTTCTCCGGCTCGCGGATACCGACCTCGTTGAGCAGCTCCAGCGTGCGCGCGCGGGCCTGGGCCTTGCCCATGCCCTGGTGCAGCGACAGGATCTCGGCGATCTGGTCCTCGATCGTGTGCAGCGGGTTGAGCGAGGTCATCGGCTCCTGGAAGATCATGGTGATCTTGTTGCCGCGTACCTTGCGGAGCTGGCTTTCGTCCTTGGCCAGCAGGTCCTCGCTGCCGAACAGGATCTCGCCCGAGGGATGGCTCGCCGGCGGATAGGGCAGGAGCTTGAGGATCGACAGTGCCGAGACCGACTTGCCCGACCCGGACTCGCCCACCAGCGCCAGCGTCTCGCCTTTCGCGATGTCGAAGGAGACATGGTCGACCGCGAGGCTTTCATGGCCGCCTTGCGAGAAGGCGACGGAAAGGTCGCGGACTGAGAGGAGAGGAGCGATCAAAGGGCGACCTCGACGTCGGTTTGCCTGAAGTCGTCGCCCTTGAACAGAAGCGGCTCGCTGCGGGCCTTGGCGAGGGCGTAGGCGAAGCAGTCGCCGAGGTTGAGCTTGGCCTTATGATTGCCCTTGCCGTAGCGCTGGTAGGCCTCGCGGGCGAGGCGTGCCTGCTGGAAGTCGCTCGCAACGATCCTGATGCCGGTTTCCTGAAACAGTGTGTCGAAACCTTCGGCCATCTCAGGGCCAAGACCGTCTGCCCGCACCGCGGCCTCGAGGAAGTTGAAAGGCGACATGACAGGTTCGGGGGTACGAGCGATGAGCTCGCGAAAGCGATCCTTCTCGGGCTCCCGGAACAAGATGGCAATCAGCGCCGAAGCGTCGACGATCACTTCGGCAACCCCATCTCGTCGTAGAAATCGGTGTGATCGCTGGTTACGCCCGGTGGCACCGGTGGCAGCTTCGCAAGGATCGCGTCGATGCGGCGTATCTTCTCCTGGACGTTGCGTTCGCGCTCCAGCCGTTCCAGCCTCTCCTTGAGAGCGACGACGACGGCCGATGTGAGGGATTCCCCGGTATGGCCCGCTATCTTCTTTGCCAGCGCGTGTGCCTCGTCACTCTTGATATTCATGCCCATGACGATCTCCGTGGTAGAAAGTTGATCACTTTATACCATACCCTCACCGGAACGTCTTCCGCGGATCGAACGCGTCGCGCGTCGCCTCGCCGACGAAGATCAGCAGCGACAGCATGATCGACAGCGTCATGAAGCCGGAGATGCCGAGCCAGGGCGCGTTGAGGTTGCGCTGGCCCTGCCGCAGCAGCTCGCCGAGCGAGGCGGAGCCGGGCGGCAGGCCGAAGCCGAGGAAGTCGAGCGAGGTCAGCGTCGAGATCGAGCCGTTGAGGATGAAGGGCAGGAAGGTCAGCGTCGCCACCATCGCGTTGGGCAGGAGGTGGCGGAACATGATCGTGCGGTTGCCGACGCCGAGCGCGCGCGCCGCGTTGACGTATTCGAAATTGCGGGCGCGCAGGAATTCGGCCCGCACCACGCCTACGAAGGCGACCCATGAGAACAAAAGCATGATGCCGAGCAGGATGAAGAAGCCCGGCGGCAGCACGGCCGCGATGATCAGGATCAGGTAGAGGACGGGGATCGACGACCAGATCTCGATCAGCCGCTGCATGATCAGGTCCACCCAGCCGCCGAAATAGCCCTGCACGGCGCCGGCCGACACGCCGACCAAGGCCGATGCGGCGGTGAGGATCAACCCGAACAGCACCGAGATGCGGAAGCCGTAGATGACGCGCGCCAGCACGTCGCGTGCCTGGTCGTCGGTCCCCAGCCAGTTCCAGTTGCCGAGCGTGCAGTTGGCGTCATTGGCGCCGTTGGCGTAGCGCGCGCAGCGCGTCGCCTTGTCGTAGAGCCAGGAGGGCTTGGCCGGCGCGGCTTCCGGGATCTCGTTGTTCACCGTCCGGTACGAGTAACGGATCGGCGGCCACATCATCCAGCCGTTGGAGTTGATCTCCTCCTGGATGATCGGGTCGCGATAGTCGGTGACGGCGAGGAAGCCGCCGAACTTCTCTTCCGGATAGTCGACAAGCACCGGAAACAGCGTCTCGCCCTTGTAGGAGACGATCAGCGGCCGGTCGTTGGCGATGAATTCGGAGAACAGCGACAGCACGAACAGCACGAGGAAGATCCACAGCGACCAGTAGCCGCGACGGTTCGCCTTGAAGTTCTGCCAGCGGCGCCGGTTGAGCGGCGACAGCCAGCCGCGCCGCCCGGCCTCGCGCTCCTCCTCGACCGCGGTCTTCTGGACGATGTCGGACATGGCCTAGACGTCCCTCCGCTCGAAATCGATGCGGGGGTCGACCCAGGTGTAGATGAGGTCCGACAGCAGCCCGACCAGCAGCCCCATCAGCGAGAAGATGTAGAGCGTGGCGAACACCACCGCGTAGTCGCGGTCGAGGATCGAGCGGAAGCCGAGCAGGCCGAGCCCGTCGAGCGAGAAGATCGTCTCGATCAGCAGCGCGCCGGTGAAGAAGGAGGAGATGAACGCCCCCGGGAAGCCGGCGATGAGGACCGGCGGCGCGTTGGGGAAGAGGTGGCGGTAGTGCACCTGCCGATCCGTCAGCCCCTTGGCGCGGGCGGTGACGACGTATTGCTTGCGGATCTCGTCGAGGAAGGAGTTCTTGGTCAGCAGCGTCGTCGTCGCGAAGGCCGACAGCACCATCGCCGTCAGCGGCAGGGCGAGGTGCCAGAAATAGTCGAGGATCTTCATCGGCCACGACAGGCCGTCCCAGTTCTCCGAGGTCAGCCCGCGCAGCGGGAACCAGTCGAAGAACGAGCCGCCGGCGAACAGCACCATCAGCAGGATGGCGAACAGGAAGCCGGGGATGGCGTAGCCGACGATGACGATGCCGCTCGTCCAGATGTCGAAGGCCGAGCCGTCCTTCACCGCCTTGCGGATGCCGAGCGGGATCGAGATGGCGTAGGAGATCAGCGTCAGCCACAGACCGAGCGAGATCGACACCGGCATCTTCTCGATGATCAGGTCGATCACGCTGATGTCGCGGAAATAGCTCTCGCCGAAGTCGAAGCGGATGTAGTTCCACAGCATGCCGAAGAAGCGTTCGAGTGGCGGCTTGTCGAAGCCGAACTGCTTCTCGAGCTGGGCGATGAAGGCGGGGTCCAGCCCCTGCGCGCCGCGGTAGCGCGATTCCGCGCCGCCCCCGGACGTGTCGAAGGTCTGCATGCCGGCGTCGCCGCCGCCGCCCGAGACGCGGTCCATGGCGCCGCCGCCCTGGCCCTGCAGCCGCGCGATCACCTGCTCGACCGGCCCGCCGGGGGCGAACTGGATGACGACGAAGGAGACCGCCATGATCCCGAACAGGGTCGGGATCATCAGCAGCAGGCGGCGCAGGATGTAGGCGCCCATCAGAAAGACCTCGCCGTGCGGCGACCGGCGCGGGCCGGCGGGCAGGAAGGGGTGGGAGAGGGCATTCGCACGCTTCGCCTATGCCTTTCCAATCGCCTTCGCCCTCGCCTCGTCGAACCACCACAGCGATTCCACCGGAAAGCCGTAGTCCGGCTTGGGTTCCCTGAAGCCGAACATGTCCCAGTAGGCCACGCGGTGATTCGCAGCATACCAGTTTGGAATCCAGTCGCGGCGCGCGCGCAAGACCCGGTCGAGCGCGCGGATCGCCGCGGTGAGCTCCTCGCGGGTGGCGGCGCGGCCCGCCGCGTCCACCAGCGCGTCGATCGCCGGGCTTCGCGTGCCGGGATAGTTGCGTGTGCCGGGGGCGGCGGCCGCGCGCGAATGGAAGGTGTCGAAGAGCTGGTCTCGCGTCGGCGTGGCGGTGAAGCTCTGCGCCATGCCGATCATGTCGTAGTCGAAATCGGCGAGCCGGCGCTGGTACTGCGCCGAATCCACTTGCCGGATGGAGGCGTCGATGCCGATCGCCCGCATCGTGTCGACGAAGGGCGAGTAGACGCGCACGAAGACCTCGTCCTCGACCAGGAGCTCGATCGACAGCCGCCGCCCGCCGGCGTCGGCCAGGAAGCGCGCGTCGGGCGGCGCCTCAGTGAGCCCGACAGCGGCCAGCAGGTTTTCCCCCCATGCCGGCTCGGGCGGCTGGCGCCAGCCCGCCTCCGCCAGCAGCGCGCGCGCCTGCTGCAGCCGCGCGCGGTCGCGCCCTGAGCCGTCCGACACCGGCTGGAGGACCGCCTCGCCGAACGCGGCTTCCGGGATGTCGCCGCGCAGCGGCTCCAGCAGCGCCAGCTCCGCCGCGGACGGCATGCCTTCGGCCTTGAAGTCGGATTTCTCGAAGCAGGACTGCGCCCGTTGATAGGCGTCGTAGAACAGGTTGCGGTTGGTCCACTCGAAGTCGAAGCACAGCGCGATCGCCTCGCGCATCTTCGGGTCGGCGAAGCGCTCCCGGCGCTGGTTCAGCGCCCAGGCCTGCATCAGCGGCCGATGCTCGCTCTCGAACTCTCGCTTGGTCACCTTGCCCTGGGCGAGCGCGGGAAAGTCGTAGCCGGTGGCCCAGACGCGCGCCGTGGCCTCCTCGCGATAGTGTATGTCGCCCTTCTTGAACGCCTCGAAACCGGCCTGCCGGTCGCGATAGAACTCGACGCGGATGCGGTCGAAATGGTTGAGGCCGCGATTGATGCCGAGGTCGCGCCCCCAATAGTCGGCGACCTTGTCGTATTCGATGAACTGGCCGGCGACGAACCGGCCGACCCGGTAGGGGCCGCAGCCGAGCGGCGCCTTGAGCTGCGAGCCGTCGAACGGGTTGTCGGCGAACCAGGCCTTCGACAGCACCGGATAGATGGCGATGGCGAAGAGCGTCTGCGGCGACTGCCTGCCGTCGAAGCCGATGCGGACGTCGCGCTCATTCTCGGCCACCGCCTCGACCATCTCGGCGAGCGGCAACGAAAAGGCCGGATGGCCCTTCTCCTTCAGGGCGGCGAAGGTGAAGGCCACGTCCTGCGCGGTGACCGGGCTGCCGTCGTGGAAGCGCGCCTCGGGGCGCAGGCGGAAGGTGAAGCTGTTGCCGTCGGGCGCGATCGTCACCGTCTCGGCGAGCAGGCCGTAGAAGGAGTCCGGCTCGTCGAGCGAGCCGGCCATCAGCGTGTCGTGGCACATCTCCATGCGTGGCGGCGCGTCGCCGCGCGGCACGAAGGTGTTGAGCGTGTTGAAGGTCAGCGGCGACTGGTTGAAGAACCAGTAGGACGGCGAGAAGACGAAGGTGCCGCCGGCCGGCGCCTCGGGCGAGGCATAGTCGAAATGGTCGAAGCCCTCGGCATATTTGAGATCGCCGAAGGTCGAGATGCCGTAGAGCGGCCGTCCCGTCGGCGGGGCGGCCGGGGAAAGCCGCGGCAGCAGCGGGCTCGCCAGCGCCGCACTTCCGAGGGCCAGGAAGCTGCGCCGGCTGAGCCAGGGCAGGCGCCTCAATTGGCGCTCCCGTATTTCTTCGCCAGTGCCGCCTCCCGCTCCGGGTCGATCCACCACGACTGGACGTCGACGCCGAGATAGGCCGGCTGCTTCTCGGGGATGCCGAACTTGTTCCAGTAGGCCATCCACACCTTCGGCAGGTGCCAGTGCGGCACGATGTAGTAGCCCCACAAGAGCACCCGGTCGAGCGCGTGGGTGGCGGCCACGAGGTCTTCGCGGTTCTCGGCGAAGATCACCTTGTCCACCAGCTTGTCGACGATCGGGTCCCTGATGCCGGCGAGGTTGCGCGAATCGGGCTGGTCGGCGGCGGCCGAGGAGAAGAAGTCCCGCTGCTCGTTGCCGGGCGATTGCGACTGCGCGAGCACGGCCACCACCACGTCGAAGTCGAAATTGCGGAAGCGGTTGATGTACTGGTTGGAATCGACGATGCGGATCGAGGCGCCGACGCCGAGCAGGCGCAGATTGTCGACGAACGGTTTCATGACGCGCTCGTCCGTCGGGTCGTCGCCGAGGAACTCGATGCGGAACGGCTGGCCGGCCGCGTTCACCAGCACGCTCGGGTCGGGCAGGGTGGCGAGCCCCACCCATGACAGCACGCGCTGCCAGATGCCGGGCGCCGGCGGCCGCGCCCATCCGGCCTCCTTGAGCAGCCGGGCGGCCTCGCCGAGGTTTTCGCGCGTCGCCTGCGGCGTGCCGTAGACCGGTAGCTTGAATTCCTTGTCGAACACCTCCGGCGGCAGCTTGTCGCGATAGGGCTCGAGGATTGCGAGCTCCTTGCCGGTCGGCAGCCCGCTGGAAGCCAGGTCGCCGCCCTCGAAATAGCTGTCGGTGCGCGTATAGAAGCCGTAGAACAGCGTGCGGTTCATGGACTCGAAATCGAAGGCCCAGGTGAAGGCCTCGCGCACGCGCCGGTCCTGGAACAGCGGCCGCCGCGTGTTGAGCACGAAGCCCTGCATCGGCTCGCCCGAGGCCTGCGGGAACTCCTTGCGCACGACGTCGCCGGCCTGCACGGCGGGGAAGTTGTAGTCCTTGGCCCAGCGCTGCGCGCGGTTCTCGGCGCGGAAATCCTGGTAGCCGCCCTTGGTGAAGGCCTGCCAGGCGGCGTTGTCGTCCTGGAAATAGGTGAAGCGCTCGCGGTCCCAGTTGTTGCGGCCGATGTTGACCGGCTCGCCGACCGCCCAATAGTCCTTCACCCGCTCCCAGACGACCTCCGCGCCCGGCTTGAAGCTGGCGATGCGGTAGGGGCCGGAGCCGAGCGGCCGCTCCAGCGTCGGCTGGCTGATGTCGCGCTTGTTGCCCTTGGCATCGGTGCCTTCCCACCATTGCTTCGGCAGCACCGCGAGGTCGCCGAGGATGTGCGGCAGCTCGCGGTTGCCCTTCTGGTCGAAGCGGAACTCGACCTCGTGGTCGGACACCGCCACCGCCTCGGTCACGTTGGCGTAGTAGCGGTTGTACATCTGGCTGTACTGCTTCAGCTTCTCGAACGACCACACCACGTCCTCGGCGGTGATCGGGGTGCCGTCCTGGAACGTCGCCTTTGGATTGATGCGGTAGGTCGCCGAGGAATAGTCGTCCGGATACTTGAACGCGTCGGCGATCAGCGGAAGGTTCGTGCTCGGCTCGGACACCGACTGCTGCATCAGCGTGTCGTAGAGCAGGCCGCCGCCGAAGGCGGTCAGCCCGGCCGCCGGCGTGCCGCGCACGATGAAGGGGTTGAAGCTGTCGAAGCTGCCCGTCGCGATCAGGTTGAGCGTGCCGCCCTTCGGGGCGTCGGGGTTGACGTAGTCGTAGCGCTCGAAGGTCTTGTGCTCGATGTCCTCGTCGATCAGCGAGGAGATGGTTCGCCATTCCTGCGCCTGGGCATGGGTCGCGATGAGGGCGAGCCCGGCGAGGGCCATCACGACGTCACGGAGCCGAACGGGCATCTGTCCCCCTTGTGGTTGCGTGATCCGCCGATCGCGGTCGCTGCGATGCTAGAGTAGTGGACCGCGCGCCGAATGAAAGCACCGCACCGGCGCGTCGCCCCACGGGCGCATAAAAAAAGCCGGGCGAACCCGGCTTTTTTGCGAAATCGGATTTGGGCGGAGCCTACTTGCTCGGCTCGGCCTGTCCGGCGGCGGGCTGCTGCGCGCCCTCGGCGGCCGGGGCTGCCTGGCCGTTGGCCGGCGCGGCTTCCCCGTTGGCGGGCGCAGCGGCGGCCGGAGCGGCCTCGGGCAGCGGTGCCGGCGTGTCGGCCAGCGTGCGCAGGAAGGCGAGCAGGTCGGACTCGGCCTTGGGGTCCTTCACGCCGGCGAACGCCATCGCGGTGCCGGGGACGAAGGCCTTCGGGCCGTGCAGGAAGTGGGCGAGGTTCTCGAAGGTCCAGTGCTTGGAGCCGCCCTCGGAGAACTCCTTCATCGCGCCCGAATAGGAGAAGCCCTCGTGCGAGGCGATCGGCCGGTCGACGATGCCCCACAGGTTCGGGCCGACCTTGTTCGGGCCGCCCTTGGTGCCGTCGTGGCAGGCCTGGCACTTCTTGAAGGTGTTGGCGCCGGCGTCGGGGTTGGCGGAGCCGATCCCGGCGAGGATCTCGACGAAGCGGTCCTCGCCGGATTCGGCCGCGCCGGTCGCAGCGCCGGCCTCGGCCTCGGCGGCCTCGATCGCATAGCCGGGCTTCTCGGGGGCATGGGTCGCGAAGATCGAATCGGACAGCAGCGTGATCGTGAAGATGACGAACACGGTGCCGAGGAAGGCGCCGATCAGCTTGTTGACTTCAAATGAATCCATATTGCCCAACGCTCCCTTGGGAAGCCGCGGCGCGCTCCCCGCGGGCGCCCCTCTCCACGACTTCATGTCGGTATCCGGCGACCGCCGGCGAAATCGCGCGGAAACTAGGTCTTTTACTCTGCGGTTGCAACACATATAAGGGCGTTGCCCAGTGAGACGTTTTGCCACTTCGCTGGCGGCGTGGGAGGCAGGTTTTTGAAGGCGTTTCGCATATTCCGGGGTTGCGTGACCGGCGGCCGATTTAGTCGCTGCTGAGCGTTCGCGCGACGTCCGGACGCCCGGCATTTTTCCCCTTCACGCCCCGCATTTTCCTTCCTGAAAAGTCAGATCGATGACCACCAACAAGATTGCCTTCCAGGGTGAACCTGGAGCCAACTCCGACGCGGCTTGCCGCGACATGTACCCGGCCATGGAGCCGCTGCCCTGCGCCACCTTCGAGGACGCCTTCGCGGCGGTCGAGACGGGCAAGGCCGACCTCGCCATGATCCCGATCGAGAACACGATCGCCGGCCGCGTCGCCGACATCCACCATCTGCTGCCCGAATCGCGCCTCTACATCGTCGGCGAGTACTTCCTGCCCATCCACTTCAGCCTGATGGTGCTGCCCGGGGTGAAGATGGAGGAGATCAGGTCGGTCCACAGCCACATCCACGCGCTCGGCCAGTGCCGCAAGATCATCCGCAAGAACCGCTGGAAGCCGCTGGTCGCGGGCGACACGGCGGGCGCGGCGCGCATGGTCGCCGACGAGAAGGGGCGGGGCTGGGCCGCGCCCGCCCCGCCGCCGGCGGCCCAGCTCTACGGGCTCGACATCCCCGCCGACAACGTCGCGGACGCCGCGAACAACGGCACCCGCTTCGTCGTGCTGTCCAAG
>Ga0066256_1000839_pt1 | contig 55624 bp, 46 predicted proteins | sample ThiBio_1000_biof_FD_87107 | JGI IMG/M metagenome (GOLD analysis project Ga0066256, IMG submission 87107) | Wastewater bioreactor microbial communities from Cape Town, South Africa - Thiocy_expt_1000_biof (version 2) | ecosystem: Engineered > Bioreactor > Thiocyanate-remediating >... | reverse complement strand
AGGCCATGCTTCAAGACCCCTTTCTTTAGAGCAATACGGCCATAATGATGGGGTTTTATATTCGAAATCCCCATGAACCTCCACCAATTTCGTTTTGTTCAGGAAGCCGCGCGACGCAATCTGAACCTGACCGAGGCCGCCAAGGCACTGCACACCTCGCAGCCAGGGGTATCGAAAGCGATCATCGAGCTGGAAGAAGAACTCGGCATCGACATCTTCACGCGCCACGGCAAGCGCCTGAAGCGCATCACCGAGCCAGGCCAGCACGTGCTGGACAGCATCGCCATCATTCTGCGCGAGGTCGGCAACCTCAAGCGCATCGGCGAGCAGTACAGCGCCCAGGACACCGGCACGCTGTCGATCGCCACCACGCACACGCAGGCGCGCTACGTACTGCCGCAGCCGGTGGCGCGCCTGCGCGAGCAGTACCCCAAGGTCAACATCAGCCTGCACCAGGCGACGCCGCACCAGGTGGCGCGCATGGTGATAGACGAAGTCGCCGAGATCGGCGTCGCCACCGAGTCGCTCGTCGAATACCCCGAACTCGTCACCCTGCCCTGCTACGAATGGCAGCATGTGCTGGTGATGCCGCACGGCCACCCGCTGGCGCAGAAGGAGCGCATCGGCCTGGACGACATCGCGCACGAGCCGCTCATCACCTACCACCCCTCCTTCACCGGCCGCACCAAGATCGACGCCGCTTTCGCCGCCCGCCGCCTGCAGCCGCACGTGGTGCTGGAGGCGATCGACTCCGACGTCATCAAGACCTACGTGCGCCTGGGACTGGGCGTGGGCATCGTCGCCGAAATGGCCATGCGCGACGACCCGCTCGGCGACCTGCTGGTGCGCCCCGCCGGCTACCTGTTCGGCCAAAGCGTGGCGCGCGTGGCCTTCAAGCGCGGCGCCTACCTGCGCAATTTCGTCTACCGCTTCGCCGAACTGCTGAGCGACCGCCTGAGCCGCGACCTGGTCATGCGCGCCATGGACGGCCAAGTCAACGATTACGAACTGTGAGACACCCCCTGAACCACTTCGCGCCGTTCCCCTCCAGGCGGACGGCCCCTGGGGCCGGCCAAAGCCCGGTCCCCGGCGTGCGCGGGCGCGCCCTGCGCCGCGGCCATCGGACCGCGGCAGCGGCGCCCATCGACAGAGAGCTTTCTCCATGACCGAGCGCACCCCCGTCCTCGCCAGCCGCCTGCCCCAGGTCGGCACCACCATCTTCAGCGTGAGGTCGGCGCTCGCCACCGAGCACGGCGCCGTCAACCTGGGCCAGGGCTTCCCCGATTTCGACTGCGACCCGCGCCTGCAGGGCGCCGTCACGGCGGCCATGCATGCCGGCCACAACCAGTACCCGCCCATGCCCGGCGTGCCCGCCCTGCGCGACGCCGTGGCAGCAAAAATGGAAGCACTGCATGGCCGGCGGTACAACCCCGCGAGCGAGATCACCGTCACCGCCGGAGCGACGCAGGCGATCCTCACGGCGATCCTCGCCGTCGTGCATCCGGGCGATGAGGTCATCGTGCTCGACCCCTGCTACGACAGCTACGTGCCCAACATCGCGCTGGCCGGCGGCGTGGCGGTGCGCGTGCCGCTCACGCCGGTGAGCTTCCGGCCCGATTTCGGCCGCATCGCCGCCGCGATCACGCCGCGCACGCGCGCCATCATCGTCAACAGCCCGCACAACCCCAGCGCCACGGTGTGGTCGGAAGGCGAGATGCGCCAGCTCGAGGAACTGCTCGCACCCACCGACATCCTGCTCATCAGCGACGAGGTGTACGAGCACATGGTGTTCGACGGCGCCACCCACCAGAGCGCGGCGCGCTTCGCCGGCCCGGCGGCGCGCGCCTTCATCGTGTCGAGCTTCGGCAAGACCTTCCACGTCACCGGATGGAAGGTCGGCACCGTGGCGGCGCCGGCGCCGCTCACGGCCGAGTTCCGCAAGGTGCACCAGTTCAACGTCTTCACCGTCAACACGCCCATGCAGCACGGGCTCGCGGACTACCTGCAGGACCCCGCGCCCTACCTGCAGCTGCCCGCGTTCTACCAGGCCAAGCGCGACTTGTTCCGCAGTGGCCTGGCCGGATCGCGCCTACGCCTGCTGCCGGGCAGCGGTGCCGGCAGCTATTTCCAGTGCGTGGACATCTCGGCCGTGAGCGACCTGAACGAAGCCGATTTCTGCCAGTGGCTCACGCGTGAGATCGGCGTGGCGGCGATCCCGCTCTCGGCCTTCTACGGCGACGGCTTCGACCAGCGCGTGGTGCGTTTTTGTTTCGCCAAAAAGGACGAAACGCTGCGCGCCGCGCTGGAGCGGCTGCGCCAACTCTAAGAGCTCAGCGGCGCGCCAGCCACACCCCGCTGGCCGCCAGGGCCATTCCTGCCAGCGCCCAGCCGGTCAGCGTCTCGCCAAACACCAGCCAGGCCACCAGCGCCGTCATGGGCGGCGTCAGGTAGAACAGGCTGGCCACGTTGACCGCCCCGCCCCGGCGGATGAGCAGGTTCAACAGACTCACCGCGCCCAGCGACAGAACCAGCACCAGCCAGCCGAGCGCAAAGACGAACTCACCCGTCCAGCGCACCGCCATGGACTCGGTGGCGGCCGCCAGCGCCGCCGTGGCGACCAGGCTGGGCAGGTATTGGATGACCGAGCCCGTGCGCAGGTCGAAGGAGGGGCAAACCGCTTCTGGTACAGCGTGCCCGCCGTGATGCCCAGCAGCGCGACCAGCGCCGGCATCAGCATGGTGACCAGCGCCCCGCCCGGCACCGACGCCGCCTTGCCCGCCACCACCAGCGCCACGCCGGCGAAACCCAGCACCAGGCCCATCCATTGCGCCGGCCGCACCCGCTCACCCAGCAGGGTACCCGCAGCCAGCGCCGTGAGGATCGGCTGCAGGCCCACCACGAGCGCGGTGGTGCCCGAGGGCAGGCCATGGCCGATGGCCGTGAACACCCCGCCCAGGTACACGCCATGCACCAGCAGGCCCGACACGCCGATGTGCACCCAGCGCATCCCCAGCGGCGGCCAGGGCGCGCGCACCAGCACGGCGACGGCAGACATCAGCACGATCACGATGGCGAAGCGCAGCGCCAGGAACGTGAGCGGCTCCACATAGGGCAGCCCCAGCTTGGCGCCAATGAAGCCCGTGCTCCACAGCGCCACGAAGAGCAGCGGCGCCAGGGAAGCCAGCGCGGCCCCGGCTTCCGAACCGTCCGGGAGCGCTGCTTTCATGGGCGCGGCCGCCATTTACAGCAGCACGATGTCGTACTGCTCCTGCCCCATGGCGCCCTCGGCCTGCAGCGAGATGGGCTTGCCGATGAAGTCCGACAGCCCGGCCAGGTGCGCGCTTTCCTCATCGAGGAAGAGCTCGACCACGGCGGCCGAGGCGATGACGCGGAATTCGCGCGGGTTGAACTGCCGCGCCTCGCGCAGGATTTCGCGCAGGATGTCGTAGCACACGCTGCGCGCCGTCTTCACGCTGCCCTTGCCCTGGCAGGCCGCGCAGGGTTCGCACAGCATGTGCGCCAGCGACTCGCGCGTGCGCTTGCGCGTCATCTCGACCAGACCCAGGTGCGAAAAGCCGCCCGCCATGGTCTTGACGCGGTCGCGCGCCAGGTGCTTGCGGAATTCGGCCAGCACCGCGCCCTGGTGCTCGGCCTGCACCATGTCGATGAAATCGACGATGACGATGCCGCCCAGGTTGCGCAGGCGCAGCTGCCGGGCAATGGCCCCGGCGGCCTCCAGGTTGGTCTTGAAGATGGTGTCGTCGAAATTGCGCGCGCCGACGTAGCCGCCGGTGTTCACGTCGACGGTGGTCAGCGCCTCGGTCTGGTCGATGATGAGGTAGCCGCCGGACTTGAGGTCCACGCGCCGGCCGAGCGCGCGCGCGATTTCCTCGTCCACCGCATACAGGTCGAAGATCGGGCGCTCGCCCTTGTAGTGCTGCAGCTTGCCCGCCGCCGCCGGCATGAATTCCTGGCCGAAAGCGCGCAGGCGCTGGAACTGCTCCAGCGAATCGATGCGGATGCTCTGCGTGTGCTCGCCGACCAGGTCGCGCAGCACGCGCTGCAGCAGGTCCAGGTCCTGGTGCAGCAGCGTGAGCGGTGGCTGGCGCAGCGCCGCGTCCTTGGTGCGCAGCCAGGTCTTGCGCAGGTAGGCGATGTCGTCGGCCAGTTCGGCATCCGACGCATCCTCGCCGTTGGTGCGCAGGATGAAGCCGCCCCCGCCGCCCGAGGCCTTGTCGCCGACCAGCGCCTGGAGCCGCGCGCGCAGCGCCTCGCGCTCGCCAAGCGGGATCTTCTGCGACACGCCGACATGCTCGTCCTGCGGCAGGTAGACCAGCAGGCGCCCGGCGATGCTGATCTGCGTGGACAGGCGCGCGCCCTTGGTACCGATCGGGTCCTTGATGACCTGCACCATCAGCGCCTGGCCTTCGAACACCTGGCGCTCGATCGGCACCTGCGGCTCGCTGCGGCGCGCCAGGGCGCCGGCGTCCCCCTCGGGGTGGCGCTGCCAGACGTCGGCCACGTGCAGGAAGGCGGCGCGCTCCAGGCCGATGTCGATGAAGGCCGACTGCATGCCCGGCAGCACGCGCGAGACCCTGCCCAGGTAGACGTTGCCGACCAGGCCGCGCTCGAGCGTGCGCTCGACGTGCAGTTCCTGCACCGCGCCGTGCTCCACCACGGCCACGCGCGTTTCCTGGGGCGACCAGTTGATCAGGATGTCTTGTTGCATGGCGAGGCGGTCCATCCGGCGGCGCGCAGCAGCTGCGCGGTCTCAAACAGGGGCAGGCCCATGATGCCCGAATAACTGCCGCGCAGGACGGGAATGAAGGCGCCCGCGCGCCCCTGCACCCCGTAGGCCCCGGCCTTGCCGAGCGGCTCGCCGGTGGCGACGTAGGCGTCGATGTCCGCCGGGCCGAGCGGTGCGAAGCGCACGCTCGAGACCGACAGCGCCGCCAGCCGCTTGTTGCCGACCTGCAGCGCCACGGCGGTGAGCACGCGGTGCGTGCGGCCGGAGAGCTCGGCCAGCATGCGCGCCGCGTCGCTCGCGTCGAGGGGCTTGCCATAGATGCGCCGCCCCAGCGCCACGGTGGTGTCGGCGCACAGCACCGGCGCGTCCGGCAGCTGGCGGCGCGCGCGGCGCGCCAGCGCGGCGTCGAGCTTGAGCCCGGTCACGCGCTCGACGTAGGCGGCCGGCGCCTCGCCCGGCAACTGCGCCTCCAGCGCCTCGCTGTCCTCGGCCTCGTCGCCGGGCGCGTTCGGCAGCAGGGGCTCGTGGCGCACTCCGAGCTGGTCGAGCAGTTGGCGGCGGCGCGGGCTTTGCGAGGCGAGGTAGAGGAAGTCGGGCATGGCGGCCAGGGCGCTTTCAGGGCAATGGGAAGGGCGGAATTTTGAACGAAATTGGCCTCTCGCGCTTATCCCATAAGTGTTTATAGCTATGAAAACAGGAATATGCGCACCCCGTGGCGTGCTGCGCCGGCCCCTATTCGCGGTGGTAGGGGTGCCCGGCGTTCACCGACCAGGCGCGGTAGAGCTGCTCGATGAGCAGCACGCGCACCATGGCATGGGGGAGCGTCAGGTCCGACAGGCGGATGCGCTCGTGCGCGCTCTGGCGCAGCGCCGGCTCCAGCCCGTCCGGGCCGCCGATGACCAGCGCCACGTCGTCGCCGCCGAGCTGCCAGCCCTTGAGGCGCTCGGCCAGGGCCTTGGTCGTGAGGCTGGTGCCGCGCTCGTCGAGCACCACCATGCGCGCGCCCTTGGGGATCGCCGCGACGATGCGCTCGCGCTCGGCGGCGTAGAGGGTTTCCAGCGTCTTCGAGCCGCGCGGCTCGGTCTTGACCGCCTTGAGCTCGACCTTGAGTTCGGGCGGAAAGCGCTTGGCGTAGTCTTCGTAGGCGGTTTGCGCCCAGTCGGGCACGCGCTGGCCCACCGCCACGATGAGCAGCTTCATGGGCGGGCCGGATCAGGCCTTGCTGGCGCGGCCGGCCGCCTTCTTGGCAGCGGGCTTGGTGGCCTTGGCGGCCGGTTTGGAGGCCGGAGCCGACTTGCCGGCGGCCTTCTTGGCGGCGGGCGCCTTGGCGGCCGGTGCCTTCGCTGCGGGCGCCTTGGCCTTGGTGGCCGGGGTCTTGGCGGCGGGCGCCTTCTTCACGGCCGGCTTGGCGGCGGCAGTCTTTGAGGAGGCGGCCTTGGCCGGCGCCTTGGGCTTGCCGGGCAGGCGCGCGGGCACCTCGGCCACGGCGGGGGCCTTCTTCTTCACGGCGGCCTTCTTGGCCGGCGCGGGCTTGGTGGCGCCGAGCTTGAGGCGCACCGGCAGCTCGCCCCACAGGTCTTCCAGCCGGTAGTACTGGCGGATGGTCGGCTGCATGATGTGCGCCACGGCGGCGCCGCAGTCCACGATGATCCATTCGCCGTTGTCTTCGCCTTCCACGCGCGGCTTGGGAAAACCGGCCTCCTTGACCTTGCCCTGCACGCTGGTGGCCAGCGCCTTGGTCTGGCGGTTCGACGTGCCCGAGGCGACGATGACGCGCTCGAACAGCGGCGAGAGGCGCTCGGTGTTGAACACCTGGATGTCCTGCGCCTTCACGTCTTCAAGGCCATCCACGATGGCGCGCTGCAGTTTGGCGACGTCTTTCTTGGCGGCGGATTCCGAGGTCTTGGAGGTGGTCATCAGGGGGTAGAGGTGCGAGGGATGAAAACAATATAGCGTGCGCGCGCCGTACGGGCTACGCGGCGCACTGCCGGCGCGCCGGGTCGCGGCGCGGGAATTTGAATGAAATAGGCCGCCAGCGCTTTACCATCAAGCGCCTTCAGCTACTGAAATTATAGCGATTCGGTGTTGCAACAGCGCCTTCGCCTCACACCCAGTCGCGCGGCACGAGGAAATGCTCCGCCAGGCGCGCCTCGGGCGAGCCCTCTTCGGGCGTGCGCTGGTAGGCCCAGCTGGCCAGCGGCGGCATCGACAGCAGGATGGATTCGGTGCGCCCGCCCGACTGCAGGCCGAAGTGCGTGCCGCGGTCCCAGACCAGGTTGAATTCCACGTAGCGGCCGCGGCGGTAGAGCTGGAAATCCCGCTCGCGCTCGCCATAGGGCGCGCCCTGGTGCTTTTCAACGATGGGCAGGTAGGCCGGCAGGAAGGCATCGCCCACGGCCTGCGTCATGGCCATGCTGCCCGCCAGGCCCAGCTCGGAAAAATCGTCGAAGAACACGCCGCCAACGCCGCGCTGCTCGCCCCGGTGCTTGAGGCGGAAATACTCGTCGCACCAGCGCTTGAAGCGCGGGTATTTGTCGTCGCCAAAGGGGGCCAGCGCGGCCCTGCAGGTCTGGTGGAAATGCACCACGTCGGCATCGAAGCCGTAGTAGGGCGTGAGGTCCATGGGGGGGCAGGGGGGGGGGGGGGGGGGGGGGGGGGGGGGGGGGGGGGGGAGGGGGGGGCGGGTGGGGGGGGGGGGGGGGGGGGGGGGGGGGGGGGGGGGGGGGGGGGGGGAACCGCCCATGGCCTCAAAGGGCGCGCCCGCCAGTTCGGGCCGGTGCTGCGTGGCGGACGGCGGCAGGCGCGGCCCGCGCACGTGCGAGAAGCCGCAGCCGGCGCGCTCGAACACGCGCCCGCCTTCGATGATCTGGGTGATGCCGTCGCCCTGCAGCAGCTCGTCCGCACCTTTGCGCCACGGGTCCACCAGCACCTGGGCGCCGCCCTCGCCGTCGTCCTCGATGGCCTGCAGCGCGCCCATGATGCGCGCCTGCAGGCCCAGCAGGTATTCGCGCATGGCGCTCGCCTGGGGTGCCGCGCTCATGGGTTCTTGATGGCGCGGTGGCCAATGTCCCGGCGGTACTGCGCGCCGTCGAAGTGGATGCCGCGCGCCACGTCGTAGGCACGCTGCTGCGCCTGGCGCACGTTGTCGCCGAGCGCGGTGACGCACAGCACGCGCCCGCCGCTCACACGCAGCGTGTCGCCGTCCTGCACGGTGCCGGCGTGGAACACCATGGCGTCGTCCTGGTCCTGCGGCAGGCCGTGGATGGCGTCGCCCTTGCGCGGCGCCTCGGGGTAGCCGTGCGCGGCCATCACCACACCCAGCGCGGTGCGGCGGTCCCACTGCAGTTCGGTCTGGTCGAGCTTGCCGTCGATGGCGGCGCCCAGCACGTCGAGCAGGTCGCTCTTGAGGCGCATCAGGATGGGCTGGGTTTCCGGATCGCCCATGCGGCAGTTGAATTCGAGCGTCTTGGGGTGGCCCTGGGCGTCGATCATCAGCCCGGCGTACAGGAAGCCGGTGTAGGGAATGCCGTCCTTTTCCATGCCGCGGATGGTGGGCAGGATGATCTCGCGCATGGCGCGGGCGTGCACGTCGGCCGTGACCACCGGCGCCGGCGAATAGGCGCCCATGCCGCCGGTGTTCGGGCCCTCGTCGCCGTCCTGCAGGCGCTTGTGGTCCTGGCTGGTGGCCATGGCGGCGACGTTCTTGCCGTCGCACAGCACGATGAAGCTCGCTTCCTCGCCGGCGAGGAATTCCTCGATGACCACGCGTGCGCCACCGGCGTTGTGCACGGCGCCGTATTTGTTGTCGACCAGCATGAAGTCCACGGCGTCGTGGGCTTCCTGGAGGCTCATGGCCACCACCACGCCCTTGCCGGCCGCCAGCCCGTCGGCCTTGACGACGATGGGCGCGCCCAGGCGGTCGACGAAGGCGTGCGCCGCGGCCGGGTCGGTGAAGGTGTCGTAGTCGGCCGTGGGGATGCCGTGGCGGCGCATGAAGGCCTTGCTGAACGCCTTGGAGCTCTCCAGCTGCGCGGCCGCCTTGGTGGGGCCGAAGATGCGCAGGCCGTGGGCGCGGAATTCGTCCACCACGCCAGCGGCCAGCGGCGCCTCGGGGCCGACCACGGTCAGGCCGATCTTTTCCTGCTGCGCCCATTCGCGCAGCGCGCGCACGTCGGTGATGGCGATGTTCTCCAGGTCCGGCGAGAGCGCCGTGCCGCCGTTGCCCGGCGCCACATAGACGCGCGTGGCCTTGGGCGATTGCGCGAGCTTCCAGGCCATCGCGTGTTCGCGCCCGCCGCCGCCAATGACGAGTACTTTCATAAGGGGCTTTGGCTCACAGTGCGGCGTTGTGGAAGACTTCCTGCACGTCGTCGAGGTCTTCGAGCACGTCCAGGAGTTTTTGCATGCGCTCGGCGTCTTCGCCGGTCAGTTCGATGGTGACGTCCGGCCGCATGGTGACGCCGGCGTCGGCGGGCTCCAGCCCGGCGGCCTGCAGGGCGTTCTTCACGGCCTCGAACTCGCCCGGCGCGGTCAGCACCTCGATCGCGCCGTCCTCGTCGGTCAGCACGTCGTCGGCGCCGGCTTCGAGCGCCACCTCCATGACCTGGTCCTCACTGGTGCCCGGGGCGAACACGAGTTGCCCGACATTCTTGAACTGGAAGGCGACCGAGCCCTCCGTGCCCATGTTGCCGCCGTACTTGCTGAAGGCGTGGCGCACCTCGGCCACGGTGCGCACGCGGTTGTCCGTCATGGTGTCGACGATGATGGCCGCGCCGCCGATGCCATAGCCCTCATAGCGGATTTCCTCGTAGGCCATGCCTTCGAGGGTGCCCGAGGCCTTGTCGATGTTGTATTTGATGCGGTCGGCCGGCATGTTGGCCGCTTTCGCCTTGTCCACCGCCAGGCGCAGGCGCGGGTTGGCCGACAGGTCGCCGCCACCGGCGCGCGCCGCCACCGTGATCTCGCGGATGATGCGCGTCCAGATCTTGCCGCGCTTTTCGTCCTGCCGCCCCTTGCGGTGCTGAATGTTCGCCCACTTGCTGTGTCCGGCCACGGAGGTTCCTTGATGTCGATACTGAATTAAGCTACTGGCCGATTCTACTTTTCACCACCTGCCATGGCTGACCCTCTGCTGATCGCTAAAAACGGCCCCACCGAATGCTTTTTGCTGCCGGGCCTGGCCAACCGGCACGGGCTGATCACCGGCGCCACCGGCACCGGCAAGACCGTGACGCTGCAAAAGCTCGCCGAGCAGTTCTCGGCCATCGGCGTGCCGGTGTTCATGGCCGACGTCAAGGGCGACCTGACGGGCATCAGCCAGCAGGGCAGCGTGCCCGAGAAGCTCGCCGGCGTGCTCAAGGACCGGGGCCTGCCCTTGCCCGAGCCGGGCGCCTGCCCCACCACGCTGTGGGACGTGTTCGGCGAACAGGGCCACCCGGTGCGCGCCACCATCACCGACATGGGGCCGCTGCTGCTCGGGCGCATGCTCGATTTGAACGACACCCAGCTCGGCGTGCTGAACCTGGTGTTCAAGATCGCCGACGACAACGGCCTGCTGCTGCTGGACCTGAAGGACCTGCGCGCCATGCTCACCTACGTGGGCGACAACGCCAAGCAGTTCACCACCGAATACGGCAACGTGAGCGCGGCCAGCATCGGCGCCATCCAGCGCGGGCTGCTGCAGATCGAGAGCCAGGGCGGCGACCAGTTCTTCGGCGAGCCCATGCTCGACATCAACGACCTGCTCCAGACGGTGAACGGGCGCGGGGTGGTGAACATCCTCGCCGCCGACAAGCTGATGAACGCGCCGCGCCTGTACGCGACCTTCCTGCTGTGGATGCTCTCCGAGCTGTTCGAGCAGCTCCCTGAAATCGGCGACCCGGAGAAACCCAAGCTGGTGTTCTTCTTCGACGAGGCGCATTTGCTGTTCAACGACGCGCCCAAGGTGCTCATCGAGCGCATCGAACTCGTGGTGCGCCTGGTGCGCTCCAAGGGCGTGGGGGTGTATTTCGTCACCCAGAACCCGCTCGACATCCCCGACAGCGTGCTCGCCCAGCTGGGCAACCGCGTGCAGCACGCGCTGCGCGCCTTCACCCCGCGCGACCAGAAGGCCGTGAAGGCCACGGCCACCACCATGCGCCAGAAGCCGGGGCTGGACATCGAGGCCGCGATCACCGAGCTCGCCGTCGGCGAGGCACTGGTCAGCCTGCTCGACGCCAAGGGGCGCCCGAGCATCACCGAGCGCGTGTACGTGCTGCTGCCGGGCAGCCAGCTCGGCCCGATTGCGCCGCAGCAGCGGCGCGCGCTGCTCGCGCAGTCGCTGGTGGCGGGCGTGTACGACACGCCGGCCGACCGCGAATCGGCCTACGAAAAGCTCAAGGCGCGCACCGCCGAGGTGGCGGCGCAGGCGCCGGCGGCCAAGGGCGGCGCGGCGCAGACGCAGGAAGGCGGCGAAGGCGGCGGCCTGCTCGGCGGGCTGAACGACGTGCTCTTTGGCAGCACCGGGCCGCGCGGCGGCCGGCGCGACGGCCTGGCGCAGACCATGGCCAAATCGGCCGTGCGCACCATGGGCACCAGCCTGGGCCGCGAAATCCTGCGCGGCGTGCTGGGCAGCGTGTTCGGCGGGCGCAAGCGCTAGGGCCTGTTCACACTATTTTTGCCAGATGCATTGCGATCAAGAAAGGCCGGACGCTAGGCGCCAAACGAAGCTGGGGTGCGGCCCCAGCGAGGCTTGGCAACGCCGCGCATGGCCTTTTTTGATCGCAATCCGAAGGAAAGGCCGGTCAAACCGCGCCACTCGTCGTTGCGTTCCTAGCCAAGGCCCCGGCCTTGGCGTCGTCGCGCGCCTTGATTGGCGCGGTTTGACCGGCCTTTGCACTGGCAAAAATAGTGTGAACAGGCCCTAGCACTCTGCCATGCAAACCACCCCCGCGACGCACACCATCACCGGCTTTGAATTCGGGCTGCTGCGGCTTTCTGGCCTGCTGGTGCCCCTGGCCATTGCGCCGTGGGTTGTCGCCCTGATCGGTGTGCCGTTCGGCTGGTGGGAGCCCGAGGGACGCTGGGTCGTCTATCTGATCTGCACTGCACTGGCCGTCCTGGGCGCCCGCCGCTGGACGCTCGCCGTGCGCGAGCGCTTCGTGCGCGAAGCCGCCTTGCCGCAACTGCTCAAGCGCAAGCTGCGCGACGCGTATCCGCTCCTGACCGCCAAAGATGCCGATCTGGCCGAGCGCGGCCTGCGCCAGTTCTTCTTGGCCTGTCTGCGCAGCAACAGAAATTTCGTGGCTGTCCCCTCGCACGCGGTGGGCGCCCTGTGGAGCGCCTTTTCTCAGGATTCCGAGGCCTACCGGAACTGGTGCCAGAACGCGCTGGGTTACGCACCGGACTATTCACCCGCGCATGTGCTGGGCAAGAAAGCCTCGAACAACGACGCGCTGCGCCGTGCCTGGTACTGGGCCTGCAAAGACGAGGCCATCGATCCGCGCAAACCCAGCCGCCTGCCCCTGCTGTTCGCACTGGACGCCAAACTGGCCATTCCCGACGGTTTTTACTATGCCCCCGCCCCGCCGGTCGGCGCCCAGCCCGGCCGCGACCCCCATGCCGCTGTCACGCTGCACTTTGGCACCAGTTTTTCGGACAGCAGTCACTCCGGCCGGTTTCAGGATTTTGGAGGCTCCGAGCGTTCGGGCGGCAAGACCAGGGACAGGCGTGCGGATGATGGCGGTGAAGGTGATTCCAGCAATGCTGAAGATGACAACGTAGATTGAGCTATCAAAATTTATAGCTACAAGGGACCACTTCACAAGCGCTGCGCCGGGTTTTCTTTGCCAAAATGTCGGCTCCACCTAGGATGATTCCCAGTGTGACGCCTGCGCTGACGGCAAGAAGCCAAGCACGTTCCAAGGACACCAACATGAACGCCTGGCCCCACCTGATTGCACCCACCAACCACGATGTTGTGGAGGCCGCCCAACGGCTCAAAGGCATCGCGCACCGCACGCCGGTGCTGCGCTCGAACACGGCGGACGAAATCCTGGGCGCGCAGGTGTTCTTCAAGTGCGAAAACCTGCAGCGCAGCGGTTCGTTCAAGTTCCGCGGCGCCTACAACGCGCTGGCGCAGCTCTCGCCCGAGCAGCAGGAGCGCGGCGTGCTCACCTTCTCGGCCGGTAACCACGCCCAGGCCATTGCACTGGCCGCGCGCCTGCTCGACATCCCCGCGCTGGTGGTCATGCCGCACGACGCGCCAACGACCAAGATGGCCGCCGCGCGCGCCTACGGCGCCCAGGTCGTCACCTACGACCCGCTCAATGAGGACCGCGAAGCCATCAGCCGCAAGCTCTCGCAGGAGCGCGGCATGCTGCTGGTGCCGCCCTCGGACAACGCCGCCGTGATCGCCGGCCAGGGCACGGCCGCGCTGGAGCTGATCGAGGAAGTGCCCCGCCTGGACGTGCTCTTCGCCGGCGTGGGCGGCGGCGGCCTGCTGGCCGGCAGCCTGCTCGCCACCAAGGCGGCGCTGCCGCTGTGCCGTGTCTATGGCGTCGAACCCGAAGTCGCCAACGACGGCCAGCAGTCGCTGGCGTGCGGCGAGATCGTTCAAATCCCGTGGCCGCGCAGCACCATTGCCGACGGCGCGCGCGCCACGGCGCTGGCGCCCCTGGCCTTCGACATCCTGCAGCAGGGCGCCGAGGGCATCGTCACCGCCAGCGACGCGCAGCTGATGGAGGCGATGCGCTTTTTCGCCGAGCGCATGAAAATCGTCGTCGAGCCCACCGGCGCGCTGGCACTGGCTGGAGCACTGCACGGTGGCTGCGACGTGCACGGCGCGCGCGTGGGCATCGTCATCAGCGGCGGCAATGTCGACCTGCCGCGCTACGCCCGCTTCCTGTCAGATTGAATGAAGAACACCCCCCTAGGCCGCGTTTAACCTCCCCTTCCCCATGAGCAACGTTCACGTCATCGACCACCCCCTGGTGCAGCACAAGCTGACCCTGATGCGCCGCAAGGACGCCAGCACCAACAGTTTTCGCCGCATGCTGGGCGAGCTCAGCACGCTGATGGCCTACGAAGTCACGCGCGACATGCCGCTTTCGGACATCGAAATCGAGACGCCGCTGGAGACCATGACCGGCAAGGTCATCGACGGCAAGAAGCTGGTGCTGGTCTCCATCCTGCGCGCCGGCAACGGCTTCCTGGACGGCATGCTCAATGTCGTGCCCGGCGCCCGGGTGGGCCACATCGGCCTGTACCGCGACCCGGCCACGCTGCAACCGGTGGAGTACTACTTCAAGATGCCGTCCGAAATGGACGAGCGCGACATCATCGTCGTCGACCCCATGCTGGCCACGGGCAACTCGGCCGTCGCGGCCGTGGCGCGCCTCAAGCAGACGCATCCCAAGTCCATCAAGTTCGTCTGCCTGCTGGCCGCGCCTGAAGGCATCGCGACCATGCAGAAAGCCCACCCCGACGTGCCCATCTACACCGCCGCCATCGACCGCGAGCTGAACGACCACGGCTACATCCTGCCGGGGCTGGGCGACGCGGGGGACCGGATTTTTGGGACGAAGTAGGGCGCGGGTGCTCAGTCCTTGAACACCGGCACCTGCTTGGCCATGCTGGCCGTCATCGCCGCCGTGAGGTCCTGGCTCATCAGCATGGCCGCATTCCAGGTGGCGATGTAGTTCAGGCTGTCGGCCACCGAGTGGTCGCGGGCGTAGGTGATCATTTCCTTGGTGCCGCGGATCGACAGGGGCGACTTGGCGGCGATGGTGGCGGCCATATCGTGCACACCGGCATAGAGCGCCTCACGGCTCTCGAACACGCGGTTCACCAGGCCGATGTCCTTGGCCTCCTGCGCGTCGAACTTGCGGCCGGTGTAGGCCAGCTCGCGCACGATGCCCTCGCCCACCAGCTTGGGCAGGCGCTGCAGCGTGCCGACGTCGGCGGTCATGCCGATGTCGATTTCCTTGATGGTGAAGTAGGCGTCGCTGCTCGCGTAGCGCATGTCGGCGCAGGTGACGAGGTCGATGCCGCCGCCGATGCAGCCGCCGTGGATGGCCGCGAGCACGGGCTTGCGGCAGCGCTCCAGGCTGGTCAGCGTGTCCTGCAGGTCAAGGATGACGCGGCGCAGGGCTTCCCGCGTGCGGCCGTCGCAATCGTTCTGGATCTGCGGGGCGAGGCCCATCATCATCTGCAGGTCGATGCCGGCGGTGAAGAGCTTGCCTTCGCCTTGCAGCACGGCCACGCGGGCCTCGGGGGTGGCGTCCACCCACTCGAAGGCGCGGCGGATCTCCTGCCACATGGTGGCATTCATGGCGTTGGCCTTGTCCGGGCGGTTCAGGCGCACGGTGGCGATGTGGTCTTGCAGCGAGACGGCGAGGGTTTCAAATTGCATGGAAGGCTCCGGTTTCAAGTGTTTTAGGCCTCTAGCGCTTATCTGGTAAGCGTTAGTAGCTATCAATTATATAGTGATCCGATCAGATTTTCGTGCCCGTCGCGGCGGCTCGCCACTGGCGCGCAAGGTCGGCAGGGTTCCATGGGGCATCGGTGTTCACGGTCAGTGCCAGCGCCTGCTCCTGCGCTGTCAGCGGTTCGGCGGTGCGCTGCTGCGCTGCCAGTACGGCCAGGCCGGCCTCGGACGGGTCGCCTCCAGCCGCAAGGCGACTTTGCACACGCGCTTGCAGTTGTGGCTCGCCGGCGTGGCAGTGCAACACGGTGAAGGGCAGACCCAGGGCCTGCGCCACGGCATGCATGTGGGCGCGATCGCTCTGGCGCAGGAAGGCGGCATCGACAATCACCGGGTAGCCGGCCTGCAGCACCGCGCCGGCCCGCTCGGCCAGGTGCTCGAAGGTGCGCTGCGAGGCCTCGGGCGTGTAGATATCGGCGCCTCGGGCAGCCGAGTCGGCCAGTGGCGCCAGGCCATGCAGGCGCTTGCGCTCCACGTCCGAGCGCAGGCGCACGGCGCCGGCCTGGGCCAACAGGGCGGCGGCGACGGTGGATTTGCCCGAACCCGACAGACCATGGGTGATGAGCAAGCGCGGCTGCCTGGGCTGGGCCAGCGCCTCGGCGCAGGCCAGGTAATCGGGCCCGCACGCCAGCGCCCCACCCTGCTCGGCGCGCAGCCGCGCCGCCAGGGCGCGCACCAGGGCGCGGTAGATTTCGTAGGGGCGCAGCACGGCCAGTGCTGCGTAGTCGCCGGTTTCGCTCAGGTAGGCATCCAGAAAGCGCCAGGCCAGATCGGAGCGGCCGTGGGCATGCAGGTCCATGGTGAGGAAGGCAGCGTCTGCCAGGGTGTCGATCCAGCGGAGGGCCGGACTGAACTCGATGCAGTCAAAGGCGGTGAGCACGCCCTCCAGCCGCACCAGGTTGCCCAGGTGCAGGTCGCCATGGCCCTCGCGCACATGGCCGCCCGCCTGGCGCTGTGCCCACCACCCTTCCAGCCCGGCAAACGCCGGGCGCAGCGCCTGCAGCCGGGGCGCATCGGCACCGTCCAGCAGCGTTGCCAGGGTTTCGAATACATCGCCAATGGTCTGTTGCACCTGGGCGGCGCTGCCCCACGCACCACCGGCAGCCGCCACCGGGCAAGCCGCATGAAAGTGCGCAAGCTGCCTGGCAAAACGCTCCAGCTCGGCCGCGTGCAACGCGCCACTGCGCACCAGGGCATCGGCCTCGCTGCCGCTGGCAAAGCGGCGCATGTGCACCACCCAGTCGATGGCACCGTCTGCCGCTTCGTTCGGCGCGCCCAGGCGCGGCGCCTGCACGCTGCCCAGCACCGGCAGCACCTCCAGGTACAGCGATGGCGCCAGCCGCCGGTTCAGGCGCAGCTCTTCTTCACAAAAATGGCGGCGCGCGGCCACGCTGCTGAAATCGACAAAGGGCAGCCGCACCGGCCTCTTGAGCTTGTAGGCATGCCCAGGCGTGAGCAGGATGTGCGAAATATGGGTCTGCACATGCGCCACGGGCAGGCCATCGCGCTGCTGGAGCATCGGCACCAGGCCGCTCAGCAAAGCGTCGTCCGCATGGTTCACAAGGCTCAAATCGGCTCCAAACGCTTTCCAGGCCAGCGCGGAAAGCTATCAAGACAATGAATTTACCGAGCACAAAGCCTGCAACGGTGCCTCCCCTATTGCAAGCGGCCGTGGCGCAAGCATGCGCCAGCCGGCTGCAGGTTTCCAGGCGGCTTGTGGCGCCGCCCGGTCCCAAACTCCTCAGGCCTTGGCGCCCTTCATGGCGGCCAGGTAGGGGGCCAGGCGCTTGGCCATCTCGTCGCCCAGTGCCTGCAGGCCGCTCATGGGGCGCACCATGACTTCAAAGTCCACGATCTTGCCTTCCTCGTCAAAGCGGATCTGGTCGATGCCCTTGAGCTCCTTGCCGTTCACCTTGGCAGAGAACTCCAGGATGGCGCTCATGCCGTCTTCGCTGGTGTACTGGCGGTGGTAGGTGAAGTCCTCAAACACCTTGACCACCGTGCCCAGGATGAGCTGCACCGCCTGCGCGCTGGGGTACGGGGTGTGCGCCATGGGCGAGCGAAACACGGCCTTCTTGTGCAGGATGCTGGGCAGCTCGCCCAGGTCGCCCGCGGCCACCATGGCGTGCCAGGCTTTCAGGCTGGCCTGCACGGCGGCCGGGGCCTGGTGGCTTGCGCCGGGTGTGGCCTGCGCGGCGGCGGGTGCCGGGCTCAGGTCCATGCGCAGCGCCAGCTCGGTGCCTTGCTGGATGGCGCGCTTGGCGTCCAGCTCGGCCGCCTTGTCGGCGCCACCGATCAGGTGCACGCGCACGCCTTTCGCTTCCAATGCGGCCTGCAGCTCGCGGTTGGGGTCTTGACCGGCGCAGACGATGATGTTGTCCACGGGCAGGGTCATGTCCTTGTCGCCCACCGTAATGTGCAGGCCCGCATCGTCAATCTTGCGGTACTGCACGCCAGGGATCATTTCCACGCCACGGTTTTTCAGGCCCGTGCGGTGGATCCAGCCGGTGGTCTTGCCCAGGCCGTCGCCCACCTTGCTGGTCTTGCGCTGCAGCAGGTAGATCTTGCGTGGAATGTCGCCGAGATGGGCGGGCTTGAGGCCACCGCGCGCGCTGCCGGTGGTATCCACGCCCCACTCGGCAAAGAACTTGGCCTTGTCCAGGCTGGGGCTGGTGCCCTCGTGCAGCAGGTATTCGCTCACGTCAAAACCAATGCCGCCCGCGCCGATCACGGCCACGGCCCGGCCCACCGGCTTCTTGTCGCGCAGCACGTCGAGGTAGCCCAGCACCTTGGGGTGGTGGATGCCTTCGATCTCGGGCAGGCGCGGGCTGATGCCGGTGGCCAGCACCACCTGCTGGAAGCCCTCGACCAGCAGGTCTTGCGCCGCCACCTTGCGGCCCAGTTGCAGCTTCACGCCGGTCAATTCGATCTGCTTGCCGAAGTAGCGCAGCGTCTCGTAGAACTCTTCCTTGCCCGGCACCTGCTTGGCCACGTTGAACTGGCCACCGATCTCCTGCGCCGCGTCGAACAGCGTCACGTCCATGCCCCGGCGCGCCGCTTCGGTCGCAAAGGCCAGGCCCGCCGGGCCGGCGCCGACCACGGCGACGCGTTTCTTGCGCACCAGCGGCTGCATCACCAGAATCGTCTCGTGGCAGGCGCGCGGGTTGACCAGGCAGGAGGTGATCTTGCCGCCGAAGGTGTGGTCCAGGCAGGCCTGGTTGCAGCCTATGCAGGTGTTGATCTGGTCGGACAGGCCGGCGGCGGCCTTGTTGACGAACTCCGGGTCGGCCAGGAAGGGCCGCGCCATGCTCACCATGTCGGCCATGCCGCCGGCCAGAATTTCCTCGGCCACCTCGGGCGTGTTGATGCGGTTGGTGGCCACCAGCGGAATGCCGACCTTGCCCTTGAGCTGCTGCGTCACCCAGGCAAACGCGCCGCGCGGCACCTTGGTGGCGATGGTGGGAATGCGCGCCTCGTGCCAGCCAATGCCGGTGTTGAGGATGGTCACACCCGCCTGCTCCAGCGCCTGGGCCAGTTCGATCACTTCCTCGGTGGTCGAGCCGCCTTCCACCAGGTCCAACATGGACAGGCGGAAGATGATGATGAAGTTCGGCCCCACCCGCTCGCGCGTGCGGCGCACGATCTCCAGCGGGAAACGGATGCGGTTGGCGTACGGGCCGCCCCACTCGTCGTCCCGCTGGTTGGTCTGCGCGGCGATGAATTCGTTGATGAGGTAACCCTCGGAGCCCATGATCTCGACACCGTCGTAGCCCGCACTTTGGGCCAACACGGCGGCGTTGGCGTAGTCCTCGATGGTCTGCGCCACTTCCTCGGTGGTCAGCGCGTGCGGGCGGAACGGGCTGATGGGCGCCTTGATGGCGCTCGGCGCCACCAGCTCGGGGTGGTAGGCGTAGCGGCCGAAGTGCAGGATCTGCATGCAGATCTTGCCGCCCGCCTCGTGCACGGCCTGCGTCACCACCTTGTGCTTGTCGGCTTCCTGCTGCGTGGTCATCGCGGCACCGCCCGGCATGGGGCGGGCCCGGTCGTTGGGGGCGATGCCGCCGGTGACGATCAGGCCCACGCCGCCCCGGGCGCGCTCGGCGTAGAAGGCGGCCATGCGGGCAAAACCATCCTTGGCTTCTTCCAGGCCAACGTGCATGGAGCCCATGAGCACCCGATTTTTCAGGGTGGTGAAGCCCAGGTCGAGCGGGGCCAGCAGGTGGGGAAACGGGGTCATCGCGGATTCCTTGTGGGGGCTGTGGGGGCAGCGGCGCGCGCCGCCGGGGCGAGAAAAGTGTACGGTCGTTCACTTTTTTATGCAACTAGGTGCATAGTATTTTTTCCCTGGCTACACTCGCGCCATGTCGCTGGCCCACGCCGTTCTCACCTCGCTCCTGGAGAAGCCGTCGTCCGGCTACGAACTGGCGCGGCGCTTCGACCGCTCCATCGGCTATTTCTGGCGCGCCACGCACCAGCAGATCTACCGCGAGCTGGCGCGCATGGAGGCATCGGGCTGGCTCGCCAGCAGCGTGCCTGCGGACGCCGGCCGCACACGCAAGCGCGAGTACCGCGTGCTGGCCGCCGGGCGGCGTGAACTGGCGCAGTGGGCGGCGCAGCCGGCCGCGCTGCCCGACCTGCGCGACGAGTTCATGGTCAAGCTGCGCGCCGACGCCGTGCTGGCGGAAGTGGACCTGCGCCCCGAATTGCAGCGCCACCTGGCCCTGCACCGCGAGAAACTGGCCCAGTACCAGGCGATCGAGGCGCGCGACTTCCCCACGAGCCGCACCCTCTCGCGCCACGCGCAGATCCAGCACATGATCCTGAAGAAAGGCATCCTGTACGAGCAGGGGTCGCTCGCCTGGACCCAGGACATGCTGGAGCTCCTGGCACGCCTGGCGCCACCCGGCACGGAACGCGAGCACCAATAAAAAAGCCGCCGCCCCTTGCGGGTGCGGCGGCTGGTGCATAGCGGGCTTGCGGCACCTGGCGGACCCGGAGGTCCGCCGGGCGCGGGGCCATCAATACACGTCGTGCTGGGTGTTGTGCACGTTGAAGTGGCCGGTCGGGGTGATCAGGCGCGGGTCCTTGATGACCTTCTTCAGCTTGAGCGTCTTGTCGTCCACCACCACGATGGCGCTTTCCTTGTTCTTGGCGCTCCACACCGAGAACCAGACCTCATCGCCCGCCTTGTTGAATTCGGGCTGAACGACGCGCTTGGCTCCGTCGTCCTTGATGTCGGCCCATTCAGCGATCGGCAGCGTGACAAAGCCCTTGTCCAGGTTCTTGATGTCAAACACCACGACCGACTGCGAGAGCTTCGGATCGGGGTTCAAAGGCGTGTCCGAGTACAGGTGGTTGGACTTGGGGTGGCTCTTGATGAACAGAGCGCCGCCGCCAGGACCCGTCAGCTTGGCCACTTCCTTGAAGGCGTACTGCTTGTGCTTCTTCGGGTCGGTACCAATCAGCGAGATGGTTTCGTCGCCCAGGTGGCCGGTAGCCCACACAGGACCAAACTTCGGGTGGACGAAGTTGGCACCACGGCCGGGGTGGGGAATCTTGCCCACGTCGACAATCGCTGCCAGCTTGTCTTCCTTCAGGTCGAAAACCGAAATCTTGTTGCTGTTGTTGGCCGCCACCATGAAGTAGCGCTTCGTGGAATCCAGCCCGCCGTCATGCAGGAAGGGTGCCGAACCGATTTCGGTCATCTTGAGCGCGTTCAGGTCGGAGTAATCCACCATCAGCGTCTTGCCGGTTTCCTTGACGTTCACGATGAACTCAGGCTTGAAGTGGCTGCCCACGATGGAAGCAACGCGCGGCTCAGGATGGTATTCCTGCGTGCCCACCACGTTGCCGCGGGTAGAGACGATCTTCAGGGGTTCCAGCGTGTCGCCGTTCATGATGACGAATTGCGGCGGCCAGTAGGTGCCGGCAATCGCGTACTTGTCTTCGAAGCCCTTGAACTTGCTGCTTTCGACCGAACGCGCTTCGAGGCCGGTGCGGATTTCTGCGACCGTGTCCGGCTTTTCCATCCACAGGTCGATCATGTTGACCTTGGCGTCGCGGCCAATCACGAACAGATAGCGACCCGACGCCGACAGGCGCGAGATGTGCACTGCGTAGCCGGTCTTCAGAACGCTGATGATTTCCTTGGTGTCGCCGTCGATCAGCGCGATCTCGCCGGCATCGCGCAGCGTGGTCGAGAAGATGTTGGTGATGTTGAAGTTGTTCATCTTCTTCTTCGGACGCTGGTCCGGAGGAATGACAACTTTCCAGGTCTTCTTCATGTCCGCCAGGCCGAATTCCGGCGGCACCGGGGGATCCTGCTGCACGTAGCGGGCCATCAGGTCCACGGTGGCTTCGTCCATTTCACCGGAGGTCTGCCAGTTGGGCATGCCGGCGGGCGAACCGTAGGCAATGAACACCTTGAGGTAATCCGTACCCTTGCCCAGGGTGATGTCGGGTGTCAGGGGCTTGCCGGTGGCGCCCTTGCGCAGCACGCCGTGGCAGCCGGCGCAGCGCTCAAAGTAGATCTGGCGGGCGCGGTCGAACTCGGCCTGCGTCATCTTCGGGGCCTTGGGGTTCGTGCCCTGGTACATGGGGACTTCGCCCAACGGCGAGGTGCCTGCCTGGTAGTTCAGTTCGGCGGGGCTCGCGCCCTCCTTGTGCTGTTGGGCGATGGCAGCCATTGCCAGCGTGGAAATTGCCAGGGCTGCGAGGCGCGCCAGCTTGCGGGTGGTCATACAGGCTCCTTGAGTGCCGCAGCCCATGCCAAGCCCCGGAGGGACTGCCCGTCGAAGGCTGCGACGAAAGTTCGCGACGGGCGAAATGAATACTCCTATTTTGAACGGGGCTTTTCCTTGATACATCTCAAATAGCGAAATTAAATGACCATTTACCAACGGGTTTACCCTAAAAACAACGGGATAACCCGAAGCCGTCCCGCCGGTTCGCCCGCGTGTGCGCTGATCCCCAACAAGACCTGTCAGCGCTCGACCAGCAGGGCGCGGAAGTCGTTCACGTTGGTGCGCGTCGGCCCGGTGACCAGCGCGTCCCCCAGCGCACCAAAAAACCCGTGGCCATCGTTGTCGGCCAGGCTGGCGGCCGGGTTCAGGCCCAGGGCCCAGGCGCGCGCCAGCGTGTCGGGGCTGAGCCAGGCGCCGGCTGTTTCTTCCTGCCCGTCCACCCCATCGGTATCCGCCGCCAGGCCGTGAATGCGGCCGTGGCCCGCGAGGGCGATGGCGCACGCCAGCAGGCATTCCACATTGCGCCCGCCGCGCCCCTGGCCGCGCACCGTGACCGTGCCCTCCCCGCCCGAGAGCAGCACACAGGGCGCCGCCACCGGCTGGCCGCGGTCGGCCACTTGGCGCGCGATGCCCGCGAGCACGGTGCCCATGGCACGCGCCTCGCCTTCCAGCGCATCGCCAAGGATGTGTGCGGCATAGCCCGCCCGCCGCGCCACCTGCGCCGCCGCTTCGAGCGATTGCTGCGGCGCAGCAACGGTGTGTACCTCACTGCGCGCCAGGCGCGCGTCGCCGGGTTTGACCGACTCACCGGCGCCCGATTCCAGCAACTCGCGCACGCCATCGGGCAGCGCAATGGCGTAGCGCCGCAGGATCTCCAGCGCGTCGGCACAGGAGGTGGGGTCGGCCACCGTGGGGCCCGAGGCGATGTCCACCGGGTCATCGCCCGGCACGTCGGAAATCAAGAGCGTCAGCACCCGGGCCGGGTGGCAGGCGGCCGCCAGGCGCCCTCCCTTGATGGCCGAGACATGGCGGCGCACGCAGTTGATCTCGCGGATGCTCGCGCCCGACGCCAGCAGGGCGCGCGCCAGGGCCTGCTTGTCGGCCAGCGTGATGCCGGGCGCCGGCAGCGGCAGCAGCGCCGAGCCGCCGCCGGAAATCAGGCACAACACCAGGTCGTTTTCGTCCAGGCCCTGGCACAGCGCCAGCATGCGCGCCGCCGCGCGCTCGCCGGCCGCGTCGGGCACCGGATGCGCCGCTTCAACCACCGCAATGCGCTCGCACGGCGCGCCGTAGCCATAACGCGTCACCACCAGTCCGGTCAGAGGCCCTCGCCAGTGCTGTTCCACCGCGAGTGCCATGGCGGCAGACGCCTTGCCTGCGCCGATAACGACGAGGCGCCCGCGCAGCTCGGCCGGATCGGGCAGGTGCGGCGGTACGCAGCGCTCGGGCTGCGCCGACGCCACGGCGGCATCGAACATGGCGCGCAGCAGTTCCCGGGGCGCGGGCCGGGGGTGCACCGGCGCGACGCCGTGGCGCTCGCGCCAGACAAGGCCGTCCACGGTACCGGCGCGCGGCGTGTACTCGCAGCCCACCCAGCCCTGGTAGCCGATGCGGTCGAGCAGCGTGAACAGGTACGAAAAACGGACTTCGCCCGTACCCGGCTCGTGGCGCCCCGGGTTGTCGGATATCTGGATGTGGCCGATGCGCGCCAGGTGGCGCTGCAGCGTGCCGGCCAATTCGCCCTCCATGCGCTGGGCGTGGTAGAGGTCGTATTGCAGGAACAGGTTGTCGGCACCGACCTCGTCGATCAGCGCCAGGGCGTCTGCACTGCGGCTCACCACGAAACCCGGCACGTCGAAGGTGTTCACCGGTTCAAGCAGCAGGCGCAGGCCTGCGCTGCGCAGGGCGCCCGCCGCATGGCGCAGGTTGTCCACCAGCGTGGCGCGGGCGCGAGCGGCATCCACGCCGGGCGGCAGCGTTCCTGCCAGGCAGTTGAGCTGGCGCACGCCCAGCTGCCGGGCGTATTCGATCGCCTGGGCCACGCCGGCGCGGAATTCGCCCACCCGGTCCGGGTGGCAGGCAATGCCGCGCTCCCCCGCCGCCCAGTCCCCGGCCGGCAGGTTGTGCAGGACCATCGCCAGCCCGTGCGCATCGAGCCGGGCCCGGAGGTCCGCCGCACTCCAGGCGTAGGGAAACTGCATTTCCACGGCGGCAAACCCCGCCTCGGCGGCGGCGCCGAAGCGCTCTTGCATCGGCAGTTCGGTAAACAGCGTGGTCAGGTTGGCGGCGAATCGGGGCATGGGCGGTTTTCCTTGCGGGTGCCGCTGCGCGCCAGCGCGTCAGCGGTGCTGGCCCGCATTGTGGTCTGCGCGGCCCGGGCACGTGGGGCGTGTGCGCGTGCCGCAAGCGTGGCACCGGCCTGCCACTTCATAATCAGGGTTCTTACCAAGTCTCCAGGAACGATCTTGATCTTGATGAACGCCCGCCCTCCGTTGCACGCATCGCCCGAACACTTTCCGCCCACGCTGCTGCGCGGGGCAGCCGCCCTGGCCCTCCTGGCGTGCGCGGGCAGCGGGGCCTGGGCCCAGTCCGGAACGGCGAGCACCAGCGCCATGGCCCTGCCCGAAGTGGTGGTCAGCGGTTCGCGCCAGGAGCAGGCGAGCGACGACTTGCCGGTCTCCATCGACGTGATCGGTGCCGAGCAGATCAGCAGCGGCCAGAGCACCAGCCTGCGCGAAGCCGTGCGCGACCTGCCCAATGTGTCCGTGCAAACCTCGCCGGCGCGCTTTTCCGTTGGCGGCACCACGGCCAGCGCGCTGCGCGACGGCAACACCGGCCTGAACATCCGCGGCCTGGGCGGCAATCGGGTGCTGATGCTGGTCGACGGCATTCGCATTCCGCGCAGCTACGCCTTTCGCACCACCACCTTCGACCGCGAATACCTGTCGCTGGAACTGCTCAAGCGCGTGGAAATCGTGCGCGGTCCGGCGTCGGCACTGTATGGCTCGGACGGCATGGCTGGCATGGCCAACTTCATCACCTACGAGCCCCAGGACTTCCTCAAGAACGCCGACGGCAGCCCCAAGACCCTGGGCGGACGCGCCTCGGCCGGCTGGAGCGGCGACGACAACGGCCACACCCTGGCCGGCACCGTGGCCGGCCGCGCCAGCGACAGCCTGGACTGGCTGCTGAGTGCCAGCACGCGCGGCGCGCACGCGCAGGACACCATGGGCACCAACCACGCCCCCGACACCAACCGCACCGCCGCCAACCCGCAGCAGGACCGCGACAACGCCCTGCTCGGCAAGATCGTCTGGCGCCCGGCGGCCGGCCAGAAGCACACCTTCACGCTGGAACACGTGGAAAAAAGCGCCGATGTGGACCTGCTGTCGAGCCGCGCACCGCTGCCCCTGCGCGGCACACCGGCGCAGATCGCCGGCGCCATCGTGGACGAGTACGCCAGCCGCGACATGGAACGCGATCGCTTCACCTGGGACGCGCGTTTCGCGCTCGATGCCGCCTGGGCCGACGAGGTGCAGACGGTGATTGCCGCGCAGCGCGCCCGCTCGCGCCAGGTGGGCACCAGCGTGCGCAACACGCTGCCGCTGCGCGTGCGCGACAACCGCTACGGCGAGCGCACCTGGCAGGCGGGGCTGCAGGCCGGCAAGCTCGTGCAGAGCGGCGACTGGGCGCACCGGCTGACCTACGGCTACGACTACGTGCAAAGCCGCATCGACAACCTGTACACCGGCCTGGCGCCGCTGCCGCCCGAGGTGTTTCCCCTCAAGCGTTTCCCGGACACGCGCGAAACCACGCACGCGCTCTATGTGCAGGACGAATCCGTGCGCGGCGATTGGAGCTTCACGCCCGGCCTGCGCGTGGACCATTTCGCGCTCGACGTGACCAGTCAGGCGGGCTTCTACCCACCCGCCGCCGAGCCCGGCAAATCGCTCAGCGGTTCCGCGGTGTCGCCCAAGTTCGGCGTGCTGTACCGCGCCACGCCGGCGTGGTCGCTGTACGGCCAGTACGCGGCGGGCTTCCGGGCGCCGGATGCCGGCCAGGTCAATGGCTACTACGAAAACATGGCCGAGGCCGTGGTGCTGATTCCCAACGCCGACCTCCAGCCCGAGCGCAGCCGCGGCTTCGAACTGGGCGCGCGCGGCCGATGGGACGCCCTGCGCCTGGACGTGGCGGCTTTCTCGACCAACTACAGCAACCTGATCGTCGACCGCGTGCTGATGGGCGGCGCCGGCACGGGCGCCGACCCGCGCGTGTTCCAGACCATCAACATCGACAACGCACGCATCCACGGCTTCGAGATCAAGGGCGCCATGGATTGGGGCCGCATCGGCTGGCTGGGCGGCGCGCGCCTGTCCACCCCCTTCAGCTACGGCCAGGCGCGCGGCAGCAACCGGGACACCGGCGCGCCGCTCAATTCGGTGGAACCGGCGCAGCTCGCCCTGGGCCTGCAGCTCGACACCGCGCCCTGGACACTGCGCCTGGACATGCGCCACCACGCGGCCAAGAACGCCTCGGACATCGACGATTCGGCCGCCGTGAAGCCGCCGGCCACGCAGTTCACGATTCCCTCGGCCACCACGCTGGACGTGGCGTTGCAGTGGCGCCTGCGCAAGGACGTGCGCCTGAACTTCGCGGTGCGCAACCTGACCGACCGCAAGTACTGGCTCTGGTCCGACGTGCAGGGCCTGGCCGCGTCGCTCACCACCAACGACGCCTACACCCAGGCGGGACGCAGCGGCTTCGTGTCGGTCGTGGTCGATTTCTGAAGCCGCCCCGGCGGGCCGTGCGGCCGCGTGGCGCTGGCGTGTTGCAGGAAAGACGCGGCCCGCACCCGAGTTGATGCACAGCACGCACCGGGGCCGGCGCGCCCCGTATATTCGCGCTGTCACCCCCGCGGCCTCGCCGCCGCGCCCCATTCATGACGGACCCGACGACCGATACCGGTGCCCCGCTGAAAGACAGCGCGCACTATCTGCACGCCGTCACCCAATTGGCCGAAACACGGCCCGTGGTGGCGCAGTCGGCGATTTACAGCGACAGCGGCATCAAGCTCGTCGACCAGGGCATGCGCATCGAGCGCCGGCTGTACGAGCGGCTGGTCCAGCACACCCTGCGCGAGCCGCTCGACACCCACCTTTCGGTGGAAGGTGCCGTGACCACGGCGTCCCTGATCGCCGCCGCGCGCGCCCTGCTGGAAAGCGCCGTGCTGCCCCAGCGGCTGGCGCAAACCCTGCGCGTACCCGCCAGCCTGCTCGCGCCCCTGACGACCATGCCGCTGCCACCCAGCGTGGCATTCAAGCTGACCTTGATGCGCGAGCAGCGCCCCACGCTGTGGCAGCACAGCCTGGAAGTGATGCTGATCGCCATGTACCTGGCGCGCCGCGCCGAGACCAGCGAGCGCGACTGTGTGGCCCTGTGCGCGGCGGCGCTGATGCACGACACCGGCATGCTCTACATGGACCCGGCCTGGGCCAACCCCGGCCACAAACCGGTGGGCGCCGAGCGCAAGCAGCTGGTGGTGCACCCCGTCACCTCCATGCTGATGGTGCGCCAGGCGCAGGTGTACCCGCGCTCGGTGGAAACGGCCGTGCTGGAGCACCACGAGCGAATGGACGGCTCGGGCTACCCGCGCGGCACTGCCGGCGCCGCGATCTCGCCGCTCGGGCGCATCCTGCTGCTGGCCGAGGTGGTCGCCGCCATCTATGAGAAATACGAGGACATGCCGGCCCTGCAGCTGGCCCTGGTGCTGCGACTGAACCACCGGAAGTTCCCGGCCGCGCTCACCACGGCGCTCCTGCCGCTGCTGGACGAAGAACGCGCGCGCGATTCGGCGCTGATGCCCCTCGGCGCACACGCCAGCCGCCACCTGGAAACCCTGGCCGACGCCTTTGCCGAATGGGAGCGCCTGAAAGGCACGCTGGCCAATGCGCAGCAGGCGGCGAGCGCGTCCCTCGCACTCACCCAGCCCCTGGCCTTCATAGAAATGCGGCTCGGGGCGCTGCACAAGGTGCTGCTCGAATCGGGCGCGCACCCGAGCCAGCAGATGGCGCTCTTGTCCCAGCTGGACGGCGACGCCGCCGGACTGGCCGAGGTGTCCTTCGTGGGCAAGGAAGCCTTGTGGCAACTGCAGACCATCGTCAACGCCTGCGAGCGGCGCTGGCCTGCGCCGCTGGCGTCAAGCCCGCCGGCCGACCGGGCCGCGCACGCCTGGTGCGACTGGGTGCGAAGCCGGCTGTGACGCGTGCGCCCGCCGGGCGCAAAATTTGAGAAAAAAATGGCCTCTAGCGCTTATTCCATAAGCGCTGGAAGCTATCAAAAATATAGTTTAACCGCCGACATGGCACTCCCGACGCAGCAGCGCCAGTGCGTCCGACAGGCCGTAGTCGTGGTCGTCTTGCAGCGTGCCGCGCGCCTCGGCGACAAAGCCCTGCCACAGGGCCAGGTAGTCGGCCCGGTGCAGCTCGGGCGCGTGCGCGCGGATGAAGTCCTCGGCCAGGTCCGGCTGCCAACCCTTGCTGCGCAGCTTGCGCACCAGGGTGCGGGCGGCCTTTTCAGGCAGCAGCGTCTTCTTCGGCACGCCGACCGCCAGGCACAGGAAAAGCGTGAGCAGCGCGGCTTCGTCCTGCTCGCCCTGGGTGGCGCGCTGCCAGGTCTTGCTGGCCGCCGCCGGCGGCGCGTCGCCCTCGTGCAGCAGCTCGGCGGCGCGCAGGTACTCGTCCGCCTCGGCCAGCGGGTCTTCCAGCAAGAAGTAGCGGTTGCGCAGCGCGCCCATGGGGCGGAGCTCGCGCGCGAGCGGGCGCGCCGGGTCCAGCAACTTTTGCAGGTCGGCGAGCACCACCGGCTTTTGCGCATCCACCACCGGGCGCAGCGCCGCGGGCAGGCCCTTGGGCGCCGCCAGCGCGTCGGCGCCTTCCACGGCCTTCCCCGCCTTGCGCCGTGCGGCCAGCAGCTTGCGGAAGCTCGCCGTGCTCGGCCATTCGGTGCTGCGCGGTGCCAGGGCGTGCAGGGCGAGCGCGGTGCGCAGCACGCCTTCGGCGTCGGCGCCGCCCTCTTCCAGGGCCTCGTCTTCCAGGCCGTAGTGCCCGGCGATCCAGAGCGCCGCCTGCACCACTTCGCCGATGCGGCGGCGGCGCGCCAGCTCCTCACGGTACTGCGCGTGGCTGCGCAGCGACCACAGCGCCAGCAGGGGCACCTGCGACTCCTCCTGGCCCTGCATGCCGAAGTGGCTGCTCTCGGGCAGGGCAATGAGCTGGCGCAACAGGTCGGTGCCGGCCTTGGAGCGCGAGAGCAGCGAGTGCTCGGCCAGGAGCTGCGCCGCGCGGGCAAGGTCGCCGCCCGACGCCTCCTGCAGGTGCAGGCTGATGAAGTTGACCATGCGCTCGCGCGCGCGCTCCAGCTCGGGGCGCAGGAATTCGGTGCCGAAGTAGCCCGCGATCTGCACCAGGCCCTTGGGTGCCTCGGCGTGCAGGGCGGCAAGCTTCTCGGCGCCCAGGATGCCGTGCGCCGCGCCGTGCACCAGGGCGCGCTCGAAGAACGAGCGCGTGTCGTGCAAGGCCAGCGCGTGCGGCGCCTTGTCGTCGGCAGCCGCCATCAGATGGCCGATTCCTCGTCCGAGGCGCGCGCCGCGGGCGTCGCCTTGCCGCGGTCGGTCTCGCTGGTTTCGAACTTGCCGTCGCCCTCTTCCTCGGGCTCGGCGTCCTCGCCCAGATCGTGCGCGCGCGCCTTGGCGCGCAGCACCAGCAGCATCTCAATGAACAGGTCGCGGCATTCGTAGCGCAGCAGCCAGGCCATCTGCATCCAGTCCTGGTCGGCGACCTCGTCGAGCTCGACGCGCGGGCGCACGTAGCCCGACGCCAGCAGTTCGTCGTCGCTCAGCATCAGGCCGTAGTCCTCGGTGGCGTCGAAGCTGCCGGTGCGGGCAAAGGCCTCGACGCGGCTCCACTTCTCGGTGAAGTAATCGGCCAGGGCCTCGGCGCCGCCTTCCAGCTCGCCGATGGCGTTGAGGAAGTCGAGCGGTTCGGCGTCCTCGCGGAACACCACGGCGTTGACCATGTTGCGCAGGTGCTGGTGCGTCAGGTCCTTGTACTGCTTCTCCAGCACCAGGGCGCGGGCGAACTGCTCGGGGGTGACGAGCATATTGACGACCGAGGCCTTGGAGCTGTCGTACTCGCGCATCACGGCCAGCACGTCCTTGGGCGCGAGCTGGTCTAGCACGACCATGAGCGCGCGGTCGCCCTCCTCGTCGGCCAGGTCGGCCAGCGCGCTCTCGGCGCCGACGATGTCGCCGGCGGCGATCAGGGCGGTGGTCTTTTCTATGAGGGCGAGGTGGTTGCGATTACTCATACGAATTCTTTCTTGGTCTTCCACATCAACAGTCAACACGCGCTGCCCCGGAAAACTGGCGTGGCCTGGGCCAGCGCACCCGTGGAACTGGCTTTGCCAGGCCACTGGGTGCGTCCCCCTTCCGAAGGAGAGGGGGAAGGCGCCGAAGGCGACTCAGGGGGTGTTTCATTCCTTGCGCTCGAAACCCTGCTCGGCAAGCCAGTCGGCCCCGGCTTCGTCGAGCGAGCGCTCGTCCGGCGCGCTGCCGGCGTCGTCGGCGCTCAGGCCGGCCCCGTCGTCGTCGCGCTGGTCGGCTTCTTCGTCCTGCGATGCAGCCTGCGCGGCCTCGGCAGCGTCGAAGCCGTGCGCGTGCAGGTATTCCAGGCAGGCGGCGACGGTCATGAAGGCCGGGCCGCCGGGTTCGGCCAGCACCTTGAGCGCCACGGGCTCGGCCCAGGGCTCGAGCGCCACGGTGCCGGCCAGTTCCGGCCACGCCGGCAGTTCCTCGGCCTGCAAGGTGAGCAGGCGCTGCAGCGCGGCGGGTTTGGTAAAGCGGAACGCGCGGTGGAACACCACCGCGACCATTTCGGGGCTGTAGGCGAGCATCTGCACCAGGAAGCCGATTTCACTGCGCTTGGCGGCCAGGCGCTTCTTCAGGACGTCCTTGCCTTCGGAGTCGGAAGTCAGGTCGTCGAGCTCGGCCTCGTAGGCCTTGCGCAGGTCGGAAAAGTAGCGGGAGAGCTTCATGGAAGATTCCTTTCGCGCACGAACGCCTGCCAGATCTCCCCCGCCGTCTGCAGGGGGTCGTCGAGCAGGTTGCGCCGGCGGTTGTCGTCGTATTGTTGGCGCCGCTCGGGGTCGGACAGCACATCGTAGGCGTTCTGCGCTTCCCGAAAGCGCGCCGCCGCGTCCGTCGCCGCGTTGCGGTCGGGGTGGTAGAAGGCCGCCTTCTGGCGGAAGGCCTTCTTGATGTCCGCGAGCGTCGCGTTGGGCGCGACGCCCAGCGCAGCGTAGTGGTCGGAGGAGCCGCCCTGCATGCCTGCCATCACCCCAGGGCGACGTAGACGTTCTGCACGTCGTCGTTGGCGTCGATGGCGGCCAGGAAGGCTTCCACCTCCTCCAGCGCCTCGGTGCTCAGGCTGGCCGGGTTCACCGGGTTCTTGGGGCGGTAGCCCAGCTTGGCCGAGAGCACGGTGAAGCCCTGCGCCGGCAGCGCGCGGGCCACGGCGTCGAGGTCGGCCGGATCGGTCCAGAAGAGCGTCGTGCCGTCTTCCTCGCCGGGCTCCAGGTCCTGCGCGCCGGCCTCGATGGCGGCTTCTTCGGCGTCGGCCCCAGCGGCCGTGGGTTCGGCCTCGATCATGCCGACGTGGTCGAAATCCCAGGCCACCGAGCCCGACGTGCCGAGCTGGCCCTTGCGGAACAGCACGCGCATCTCGGGCGCGGTGCGTTTCACGTTGTCGGTCAGGCATTCGACCATCACCGCCACCTGGTGCGGGGCAAAGCCCTCGTACACCACGTGCTCGAAGCTGGCGGCGTCGCCGCCGATGCCGGCACCCTTCTTGATGGCGCGCTCCAGCGTGTCCTTGGGCATGGAGACCTTGCGCGCCTGCTCCAGCACCAGGCGCAGCTTGGAGTTGCCCGCCGGGTCGGCGCCGCTGCGCGCGGCGACCATGATTTCCTTGGCCAGCTTGCCAAACAGCTTGCCCCGGGCGTCGGCGGCCTGCGCCTTGCCCTTTGCTTTCCATTGCGCGCCCATGCGTGCTCCTTGCCGAAAGCAACGAGGGTACCACCGCGCCCCCCGCACAATGGCGGCTTTGTTGATCCCCGAAGCACATGCTCAACACCCTCTGGCTGGGTTTTTTCGTCACCGGCGCCCTGGCCGCCCTGGTGCAGTGGCTGGCCGGCGGCAACGCCCAGGTGTTCGCCGCCATGGTCGAGGCGCTGTTCGCCATGGCCAGGCTCTCGGTCGAGGTGATGGTGCTGCTGTTCGGCACGCTCACGCTGTGGCTGGGCTTTCTGCGCATTGCCGAGAAGGCCGGCATCGTGGACGCCCTGGCGCGCTGGCTGGCGCCGCTGTTCGCGCGGCTCATGCCCGGCGTGCCGCGCGGCCACCCGGCCCTGGGCCTGATGACGCTGAACTTCGCCGCCAACGCGCTGGGGCTGGACAACGCCGCCACGCCCATGGGCCTGAAGGCCATGAAGGCGCTGCAGGAGCTCAACCCCGAGCCCGACACCGCCACGAACGCGCAAATCCTGTTCCTGGTGCTCAACGCCTCGTCGCTCACGCTGCTGCCGGTCACCATCTTCATGTACCGCCTGCAGCAGGGCGCGGCCGACCCGACCCTCGTCTTCCTGCCCATCCTGCTCGCCACCTCGGCCTCGACGCTGGCCGGTCTGCTTGCCGTGGCGCTGGTGCAGCGCCTGCCGCTCCTGAGCCCGGTGGTGCTGGCCTACCTGCTGCCGGTGGCGCTGCTGCTGGGCGGTTTCATGGCGCTGCTGGCGAGCCTGAGCGCGGCCGCGCTGGCGCAGCTGTCCTCGCTGCTGGGCAACCTCACGCTGTTCGCGCTGGTGCTGCTGTTCGTGGGGCTGGGCGCCTGGCGCAAGGTCCCCGTGTACGAGGCCTTCATCGAGGGCGCGCGCGAAGGCTTCGATGTCGCCAAAGGCCTGCTGCCCTACCTGGTGGCCATGCTGTGCGCCGTGGGGGTGTTGCGCGCCTCGGGCGCGCTCGGCTACGCGCTGGACGCCATCCGCTGGTGCGTCGAGGTGCTGGGTGCGGATACGCGCTTCGTCGACGCCCTGCCGACCGCATTGGTCAAGCCGTTTTCCGGCAGCGCCGCGCGCGCCATGCTGATCGAGACCATGCAGACCCAGGGCGTGGACAGCTTCGCCGCCCTGGCCGCCGCCACCATCCAGGGCAGCACCGAGACCACCTTCTACGTGCTGGCGGTGTACTTCGGCGCCGTGGGGGTGCAGCGCACGCGCCACACCGTGGGCTGCGCGCTGCTCGCCGAACTGGCCGGCGTGGTGGCGGCCATCGTGGTGTGCTACCGGTTCTTTGGCTGAAATTCGGAGCTAAATAGGCCTCCAGCGCTTTACCAGCAAGCGTTAGTAGCTATTAAAATTGCACTGCGCGCGGAATGCCCCGACCGGTAGCGGCCTCAATGCACCGGCCCGTTGAGCCGTTTGCTCGCCCAGGAGATCGCGTAGTTCACCAGGCAGTACAGCAGCGCCACCACGAGGTACACAGGCACCAGCGCGTGGTAGTTGGCGATGAGCACCTTGGCGTTCTGCATCAGTTCTCCGTAGGTGACGACGTAGCCGAAGGTGGTGTCCTTGACCACGATGACCAGCTGCGCCACCAGGGCCGGGACGATGTAGCGCAGCGCCTGCGGGAAGACGACGAGGAAGAAACCCTGGGCCTCGGTCATCCCCAGGCTGCGCGCCGCGTCGGTCTGGCCGCGCGGAACGGCGAGCACGCCGGCGCGGTAGACCTCGGCCACCACGGCGGCGGTGGAGAGGCCGACGGGCAAGGTCAGCATCCAGTAGGTGCTCAGCTTGATCCCGACCGACGGCAGCACCAGGAAACACACATAGATGAGCAGCAGCGTCGGCGTGCCGCGCAGGAACTCGATGGCGGCAACGCTCGGCCAGCGCAGCAGCCGCGGCCGCGCCAGGCGCCCCAGCAACAGCACCAGCCCGAGGGACAGCGCGATCGCGGCGGCCATGGCCGCCGAGGCCATGGTGCCGAGCAGGCCCTTGGCCAGGAAGGCCCAGGTGGTTGGCAAGGCGAAGAACTCCCAGTACCGGGCGCCCAGCTGCCCAGCGGCATGGAAGCGCAGCACGACCCCGGCGGCCAGCAGGAGCAGCACGACGGCCGCGACCGCGCTGGCCGCCCGTGTAGCGGTCCGCGCCTGCGGGCTTGGATTCCCAAAAAGAATGTCTTCCAGAGAGCGGCTCATTGCAGTTTTCTATGGCGCTGTGCGCCACCCGCAATCATGAAACGGGCGTTCTCCAAGCCAGCGCACCCGTGGAACTGGCTTTGCCAGGCCACCGGGTGTGTCCCCCTCCCGCGCAGCGAGAGAGGGGGAAGGCGCAAAGCGGCTCAGGGGGTGCTTCATTTCAGTATCCGCAGCTTCTTCTCGAGGGCAGCGCCCGCCCAGGCGATGAGCAGGCCGCTCGCCACGTACATCGCGGCGGCCACCGCGAAGGCGGGAATGCCGGCGGCGGAGTCGGTGGCGATCTTGGACACGAGCGCGGTGAGCTCCCGGCCCGGAAACGGCACCTGCGAGGCCAGCGAGGTCGACAGCATCAGCGCGATGAGCAGCGAGGTCATCGGCTGCACCACCGCGCGCAGCGCCTGCGGCATGACCACCGCCGTGATGACGCGCATCGGCCGTAGCCCCAAGCTGAGCGCGGCCTCCACCTGGCCGCCGCTCACGGTGTTGATGCCCGCGCGCAGGTAGTCTGCCGTGAACGCGGAGCAGACCAGCGTCAAGGTCAGGACCACGCTGGGCTCATAGTCGATCAGGACGTTGAGATCGGGCAGCGCGAACACAATGAAGATCAGCAGCGCCACGCCGGGTATGTTGCGGAAGATCTCGACGTACACCGTCAGGACGAAGCGCAGCGGTGGCAGCGGCAGGAGCCGCAGCACGGCCACCACCAGGCCCAGCAGAAAGCCGGGTACGAACGACACGGCGGTGAGCTTCCAGGTCAGCAAAAGGGCCTGCCCGAAGGCAGGCCCGTATTCCGTCAGGAGCCTGGAAACCTCGCCCATCATTGAGTCCACTGAATCACTGAAATTGCCTCCCGCTGTCCGTCCCTCGGGCGGCATTTGAATAATTCAGCGGACTAGGGCAGTGCGGGCGGCGTCGGCACGGCCGTGCTGCCGGTGCGCTGGCCGATGGAGATGGTCCACAGCTTGGCCCAGGTGCCGTCCGCTTCGATCTTCTTCAGGAAGGCATTGACGAAGGCCACGCCGTCCGAGCCCTTGGGCAGCCCGACGCCGTACGGGTCCTGCGCGCCAAAGGGCGCACCGGCCAGCCGCGCGTCGCCGGTGCCCAGGCTCAGGGCATTGAGCAGCAGGGTGTAGTCCGTCACGTAGGCGTCCACGCGCCCCTGGCGCAGCGCGTCGAGGGCTTCCTGGTGCGTCTGGAACTCCTGCACGGCCGCCTGGGGCGCGTACTGCGCCAGGATCGCTGGCCCCGTGGAGCCCGCCTGCGTGGCCACCTTCTTGCCGGCCAGATCGTTGTGCGACTGGATCGCGTTGTTGTTCGCCTTCACCAGCACCCCGGCCTGCGAGGTGTAGTACGGGCCGGCGAACGCAATCTTCTCGGCGCGGGCGGGGGTGATGGAGTAGGTGGCGAACACCATGTCCACCTGGTCGTTGATGAGCACCTGTTCGCGCGTGGACGAGGTCACCTGCGTGAACTTGTACTTGGCGCCATCGCCCAGGATGTAGCGCGTGATGAGTTGCGCCAGGCCGGCGTCGAAGCCGCGGATCTTGCCGTCTTTCTCGTTGAGCAGCGAGAACAGGTTCGAGGTTTGCGTGGCACCCAGGCGGAGCGTGCCGGCCTGCTTGATCTTGCTGGCCCAGGTGCTCGACGCGATGGTTCCCGCATCGGCCACCGGGCCTTGCGCGATGAGCGCATCAAACGCCGCGGCATCGATGGGCGTGCCCTGCGCGAAAACCGGCCCGGCGGTCACGATCGCCAGTGCCACCGCCGTGGATTTCAGAATGGATTGGATGGACATGCATTCCCCTTGGATGGTGTGCGACGCAAACCAATATATAGCAGTTGCGCAATGCGCGGAGGGCCCGCCCGATCCGGCCGGCGTTTGCCCAAGGGCGTTGCGGCCGGATCACCCTGGTGTCGACGTGCTCAGTCCGAACGGATGGAGGACAGGGCTATGAGCCCACTCAAAAATCAGGCAAAAATGCCCTCCAGCGCTTGTCCTATAAACGCTGGCAGCTATCAAATCAAGAGTCTTCCGGTGGTGCGGCCACCAGGTCCCATTCCGCCACCTGCTCGTTCGTCGCCACCAGGCGCCCCACCAGCAGCTTGATGAAGGCCTTGTCGAAGCACGACTGCAGGGTTTCCGAGGCGCCGCGCAGGGCGGGGTTGCGCACCTTGAGCACCAGCACCTCGCTCTCGGCCACGGCGGTGGCGGTGCGCACGGGGGCCTCGGGGCGCAGGTAGGTCATTTCCCCGAAGGGGACGCCGGCGTCGAGCGTGCACAGCTGCCAGTTCTGGCGGCGGATGCCGACCTGGCCTTCGATAAGGATGCAGAAGGAGTCGCCCGGCGTGCCCTCGCGCATCAGCACGGTGCCGCGCTCCAGGCGGCGCCAGCTGCCCAGGCGCATCAGCTCCCACAGGGCGACGTCGTGGAAGCCCGCGAAGAACGGCAGCGCGCGCAGGCAGCTGAAGCGTTCGGTCTCGGTGTCCTGCGATTTCTGGCGCGGCAGGGTGCGCGACAGCGCGGTGAGCGCATCCGACCAGTCTTCCCAGCGCGCGAAGCGCTCCTCCGGTGCCTTGGCGAGCGCGCGCAGCACGAAGGCCTCGACCCCGGGCGGGAGCGAGGCGCGCAGCAGGCCGGGTGCCACGGGCGCCTCGTGGCCGATGCGGTAGAGCGTCGCGAAATCGGTTTCGCCGTCGAACGGGCGCCGGCCGGTCAGCAGTTCGTACAGCACAACGCCGAGCGAGAACATGTCGCTGTGGTGCGTGAGCGGTTCTTCACGCACCTGCTCGGGCGACATGTACGAGGGCGAGCCGACCAGGCCGGCGAGCTGCGTCGCCTCGCTGCGGGTGGAGAGCGCGGCACCGAAATCGACGAGCTTCACCTCGCCGCCCTCGGCCAGCAGGATGTTCGCCGGCTTGATGTCGCGGTGCACCAGGCCCTGGCGCTCGGCATAGGCCAGCGCGTGGCCGCACTTGAAGGCGATGTCCAGCACCTGCGCCAGCGGCAGCAGCGCGTCGGCGCGGGCGTGCTGCGAGAGCGGCTGGCCGGCGATGTACTCGAACACCAGGTAGGGCGGCGCGGCGGCCTCGTCGGCGTCGAGCAGGCGCACGATGTTCGGATGGCGCAGTTGCGCGGCCAGGGCCGCCTCCTGCTGCAGCTGGCGCCGGTGGCGCGCGGCGAGCGCCGGCTCGGCCAGCAGGTGCGCGTGCATCTGCTTGACGGCCACCTTGCGCCCGCGCAGGCCGTCGAGCCCGAGGTAGACCACGCCACTCGCGCCGCGGCCGAGTTCGCGCTCGATGCGGTATTTGCCGATGGCGCTGGGAGTGGGGGTGTCCATGGCCGTGGCCTCCTACTGCTCGGGCACCACGGTTTCGGCCCAGTCGTACAGCGCGCCGAGGATGTCCTGGCCGCGCTCGTCCGCCGTCTCGGACAGCACGTCGATGCGCTCGAACAGCGCCTGCGCCGTCAGCGCCCCGCCCTGTCCGTGCAGCAGGCAGTCGGCGCGGTGCTGCAGCCAGCGCGCCTGCTCCTCGGGCGAGAGGGTTTCGGCGAAGTTGCGCGCGCGGTAGCGAAACAGGAGCTCGGCCAGGCGCGGGTCGTCGAAGCCCGTGCGCGCGCTGGCGAGCTGCGCGCCCGTCATGCCGCGCAGCTCGTCGAGGCGGCGTCGGTCGGTGTTGCCGACGAAGCCGCCGTACAAGTCCTGCTCCACGTCCGGCGGCGCGCCATCGCCCGGCGGGCGCTCGTACACGGCCTTCCAGATGGCGCTCATGTCGGGCAGCAAGTGCGCGCGCACCGTGTGCTCGGCCACCAGGCCGAGGTCGATGCCCCAGCGCTCGGCCAGCGCCGGCGTGAGGGTGTTCAGGTTGCCCACGACCATGGGCGACTTGTTCAGGTGCACGTTTTTCACCGGCAGGCGCGTGACGCCTTCGGGCAGGTCGGCGCCGCGCGTGAAGAGGCGCAGGCGCAGCTCGTCCACGCTCTGCGTGGCGAGTTCCGAGGGGTCGTGCGCCAGGTCCCAGGCGATGAGCTCGTTCTTGTTCGTCGGGTGCGTGGCGAGCGGGAACATCACCGCCAGGCAGCCGCGCTCCGCCGGGAACATGCCCGAGACATGCAGGAACGGCCGGGCGTTCTGCACGTCGGTCGGCAGGCGCAGCTCAGCGGCGACGCGCTCCTTCTTGTGCAGGGCGAGGGCAAAGTCGAACAACTTGGCGTTGTGCTGGCGCAGCAGGCGCGCCAGGGCGATGGTGGCGCGCACGTCCGACAGCGCGTCGTGCGCCAATTCGTGCAACAGACCGTTGGCGCGCGCCAGGTCTTCGAGCTTGAAACTGGGCGCGCCGCCCTCTTTCCTGGGCCAGACCATCACCCCATCGGGCCGCAAGGCATAGGCCAGGCGCACCACGTCGAGCAAATCCCAGCGGCCGCACTGGTTCTGCCACTCGCGGCCATACGGGTCGATGAGGTTGCGCCAGAACAGGTGGCGCGTGACCTCGTCGTCGAAGCGGATGGTGTTGTAGCCCACACCAATGGTGCCCGGCTGCGCCATGGCCTCGTGGATGCGGGCAGCGAATTCGCGCTCGCCCACACCCCGCTCGAGCGCGACTTGCGGCGTGATGCCGGTGATGAGGCAGGCCTCGGGCTCGGGCAGGTAGTCGTTCGGCGGCTGGCAGTACAGCATCAGCGGCTCGCCCACCTCGTTCAGGTCGGCATCGGTGCGGATCGCGGCAAACTGCGCCGGCCGGTCGCGCCGCGGGTTGCTACCGAAGGTTTCGTAGTCGTGCCAGAGGAAGGTGTGGGGAAGCATGGGCGCGGGGCGGCTTGGGGACGTGAACGCCGGGATGGTAGCCGGGAGCGCCCCCCACCATCCCACTACAGCAATAGAATATTTTTGCTATAGTCGTCTTAATATTTCCATAGAAAGCAATCGCCATGGAACAACGCGCCTTTTCCCCCCGGCCCGACGACGTGCTCGCCAAGGCCACGGTGCGCGCCAGCCAGCTCCTGGGCCTGTCGGGCGCGGCGCTCGCACGTACGGTGGGGCTGAGCGAGCCGACCGTCTCGCGCATCCTCAAGGGCGCCAAGGCGATCGACCCGGCTTCCAAGGAAGGCGAGCTCGCCCTGCTGCTGGTGCGCGTGTACCGCTCGCTCGATGCGCTCGTCGGCACCGACGACGGCAAGCGCCAGCTGTGGATGAACTCGCACCACAAGGTGCTGGGCGGCAAGCCCATACAACTGGTGCAAAAGGCCGAGGGCCTGGTCGCCACGCTGCACTACCTCGACGGCATGCGGGCACCGGTGTGAGCCCCTGGCAGCCCGGCTGGTTCGACGGCGCGGTGGCCAGCGCCCGCATGCTGGCCTGGCGCGGCGTGGAGGCGCAGCATGTCGTATCCACCATGCGCCTGGTGGACACGCCGCAGGAGCAAGACCTGCTGGAGCAATTGCTCGAAGCCAGCAAACCACCCACCCCGGCCAGCGCGCGCCAGCAGCACTACCTGCTGACGACGCCGTTCCGCTACCGCCCCATGCACGCCAGCCGCTTCCGCCCGGCGCGCACGCCCGGCCAGTGGTACGGCGGCGAGACGCTGCACGCCGCCTGTGCCGAAGTGGCCTACTGGCGCCACCGCTTCATCGCCGACAGCGAAGGCCTGCACGGCCAGGTGCTGCTGACCGAACACAGCTTCTTCCAGGCGCAGCTCAGCGGCCCCTGCATCGACCTCACCGCCGAACCCTGGCTGCACAACCGCGCGGCCTGGACGCACCCGAGCGACTACAGCGCCACGCACGCCGTGGCCGCCGAGGCCCAGGCGCACGGCGCACAGTGGCTGCGCTACGAATCGGCCCGCGCCCCGGGCGAAGCCTGCGCCGTGGCGTTCCAGCCCGCCTGCCTGAGCGAACCCGCCGCCGGCCTGGAGCGGACGATGCAGACCTGGCGCTGCAAGGCGACGCAGCAAAGCGTGCTGTTCACGGGGAATGCGGGAAGCTTCTACTGGGAATTCGCAGGGCCGTAGTGTGTGCTGTTCGGTCGCCGCCGTTTACCGCCCCGGGGGTGGGCAGGCCGGCGACCGATTTGTCGTATGAGGGCGCCGGCCTGCCCATCCCCGACACTACCCCGGCACCACCCCGGACGCTTGCCTCTCCCCAATCAACACACGCTCAGAACAAAAAAAAGCCAGCAAGTCGCCCTGCTGGCTTTCTGGCTTGGACGACCCGGTTCAATCCGCCGTGGCTTCTTCCGGTTCGGCAGGTTCGGACTTGGCGGTCCGCTCCTTCTTGGGCAGCGGCTGGATGTCGAGCAGCACCTCGGAGGTTTCCACGCCCTTGTCGTCCGTCTTGACCTCGATGTCCACCGTCAGGCGCCCGCCTTCCTGCAGGCGGCCAAAGAGCAGTTCGTCGGCCAGTGCGCGGCGGATGGTGTCCTGGATCAGGCGCTGCATGGGGCGCGCGCCCATGAGCGGATCGAAGCCCTTCTTGGCCAGGTGCTTGCGCAGGTTGTCGGTAAAGGTGACCTCCACCTTCTTCTCGGCCAACTGGGTTTCCAGCTGCAGCAGGAACTTGTCCACCACGCGCAGGATGATGTTCTCATCCAGCGCCTTGAAGCTGACGATGGCGTCCAGGCGGTTACGGAACTCCGGCGTGAACAGACGCTTGATGTCGGCCATCTCGTCGCCCGCCTGGCGCGGGTTGTTGAAGCCGATGGTGGCCTTGTTCATGGTCTCGGCGCCCGCGTTCGTCGTCATGATGATGATGACGTTGCGGAAGTCGGCCTTGCGCCCGTTGTTGTCGGTCAGCGTGCCGTGGTCCATGACCTGCAGGAGCACGTTGAAGATGTCCGGGTGCGCCTTCTCGATTTCGTCGAGCAGCAGCACGGCGTGCGGCTTCTTGGTGATGGCCTCGGTCAGCAGCCCGCCCTGGTCGAAACCGACGTAGCCGGGAGGCGCGCCGATCAGGCGCGACACCGCGTGCCGCTCCATGTACTCCGACATGTCGAAGCGGATGAGCTCGATGCCCATGATGTAGGCCAGCTGCTTGGCCGCTTCGGTCTTGCCGACGCCGGTGGGGCCGGAAAACAGGAACGAGCCAATGGGCTTGTCCGCGCGGCCCAGGCCCGAGCGTGCCATCTTCACGGCCGAGGCGAGCACTTCCAGGGCCTTGTCCTGGCCGAACACGACGCTCTTCAGGTCGCGTTCGAGCAGCTGCAGCTTGCCGCGGTCGTCGTTGCTGACGTTGGCGGGGGGAATGCGCGCGATTTTCGCGACGATTTCCTCGATTTCCGTCTTGCCGATGGTCTTCTTGCGCTTGCTGGCCACCAGGATGCGCTGCGCCGCGCCGGCCTCGTCGATGACGTCGATGGCCTTGTCGGGCAGATGCCGGTCGTTGATGTACTTGGCGCTCAGTTCCGCCGCGGCCTGCAGGGCGGCAGCGGCGTACTTCACGCTGTGGTGTTCCTCGAAACGGCTCTTGAGGCCCTTCAGGATGTCGATGGTCTCGGCCACGCTGGGCTCGACCACGTCGACCTTCTGGAAACGCCGCGACAGCGCCGCATCTTTTTCGAAGATGCCACGGTACTCGGTGAAGGTGGTGGCGCCGATGCACTTGAGCGCGCCCGAGCTGAGCGCAGGCTTGAGCAGGTTGGACGCATCGAGCGTGCCGCCCGAGGCCGCGCCGGCACCGATGAGGGTGTGGATCTCGTCGATGAAGAGCACGGCGTTGGGTTTGTCCTTGAGGCTCTTCAAGACGCCCTTCAGGCGCTGCTCGAAATCGCCGCGGTACTTCGTGCCGGCAAGCAGCGCGCCCATGTCGAGCGAGTACACCGTGGCCTCGGAGAGGATCTCCGGCACGTCGCCCTGTGTGATGCGCCAGGCCAGGCCTTCGGCGATAGCCGTCTTGCCCACGCCGGCCTCACCCACCAGGAGCGGGTTGTTCTTGCGCCGGCGGCACAGGATCTGGATGGTGCGCTCGACCTCGTAGTGGCGGCCGATGAGCGGGTCGATCTTGCCGTCCTTGGCGAGCTGGTTCAGGTTTTGCGTGAACTGCTCGAGCGGCGAGGCCTTCTCGTTCTTCTCGCTGCCGCCTTCCTCGGACTCGGCGGCGCTGTCGCCGGCCTTGGGCGCCTCGGGCGGTTCGCCCTTCTTGATGCCGTGGGCGATGAAATTGACCACGTCCAGGCGCGTCACGCCCTGCTGGTGCAGGTAGTAGACGGCGTGCGAGTCTTTCTCACCAAAGATGGCCACGAGCACGTTGGCGCCGGTCACTTCCTTCTTGCCGTTGCCGGTGGACTGCACGTGCATGATGGCGCGCTGGATGACGCGCTGGAAACCCAGCGTGGGCTGGGTGTCGACCTCGTCCGTGCCCGCCACCTGGGGCGTGTTGTCCTTGATGAAGTTGGCCAGCGAGGCGCGCAGGTCCTCGATGTTGGCCGAGCAGGCGCGCAGCACCTCGGCGGCGCTGGGGTTGTCGAGCAGTGCCAGCAGCAGGTGCTCGACGGTGATGAATTCATGGCGTTGCTGCCGGGCCTCGACAAAGGCCATGTGCAAGCTGACTTCCAGTTCCTGGGCAATCATGTGAACTCCTTTGTGCTTGCAGTAAAGAATGTGCGGTATTTGGGGTGACTGACCGGTTATTCAACCGGTTCGCTGATGCACTGCAGCGGATGGCCCGCGCTGTGGGCGGCGTCCAGCACCTGGTCCACCTTGGTGGCGGCGATATCGCGCGAATACACGCCGCACACGCCTTTGCCGTCGAGATGGATCTTGAGCATGATCTGCGTGGCGGATTCGCGGTCCTTGTTGAAGAATTCCTGCAGCACCACGATGACGAACTCCATGGGCGTGAAGTCGTCGTTGAGCATGAGCACGCGGTACATCTGCGGCGGCTTGGTCCTTTGTGGCCGCCGCTCGAGCACGACGGCGTCGCCATCGTCCTGGCGAGGGCGGTTGGCGCGGGGAGTACGCGGCGGCGCGGGAGGTGTGGTGGCCATGAAAATCATTCTAGCGACGGTGCTTGCCGCGCGTAGGTAGGAAAAGACATGCCTTTGCACGCCGGGGAGAGAATCTGAGTACGGCCAGGGGTTTTTCAAGCCCAGGGGCCCTCAGTCGTAGACCACCACGGCGCGTCCAAGTTCAGCCTCCGCCGCCCAGGCGGCGAGCGCAGCGTCACTGGGGTACATGCGGTGGCCATCGCCCAGCTGCAGTTCGGCGCTGGCGGCGCCCTCCTCACCCGCGCAGCGCACGCCCAGGCGAACGCGCAGGCCCGGCGCGGGCTCGCCCTGCACGCCCGCCGGAGGGGCGTATTCCTGCAGCAGGCGCGCGACCTGCGGCGGAGGCTGGCCCACGTCCACCCGCAGGTACTTGCCGAAGCGGCAGCGCGCCTGCGCCATGTCGCCCGCCTGCTGGACGATGAAGCGCGCTTCGAAGCCGTTGCGCCCCGGCTGCAGCCGGCCGGTGGCGATCAGGAGCTCGTCGTCCTTGAACAGTTCGCGGTGCTGCTGCACCAGCGCGTCGCTGGCCGTGGCTTCGACCCGGCCGGCGCCGTCCTCCAGCACGAAGATGGCCTGGCGCCCGCGCTGGCCGTTGATGATGCGGAAGTCGCTGACGATGCCGGCCACCGTCTGGGGCTCGCGGCTGTCCTGCAGCTCGGCGATGCCGGTGCGCACGAAACGGCGCACCTCGCGCGCCACTTCGTCGAACAAATGGCCCGAGAGGTAGAAGCCGAGCGCGGATTTCTCGCAGGTGAGCTGCTCGCGCACGCCCCACGGAGCGGTGGCGACGAGGTCAGGCTCCTGGGTGCTGGAGCCGTGGGCGTCGCCGCCGTCCAGGTCGAACAGGCCGCCCTGGTGCTCGTTGGCCTGCGCGGCGGCGGCGAAGTCGAACGCCCGGTCTATGGAGGCGCTGAGCGCGGCGCGGTTGCGTTCCAGGCCGTCGAACGCTCCCGCCTTGATGAGCGCATCGACCGTGCGCTTGTTGATGCGCGTGCGGTCCACCCGCAGGCAGAAATCGAACAGGCTGGCGAACGGCCCGGCCGTGGTGCCGCGCGGGCCCTCGCCCCGGCCCTCGCGCGCGGCGACGATGGCCTCTATGGCCTGCTGGCCCGTGCCCTTGACGGCCCCCAGGCCGTAGCGGATGACGGTGTCGGAGACCGGCTCGAAGCGGTAGCCGCCGCGATTCACGTCGGGCGGCTCGAAGCTGAGCCCGAAATTCTTGCGCGCATCCTCGAACAGCACCTTGAGCTTGTCGGTGTCGTCCATTTCCACGGTCATGTTGGCGCAGAAGAACTCGGCCGCGTAATGCACCTTGAGCCAGCCGGTGTGGTACGCCAGCAGCGAATAGGCGGCGGCGTGCGACTTGTTGAAGCCGTAGCCAGCGAACTTCTCCATCAGGTCGAAGACTTCGTCGGCCTTTTCCGTGCTGAGGCCGTTCTTGGCCGCACCCTCGCGGAAGATGCTGCGGTGCTTGGCCATCTCCTCGGCCTTCTTCTTGCCCATGGCGCGGCGCAGCAGGTCGGCGCCACCCAGGCTGTAGCCGCCCAGGATCTGCGCCGTCTGCATCACCTGTTCCTGGTAGACCATGATGCCGTAGGTCTCCGAGAGCATGTCGGCGACCAGCGGGTGCGGGTACTCGACCGGCTCGCGCCCGTGCTTGCGCGCGACGAAGCTGGGGATCAGGTCCATGGGACCGGGCCGGTACAGCGCGTTGAGTGCGATCAGGTCTTCCAGACGGGTCGGCTTGGCCTCCTTGAGCATGCCCTGCATGCCCCGGCTTTCAAACTGGAACACGGCCTCGGTCTTGCCCTCCTGGAACAGGCGGTAGGTGGGCGCGTCGTCCAGCGGGACGTTCTCATACGCAAAATCCTGCTGGCCCTTGTGCCGGCGCACGATGAATTCGCGTGCGATTTCCAGGATGGTCAGCGTGGCCAGGCCGAGAAAGTCGAACTTCACCAGGCCGATGTCTTCCACGTCGTCCTTGTCGAACTGGCTGACGGCGGAGTCGCTCCCCGGCTGCTGGTACAACGGGCAGAAATCGGTCAGCTTGCCCGGCGCGATGAGCACCCCACCGGCGTGCATGCCAACGTTGCGCGTCATGCCTTCGAGCTTCTGCGCCAGCGCCAGCAAGGTCTTGACCTCGTCCTCACGCGCCAGGCGCTCGGCCAGCAGCGGCTCGGCCTCAAGCGCACCGGCGATGGTGATGTGCTGACCAGGCTTGTTCGGAATGAGCTTGCTGATGCCGTCGCAGAAGGTGTAGCTCATGTCGAGCACGCGCCCCACGTCGCGGATGGCCGCGCGCGCCGCCATGGTGCCGAAGGTAGCGATCTGGCTGACCGCGTCCTTGCCGTACTTGTCCTTGACGTAGTCGATCACCCGGTCGCGGTTGGCCTGGCAAAAATCGATGTCGAAGTCGGGCATGGACACCCGCTCCGGGTTCAGGAAGCGCTCGAACAGCAGCTTGTATTCGAGCGGGTCGAGGTCCGTGATCTTGAGCGCGTAGGCCACCAGCGAACCCGCACCCGAGCCGCGCCCGGGGCCGACGGGGCAGCCGTTGTTCTTGGCCCAGTTGATGAAGTCGCCGACGATGAGGAAGTAGCCCGGAAAGCCCATCTTGAGGATGGTCTGCAGTTCGAATTCCAGGCGCTCGACATAGCGCGGCCGCTGGCGCGCGCGCTCCTCGGCATCGGGGTACAGGTGCGCGAGGCGCAGTTCCAGGCCCTCGAAGGACGATTGGCGAAAAAACACCTCGATTGGCATGCCGCCGGGCGTCGGAAAATCGGGCAGCTGGGGCTTGCCCAGCACCAGCGAGAGGTTGCAGCGCTTGGCGATTTCCACCGTATTGGCCAGCGCTGCCGGCAAATCGGCGAACAGCGCCTGCATTTCGGCGGCCGACTTGAAATACTGCTCGCGCGTGAAGCGCCGCACGCGCCGGGCGTTCCCGAGGATTTCGCCTTCGGCGATGCACACGCGCGCCTCGTGCGCCTCGTAGTCGTCGGCCGTGGCGAACTGCACCGGGTGCGTCGCCACCAGCGGCAGCTCCAGGCGGGCCGCCAGCTGCGCGGCGGCGACGACATGGGCTTCGTCGTCGGCCCGGCCAGCGCGCTGCACTTCCAGGTAAAAACGGTGCGGGAACAGGCGCGCCAGGCGCAGCGCGGCGTCTGCGGCGGCGGCTTCGTCCCCCCGCGCCAGCGCCGCACCCACCGGGCCGGCTTGCGCGCCGGAAAGCGCAATCAGCCCCGCCCCGAGCTCTTCGAGCCATTCCCAGCGCACCAGTGCCTGGGTCTTGGAAGGGCTGCGCGTCCAGGCGCGGGCCAGCAGTTCGGACAGGTGGAGGTAACCTTGCGCGCCCTGGACCAGCAGCGCCACGCGCGCAGGCGCGGCGCCGTCCAGACCTTCAAGCTGCAGTTCGGCGCCCAGCAGCGGCTTGACCCCCCGGGCGCGCGCCGCCTTGTAGAACTTGACGGCGCCGAACAGGTTGCCGAGGTCGGTGATGGCGAGCGCGGGTTGCTGGTCGGCTGCGGCGCTGGCCACGACCTCGTCGATGCGGTTGGTTCCATCGACGACGGAAAACTCGGTGTGCAGGCGCAAATGGACAAACATCCGGGCATTGTAGGAAGCCGCCCGCCGCGCCCGCGCAAGGCCCGGTGCCCGCCCGCTAGAATGCCTTTTTTGCCGCCGGGCGCGAGGCCCGTGCGCCTTTTTTGCTGCCTGAGAAAGCCTTCTGCCATGCCGCGTGCGCCCCGTGCCTTACTTCCCGCCTTGCTGGCAGCCGCCGCGCTCATGGCGGGCTGTGCCAGCAACGTAGAGGACAAGACGGCGAATTGGTCGACGGAGAAAATCGCCGCCGAAGCGCGCGACGAGATGAACGGCGGCAGCTACGACAAGGCGGTGCCGCTGCTCGAGCGCCTGGAAGGCCGGGCCGCCGGCACGCCGCTGGCGCAGCAGGCGCAGCTGGACAAGGCCTATGCCCAGTACAAAGGCAAGGAAAAGGCCCAGGCGCTGGCAACGCTCGAGCGCTTCATGAAGCTGCACCCTGCCAGCCCGGCGCTCGACTACGCCCTGTACCTCAAGGGCCTGATCAACTTCAACGACGACCTGGGCATGTTTTCCTGGCTGTCGCAGCAGGATCTTTCAGAGCGCGACCAGAAGGCCGCCAAGGACTCCTTCGAAACCTTCCGCGAGCTGGTGACGCGCTTTCCCGAGTCGCGCTACGCCCAGGACGCGCGCCAGCGCATGACCTACATCGTCAACTCGCTGGCCCAGTACGAGGTGCACGTCGCGCGCTACTACTACCAGCGCGGCGCCTACGTGGCTGCGGTGGCCCGGGCGCAGCGCGCCATCGCCGACTACGACACCGTGCCCGCAACGGAAGAGGCGCTCTACATCCTGGTCAAGTCGTACGATGCCCTGGGCCTGGTGCAGCTGCGCGACGACGCCCGCCGCGTGCTCGACACCAACTACCCCGGCAGCACCTTCATCACCCAGGGATTCAAGGGCGAGGCGAAGGCGTGGTGGCAGCTGTGGTGAGCGCCGCCAGCGCTTCGTCGAACGCCGCCGCGTCCGCCAAGCGGCGCATGGGCGGCAAGGCGCGCAGCAGCCGCTTGCCGTAGCCCATGGTGGCCAGGCGCTGGTCGCACACGACCAGAATGCCGCGGTCGCTTTCGCTGCGGATCAAACGCCCTGCTCCCTGCTTGAGCGCCACCGCCGCCTCGGGCACGGCGTAGTGTGCAAAGGCGCTGCGGCCTTGTTCGACCACGCGCTGGGCGCGGGCACGCGCCAGAGGGTCGCCCGGCGGCGGAAACGGCAGCTTGTCGATGACCACCAGTTGCAGGCGGTCGCCAGGCACGTCGAAGCCCTCCCAGAAGCTGGCCGATGCCACCAGCACGCAGCCGCTCTGGCCGCCCGACCCGCCGGCGCGGAAACGCTCCATCAGCCTGCGCTTGGGCGACTCGCCCTGGACCAGCACCTCCACGCCGGCCTGCGCCGGCAGGCCCGCGCGCAGCCCCGCGCCGATGGCGCGCAGGGCGCGCAGGCTGGTTGTCAGCAACAGCGTGCGCCCGCCCAGGCGCTGCAGCACCGGAACCAGCCACTCGGCGACCGCCGCCGGATGGGCGTCGTCGGTGGCCGCAGGCAGGCCCGGCGGAAGGTACAACGCAGCCTGCGTCGCATAGTCGAACGGGCTCGCCACGCGCAGCACACGGGCGTGTTGCAGGCCGCAGGGCTCGGTGAACCAGGACAGGCGCTCGTCGTCCCCCAGCGTCGCGGACGTGAAGATCCAGGCACGCTTCGGCCCGGTTTCGCCAGTGCCCGCTGCCGCATCCGGCACGCCCAGCAGGCGCGATTGCATCGCCTGCGCGACGTCGAGGGGGGATTCGATCAGGCGCAGGCCGTCCGGCGTGGTGTCGATCCAGCGCACCTGGCCACCCTCCTGGGGTAAGGCAAAACGTCGGGCCAGGGCGAGCAGCTCTTCGCAGCGTTGGTGCAGGCGGTCGAGTTCGGCCACAAAGCCGCTGGCGTGCGCGAGTGCGGCCGCCGTGGTTTCCAGCACCTGTTGCAGCGCGTCCAGCGCAGGGCGGGCGGCTGGCCCGTCCACCGGCTCGGGCGGTGCGGCCTCCCAGGCGGATCGCCCCGGCGCGGCGCTGGCGCGCGGCAGCGCGCGCAGGTCGCGCACGGCGGCGCCGAGCGCTCCGGCCACGGCGTCCCAGTCGGCCAGCCCCAGCGCGGACTGCCGGCCGACACGCAGCAGATCGCGCGCGAAATCCTGCAACTGCGCACTGCCCAACTGCGCGCCGAGGAACTGCACGCCGATGTCGCTCAACTGGTGCGCTTCGTCGACCACGACCACGCGCACCTGCGGCAGCAGTTCGGCCACGCCCGATTCGCGCACCGCCATGTCGGCAAACAGCAGGTGGTGGTTGGCGACGACCACATCGGCCGCGAGCGCGCCCTGCCGCGCCCGGTGGACGTGGCAGGCGCGGGCATGGGCGCAGGCGGTGCCCAGGCAGTTGTCGCGCGTGGAAGTCACCAGGGGAACGATGCCACTGCGTTCATCGAGCTGCGCGAGTTCGGCCAGGTCGCCGCTCTGCGTGGCCTGGGCCCACTGCTCCACTTCGGCCAGGCTGTGCGCCAGGGGTGCGTCGAGTTCCAGCTGGCGCGCCGTGCCGAGCCGGTGCAGGCACAGGTAGCTCGTGCGCCCCTTGAGCAGCGCAGTGCGCCGGGGTAGGCCCAGGGCGTCCAGCACCGCCGGCAGATCGCGCTGGTAGAGCTGGTCCTGCAAGGCCTTGGTGGCCGTGGAAAGCAGCACCCGCTCGCCGCTCAGCAGGGCCGGGACCAGGTAGGCGTAGGTCTTGCCGACGCCGGTGCCCGCTTCCACCACCAGGGCATCGCCCTCGGCGGTGGCGCGGGCCACGGCCAGCGCCATTTCGGTCTGGCCGGCGCGGGGCACAAAGCCTGGGCGCAGCCGCGCCAGGGCGCCGTCCGCCGCAAAGGCGTCGGCCACCTGCGGCCAGGGGGTGTCGGAAGATGGCACCGGTGCGGGCGCCTCAGGGGTGGTTGGGGGCTGGAAAGACACGCGGATGCCGCCGTGCATGGCGAAAATCCCACACGGCGCCGGATAATACAAGCCCGCCCCTACGACAGGCCGTGCGCGGCCGCCACACTGCGCGACAATTCACCCATGGCCAAAGCGTTTCGCCTTACCGCGTCCACCGGTATCCACAAGGGTGACCGGGACTACCAGCAGGACCAGGTGCTCCTGCTGTCGCACCCGCGCTTCAACGGCTGCGTGCTGGCGGTGCTGGCCGACGGCATGGGCGGACGCAGCGGCGGGCGCAAGGCGTCCGACCAGGTCATGATGACCGCGCGCCAGCTGTTTGACCGCTATGCGCCCGATTCCGACGATCCGGCGAGCATGCTGGTGAACATGGTGCAGGAGGCGCACATCGTCATCCGTCTGACGGCCATCACCTCCGAGCAGGAGCCGCACAGCACCATTGCCGCCTTCCTGATCAACCCGCGCGGCGACTGCCACTGGATCCATGCCGGCGATTCGCGCATCTACCATTTTCGCGGCGGCCAGATCGTGCGGCGCACCAGCGACCATTCCTACGTGCAGGCGCTGGTGGACCGGGGCGAGATCACCGAGGCCGAGGCCAACGTCCACCCACATTCGAACATCCTGGTGGGCTGCCTGGGCACGGAAAGCGATCCGCCGCAAACCACGCACTTCATCCCGCAGCTGCAGCCGGGCGATGTGCTGCTGGCCTGCAGCGACGGCGTTTGGCACTACTTTTCCCCGTCGGAACTGGCCTCGGTGGTGGAATCGCTCTCGCCGCGCGAAGCGACAGAATTTCTGATCGACAAGGCGCGCATGCGCGCCCGGGGCGGCGGCGACAACCTGTCGCTGGTCATCGTCAAGGTGGAAGCCCTGGCCGATCAGCCGCCAGCGCCGCTCAAGGCCTTTCCCATCAACACCTGAATTGCAGGCGTTCGTTAGCGCGGGTCCGGCAACGGAGCCGGGGCGGCGTGGCCGCTGGCTGCGCGCTCGGCCTGGCGCTGCCGGAGCCCCTCGGCCCGCTTGGCGGCGGCTTGCTGCTTGTCCTGCAGCCGCTGGCGCGCACGCGCAGCGTCTTCGGAGCGCCGGGCGCGCTCCTCGGCGCGGGCGTCTGCGGCCCGTGCAGCGCGGCCGGCCTGGGGGACGCGCGGCGCGGGGGCGCTGGCGCGCGGCCGGGGTGCGGCGGGCACGGGCGTTTCCTGTGCGGCCGCCGCCTGCTTGTCCCGCAGCGCCTGGCGGTGGCGCTCACTGCGCTCGCGCCGGGTCGCTTCGGCCAGGGCGCGCTCCCGCTGTTGCAGGGCGTCGTGCGCACTGCGGGCACGCTGGCGGGCGCCGCGCAGGCAAGCGTTGACGGCGAACTGCTGGTAGCAGGCGGCCTGCTCGGCCGCCAGGCGCTGGTCGATGGCGGCGCGCTCCTGGGCCGCATCCTGGCCAAGCGCGTGCCCCACCAGGGCGCCACACAGCGCCATGAGGGCCACCCATGGTTGGACGCGGAGCATCATCACGTCAAGCCCGTGTCCACGTCGCGCCGCTCGAGCGCGAGGTACTCCTTGGACTGCATCTCGTTCAAGCGCGAGATCGTGCGCGGGAATTCGTGCGCCAGGGGCCCCTCCGTATAGAGCTGTTCAGGGGGTACCGCGGCCGACACGATGAGCTTGACGCGCCGGTCGTACAGCACGTCGATCAGCCAGGTGAAGCGCCGCGCCGGCGAGGCCATGCTGACCGGCATGTGCGGCACGCCCGAGAGCAGGACGGTGTGGAACTGCGTGGCGATCTCCAGGTAGTCGTTCTGCGAGCGCGGGCCGCCGCACAGCGTCTTGAAGTCGAACCAGACCACGCCGCCAGCGCGGCGCCGGGCTTCGATCTCGCGCGCTTCGATGTGCAGCACGGGGTTTTCGTCGCGCGTTTCGGCCAGTTGGTCGAACGCCGCCGCCATGGCGGCGTCGGCCTCGGGCCCGAGCGGCGTGTGGTAGAGGCGCACCTGCTCCATGGTGCGGCGCCGGTAGTCGGTGCCGTTGTCGACGTTGACGACTTCGAGCCGCTCTTTGAGCAGTGCGATGGCGGGCAGGATGCGGTCGCGGTGCAGTCCGTTGGGGTAGAGCCCGTCGGGCTTGAAGTTCGACGTGGTGACGAAACCGACCCCGTTGGCGAACAGCGCCGCCAGCAGGCGGTGCAGGATCATGGCGTCGGTGATGTCGGCGACGTGGAACTCGTCAAAGCAGATCAGCTTGTAGCGCTTGGCGATGCGCGCGCCGAGCACGTCCAGCGGGTCGGCCGTGCCCTGCAAGCCGGCAAGTTCACGGTGCACCTCGCGCATGAACTCGTGGAAATGCAGGCGCACCTTGCGCTTGATCGGCACGGCGTTGAAAAAGCATTCCATGAGGAAGCTCTTGCCGCGCCCTACGCCACCGTACATGTACACACCACGCGGTATGTCGGGCCGGTTGATCAGCTTCTTGAGCGCGCTCGAACGCTTGGACTTGTAGGCCCCCCAATCGTCCGCGCAGCGCTGCAGTGCGGCCACGGCACGCTCTTGGGCGGGGTCGCTGTGGTAACCCTTGGCGCTCAGTTCGGCCCGGTACGCCTTGACAACAGAATGGGGCACGGGGCGCCTACGCTATCCTAAAAATAGCTGCCAACGCTTACCCAGTAAGCGCAAGCGGCCAATTTGACTACATTTTTTGCCTTAGAAGTTGAGCGTGCGCTTGTCCACCGCCAGCGCCGCTTCCTTCATGGATTCGGACAGCGAGGGGTGCGCGTGGCAGATGCGCGCGATGTCCTCGCTGCTCGCCTTGAACTCCATGGCGACCACGGCCTCGGCGATCAACTCGCTGGCCAGCGGGCCCACGATGTGCACGCCCAGGATCTCGTCCGTGGCGGCGTCGGCCAGGAACTTGACCATTCCGGTGGTGTCGCCCAGCGCGCGCGCGCGGCCGTTGGCCAGGAAGGGGAAGGTGCCGGCCTTGTACTTCACGCCGTCGGCTTTGAGCTGCTGCTCCGTGCGACCGACCCAGGCGATCTCGGGGCTGGTGTAGATCACCCAGGGAATGGTGTTGAAGTTGACATGCCCATGCTGGCCGGCGATGCGCTCGGCCACGGCCACGCCCTCTTCCTCGGCCTTGTGCGCCAGCATGGGGCCGCGCACCACGTCGCCCACGGCCCAGACGCCAGGCAGGGTGGTCCGGCACTCCACATCGACCACGATCTCGCCCCGCTCCCCCAGCTTCAGGCCCACCGCCTCGGCGTTCAGGCCTACGGTGTTGGGCACACGGCCGATGGAGACGATGAGCTTGTCCACAGCGAGCTGCTGGGCCTCGCCCTTGGCGTTGGTGTAGGCGACGGTGACGCCTTTCTTGCCCGCCTTGACTTCGCCGATCTTCACGCCCAGCTCGACCTTGAGGCCTTGCTTGTCGAACGCCTTCTTGGCTTCCTTGGCGATCTGCTCGTCCACCGCGCCCAGGAACGTGGGCAGGCCTTCGAGGATGGTCACGTCCGCGCCCAGGCGGCGCCAGACCGAGCCCATTTCCAGGCCGATGACGCCCGAGCCGATGACGCCCAGCGTCTTGGGCACCGCGGGAATGCGCAGCGCGCCATCGTTCGAGAGGATGTTTTCTTCGTCGAAGGCCACACCCGGCAGCGCGCGGGCGTTCGAGCCCGTGGCGACGATGATCTGCTTGCCGGTCAGCGTCTCGTTGGAGGCGCCGGCCACGGCGATCTCGTAGCCGCCGTCGACCGCTTTGACAAACGAGCCCCGGCCGTGGAAGAACGTGATCTTGTTCTTCTTGAACAGGTACAGGATGCCGTCGTTGTTCTGCTTCACCACGGCGTCCTTGCGGCCGACCATCTTGGCCACGTCCATCTTCACGCCGGTCGCGGTGATGCCGTGGTCGGCGAAATGCTTGTTGGCGTGCTCGAAATGCTCCGACGACTGCAGCAGCGCCTTGGACGGAATGCAGCCCACGTTGGTGCAGGTGCCGCCGGGCGCGGGGCCGCCCTTTTCGTTCTTCCATTCGTCGATGCAGGCGACGTTGAAGCCCAGCTGTGCCGCGCGGATGGCGCCGATGTAGCCGCCGGGGCCGCCGCCGATGACGATGACGTCGAATTGTTTGCTCATGATTACTCGCTCAATCGTTTGGAGAAAAACCCACCGGCGGGCCTGAAATGAGACGGGCCACGCGGGTGGGTCAATGCAGTGCTCGGCTGGATCAGATGTCGAACAGCAGGCGGGCGGGGTCTTCCAGCGCTTCCTTCATCGCCACCAGGCCCAGCACGGCCTCGCGGCCGTCGATGATGCGGTGGTCGTACGACATGGCCAGGTAGTTCATCGGGCGGATGACGATCTGGCCATTCTCGACCACGGCGCGGTCCTTGGTGGCGTGCACGCCCAGGATGGCCGACTGCGGCGGGTTGATGATGGGCGTGGAGAGCATGGAGCCGAAGGTGCCGCCGTTGGAAATCGAGAAGGTGCCACCGGTCATCTCCTCGATGCCGAGCTTGCCTTCCTGCGCCTTCTTGCCGAATTCGGCGATCTTCTTCTCGATGTCGGCGAAGCTCATCTGGTCGGCATTGCGCAGGATGGGCACCACCAGGCCACGGGGCGAACCCACGGCGATACCGATGTCGAAGTAGCCGTGGTAGACGATGTCATTGCCATCGACCGAGGCGTTGATCACCGGGAATTTCTTGAGCGCGTGCACCGCTGCCTTCACGAAGAAGCTCATGAAGCCGATCTTGACGCCGTGCTCCTTGGTGAACTGGTCCTGGAACTTCTTGCGCATTTCCATCACCGGCGCCATGTTCACCTCGTTGAAGGTGGTCAGGATGGCGTTGGTCGATTGCGATTGCAGCAGGCGCTCGGCAATGCGGGCGCGCAGGCGGCTCATGGGCACGCGCTGCTCGGGCCGCTCGCCAAGATCTTCCTTGGCTGCGGGGGCGGCCACCTGCGGGAGCGCCTTGGTGGGCACGCCCGTGGGAATCACGGCCGGCGCGGCGGCGGCCTTGGCGGCGCCGCCGGCGGCCACGGCGGCGAGCACGTCGCCCTTGGTCACGCGGCCGTCGCGGCCGCTGCCGGAAACGTCGGCCACCGCCATCTTGTTGTCGGCCAGCAGCTTGGCCGCTGCCGGCATGGCGACGTCGCCCTTGCCGGCGCTGGCAGCGGCAGCCGGCGCGGCGGCGGGCGCTGCGGCTGCGGGCGCGGCCGGGGCGGCCGCGGGCGCTGCGCCCGCTCCGGCAACGGCTTCGGTGTCGATGCGCGCGATAAGCTGCTCGGCCGTCACCGTGGCGCCGTCGCCCTGCAGGATTTCGCTCAGCACGCCGGCCGCGGGTGCGGGCACTTCGAGCACCACCTTGTCGGTCTCGATCTCGATCAGGATCTCATCGATGGCGACGGCCTCGCCGACCTTCTTCTTCCAGTTGAGCATGGTGGCTTCCGCCACGGATTCCGACAGCTGCGGAACTTTCACTTCTACGATGGCCATATCAATCTTTCGGGAAATGTGGGGGGTTTGTTCTGGAGTTGCAGAGCCGACTTACTTGGTCAGCACAAACCCCTTGAGCTTGCCGAACGCGCCTTCCACCAGGGCCTTTTGCTGCTCCTGGTGCAGGTGCGAATAGCCGACGGCGGGCGAGGCCGAGGCGGCACGGCCGGAATACCCGAGCTTCTGGCCTTCGATCATGTTTTCATGGATGTAGTGCTGCACGAAGAACCAGGCGCCCTGGTTCTGCGGCTCGTCCTGGCACCACACGACCTCGGTCGCCTTCGGAAAGCGCTTGAGTTCGGCGGCAAACGCCTTGTGCGGGAAGGGGTAGAGCTGCTCGACGCGTACGATGGCGACGTCCA
>Ga0066256_1000837_pt1 | contig 56000 bp, 65 predicted proteins | sample ThiBio_1000_biof_FD_87107 | JGI IMG/M metagenome (GOLD analysis project Ga0066256, IMG submission 87107) | Wastewater bioreactor microbial communities from Cape Town, South Africa - Thiocy_expt_1000_biof (version 2) | ecosystem: Engineered > Bioreactor > Thiocyanate-remediating >... | reverse complement strand
GCCACGGGGAAGTGCGGTCCCGGGCGCGCCCCCAAGACCGCCACCTGCGCCACGATCAGGCCCAGGCGGGCGCTCAGGGCCGCCGGCGGGGTGCGCGGGTCCCCGTCCAGCAGGGGCGCCCGCCCCACCAGGGCGAGGCCTCCCGCCGTGATGGGCAAGGACATGCCGCTGAGCGGCATGTTCGACTCCGCGCACCCGCGCTACAAGGAGGCCAGCGAGTTCCGGGCCCTGATCGAGACCGATCCCGAGGCGAAGACCGTCTTCGATCGTGCGCTGGGCCTGGAGGGGCTGAAGCGACAGTGGGGCGTGCACGCCGCGGGTGTGATCATGTCCTCGCACCCCCTGCTCGACATCATCCCGATCATGAAGCGCGAGCAGGACGGCCAGATCGTCACGCAGTTCGACTACCCGTCGTGTGAATCGCTCGGCCTGATCAAGATGGACTTCCTGGGGTTGCGCAACCTCACGATCATCTCCGACGCGCTCGACAACATCCGCACGAACAGGGGGGAGGAGCTCGACCTCGAGCACCTCGCGCTGGACGACCGCCCTGTGTACGATCTGCTGGCCCGTGGTGACACGCTCGGCGTGTTCCAGCTCGACAGCCCGCCGCTGCGCTCCCTCATGCGCCTGATGAAGCCGGACAACTTCGGTGACATCTCGGCATTGATCGCGCTCTACCGGCCGGGCCCCATGGGTGCCAACTCGCACACCAACTACGCACTGCGCAAGAACGGGCTGCAGGAGATCACGCCGATCCACCCGGAGCTGGAGGAACCGCTCAAGGACATCCTGCAGGAGTCCTACGGCCTGATCATCTATCAGGAGCAGGTCATGGCCATCGCGCAGAAGGTCGCCGGGTTCAGCCTCGGCCAGGCGGACATCCTGCGGCGCGCCATGGGCAAGAAGAAGAAGTCGGAGCTGGACAAGCAGTACGAGGGCTTCTCCGGCGGCATGAAGGAGCGCGGTTACGGCGAAGGCGCCATCAAGGCGCTGTGGGACATCCTGCTCCCGTTCTCGGACTACGCGTTCAACAAAGCCCACTCGGCCGCATACGGGCTGGTCTCGTACTGGACCGCCTACCTCAAAGCGCACTATCCGGCCGAGTACATGGCCGCGCTGCTGACCAGCGTCGGCGACTCGAAGGACAAGATGGCGCTGTATCTCAACGAGTGCCGCCGGATGGGCATCAAGGTGCTCCCGCCCGATGTGTCCGAGTCCATCAACTTCTTCGCCGCCGTCGGCGAGGACATCCGCTTCGGCCTCGGCGCCGTCCGCAACGTGGGTGGGAACGTCGTCGAGGGGATCATTCAGGCCCGCAAGGAGGAGAAGTTCACGTCCTTCCACGACTTCCTGGGCAAGGTGCCGCTGCACGTGGCGAACAAGCGCACCGTGGAGTCGCTGATCAAGGCCGGCGCGTTCGACTCGATGGGTGACACCCGTCGTGCCCTGCTCGAGATCCACGAGGACGCCGTCGAGGCGGCCGTCGACCGCAAGCGGAACGAGGCGCAGGGCGCGATCGGGTTCGACTTCGACAGCCTCTACGACGACATGGAGGAGGCGGCGCCCGCGAAGGTGCCGGAGCGGCCCGAGTGGACGAAGAAGGACAAGCTCGCGTTCGAGCGCGAGATGCTGGGCCTGTACGTCTCCGATCACCCGCTGGCCGGGCTCGAGATGCCGCTGGCCAAGCACGCGTCGATCTCCATCCATGACCTGCTCACGTCGGAGGACCTGCAGGACGGCGATCAGGTTACGGTCGCGGGTCTGGTCACGAGCGTGCAGCACCGCGTCGCCAAGGCCAGCGGCAACCCGTACGGCATGATCACCGTCGAGGACTTCAACGGCGAGGTGACGGTCATGTTCATGGGCAAGACCTACACCGAGTACCAGCACGTGCTGCAGCAGGACGCGATCCTCGCGGTGCGTGGACGGGTCTCGCGTCGCGATGACGGGCTGAACCTGCACGCGCAGTCGGCGTTCGCACCCGACGTCGGCTCCTTCGACGCGGCGGGGCCGTTGTCGCTCCAGGTCGCCGAGCAGCGCGCCACCGAGCGGACCATGATCGACCTCGCGGAGGTGCTCCGCCGCCACGCCGGCGAGACCGAGGTGCTCCTCCGCGTGCATCGCGGCGGATCGGCGAAGGTGTTCGAGGTCCCGATGCCGGTGACCGTCTCCGCCGACCTGTTCGGCGACCTGAAGTCGCTGCTCGGCCCGACCTGCCTGGGCTGAGCAGCGGTCATGCGATGACACCGCTCCCAGCTTCCCCCGGCAGGTCTGGGTAGGATCGTGACTCGCGTGGGGACGCGACCACGACGAAAGGATCGCTCGATGAGCACCGAACACATCGGCACCGGGCCCGAAGACGTGACCGGCGGGAGCCCGTCGGACTCCGAGGGAGAGCAGCGGAGCACGGGAGCCGCGGCCGCAGACCGGGATCCGGTGGCGGCTGAGCCCGCCTCCGAGGACGATGACGCGGTCTACTACGAGGAGCAGGTGGAGCCGGAGTACGGCATCCTCGGCTTCACGCTCCGAGAGCTCATCATCGTCGGCGCCTGGGTCCTGGTCTTCGTCGTGTCCTTCTTCCCGGTGTTCGGCGGTGGCGGATCGGTGTGGACCCGCGGCATCGACTGGATCCTCACGATCGGCCTGCCCACGGCCGCCGTCTTCCTGATCGCCCTTCGCCGCTTCTCGCCCGAGGGGATCCGACGCGTGGGGTCGCTCGGCATCGACCAGTTCGCCTCCGTCGCATCCTCTGTCGCAGCGGTCGCCTGGGCCCAGCTGCTCTGGCTGCAGTCAGCGGCGAGCGTCGACTCGGGCGCGTTCCTGGTCGGCTGGGTCCCGATCGTGGCGCAGCTGGCCACGCTGGCCTTGGTCGCGGCCACCGTCGCGGCGCCCCTGATCCCGCGCCTGCGCGACGACTTCGAAGGCCGGATGGAGACGCTCGCGCATCGCAACGCCAATCCCGTGCGCCCCGTGATCACCCGGCCGCGTCCTGCGGCCGTCGCTGCGCCGGCTGCGTCAGGCACGGATGCCGATGCCCAGGCGGAGCCGATCATCGAGACGGATCTCGTCATCGAGGACGACGCCGATGCCACGCGCGTCATCGAGGTGCTGCCGACCGCAGCGGCGCCCGTGACGGCGGAGCCTGCGATCGTCCACGAGGACCCGGACGAGGTCTTCTCGCCAGCTTCCGGCGCCGAGCCGTCCCCGGAGGCGGACGCCGAGCTCGCACCGGCGCCGCCGGCCGACCCGGAGCCGCGTCAGCTCGACACCGCCTACACCGACCCGATCGGGGCACTGCACGAGATCTTCGCCGCGAACGAGACCGCGGAGGAGACGGTGGCCGAGGACACGACCGCCGAGGACACGAACGGTGAGGGCGACTTCGCGGAGAACACGACCGCGGTGCTCCCCGCGGTGGGGTCGTCCTCGGACGAGCCGGCCGTCGAGACCGAGGCTCCGCTGCGGCGCACCCGCAACGAGCAGGCGAGGGCCGCGGAGCACGAGACGCAGCCGTTCTGGATCCTCGCCCAGTCCGAGCGCGACGTGCTCGACGAGCACGGGCATCCGCTGTTCCGGATCGGACCCGCGGCGTGGACTCTCGTGATCGAGGACCGTGGCGGCGCCTACGTCGTACGACACGACGACGGCCGGATCGGATACCTCCACGACCTCGCAGACATCACGAAGGGCTGACATCGTGCGCACCATCGACCTCCGCGGGAAGAGCTTCTCTCCCGCGGACCTTCTCGCCGCCGTCCCGCGCGCCACTCAGGCGCGCGCCGAGGCCCTCGCCGCCGCCACGCAGATCGTCGAGGACGTGCGCTCCGGGGGAGAGGCAGCGCTGCGCGATCAGGCCGAGCGCTTCGATCGCGTGACCGGGCACGCCATCCGCGTCCCCGCCGAGCACCTCGCCGAGGCCCTGGCCTCCGTCGACCCCGAGGTGCGGGCCGCGCTGGAGACCGCGATCGAGCGAGTCCGGCGCGGATCGGCCGCCCAGGTTCCCGCGCCGCAGACCACCGACATCGGGCCGGGGGCGCGCATCACGCAGCGCTGGCAGCCGATCACCCGGGCCGGTGTGTACATCCCGGGCGGCAAGGCGCCGCTCGCCTCCAGTGTCGTCATGAACGTCGTGCCCGCCCAGGTCGCCGGCGTCACGAGCATCGCGCTCGCGTCGCCCCCGCAGGCGGGGCACGACGGGCGCGTGCACCCGACGATCCTCGCGGCCGCCGCCCTGCTGGAGGTCGACGAGGTCTACGCGATCGGCGGCGCCGGGGCCATCGGCGCCCTCGCCTACGGCGTCCCCGAGCTCGGTCTCGACCCCGTGGACGTCGTGACCGGCCCCGGCAACAACTACGTCGCCTCGGCCAAGCGCGCCGTCGCGGGCGTCGTCGGAACCGACTCCGAGGCGGGTGCCACGGAGATCCTCATCGTCGCGGACGAGGACGCGGATGCCGATCTCGTCGCGGCCGACCTCATCAGCCAGGCCGAGCACGACGAGCAGGCCTCCGCCGTTCTCGTGACCGACTCCGCCGCCCTCGCCGAGCGCGTCGCCGAGCGGGTCGCCGCGCGTGCGGAGGCCACACGCCACGCTGAGCGGGTGGCCGCGGCCCTGAGCGGACCGCAGTCCGCGATCGTTCTCGTCGACGACCGCCGGATGGCGGAGTCGTTCAGCAACGCCTACGCCCCCGAGCACCTCGAACTGCACCTGGCCGATGCTGCCGAGGCCGCGAGCCGGTTCACCAGCGCCGGCGCCGTCTTCGTCGGGGCGCAGACGCCGGTCAGCCTCGGAGACTACATGGCCGGGAGCAACCACGTCCTGCCGACCGGGGGACAGGCGCGGTACGCGTCGGGGCTGGGCGCCTACACCTTCCTCCGTCCGCAGCAGGTGATCGAGTACGACCACGATGCGCTCGCGCGGGTCCGCTCCGGAGTCGTCGCGCTCGCGGACGCCGAGATCCTGCCCGCGCACGGCGAGGCCGTCGAGGCGCGATTCGCCGGGGCGTCCGGCGCGGAGCGCGCCGAGTAGGCTGGAGCATCATGCACTGCCCCTTCTGCCGGCATCCGGACTCCCGCGTCATCGACTCGCGCACGAGCGATGACGGTCTGTCGATCCGTCGTCGGCGGCAGTGCCCGGAATGCGGAGGCCGCTTCTCGACGACCGAGACCGCGAGCCTCGTGGTGATCAAGCGCTCCGGTGTCATGGAGGCGTTCAGCCGGGACAAGGTGATCTCCGGCGTGCGCAAGGCCTGTCAGGGGCGCCCTGTGACTGAGGCCGACCTCGCCGTTCTCGCGCAGAAGGTCGAGGAGGCCATCCGCCAGACCGGAGTGTCGCAACTGGAGACGAACGAGATCGGGCTGTCGATCCTCGGGCCGCTGCGCGAGCTCGACGAGGTCGCCTACCTGCGATTCGCCAGCGTGTACCAGGAGTTCGACTCGCTGGAGGACTTCGAGCGCTCCATCAGCGAGCTGCGCGCCGATCACGCCAAGGCGGGGACGGACGCCGCGGACCGGTAATCTGGCAGGGATGTATCCGCTGCTCTTCCGCCACGTCCTGTCGCGCTTCGATCCGGAGTTCGCGCACCACGCCGCCATGGCGGTCATCCGCGTGCTCGGCGTCCCGCCGTTCTCCTGGGCGACCCGCGCGCTGACAGCGCCGTCGCCGGAGCAGCAGGTGCACGCGCTCGGCCTGACGTTCCCCTCACCGTTCGGCGTGGCAGCCGGCTTCGACAAGAACGTCGTCGGCGTGCGCGGCCTGGACGCGCTGGGCTTCGGCCACATCGAGGTCGGCACGGTGACGGCGATCCCGCAGGACGGGAATCCGAAGCCGCGGCTGTTCCGCCTCGTGCCGGACCGCGCGGTCGTCAACCGGATGGGGTTCAACAACAACGGCGCGGAGGCCGCGGAGGCGCGACTGACCAAGCTCCGCCGTCGCGCCCCGCGTGCGGTGATCGGCGTGAACATCGGCAAGAGCCGCGTGGTCGCCGTCGAGGACGCGATCGCCGACTACGTGGCATCCGCCACACGCCTGGCACCGCTCGCCGACTACCTCGCCGTCAACGTCTCCTCCCCGAACACGCCCGGACTGCGCGGCCTGCAGGCCGTGGAGACCCTCGCGCCGCTGCTGCGCGCGGTCAAGGAAGCCGCGGGCGCGACGCCCCTGCTGGTGAAGATCGCGCCCGACCTGCCCGACGAGGAGATCGCGGCCATCGCACGGCTCGCCGTCGACGAGGGACTCGCCGGCATCATCTCGCACAACACCACGATCTCCCGCGAAGGGCTGCGCACCGATCCGGCCGTCGTCGAGGCGGCCGGAGCCGGTGGACTCTCCGGAGCGCCCCTGAAGGAGCGCTCGCTCGAGGTCCTCGCGGTCGTCAAGGCCGCCGTCCCCGCGGACTTCTGCGTGATCGCGGTCGGCGGCGTGGAGACGGCGGACGACGTGCAGAAGCGGCTGGATGCCGGTGCGACCCTCGTGCAGGGCTACACCGCGTTCCTCTACCGTGGTCCGTTCTGGGCGCGCCAGATCAACAGAGGCCTGCGCCGCTGAGCGGCACAGGCCTCGGGTGAGAGCTCTTCGCGTCAGGCGGGGTACTGACCGCGCTTGACCTGCGGCTTGGGCAGGCGCATAAAGCGCATCTGCAGGGCGCGCATCGCGGCGTACCAGCCCAGGCCCTTCTCCCGGCGCGAGGCGCCGAACTTGTCGGCGGCCTTCTTCTTCACGCGGATGCTGAGCAGCACCATGTCGCCGATGGCGAGGAGCATGTAGCCCCAGAGCGCGACCATGGCCCACAGCTGCACGTCGGCGATCGGGGTGAGGTTCAGCAGGATGACCACCAGCATGGCGGCCATCAACCACTCGGAGATGTGCCAGCCGGCGTCGACGTAGTCGCGCACCCAGCGGCGCTGCGGGCCCTTGTCGCGAGCGGGGAGGTACTTGTCGTCGCCCTGCTCCATCCCGATGCGGGCCTTCTCGCGACGCGCCTGCAGGTCGGCCTTCGCGGCAGCCCTGGCCTCCTTGGTGTTCGCGACGAGGGGGCGGCGGTTCGCCGCCTCGCGCTCGGCGCGCGTCGGCGTCGCGCGGCCCTTGCCCACAGTGGGCGTCTCGGGTGCGTCGTCGTTGGCGGCGGGGGTGGCGTTGGGCACGTTCGACCTCAGTTCGGAATCGGGTTCACCTTAAGATTACTCGCATGACCTCGTCCTCATCGTCGGCTTCGCCGGCATCCGAATCCGCCGTCCTCGAGGCGGTAGCCCTCGGCATCCCCGCCGCACTCTCCGACCTCGGGAACCTCGTGCGCATCCCCGGCATCGCCTGGCCGGCCTTCGACCAGACCCAGCTGGAGCGCAGCGCGGCTGCGATCGCCGAGCTCGCGCGCGCGACCGGCGTCTTCGATGACGTGCAGGTGCTTCGCGCCCACGTCGACGACACCGAGGAGCTCGGCCAGCCGGCCGTGCTGGCCACTCGCGCCGCACGCAACGGCAAGCCCACCATCCTGCTCTACGCCCACCACGACGTGCAGCCCCCCGGGGCGGACGAGCTCTGGGACACGCCTCCGTTCGAGCCGACCGTGCGCGACGGACGCCTGTACGGGCGCGGCGCCGCCGACGACAAGGCCGGAATCATGGCGCACATCGCCTCGCTGCGTGCGGTGGCCGAGGTGCTCGGCGACGACCTGGAGCTGGGCGTCGCGCTGTTCATCGAGGGGGAGGAGGAGTACGGCTCCCGCTCCTTCGCCCGCTTCCTGCGCGACAACGCCGACGCCCTGCGTGCGGACGCCATCGTCGTTGCCGACTCCGGGAACCTGGACTCCGAGACGCCGGGCCTGACGGTCTCGCTGCGCGGCAACGCGCGGTTCACGCTGCGCGTGCGCACGCTCGAGCACGCCTCGCACTCCGGCATGTTCGGCGGAGCCGTGCCGGATGCCATGATGGCGGCCGTCACGCTGCTGTCCACGCTGTGGGATGCCGACGGCGCCGTGGCCGTGGAGGGGATGACCGCCCGGGAGGGGGAGACCCCCGCCTACAGCGAGACGACGCTGCGCGATGAGACGGGCCTGCTCCCCGGCGTCTCCCCGGTCGGACGCGACGACATCCTCGGCCGGATCTGGAACAAGCCCTCGATCACGATCACCGGCATCGACGCGACGAGCGTCGCTCAGGCGTCGAACACGCTGCTGCCCGAGGTGAGCGTGGTCATCAGCGCCCGCGTCGCACCCGGGCAGGACGCGAAGGACGCCTACGCGGCGATCGAGGCGCATCTGCGCGCGCACGCGCCGTTCGGCGCCGAGCTGACCTTCACGGACGTCGACCTGGGCGACGGATTCCTCGTCGACACCTCGGGCTGGGCGGTCGAGCTCACCCGCGGGGCGATGGCCGCCGGCTACGGCAAGGACGCCGTCGATCTGGGCGTGGGCGGCTCCATCCCGTTCATCGCCGACCTCGTCCGGGAGTTCCCCGAGGCGCAGATCCTCGTCACGGGCGTCGAGGACCCGCACGCCCGCGCGCACAGCCCGAACGAGTCGCTGCACCTGGAGACGTTCCGCAACGCGGTGCGCACCGAGGCGCTGCTCCTGACCCGCATGAACAGCCGCTCCGCGGCATCCTGACGGCACCGGCGCGTGCGCGGGGCAGGCCCTCCGTGCACGCGCCGGCGGTAGGATCGAGCGTGAGCAGCCGTCCGTGCTGCACGTCTGCAAGGAGTGACATGAGCGACATCACGCTGACCGAAGAGACCACCGCCGCCCACAGCGTCTCGCTGACGGATGCGGCCGCGCAGAAGGTCAAGAGCCTGCTCGAGCAGGAGGGCCGCGACGACCTGCGTCTGCGCGTCGCCGTGCAGCCCGGCGGATGCTCCGGCCTGATCTACCAGCTCTACTTCGACGAGCGGTTCCTCGAGGGCGACGAGACCGTCGACTTCGACGGCGTCGAGGTCATCGTCGACAACATGAGCGTCCCGTACCTCGAGGGCGCCTCGATCGACTTCAAGGACACCATCTCGGAGCAGGGGTTCACCATCGACAACCCCAACGCGGCGGGCTCCTGCGCCTGCGGCGACAGCTTCCACTGAACGGTCGCCAACCTGCGTGGTTGGCGTGAATCGCATGTGAGCTTGCTCTAGACTTGAGAGAGCTCCTGTCCGAGATCTGAAAGGTGCATCGTGCCCTCGAAACGCCGCCTTCGTTGGGCCGCACTCCCCCTGGGAGTAGCGGTTGCCGTGGCCCTGGCAGGATGTTCTGCCGCTCAAACCCACGGATTCCTTCCCGGATTCGTGGAGGGCGCGAAGTCGGCCACCAACCAGACCGACCGGGTCGGCGGGCTCTGGGTGACCTCATGGGTCATCCTGCTGATCGTCGGCATCGTCACGTGGGGCCTGATGGCCTGGGCGCTGGTCATGTACCGCCGCCGCGCCGGCCAGACCGGACTGCCGGTTCAGCTGCGCTACAACATGCCGATCGAGATCCTCTACACGGTGATCCCGCTGATCCTGATCCTGGGCATGTTCTTCTTCACCGCGAAGGACCAGGCCGAGATCGAGCGCCCCTGGGCCAAGCCCGATGTGGAGATCACCGCGATCGCCAAGCAGTGGGCGTGGGACTTCCAGTACGACGGTGAGGAGAAGGACAACTCCGACGCCGTCTGGACGATGGGCGTCCAGGCCGATGCCGACGCGAACGGCGACATCGATCGCGCCAAACTGCCGACGCTGGTCCTGCCCGTCGACAAGAAGGTGGCGATCGATCTCCAGTCGCGCGACGTCGTCCACTCCTTCTGGATCATCGACTTCCTCTACAAGAAGGACATGTTCATCGGGAAGGACAACAGCTGGTCGTTCATCCCGACGCGCATCGGCGAGTACGACGGCAAGTGCGCCGAGCTCTGCGGCGAGTACCACTCGATGATGCTGTTCAACGTCAAGGTCGTGTCGCAGGCCGACTACGACGCGTATCTGCAGACCCTTCGCGATGAGGGCAACACGGGCGACATCACCGACGCCTACGACCGCCTCGACAATCTTCCGGGCACCGGTGCTCCGAGCACGGGCGAAGAGGAAGGGAAGTAAGTCATGACCACGACAGCTGAACCCAACATGCTGCAGGGCGCGCGCCCCGCGACGATCCCGCCGCGCCAGGCCGCGCTGCTGGCGTCCACGCGCGTGGAGCAGAAGGGCAACATCGTCGTCAAGTGGATCACCTCCACCGACCACAAGACCATCGGGTACATGTACCTGATCTCCTCGGTGCTGTTCTTCCTCCTCGGCGGCGTGATGGCGCTCATCATCCGTGCCGAGCTGTTCGCGCCCGGCATGCAGATCGTGCCGACGAAGGAGCAGTACAACCAGCTGTTCACGATGCACGGCACGATCATGCTGCTGATGTTCGCTACGCCGCTGTTCGCCGGATTCGCGAACGCGATCCTCCCGCTGCAGCTCGGTGCTCCCGACGTCGCGTTCCCGCGTCTGAACGCCTTCGCGTTCTGGCTCTTCCTGTTCGGCTCGACGATCGCGGTCGCCGGCTTCCTCACCCCGCAGGGTGCGGCCGCCTTCGGCTGGTTCGCCTACCAGCCGCTCGCCAGTGCCACGTTCTCGCCCGGTGCGGGTGGCAACCTGTGGATGCTGGGCCTCGGAATGTCCGGTTTCGGCACGATCCTCGGTGCGGTGAACTTCATCACGACCGTCATCACGATGCGCGCACCGGGCATGACGATGTGGCGCATGCCGGTCTTCTCATGGAACACCCTGATCACGAGCCTGCTGATCCTGATGGCCTTCCCCGTGCTGGCCGCTGCGATCCTGGCCGCCGGCGCCGACCGCGTGCTGGGCTCTCACGTCTACGACCCCGCCAACGGCGGCGTCCTGCTCTGGCAGCACCTGTTCTGGTTCTTCGGCCACCCCGAGGTGTACATCATCGCGCTGCCGTTCTTCGGCATCGTCTCGGAGATCTTCCCCGTGTTCAGCCGCAAGCCGATCTTCGGATACAAGACGCTGGTCTACGCGACGATCTCGATCGCGGCCCTGTCCGTGGCCGTGTGGGCGCACCACATGTACGTCACCGGCGGCGTGCTCCTGCCGTTCTTCTCGCTGATGACGATGCTCATCGCGGTGCCGACGGGCGTGAAGATCTTCAACTGGATCGGCACGATGTGGCGAGGGTCGATCACCTTCGAGACGCCGATGGTGTTCTCGCTGGGCTTCCTCGTGTCCTTCGTCTTCGGTGGACTCACCGGCGTGATCCTGGCATCGCCGCCGCTGGACTTCCACCTCAGTGACACGTACTTCGTCGTCGCGCACTTCCACTACGTGATTTTCGGCACCGTCGTGTTCGCCATGTTCGCCGGCTTCTACTTCTGGTGGCCGAAGTGGACGGGCCGGATGCTGAACGAGCGACTCGGCTACATCCACTTCTGGATGCTGTTCATCGGCTTCCACATGACCTTCCTCGTGCAGCACTGGCTGGGCGTCGACGGCATGCCGCGCCGGTACGCCGACTACTCCACGTACGACGGCTGGGAGTGGGGCAACCAGGTCTCCACCATCGGTGCGATCATCCTGGGCGCCTCGATGCTGCCGTTCTTCCTGAACGTCTGGATCACCGCGCGCAAGGCGCCGAAGGTCACCGTGGACGACCCGTGGGGCTACGGCGCATCGCTCGAGTGGGCGACGTCCTGCCCGCCGCCGCGCCACAACTTCACGTCGATCCCGCGCATCCGCAGCGAGCGGCCCGCCTTCGACCTGAACCACCCCGAGGCAGCCGAGCACCCGGTCGCCGCCGCAGCCGGAGAGGCGAAGTAACCCATGCGCAGCAACATCATCCTGTGGTGGATCATCGGAGTCTTCTTCCTGATCGTCGCGGGCGTCTACACGGGCTGGAGCCTGCTCGACGAGTACCACGGCAAGGTGGAGTGGGTCGGGACCGTCGCGCTGCTGTTCACTGCTTTCATGAGCGCCATGATCGCTGTGTACCTTCGCAAGACGTACAAGGCCCAGGGCGGCGAGCTGCCCGAGGACGTGCTCACGGCGGACATCGATGACGGTGATCCCGAGCTGGGCGAGTTCAGCCCGTGGTCCTGGTGGCCGCTGGTGCTCGCAGGCTCCGCCGGGGTCTTCATCGTCGGGCTGGCGGTCGGTCAATTCCTCCTCCCGATCGGCCTCGCCATCTTCGTGGTGGCCATCGTCGGCTGGGTGTACGAGTACTATCGCGGTCACTTCGCGCGCTGATCCTCCATCACACGCTGAGGGCCTCCCGGAACTTTCCGGGAGGCCCTCAGCGTTTCTGCTCGTGTGTGCTCAGGCCCGTGTGCGGACGCGGGGAACGCCGGTGAACGGGTCGACGGAACGGCGGTGCACGCCGTCGTGATCCTCGACGGGATAGCCCTCCCGCACCCAGTACTCGAATCCGCCGATCATCTCGCGCACCGCGTAGCCGAGCTTCGCGAACTCGAGTGCGCCCTTGGCCCCGGCATTGCATCCGGGGCTCCAGCAGTACACGACGACCTCCGACCCGGCGGGGATCTCCTTGGGTGCGCGCTCCGCGATCTCCCGGTAGTGCATGTGCACGGCGCCGGAGACGCGTCCCTGCGCCCATGCCTCGTCGGAGCGCACGTCGACCACCGTCACCTGCTCTCCGGCCTTCAGCGCGGCGTACAGGTCGCTCGCGTCGGTCTCGTGGGCGAGCTTGGCTTCGAAATAGGCGGTGCGGTCCATGAGGCTCAGACTACGCGGCCGCCTGCCGCGGCGATCTCAGATGACGGAGTCCGTGAGGGACGCTGTCATCTGCACGCGGCGGCCGTACTCGGGCAGGCCCAGGCGCTCCTCCACCGCCACGAGACCGCGCAGGGGCTCACTGTCGGGCTCGGTCTCGATGAAGCCGCAGGAGGCGTAGAACGGGGCGTTCCAGGGTACATCGGCGTAAGTGCGGAGCGTCATGTCGTCGTGTCCGCGCCGTGCCGCCTCGTCCATGGCCGCAAGCACCAGGATGCGTCCGATGCCGCGTCGCGCGTACCGGGGGAGGACCGACACCTGCTCCAGGTGGGCATGCCCGGCGAGGTCCAGGACGTGCACGAAGCCCGCCGGGGTGCCCTCGTGCTCGGCGATGAGCAGGAAGCCCGGCAGCGTGAGACGCTCGGCCGCGGCATCCGGGGCCGGCCAGTCCGTCGCCCGGAAGAGGGTGACGAGCAGCTGATCGGCCGCCTCCTCGATCTCCTCGATGCCGGCGGCATCCTCATCGACGGCGGGACGGATGCGAAGGGACATGTCCTCCAGCGTATCGAGGCGCCGACACGACTGAGGCCCCCGTCCATGGGACGGGGGCCTCAGCGGGGGAGTGGCGGTGTTACTCGCCGTCCTCCGACTTCTTCACTTCGTCGCGCTCCGCTTGCTCAGTACGGCGCTTGCGCGGCGCAGGATCCTTGGCGATCACGGAGCTCGGCGTGTTCGGCGTCTCGCCGACCGTCTCGTCCGGGGCCTCGATCTGGCTCTCGTCGGTCACACCCGCACGGGTGTGCGCACCGGCGATCTCCTCGGCCTCGATCTCGGCGTCGTGCGCGAGAGCGTGCTGCTGGTGCGCGTCGGCCTCCTCGATCTGAGCCTGGGTGAGCGGCTGCAGGCGGTCCTCGTAGAACCAGCGCGACAGGGAGGAGCGCAGGTTCTCGTGCCACGGGATGCGACCCTTGGCGTTGGGGCGCACGACGAGCGGCTGGTAGGTCTCGTAGTCCACGAGCTTCCAGCGGTCGTACACGTCCACCGGCTGGTGCACCTCGATGAACTCGCCGCCGGGAAGACGGACGATACGGCCCGACTCGTACCCGTGCAGGACGATCTCGCGGTCCTTCTTCTGCAGCGCGATGCAGATGCGCTTCGTGATGAAGTACCCGAGCACCGGGCCGACGATCAGCAGCGCCTGGAGCGTGTGGATCACACCCTCCATGGTCAGCATGAAGTGCGTCGCCATGAGGTCGGACGAGGCCGCAGCCCACAGGACCGAGTAGAAGATCATGCCTGCGACGCCGATCGCGGTGCGGGTGGCGGCGTTGCGCGGGCGGTCGGCGATGTGGTGCTCGCGCTTGTCGCCGGTGACCCACATCTCGATGAAGGGGTAGATGGCGACGACCACGATGAACAGGCCCAGGACCGCGACCGGGATCAGGATGCCCAGCGACAGCGTGAAGTCGCCCAGCGGCACGTCCAGGTGCGGGGGAGCCAGACGCAGCGCACCGTCGGCGAAGCCGATGTACCAGTCGGGCTGGGTGCCGGCGGAGACCGGCGACGGGTCGTACGGGCCGTAGTTCCAGATCGGGTTGATCTGGAAGAACGTCGCGATCAGCACGATCGTGCCGAACACGATGAACAGGAAGCCGCCCATCTTCGACATGTACACCGGCATCATCGGGTAGCCCACGACGTTGTCGTTCGAGCGGCCGGGACCGGCGAACTGGGTGTGCTTGTTGATGACCATGAGCATCAGGTGCAGCGCCACGAAGGCGATGACCAGCAGCGGCAGCAGCAGGATGTGCAGCGTGTACAGGCGGCCGACGATGTCGCTGCCCGGGAACTCGCCGCCGAAGATCAGGAACGAGGTCCAGGTGCCGATCAGCGGGATGCCCTTGATCATGCCGTCGATGATGCGGAGACCGTTGCCCGAGAGCAGGTCGTCGGGGAGCGAGTAGCCCGTGAAGCCCTCGGCCATGGCCAGGACGAACAGCACGAAGCCGATCACCCAGTTGAGCTCGCGGGGCTTGCGGAACGCGCCCGTGAAGAAGACGCGCAGCATGTGGATGCCGATGCCGGCCACGAAGACCAGAGCGGCCCAGTGGTGGATCTGCCGGACCAGCAGGCCGCCGCGCAGGTCGAACGAGATGTGCAGGGTCGACTCGAGGGCCGCCGACATCTCGATGCCGCGCATCGGCTCGTAGGCGCCCGGGTAGTGCGTGGGCACCATGGAGGCCTGGAAGAAGAACGTCAGGAACGTCCCCGAGAGGAAGACGACGACGAAGCTCCACAGCGCGATCTCGCCGAGCATGAAGGACCAGTGGTCGGGGAAGATCTTGCGACCGAGCTCCTTGACGAAGCCCGACAGGCTGGTGCGCTCATCGAGGTAGTTGGCGGTGCCGGCGAGGAAGCGGCCCCCGAGGGGCTTGTCGCGCGTCTCAGCGGGCTTGGTGTCCTCGTGAAGAGTTGCGGTGCTCAATGACGCTCCCAGAAGCTCGGGCCGACAGGTTCTTGGAAATCGCTCTGCGCGATGAGGTAGCCCTCGTCGTCGACGGCGATCGGCAGCTGCGGCAGCGGGCGCGAGGCCGGTCCGAAGATGACCTTCGCGTGATCGGTGACGTCGAACTGCGACTGGTGGCAGGGGCACAGCAGGTGGTGCGTCTGCTGCTCGTACAGCGCCACGGGGCAGCCGACGTGGGTGCAGACCTTGGAGTACGCGACGATTCCGTCGTACGACCAGGTCTTGCGGTCTTCGCTCTCGATAAGGTCCTCGGGACGCAGGCGCATGAGGAGGACGATGGCCTTGGCCTTCTCCTCCAGCAGCCCGCCCTCGTGACCCAGTTCGTTGAGCCCCTCGGGGATGACGTGCACGGCCGAGCCGAGCGTGACGTCCGCGGCGCGGATCGGGGTGCCCGCGGGGTCGTGGACCAGCCGCGTGCCCTTCTTCCACATGGTGTGCTTCAGCAGCGCCACCGGGTCTCCGGCGATCGGGTCCTCTTCGGTGTTGAACGGCGCGAGGCCGCGGAACAGCGTGACACCGGGGACGATCGAGGCGACCACTGCGGCGATCAGGGAGTTGCGGATCATCACGCGGCGTCCGAAACCGGACTCCTCGTTGGCGTCGGCGAACGCCTGCACGGCCGCCTCGCGAGTCGAGTCACGACCGCGGGTGGGATGACGGTGCTCGACGAACTCCTTGTCGCTCATCAGCGACTTGGACCAGTGGATCGCGCCGATGCCGATGCTCAGCAGCGCCAGGGCGATGCCGAGGCCGATGAACATGTTGTTGTAGCGCACGTCGATGAGCGCGCCGGACTCGATCGGGAACAGCATGTACGCGGCGACCGCCCAGATGCTGCCCGCCAGGGACAGGTAGAACAGCGTGTAGACGGTGCGAGCCGCAGTGCGCTCGATCTTCGGGTCCTTGTCCGTCATGCGCTGACGGTGCGGCGGCAGCCCCGGGTTCACTGCGGGGTCGCTGACTGCGACGCCCAGCCCCGGCGAGGGCTGGTAGGCCCTGTCCAGAGCCTGCGTGTCGTCGTCGTGTGCCATGGTGCTCCTCGTACGTGATTCGTCGATGAAAGTGCGTCAGTTGGACTTCGCCGTGATCCACACGGTGAGGGCGACGAGTGCGCCGATGCCGAAGATCCAGATGAACAGGCCCTCGGAGACGGGGCCGAGCGAGCCGAGCGTGAAGCCGCCGACCTGGACCTCGTTCTGCTGGAAGACGAGCGCGGCGATGATGTCGCGCTTGTCCTGGGTGCTCAGGTTCATGTCACCGAACACCGGCATGTTCTGCGGGCCCGTGACCATGGCGGCGTACATGTGCAGCGCGCTGGTCGAGGTCAGTGCCGGGGCGTACTTGCCCTCGGTGAGGGCGCCACCGGCTGCGGCGACGTTGTGGCACATCGCGCAGTTGACGCGGAAGAGCTCGGCGCCCTTGGCGAGGCTGACCTCGTCGGAGGAGTCGTCGGGGTTGGGCTTGCCCTCGGTGACCCAGCTGTCCGGGTAGGTGGGCCCGGGGGCGACGGACTGCACGTACGCGGCCACCGCACGGATCTGCGCCTCGGTGAACTGCGGGTGCTTCTGCGGAGCCTGCGGTCCCTGCATCTGCAGCGGCATCCGGCCGGTGGACATCTGGAACTCGACGGCGAGCTCGCCCACACCGACCAGGCTGGGGCCCTCCTTGGTGCCCTGCAGGTCCATGCCGTGGCAGGTCGCGCAGTTCGCCGTGAAGAGCTTCTGTCCGTCGGCCGCGGTCAGCTCCGTGGTGACGCTGGTCTGGGCATCCGTGGTCGATGCCATCGCGGCGGATGCGCCGGCGTACACGCCGCCCGTGAGCAGCAGACCGGCGCCGATGAGCGCGGCGGCTGCGAAGGGGCTGCGACGACCGCGCGAGCGGTGCTTCTTCTCTCGTGCCATTTCGAAAATCGCTCCGCTCTTACTTCAGGAAATAGATGACGAAGAACAGGACCACCCAGACGACGTCGACGAAGTGCCAGTAGTACGACACGACGATCGAGGAGGTCGCCTCCTTGTGGCGGAAGTTCTTCACCGCGTACGCGCGGCCGATCACGAGCACGAAGGCGATGAGACCGCCGGTGACGTGCAGGGCGTGGAAACCGGTCGTGAGGTAGAACGCGGAGGCGTACGAGTCGGCCTGGATCGGCATGCCCTCGGCGACGAGGGTGGCGTACTCCCAGACCTGGCCGCTCACGAAGATCGCGCCGAGGATGAAGGTGAGCCAGAACCACTCGACCATGCCCCAGCCGAAGAGGCGGCGGCGGCCGGCGGCGTTCACCTTGCCCTTGGCGACGTGGTAGGGCTGCAGGTCCTCCGCGGCGAACACGCCCATCTGGCAGGTGAACGACGAGATCACCAGGATGATCGTGTTCACGAGCGCGTACGGGACGTTGAGCTCCTCGGTGCGATGAGCCCAGAGCTCGGGCGAGGTGCTGCGCAGGGTGAAGTAGATCGCGAAGAGTCCCGCGAAGAACATCACCTCGCTGCCGAGCCAAACGATGGTGCCGACAGCGACCGGGTTGGGCCGCTTGATGGTTCTTGCCGCCGGGGCATGCGTCGCTGAGGTGGTCACGATCCCATTATGGCTGATTCGGCCCGACGATTCTTGCACCGCCATCGCCCGTTTCCCTGTTCGGAGCCTCTGGGCGACCTTCGAAGAGCCTGCGAATGTGCCTGGTCGCCGATGATTCCCGCAGGTCGCGGCGGAAGTTGCGACGCGTCATCTCGAATCGGCATCTCTTCGTGCCCGATTATGATCGCAGACATGCCCGACTCCCTCACCTGGCCCGATCTGCTCACCACGTTGCTCGAGAGGCGCGATCTGAGCGTCTGGGAGTCCACCTGGGCGATGCGTCAGGTCATGCAGGGCAAGGTCAGTCAGGCGCAGCTCGCCGGATTCCTGGTGGCGCTCCGCGCCAAGGGGGAGACGGTCGACGAGGTCGTGGGCTTCCGCGACGCGATCCTGGAGGCCGCCGTTCCGCTCCCGGTCTCCTCCGACGTGCTCGACATCGTCGGAACGGGCGGCGACAGGGTCGGCACCGTGAACGTGTCCACGACCGCCGCCGTGATCATTGGCGCCACCGGCGTCCCGGTCGTCAAGCACGGCAACCGCGCCGCGAGCTCGTCGTCGGGGTCCTCGGATGTGCTCGCCGCGCTCGGGCTGAACATCTCGCTGGATCCCGAGCAGGTGGCCTCCGTGCTCGACCGCACCGGCATCACGTTCGCGTGGGCCGCGGCGTTCCACCCCGGGTTCAAGCACGCGGGCGCCGTGCGCGCCGAGCTGGCCGTGCCGACCGTCTTCAACGTGCTCGGGCCGCTGTGCAACCCCGCTCGCGCCGAGGCCAACGCGGTGGGCGTCGCCAAGCTCAACCTCGTCCCTCTGATCACGGGCGTGTTCCGCACCCGCGGCGCGACCGCACTCGTGTTCCGCGGCGATGACGGCCTGGACGAGCTCACCACCACCGGCCACAGCAGGATCTGGGAGGTGGCGCGAGGGGACATCCACGAGCACGACCTGGACCCGCGCGATCTCGGCATCCCTCTGGCCGACCTGTCCGACCTGGTCGGCGGTGCTCCCGAGCACAACGCCCGCATCCTGCGGCGCACGCTCGAGGGCGAGAAGGGCGCCGTGCGCGACATCGTGCTGCTCAACGCGGCCGCGGGCATCGTCGCGTACGAGCTGTCCCACGACGCGGCGCTCACGCAGCAGCCGATCGTCGAGCGGCTGCGCGACGCGTACGCCCGCGCCGCCGAGGCCGTCGACGACGGCCGCGCGGCAGCCAAGCTGGAGACCTGGATCCAGGCCACTCGGGAGACCGCGCCCGCCTGACCGGGCGCAGCAGCATGGACGCCGTCGACGCTCTTCTCCAGATCGCCACGCTGCTGGAGCGCGAGCGCGCCTCGCGCTACCGGGCGAAGGCGTTCCGGCAGGCCGCGGCGGTGCTGGAGTCGCTGCCCGAGGACGTCGTGCACGATCCCGCGCGGCTGCGGGCGCAGAAGGGCATCGGCGATTCCACCTTCGAGGTGATCCGGCAGGCGCAGGAGGGACGCGTGCCCGACTATTTGTCCGAGCTCCGCGGCGAGGCCGAGCCCGAGCAGGTCTCCGCGCTGCGATCCCGACTGCGGGGCGACCTGCACAGTCACACCGACTGGTCGGACGGCACCACGCCCATCGAGACCATGGTCGCCGCCGCCCGGACGCTCGGTCACGAGTACCTCGCGATCACCGACCACTCGCCACGTCTGCGCGTGGCCAGGGGTCTGTCCGCCGAGCGGCTGCGCGAGCAGATCCCGCTGGTGCGCGCGCAGTCGGGTGAGGGGCTGACGGTGCTCGCGGGCATCGAGGTGGACATCCTCGAGGACGGCGGCCTCGACCAGTCGCCGGAGCTGCTGGACGAGCTGGACGTCGTGGTCGCCTCCGTGCACTCCAAGCTGAGGATGGAGGCGGCTCCCATGACGCGGCGGATGATCGCCGCGGTGTCCGACCCACGAGTGAACGTGCTCGGCCACTGCACGGGGCGTCTGGTGCAGGGCGAGCGCGGCACGAGGCCGGCATCCGACTTCGACGCGCGCGCCGTGTTCGCGGCGTGCGCGGAGAACGGCGTGGCGGTGGAGATCAACTCCCGTCCGGAACGGCAGGACCCGCCGGACGAGCTGATCGCGATCGCGCTGCAGGAGGGATGCCTGTTCTCGATCGACTCGGATGCGCACGCACCCGGTCAGCTCTCGCTGCTCGACCACGGCGCCGTGCGGGCGGAGTCGGCGGGCGTTCCCGCCGAGCGCATCGTCACGACCTGGGGACTGGAGCGGCTGCGCGCCTGGACCGGATGACGCCGGCTCGCCGGTGCCGACCGGCGACTCAGCGCGCCAGCGCCGCCAGAGCCCGGGTCATCGACGTCCCGAGGTTCCACTTCTCGGCCAGGGCGGCCGCGGCATCCGCTTCAGAAGGATCCAGCGCACGCAGCGGTGCGCCAGGTGCGACGACGTCCAGATCGCGCACGACCTCCACGACGGTCGGCGCGACGTCGAGGTAGTCGGATGCCGCGGCGAAGCGCGCCGACGCGGCCGCGCTGAGCAAGCCGCCCTCGGCGGCCTCGCGGATGCCCCGCAGATCGCCGTGCGCCTGCAGCAGCGTGGCGGCGGACTTCTCGCCCACGCCCTTCACGCCCGGCAGCCCGTCGGAGGCGTCGCCGCGCAGGGTGGCGAAGTCCGCGTACTGCGAGGGGAGCACCCCGTACTTGGCGACGACGACGGCATCCGTCACGATCTCGAGATTGCTCATCCCCCTGGCCGTGTAGATCACCCGCACGTCACGGGAGTCGTCGACGAGCTGGAACAGGTCGCGGTCGCCGGTGACGATGTCCACCGGGATGGCCGACCGGGTCACGAGCGTGCCGATCACGTCGTCGGCCTCGTGCTCGGCCGCGCCGATGATCGGGATGCCGATCGCCGCGAGCGTCTCGCGGATCAGCGGGACCTGCTGCAGCAGGGGATCGGGCACCTCCTCGACGTCGGGACCGGCCGGCACCTCCTCGACCACGCGGTGCGCCTTGTAGCTCGGGATGAGATCGACGCGCCATTGCGGCCGCCAGTCGTCGTCCCAGCATGCGATCACCTGGGCGGGCTCGTAGAGCGTCACCAGCTTGGCGACGATGTCGAGCAGGCCGCGCACGGCGTTCACCGATGTGCCGTCGGGCGCCTTCACCTTGTCGGGCACACCGTAGAAGGCGCGGAAGTAGAGGCTGGCGGTGTCGAGCAGCATGAGGCGATCGGTCACGCGACCAGCCTAGAGGCCGGCTCCGACAGGGGGAGCGGGACGTGGCCCGCATCTGATAACCTGGAGTGTCACTCGTGGCGAGCATCTGCGTGCCCTCGTGACACCGCAATCCCACATCCATTCGCTTCGGCACCATACTGGCACGTCGCCGGTGCCCGAGGCCTGACTCTCCATTCACAAGGACAACCCACTACATGACTAGCGCAACGACCGCCCCGGCCACCAAGCAGGTCGCGATCAACGACATCGGATCTGCCGAGGACTTCCTGGCCGCGGTCGAGAAGACCCTGAAGTTCTTCAACGACGGCGACATCATCGAGGGCACGATCGTCAAGATCGACCGCGATGAGGTTCTGCTCGACGTCGGCTACAAGACCGAGGGTGTCATCCCCTCGCGTGAGCTCTCCATCAAGCACGACGTCGACCCCAACGAGGTCGTCGCCGTCGGCGACAAGGTCGAGGCCCTCGTTCTCCAGAAGGAGGACAAGGAAGGCCGTCTGATCCTCTCCAAGAAGCGTGCGCAGTACGAGCGCGCCTGGGGCGATGTCGAGAAGATCAAGGAGAACGACGGCGTCGTCACCGGCACCGTCATCGAGGTCGTCAAGGGCGGCCTCATCGTCGACATCGGACTGCGCGGCTTCCTGCCGGCGTCGCTGATCGAGCTGCGTCGCGTCCGCGACCTCACCCCATACCTCGGCCAGGAGCTCGAGGCGAAGATCCTCGAGCTCGACAAGAACCGCAACAACGTGGTCCTGAGCCGTCGCGCGCTGCTGGAGCAGACGCAGTCGGAGTCGCGCACCACGTTCCTGAACAACCTGCACAAGGGTCAGGTCCGCAAGGGTGTCGTGTCCTCGATCGTCAACTTCGGTGCGTTCGTCGACCTGGGCGGCGTGGACGGCCTCGTGCACGTCTCCGAGCTGTCCTGGAAGCACATCGAGCACGCCTCCGAGGTCGTCGAGGTGGGCCAGGAGGTCACCGTCGAGATCCTCGAGGTGGACCTGGACCGCGAGCGCGTCTCCCTGTCGCTGAAGGCGACCCAGGAGGACCCGTGGCAGGTCTTCGCCCGCACCCACGCGATCGGCCAGATCGCACCGGGCAAGGTCACCAAGCTCGTCCCGTTCGGCGCCTTCGTGCGCGTCGCGGACGGCATCGAGGGCCTCGTGCACATCTCCGAGCTCTCCAGCAAGCACGTCGAGCTGGCCGAGCAGGTCGTGTCGGTGGGCGAAGAGGTCTTCGTCAAGGTCATCGACATCGACCTCGAGCGTCGCCGCATCTCGCTGTCGCTGAAGCAGGCCAACGAGTCCGTCGACCCGCACGGCACCGAGTTCGACCCGGCGCTGTACGGCATGCTCGCCGAGTACGACGAGAACGGCGAGTACAAGTACCCGGAGGGCTTCGACGCCGAGACCGGTGCCTGGAAGGACGGCTTCGACGCTCAGCGCGAGGCCTGGGAGCAGGAGTACGCGGCTGCCCAGGCTCGCTGGGAGGCGCACAAGGCTCAGGTCCTCAAGGCCGCCGAGGCCGAGGCCGCCGCAGGCGACGACTTCGGTGCGGCTCAGTCGTTCTCGAGCGACTCCGCCGGTGCCGGCACCCTCGCCGACGACGAGGCTCTCGCGGCTCTGCGCGAGAAGCTCTCGGGTGGCAACGCGTAAGCATCGCTCCAACGGCCATCTCGGCCAACGGCAACGGGCCGTCACCTCGCCTTCGGGCGGGTGGCGGCCCGTTCCGCGTCCGCGGCGCGCGTTCGAGGGCATGACAGGATAAGAGGATGCCTCTCATCGCGCTCACCGGCGGCATCGCATCGGGGAAGTCGACCATCGCCGCCCGGCTCGCCGAGCACGGCGCTGTGATCGTGGATGCCGATCGGATCGTCCGCGATGTGCAGGCGCCGGGATCGCCTGTGCTGGACGAGCTGGCGGCGGCATTCGGCGATGATGTGTTCGCCGAGGACGGTTCTCTGGATCGTGCCGCGCTGGGCGCGAAGGTCTTCGGCGACCGGGGGCAGCTCGACCGGCTGAACGCCATCGTGCATCCCGCCGTGCGAGACGAGTCGGCGCGACGGTTCGCAGCCGCCTTCGCGGCGGATCCCGACGCGGTGGTCGTCTACGACGTGCCGCTCCTGATCGAGGCCCGTGCGGATGACCCCTGGGACCTGATCGTGGTGGCGGACGCTCCGGCGGACCTGCGCGCACGCAGGCTGGTCGAGCTGCGGGGCCTGACCGAGGACGAGGCGCGGGCGCGTCTGGCATCCCAGGTCTCGGATGCCGACAGACGAGCCCTCGCCGACGTCGTGATCGACACCTCGGTCTCGCTCGAGCGCACCCGCACGCAGACCGACGCGCTGTGGGAGCGGGTCCGGCCACGGTGACGTTCACGGGCCACGCCCCGGGGACGCGCGAGTACCGGCGGCTGATCGCCGGCCTGTTCTTCGCCGGCGTCGCGACGTTCGCGCAGCTGTACGCGCCGCAGGCCGTGCTCCCGCAGCTCTCGAGCGCCCTCGGCATCACGCCGGCGACCGCTGCGGTGACGGTGTCGGCCGGCACACTGGGCATCGCCGTCGCGGTGATCCCGTGGTCGCTCGTCGCAGATCGCATGGGGAGGGTTCCGGCGATGACCGTCGGTGTCGTCATCGCCACGGCGGTGGGCCTGATCGCACCTCTCAGCGGTGATGTCGCGGTGCTGCTCGGGCTGCGCCTGCTCGAGGGGATCGCACTCGGCGCCGTGCCGGCGGTGGCGCTGGCGTACCTCAGCGAGGAGGTCGACGCACGACACGTCGCGACCGCGGCCGGCAGCTACATCGCGGGCACGACCGTCGGCGGGCTCGCCGGGCGCATCGTCTCCGGGCTGGTCGGGGAGTCGCTCGACTGGCGGGGAGGTGTGTGGGCCGCGGTGGGGATGTGCGCGGCATCCGCCGTCCTGTTCGTATGGCTGACGCCGCGCGCCCGGGGCTTCACCCCAGGACGCGGTCATGGCGGCCGCGGACCGGCAGGGGAGCGGCTGCGGACGGCGCTGACCTCGCCGAGGCTGTGGGCGCTGTACGCCCAGGGGTTCCTGCTGATGGGCGCGTTCGTCGCGGTGTACAACTCCCTCGGCTTCCACCTGTCCGCCCCGCCGTTCGCCCTGCCGGCGTGGCTGGTGACGCTGCTGTTCCTCGCGTACCTGGCGGGCACGGCCTCCTCGCCCTGGGCCGGGCTGCTGGCATCCCGCAGCGGCAGGCTCCCGGTGCTGCTCTGCTCCATCGGGGTGATGGCGATCGGCGCGGCGCTCATGGCGCTGCCGTCGACGGTGGCGGTGCTCGCCGGGCTGCTCCTGTTCACGGCGGGCTTCTTCGGCGCGCACACCGTCGCATCGGGCTGGACCCCGGTCGCGGCCGGACCGGATGCCAGGGCGCAGGCCTCCTCGCTCTACTACTTCGCGTACTACGCCGGCTCGAGCCTGTTCGGCTGGGGGCTGGGCCTGCTCTTCGGCGGTGCGGGCTGGGAGGCGCTGATCATCGCGGTGCTGACGATGTGCGCTCTGGCAGGCGTGGCAGCGGCGCTCGTCCTGCGACGTTGACGCGGCTCAGCCGACGACGGCGGCGGCGCGCTTGCGGGCGCGTCGCCGCTTCGTCATCACCACGGCCGTGATGATCAGGCCGATCAGCAGTACGAGCGCGAGGACGGGCACCACGATCGCGGCCAGCGCCAGCAGGAACGACGCCCCGTCCTCCGCGGTGCTGAGGGCGGGCGCGGCGAGGCCACCGGTCACCGAGTTCGCGGCGACGCGTCCGACCGCCTTGACGACATGCACGGCCAGGGCGATGCCGACTCCGACCACGATCGGCACCCAGGCGTTGTCCGTGAAGAACGCGGAGGGGTCCTCGACCGCGACCGTCTGAGCACCGGCCCCCGCTCCGAAGGCGATGCCGCCGGATGCCGGTCGCAGCACGCTCTGCACGATGTCATTGAGCGAGTCCAGCGCGGGGATCTTGTCGGCGACGATCTCCAGCACGAGCAGGGCGCCGATCACCCACAGCGCGATGTCGCCGCTGAGCCACGACCAGCCAGCGGGGAGCTGCACGGCGGGGATCAGGCGGTCCGCGAGACCGAGCAGGAACAGCGGCATCCAGGCGTTGAGGCCGGCGGACGCCGCCAGGCTGGATCCGATCAGAAACTCGATCACGGCTCCACTCTAGGTGGCGGCCGGCGTGGGGGAGGAGCGCGACCGGCCCGAGTGTCGGTGGCCCCTCGTAGGCTGGAGAACATGCAACCCACGCGCAGCGTCCGTCCCTTCGAGGTCGTCAGCGAGTACATGCCCGCAGGCGACCAGCCGCAGGCCATCGCCGAGCTCGCGGCGCGCATCAATGCGGGCGAGACCGACATCGTGCTGCTCGGCGCCACGGGCACCGGCAAGTCCGCGACCACGGCGTGGCTCATCGAGCAGGTGCAGCGGCCCACCCTGGTGATGGCGCACAACAAGACGCTGGCCGCGCAGCTGGCCAACGAGTTCCGCGAGCTCATGCCGAACAACGCGGTCGAGTACTTCGTCAGCTACTACGACTACTACCAGCCCGAGGCGTACGTCCCGCAGACGGACACCTTCATCGAGAAGGACTCCTCCGTGAACGCCGAGGTGGAGCGTCTCCGGCACTCCACCACCAACTCACTGCTCAGCCGGCGCGACGTCGTGGTCGTCAGCACCGTCTCCTGCATCTACGGCCTCGGCGCGCCGGAGGAGTACCTCCGCGCCATGGTGGCACTGCAGGTGGGGGAGCGCTACGATCGCGACGCCCTCATCCGCCAGTTCATCGCCATGCAGTACAACCGCAACGACGTGGACTTCTCGCGCGGCAACTTCCGCGTGCGCGGCGACACGATCGAGATCATCCCGGTGTACGAGGAGAGCGCGATCCGGATCGAGCTCTTCGGCGACGAGATCGAGGCGCTGTACTCACTGCATCCGCTCACCGGCGAGGTGATCGAGAAGCTCGATGCGGTGCCGATCTTCCCGGCATCGCACTACGTGGCCGGCACCGACGTCGTGCAGCGCGCGATCGGCACGATCGAAGCCGAGCTCGCCGATCGGCTGGCGGAACTGGAGCGGCAGGGCAAGCTGCTCGAGGCGCAGCGGCTGCGCATGCGCACGACGTTCGACCTCGAGATGCTGCAGCAGCTGGGCTTCTGCTCCGGCATCGAGAACTACTCCCGTCATCTCGATGGGCGTGAGGCGGGCGAGCCGCCGCACACGCTGCTCGACTTCTTCCCCGACGACTTCCTGCTGGTGATCGACGAGTCGCACGTGACGGTGCCGCAGATCGGCGCGATGTACGAGGGCGACGCGTCCCGGAAGCGCACGCTGGTCGAGCACGGGTTCCGGCTGCCCAGCGCGATGGACAACCGGCCGTTGCGCTGGGACGAGTTCAAGAACCGCATCGGCCAGACCGTGTACCTCTCCGCGACGCCGGGCAAGTACGAGATGGGTATCGCCGACGGCGTCGTGGAGCAGATCATCCGCCCGACCGGTCTGATCGACCCGGAGATCATCGTCAAGCCCTCGAAGGGGCAGATCGACGACCTGCTCGAGGAGATCCGCGTCCGGGTCGAGCGGGATGAGCGCGTCTTGGTGACCACGCTCACCAAGAAGATGGCCGAGGAGCTGACGGACTTCCTCGGCGAGCACGGCGTGCGCGTCCGATACCTGCACTCCGACGTGGACACGCTGCGTCGCGTCGAGCTGCTCACCGAGCTGCGCGCCGGCGTGTACGACGTGCTCGTCGGCATCAATCTGCTCCGTGAGGGTCTCGACCTTCCCGAGGTGTCGCTGGTCGCGATCCTGGATGCCGACAAGGAGGGCTTCCTGCGCTCGGGCACCTCGCTGATCCAGACCATCGGCCGCGCGGCGCGAAACGTGTCGGGCCAGGTGCACATGTACGCCGACAACATGACCGACTCGATGGCGAAGGCGATCGAGGAGACCGAGCGGCGGCGCGAGAAGCAGATCGCCTACAACCAGGCCAACGGCATCGACCCGCAGCCCCTGCGCAAGCGCATCGCCGACATCACGGAGGTGCTGGCGCGCGAGGTCGCCGACACAGCCGACATGCGTGCGGGGCGGAACAAATCCGGCAAGGGCAAGTCGCCCACACCGAACCTGCGCCGCACGGGGATCGCCGCCGAGGGAGCGACGCAGCTCGAGGACACGATCACCGACCTGTCGGAGCAGATGCTCGCCGCGGCCGCCGAGCTGAAGTTCGAGCTCGCCGCGCGCCTGCGCGACGAGGTGCAGGACCTGAAGAAGGAGCTGCGGGCCATGGAGAAGGCCGGACACGCCTGACCTCGATGGCGCCGCTCTGAACTCATGGCGCTGCGCGCGCTTCAGGGGCAGTGCGCGCGCTTCAGGGGCAGTGCATGAGCGGCTTGGGTCCCGAGCGGTCGATCTCGTGCAGGTTCATCGGCTTCCCGCACAGCGGGCAGGCGCGTTCCGCGCGCTGTGCGGCGCTCGGCGGCGGCGTGCTCTCATAGGGGCCGACGGCCGCCGGACCCGCCAGACGGATCAGCCGGGAGTTGAACCACGCGTAGAAGCCGCCGGCTTCGCGGATGCGGGTGCGAAGCGGAGGGCGGTCTCGTTCCTCGGTCATGATGATTAGTGTACTAACTATTCGTGCACGAGTAACATCGAGATGTGACCGATGACGACGACCTCCTCCGCCTCGAGAACCAGCTGTGCTTCGCGATGGTCACGGCTGCCCGGAACGTCCTGGCCGTGTACCGGCCGATTCTCGAGCCACTCGGCCTCACGCATCCGCAATACCTCGTGATGCTCGCGCTCTGGGATCAGTCTCCGCGCTCCCTCGGCGACATCGCAGACGCGCTCGCGCTCGAGCCGGCCAGCGCGTCCCCGCTCGTGAAGCGACTCGAGAAGGAAGGGCTGATCGAACGGGTGCGCAGCGATCAGGACGAGCGGCGCCTCGACATCAGCCTGACCGATGCCGGCCGCGCACTGCGCGCGCAGGCGCTCGACGTGCCGCGGCAGGTGATGCAGCGCGTCGGACTCGACCTGGAGACCGTGACCGCCCTCCGCGAGGCTCTCGGCCCGTTCAACAGCTCGTTGCGCGGCTGAGCTCGTCGCGCCGCCGGCGGCCGCGCCCGTCGACTCGCATAGGGTGAAGGTGTGACGGGGACGGTGCAGCACGACGCGCGGGAGCAGACGGAGACCGTCGAGCGCGCGCCCGCTGCGAGGCGGGTCCAGTCCTGGTGGCGGATGCTGCTGATCCTCGCCATGCTCGCGCTCTTCGCCGTCGCCATGCTCGCCTCGTCCATCGCCGGGCATCCCACGATCGACCTCGCACCGGAAGGGGCCCCCGCATCGCCCCTTCCGGACGAGAGGCCGACGCCCACGATCACGCCGGGCGCGGCGCCCGGCCAGGAGGACGGCGGATCGGATGCCGCCCTGGTCGGCATCGGCATCGTCCTCGCGCTGATCGTCTCGGCGCTGGCCGTTCTCCTGCTGCTCTGGATCGTCCGCCGCATCATCGACCTCTGGCGCAGTCGCCGGTTGCGCAGGCAGCCGGGTGCGGCCAAGGACGTCGAGGTCGAGGTGGCCGACGCGCCGGCGGAGGCCGAGCCTGACGCACCCACCGTCCGCCGCGGCATCGCCGCAGCGCGGGAAGCGATCGAGGCGCACCCTGCACCGAGCGACGCCATCATCGCCGCCTGGGTGGGGCTGGAGGAGACGGCAGCGGACTCCGGGGCCGGTCGCGGCGTCAGTGAGACGCCCGCGGAGTTCACCTTGCGGATCCTGCTGCGCGGGCCGGGCATCGAGCATCCGGCGCAGCAGCTCCTCGTCGTCTACGAGGGCGTGCGGTTCGGCGGGCGCCGGGGGAGCGAGCAGGATCGTGCCCTCGCCTCCCGTGCGCTGGCGCTCATCGAGGAGGGCTGGCGATGAGGTGGCTGCATGCGCTGTTGATGGCGGCCGGCGTCGGTTTCCTCGCCGGCATCGGGCTCGCCGTGCTGCGCGTGCAGGTCGAGTTCGTCTGGGGCTGGTCGGTTCTCGTCGCAGCGGTCGTGCTGCTGATCGGGCTGCGGCTGCCCGACGATCCGCGCGTGGACGCACCACGCCTTCCCGATCCGCCCGACTACATCGGTTCCGACGTCTCGCGTCTCGCCTGGGCCATCAACATGCACACCGACACGGCCAACGAGGCCGTCACCCGCCGGCTCCGCGCCACGCTGCGCCGCCGGCTGCAGCAGCACGGTGTGGACGTGGACGACCCGCGACAGGCATCCGCCGTCGACCGGATGCTGGGCGACGGGCTGTGGGCGCGGCTGAACGGACGTCGCACCAGGGTCGTCGATGTCCACGCCGCGCTCGCAGCCGCGGAGCGGCTGGGCACCGATCGCCGTGACGAAGCGGCCCGGCGGGACGCAGCGCAGGACCCGGAAAGACCATCGCAGAGGGAGAGCACATCATGAACTTCGCGGACATCGCCGAACTCGGCCAGCGCATCCGCGCGGCCGTGGCCACCGCGGTCGTCGGCATGGACGACCCGCTTGAGGTCGCTCTGGCCACGTTCCTCGCCGGAGGCCACGTGCTGTTCGAGGATGTGCCCGGCCTCGGCAAGACCCTGGCGGCGCGCAGCCTGGCATCCGCGCTCGGCCTGTCGTTCCGGCGTCTGCAGTGCACGCCGGACATGCTCCCCGGCGATGTGACGGGATCGTACGTGTACGCCCCCGACAGCGGCGAGTTCGTCTTCCGGCCGGGGCCCATCTTCACCGGGCTGCTGCTGGCGGACGAGATCAACCGCACCACCCCGAAGACGCAGTCCGCCATGCTCGAGGCGATGGCCGAGAGGCAGGTGACCGTCGAGGGCAACAGCTTCCCTCTTGAGCCGCCCTTCCACGTCATCGCCACGGCCAACCCGATCGAGTACGAGGGCACGTACTCCCTGCCCGAGGCGCAGCTGGACCGCTTCATGGTGCGTCTCTCCGTGGGATACCTCGACCAGCAGGGCGAGACCGAGATCCTGCTCGGACGGCTGCGGCGGCAGCAGGAGGCGACGCACGTGGAGCCGGTCCTGGGCCCCGGTCAACTGTCGCAGCTGCAGCAGGCCGTCGAGCGGATCCATGTGGACCCCGACGTCGTGGCGTACTGCGTCGCGCTGGCGGCAGCGACACGGCAGGCACAGCACGTCGCGGTCGGCGCATCCCCGCGCGGATCGCAGTCGCTCGTCCTGCTCGGGCGTGCGCTGGCGGCGCTGGACGGACGCGACTACGTGCGCCCCGACGACATCAAGCGCATCGCGGTGCCGGTGCTCGCGCACCGTCTCACCCTCACTCCGCAGGCGTGGGCGCAGGGCGTCGACCCGGCAGAGATCGTCCGCGGACTGGTCTCGTCCGTCGCCGTCCCGCCGAGCATCGCCGCCGTCCGCGGCTGAGTCATGGGCGACGCACCAGCATCCGGGGGAGCGCGGCGCGCCGGCCCGCCGCTCTTCCTCGCCGTCTTCGCCGCGGCCGGTGCGCTGATCGCGGGCGTCGTGTTCTCCCGGCCCGACGTGATCGCGATCGGCATCCCGCTCGCCCTCTGGGCGGCCATCGCGCTCACGGTGACCGGTCGCGGTGGCGTCGATCTCCGGATCGAGCGCGCGCCGGGTGCGGAGGAGGGAGTGTTCGCCGACGACATCGTGGTGGAGTCGGATGCCGAGATGGTGGAGCTGGCGGTGGCGCAGGCCGGCCGCACCCGCCGAAGGCTGTTCGTCCCCGGCCGCACCCGGGTGCGGGCCACCAGCCGGCCGAGGCACTCGGGCCCGCTGACGACGGTTCAGGTAGCCGCGCGCGCTCTCGACGCGGACACCGCTCTGCTGGGGGTTCCGTGCACGCCGATCTCGCTGGTGCGGACCGTTCAGCCGGTGCTGCGACGACTGCCGCTGCTGCCGCTGGCGCCGCGACTGACCGGCCTGCACGGGTCGCATGAGGGAGTGCGTCCCGGTCAGGGCGGAGACTTCCGCGACATCCATCCGTTCGCCCCCGGCGACGAGCTGCGGCGCGTGGACTGGAAGGCGACGGCCCGCGCGGCGCGCCGGCCGGGCGAACTGCTGATCCGGCGCACGAACACGCTCAGCGATGCATCCGCCGTGATCGTCATGGACACCGCCGACGACCTCGGCGAGGTGGTGGCGACGTGGGGGACCCTCGACCTCGCGCGCAGTGGAGTCACGTCACTCGATCATGCGCGGAGCGCGGCGCGCTCGATCGCCGCGGCGACCGTCGAACAGGGCGATCGGGTCGCGTTCCACACGCTCGCTCACGGCGGACGCTCCGTCCGGTCCGGTGGCGGGCGCCGGCACCTCGCGCGCATCGTCGCGGAGATCTCCTCGACCGGCCGCGGTGGTGACGACGCGAGGTTCCGCAGGATGCCCCCGGTGCCGCACGGATCGATCATCTACGTACTCTCCACCTTCTTCGACGGCGCCGCCGCCGAGATCGCCACGCGCTGGCGCGCGGCGGGGCACCGGGTCGTGGCCGTCGACATCCTGCCCGAGCTGGACGAGCACCGCCTCAGCACCGAGCGGTCGCTCGCGCTGCGCGTGCTGCTCGCCGAGCGCGAGGACATGATGCACCAGCTGCGGGAGGCGGGAGTCGAGACCATGCGGTGGGCCGATGATCCCGGACCGCAGCTGACCGCTCTGACGAGGAGCGGTCGCTTCCTCGCGGCTGGGAGGCCCCGATGAGACGCGACGACGAACTCGCCATCGGAGTCTCCGTGCCCGGGTGGTCCTTACCGATCCTGTCCACCGCGGTGGCGGTCACCGCGGGGTCGATGATCCACGCCGCGGTGGGCTGGATCATCGTGATGGGCGTGCTCTGCCTGCTCAGCGGGGTGGCGCGCGTGCTCGGCGGGCCCTGGGTCTCCGCGGTGATCCTGGTGATCGTGCTGGTCGCGTCGGATGCCGCGCCAGGGCGCACGGCGGTCGTGATCGCGGCCGTGCACCTGCTGCACGTGCTGGGGTCACTGGCGATGGCCGTACCGCTGGGCGCGCGTGTGGCGGTGTCCGCCCTGCGGCCCACGGCGGTCCGCTTCGCGATCATGCAGGCGGCCGGACAGGCGGCCGGGTTCCTGGCGTACCTGCTCCCGGAAGGTCGCGTGCTGCCGGCCGCCGTCGTGCTCGGGGCGCTGGCCGTGCTGGGGTTCGTGCTCGGGGCGCTGCGGATGCTGCGCGCACAGCGCGCGCACGGCTATGCGGCGTCCGGTTCCTGAGCGAGCGCAGAGAGACGAAGCGCGGAGCCCAGTGCGATGCGCTGAGCGCCCTTCGTCTCGTCGCTTCGCTCCTCGCTCAGGAACCGCTGCGCGAGCCCAGTGTCGGTGGCCTCTCCTAGACTTGACGGGTGCCCATTGTTCCCGTCGCCTCCTCCGGAAAACTCAGTGTTCGCGGTGCCCGCGTGCACAATCTCAAGAACGTCGACATCGACATCCCGCGCGACTCGCTCGTCGTGTTCACGGGGCTGTCGGGGTCCGGCAAGTCGAGCCTGGCCTTCGACACGATCTTCGCCGAGGGGCAGCGCCGCTACGTCGAATCGCTGAGCGCGTACGCGCGCCAGTTCCTGGGCCAGGTGGACAGGCCCGACGTCGACTTCATCGAGGGCCTCAGCCCCGCGGTCTCGATCGACCAGAAGTCGACCAACCGCAACCCGCGCTCCACGGTCGGCACGATCACCGAGATCCACGACTACATGCGACTGCTGTGGGCCCGCATCGGCATCCCGCACTGCCCCGAGTGCGGTGAGCGCATCCAGCGGCAGACCGTGCAGCAGATCGCCGATCAGCTCATGGAGCTCCCCGAGCGCACCCGGTACCAGATCGTCGCGCCGGTCGTCACGCAGAAGAAGGGCGAGTTCGTCGACCTCTTCAAGGAGCTCGGTGCCAAGGGCTACTCCCGCGCGATCGTCGACGGCGACCTGATCCAGCTCGCCGAGCCGCCCGCGCTGAAGAAGAGCTACAAGCACGACATCGCCGTCGTCGTCGACCGCCTGGTCGCATCCGCCGACATCCTCGGACGCGTCACCGACTCCGTCGAGACCGCGCTGGGACTGGCCGGCGGGATCATGCAGGTCAACTTCGTCGACGAGGAGGGCGACGACGCCTGGCAGTCGTTCTCCGAGAAGCTCGCCTGCCCGAACGGGCATCCGATCACCCTCACCGAGATCGAGCCGCGCACGTTCTCGTTCAACGCGCCGTTCGGCGCCTGCCCGGCGTGCTCCGGCCTCGGAACCCGGATGTCCGTCGACGTCGACCTCATGCTCGGCGACGAGGAGCTGTCGATCCGCGAGGGCGTCATCCTGCCCTGGACCACGCAGGGCAAGGGGCTGTTCCAGTACTACGAGCGCCTGCTCGAAGGTCTCGCGCGCGACCTGGACTTCTCGCTGGACACCCCCTGGAACCAGCTGCACTCCGACGTGCGCGAGGCGGTGCTGCGCGGGGACAACTACAAGGTCAGCGTCAAGTGGAAGAACCGCTACGGACGCGAGATGCGGTACACCTCCGGCTTCGAGGGCGTCGTCCCCTACATCGAGCGCCAGTACATGCAGGCGGAGTCCGACACGCAGCGCGGACGCTGGGGCGAGTACCTGCGCGAGGTGCCGTGCCCGGTCTGCGACGGGGCACGTCTCAAGCCCGAGGTGCTCGCGGTCAAGGTGCACGGCCACTCGATCGCCGAGGTCTCGAGCCTGAGCCTGGCCGACGCCAGCCGCTTCATGCACACCCTCGAGCTCACCGAGCGCGAGGCCAAGATCGCAGCCCAGGTGCTGCGCGAGATCCGGCTGCGGCTGGAGTTCCTGCTGCAGGTGGGCCTGTCGTACCTGAACCTCGGGCGCTCCGCCGGGTCGCTCTCGGGCGGTGAGGCGCAGCGCATCCGCCTCGCGACGCAGATCGGCTCCGGCCTGACCGGCGTGCTCTACGTGCTCGACGAGCCGTCGATCGGCCTGCATCAGCGCGATAACCGCCGGCTGATCGAGACCCTCGTCCGCCTCCGCGACCTCGGCAACACGCTGATCGTCGTCGAGCACGACGAGGAGACGATCGAGGCCGCCGACTGGGTGGTCGACATCGGACCGGGCGCCGGCGTCAACGGGGGAGCGGTCGTGCACTCCGGCCCCTACTCGGCGCTGCTCGCCGAGACCGAGTCGATGACCGGCGACTACCTCGCCGGCCGCCGCGAGATCGCCACGCCGAAGAAGCGCCGCAAGATCGACCGCAAGCGGATGCTGTCCGTCGTGGGCGCGCGCGCCAACAACCTGAAGAACGTGACCGCCGAGTTCCCGCTCGGTGTGCTCACCGCCGTCACGGGGGTCAGCGGCTCGGGCAAGTCGTCCCTGGTCAACGACATCCTGTACCAGGTGCTCGCCGGGCGTCTCAACGGCGCCCGCACCGTGCCAGGCAAGCACACCCGCGTCACCGGACTCGACAACCTCGACAAGGTCGTGCACGTCGACCAGGCGCCGATCGGCCGCACGCCGCGGTCGAACCCGGCCACGTACACGGGCGTCTTCGACCGCATCCGCACGCTGTTCAGCGAGACTCCGGAGGCGAAGGTGCGCGGCTACCAGCCGGGCCGGTTCAGCTTCAACGTCAAGGGCGGGCGCTGCGACGCCTGCTCGGGCGACGGCACGATCAAGATCGAGATGAACTTCCTCCCCGACGTGTACGTGGACTGCGAGGTCTGCCACGGCAAGCGGTACAACCGCGACACCCTGGCCGTGCACTACAAGGGCAAGAACATCGCCGAGGTGCTCGAGATGCCCATCGCCGAGGCCGCGGAGTTCTTCGAGCCGATCCAGGCGATCCACCGCTACATGAAGACTCTGGTCGACGTCGGCCTGGGATACGTGCGGCTCGGTCAGGCGGCCACGACGCTGTCCGGTGGCGAGGCGCAGCGCGTCAAGCTCGCCACGGAACTGCAGCGGCGCAGCAACGGCCGGAGCATCTACGTGCTCGACGAGCCGACCACCGGTCTGCACTTCGAAGACGTCCGCAAGCTCCTCGAGGTGCTGAACGGCCTCGTCGACAAGGGCAACACGGTGATCGTGATCGAGCACAACCTCGATGTGATCAAGTCGTCCGACTGGGTGATCGACCTCGGCCCCGAGGGCGGCTCCGGCGGCGGCGAGATCCTCGCCACCGGCACGCCCGAGCAGATCGCGGACGTGGAGGAGAGCCACACCGGGCGCTTCCTCGCCGAGATCCTGGGCGAGGGCCGGGCCGCGCGCAAGGCGGGCTGATGGCCGACGTCCTGCCGTACAAGCCGCGGACGGGGGAGATCCCCACGGATCCCGGCGTGTACCGCTTCCGGGATGCCGACGGGCGGGTGCTGTACGTCGGCAAGGCGAAGAACCTTCGGCAGCGGCTGTCGAACTACTTCGCCCCGCTGCGCACCCTGCACGAGCGCACCCGGCGGATGGTCACGACCGCGGCTTCCGTGGAGTGGACCGTCGTCGCCACCGACGTGGATTCCCTGCAGCTGGAGTACATGTGGATCAAGGAGTTCGATCCGCCGTTCAACGTGCGCTACAAGGACGACAAGTCGTACCCGTTCATGGCGATCACGCTCGCGGACGAGGCGCCGCGGGTGATCGTCACGAGGAATCGGAAGATCCCCGGCGCGCGCTACTTCGGGCCCTACCCGAAGGTGTGGGCCGTGCACGACACGATCGACCTGATGATCAAGGCCTTCCCGATCCGCACCTGCAGCGACGCCAGCTACAAGCGTGCGATGCAGACGGGGCGTCCGTGCTTCCCCGGCCAGATCGGCAAGTGCGGCGGGCCCTGCTCGATGACCTGCACGATCGAGGAGCACCGGGCGATGGTCGACGACTTCGTCGCCTTCATGGCCGGCGGCGACGAGCGGTTCACGAAGGACCTCACGAGGCGGATGCTCGCCGCGTCGGCCGCGATGGACTACGAGGCAGCCGCGAAGTACCGCGACAAGCTCGCGTCGATCGAGGCCGTGCTCGGCAAGAGCGCGCTCGTGCTCCCCGCCGACGAGGACGCCGATCTGTTCGGGCTGGCGGAGGACGAGCTGTCGGCGGCCGTGCACCACTTCGTGATCCGCGGGGGTCGTGTGCGCGGTGTGCGCTCGCTCGCCATCGATAAGGAGATCGACATATCCGGCGCCGAACTCGTCGACCAGGTGCTGCAGCGCGTGTACGGCGATGCCGTCGACATCCCGCGCCGCGTGCTGGTCCCCGCACTCCCGGACGACGCGGCCGATCTCGAGCAGTGGCTGCGCGAGCGCCGCGGCAAGCGCGTGGAGATCGCGGTCGCGCACAGAGGCCAGCGCGCCGAGCTCATGCGCACCGCCACGCTGAACGCGCAGCAGGCGCTGCTGCGCCACAAGACCCGGCGCACCAGCGACTACGTCGCGCGCACGCAGGCCCTCACCGATCTGCAGGAGGCGCTCGGCATGAGCGAGGCACCGCTGCGGATCGAGTGCTACGACATCTCGCACCTGAGCGGCACGAACGTCGTCGCCTCGATGGTCGTGTTCGAGGACGGGCTGCCCCGCAAGGACCAGTACCGCTCGTTCAACATCGCCGAGACCACGGACGACACCGACTCGATGTACCAGGTGCTGATGAGGAGACTCGCGCGGGTCGACGAGCCGGTGCCGACGGATGCCGCGGAGGCGCTGACCGACGGCTCGGACGCCGGCGACCCGGACGCCGAGGTGGTGGAGGCGCCCAAGCGCCGGCGCTTCGCCTACAAGCCGCAGCTGCTCCTGGTCGACGGCGGGCAGCCGCAGGTGAACGCCGCCGCACGCGCGCTGCGCGACAGCGGAAGAACCGACATCGCGCTGGCCGGCATCGCGAAGCGCCTCGAGGAGCTGTGGCTCCCGGACGACGACTTCCCGGTGATCCTGCCCCGCACCAGTGAGGCCCTCTACCTCGTGCAGCGCCTGCGCGACGAGGCCCACCGCTTCGCGATCACGCATCAGCGGCGCCGGCGGCGGCGCGACATCACCACGATCCTCAGTGAGATCCCCGGACTCGGCGAGTCGCGCATCAAGGCGCTGCTCAAGCACTTCGGTTCGGTCACGGCCCTGCGCGCGGCGACGCCGGAGCAGATCCGCGAGGTGAACGGCATCGGCCCCGCCCTCGCCGACGGCATCCACGAGCATCTCTCCGGTCGTCCGGCCGCCCCGAGTCGATAGGCTGGGTCGCAGGGGAAGGGAGACGACGATGACGGCCGCAGATGAGGGCGAGTTCCTGATCGTCACGGGCATGTCGGGCGCAGGGCGCTCGACGGCCGCGAACGCGCTCGAGGACCTCGGCTGGTACGTCGTCGACAACCTGCCGCCGCAGATCCTCCGGCCGCTGCTGGAGCTCACCGACATGGGCGGTGCCAACCTGCCCAAGATCGCCGCGGTGGTGGACGTGCGCGGACGCAACCTGTTCGACGACTTCCCCGGAGTGGCCAGGGCGCTGCGCGATCGCGGCGGTGTCAAGGTGCTCTTCCTGGACGCCTCCGACGACGTGCTGGTGCGCCGGTTCGAGTCGGTCCGGCGGCCGCATCCGCTGCAGGACGACGGGACGCTGCTGGACGGCATCCGCACCGAGCGCAGCCGCCTGACACCGATCCGCGAGGCCGCCGACGTGCTCATCGACACGTCGAGCCTGAACATCCACCAGCTGGCCACGCAGGTCTCCGAGATGTTCTCCGAGGAGGGCGCCGCCCGTCACCGGCTGACCTTCCTGAGCTTCGGCTTCAAGTACGGCGTCCCGACGGATGTCGACCTCGTCGCGGACATGCGCTTCCTGCCGAACCCGTTCTGGAACGAGGAGCTGCGCGACCACACCGGTCAGGACGCCGAGGTGCGCGACTACGTGCTGTCCCGGCCCGGCGCCGAGGAGTTCCTGGACGCCTACGTGCAGGCGCTGCGCCCGGTGCTGGAGGGCTACCAGCGCGAGAACAAGAGCCACTCCACTGTGGCCATCGGATGCACGGGCGGCAAGCACCGCTCCGTCGCCATGGCGGAGGAGCTGGCCCGTCGTATCGCGGATGCGCCCGGGGTGGCCGTCAACCTGCGGCACAGGGATCTCGGGCGCGAATGATGCGCTCCGAGTCGGTGGGGGCGCCTGCGGCCTTGTAGGCTAGTCCCTTGCGTCGCGATCCGACGCCAGGATCGTGAAGGAGTCCCGTGGCACTAACCACCGACGTCAAGGCCGAGCTCGTCAGCATCCGCAATGCGCCCCCTACGGTGCGCGTCGCAGAGGTGACGACGATCCTTCGGTTCGCCGGTGGACTGCACTCGATCGCCGGCCGGGTTGCCGTCGAGGCCGAGGTCGACGCCGAGCTGCTGGCGCGCCGCGTGAGCCGCGACCTCGCCGAGATCTACGGTGTCCGCCCAGAGATCGCCCAGGTGAAGGCCAGCACCGCGCAGAACGGCGGCGACGGCGCTCGCTGGGCCGTGCGCGTGATCGGCCCGGGGGAGACCCTCGCCCGTCAGACCGGTCTGCTGGATGCCCGTCGTCGCCCCGTGCGCGGTCTTCCGAACCGTCTGACCACCGGATCCCCTGAGGAGCTCGCCGGCATCTGGCGCGGCGCCTTCCTCGCGGCCGGATCCCTCAGCGAGCCGGGCCGCTCCGCGATGCTCGAGGTCGCCTGCCCGACCGGCGAGGCCGCGATGGCACTGGTCGGCGCCGCGCACCGTCTCGGCGTCACGGCGAAGGCGCGCGAGGTGCGCGGTCTGCCGCGTGTGGTCGTCCGCGAGGGCGAGGCCATCCGCGCGATCCTCACCGCGATGGGTGCACGTCGCACCGCCGCGGCCTGGGAGGAGATGCGTCAGCGCCGTGAGGTGCGCGCAGGCGTGAACCGTCTCGTGAACTTCGACGACGCCAACCTGCGCCGTTCCGCGCAGGCGGCGGTCGCGGCGTGCGCGCGCGTCGAGCGCGCGCTCGAGATCCTCGGCGACGACGTCCCCGACCACCTGCGCACCGCCGGCAACCTGCGGCTCGCGCATCGCGACGCCAGCCTCGACGAGCTGGGGCACCCCGCCGACCCGCCGCTCACCAAGGATGCAGTCGCCGGCCGCATCCGCCGCCTCCTCGCCATGGCCGACAAGCGCGCCCAGCAGGACGGCATCCCGGGCACCGAGGCCGTGGTTCCGGCCGGGCTCGAGGACTGACGGGACAGACCAGCCGGCCCCTGCCGACGCGTTCGACACGCGCGGGCAGGGGCCGTTCTCCTCATCCGGGGAAGGTTCCCTCCGCCAGGACGGTTGCCCTCAGTAGGATGTGAAACGTCTGCTTCGCGGCGCACACGGCGCCGTGGAGAACGCAAGCGCCGCGGCGCGGCGCGGATTGGATGAAATCGACATGGCGACTTACACGCTGCCCGACCTTCCCTACGACTTCGCGGCTCTCGAGCCCCACATCAGCGGCAAGATCATGGAACTCCACCATGACAAGCACCACGCCGCCTACGTCGCCGGCGCCAACGCAGCCCTCGACGCACTCGCCGAGGCTCGCGACTCCGGCAACCTGGCCAACGTGAACAAGCTCGAGAAGGACCTCGCGTTCAACCTCGGCGGTCACGTCAACCACTCCATCTTCTGGACGAACCTGTCGCCGAACGGCGGCGGTCAGCCCGAGGGCGAGCTGAAGGCCGCCATCGACGAGTTCTTCGGCTCGTTCGAGAAGTTCCAGGCCCACTTCGCGGCTGCGGCCGCCGGCATCCAGGGCTCCGGTTGGGCCGTGCTGAGCTGGGACCCGATCGGCGCGCGCCTGATCATCCAGCAGCTGTTCGATCAGCAGGCCAACACCGCTCAGGGCACGGTGCCGCTGTTCCAGCTCGACATGTGGGAGCACGCGTTCTACCTCGACTACCTGAACGTCAAGGCGGACTACATCAAGGCGGCGTGGAACATCGCCAACTGGGAGAACGTCGCGCAGCGGTTTGAAACAGCGCGTGAGAAGACCTCCGGTCTGCTGGTACTGTCGTAAAAGATGGGCGTCCTGATGGGCGATTTGCCCATCAGGACGCCGTTGTCCGAGCAATCCGCGAAAATTACGCAATTCCCTTGTTAAGAACCAGGAGACTTTCGTGTCTGTCAAGATCGGTATCAACGGCTTCGGCCGTATCGGAAGAAACTTCCTCCGCGCAGCTCTCGCGCAGAACGCTGACCTCGAGGTCGTGGCTGTCAACGACCTCACCGACAACGCGGCACTCGCCCATCTCCTGAAGTACGACTCGGTCGGCGGCCCCCTGGGCGTCGAGGTCTCGCACGAGGGCGATGTCATCACCGTCGGCGGCAAGGCCATCAAGGCCTTCGAGGAGCGCGACCCCGCCAACCTCCCGTGGGGCGAGCTGGGCTTGGACATCGTCATCGAGTCGACCGGACGCTTCACCAAGGCCGCTGACGCAGCCAAGCACATCGCCGGTGGCGCCAAGAAGGTCATCATCTCCGCACCGGGCACCGACGTCGACGGCACCTTCGTCATGGGCGTGAACGAGGACACCTACGACGCGGCGAACCACAACATCATCTCCAACGCGTCCTGCACCACGAACTGCCTCGCGCCGCTCGCGAAGGTGTTCAACGACACCTTCGGCATCGAGCGCGGCTTCATGATGACCGCCCACGCGTACACGGCCGACCAGAACCTGCAGGACGGTCCGCACAGCGACCTGCGTCGCGCCCGCGCCGCCGCGATCAACATCGTCCCTGCCTCGACCGGTGCGGCCAAGGCCATCGGCCTGGTCCTGCCGGAGTTGAACGGCAAGCTCAGCGGCTCCTCCTACCGAGTCCCGGTTCCCACCGGCTCGATCGTGGACCTGACGATCATCGCCGACCGCGACGACCTGACCGTCGACGAGATCAACGCCGCGTACCGCGAGGCCGCTGCGGAGGGTCGCCTGAACGGCATCCTGGAGTACACCTCGGACGAGATCGTGTCGAGCGACATCCAGCTCAACGCGCACTCCTCCATCTTCGACTCCGGGCTGACCAACGTCAGCGGCAACCTGGTCAAGGTCTCCGCCTGGTACGACAACGAGTGGGGCTACTCCAACCGCCTGGTCGACCTGACCGAGTACGTGGCAGAGCGCCTCTAAGCTCATACCCATGACTCTGCGCACCCTGGAATCTCTGGGTTCCCTCGAGGGCAGGCGCGTCATCGTCCGTTGTGACCTCAACGTCCCCCTGCGGGACGGGGCCATAACGGACGATGGCCGTGTTCGGGCCTCGCTGCCGACCCTCAACGCCCTGATCAACGCAGGCGCACGCGTCATCGTGTGCTCGCACCTGGGCCGCCCCGACGGGGCGCCCGACCCGCAGTACAGCCTGGCGCCGGTGGCCCAGCGACTGTCGGAGCTGCTCGGCAAGCCGGTGGCCTTCGCCCGCGACACCGTGGGCGAGTCCGCGCGTGAGGCGGTCGCCTCGCTCGAGGACGGCGGTGTCGTCGTGCTCGAGAACCTGCGGTTCAACGCGGGGGAGACCGCGAAGGACGACGCCACTCGGGATGCGTTCGCCCGTGAGCTCGCGGAGCTCGGCGACGCACTCGTCTCGGACGGCTTCGGCGTCGTGCACCGCAAGCAGGCCAGCGTGTACGACCTCGCGCAGATCCTGCCCTCGGCCGCCGGTCTGCTCATCGCGACCGAGCTCGACGTGCTCGACCGGCTGACCGAGAACCCGGAGCGTCCCTACACGGTGGTGCTCGGCGGTTCGAAGGTCAGCGACAAGCTCGGCGTCATCTCGCACCTGCTCCCTCGCGTGGACCGGCTGCTGGTCGGCGGAGGAATGCTGTTCACCTTCCTCGCGGCGGAGGGCCACGGCGTGGCATCCAGCCTGCTCGAGAAGGACCAGCTCGACACCGTCCGCGGGTACATCGCCGAGGCGAAGGAGCGCGGGGTGGAGCTGGTGCTCCCGACCGACGTGGTCGTCGCCTCCGGCTTCGCCGCGGATGCCGCGCACGAGACGGTCGCCGCGGATGCCATCGAGCAGAGCTCGTTCGGTGCATCCGGCATCGGCCTGGACATCGGGCCGGAGACCGCGGCACGCTTCGCCGACGCGATCCGCGACTCGAAGACCGTGTTCTGGAACGGCCCGATGGGCGTGTTCGAGTTCCCCGCCTTCGCAGCGGGCACGAAGGCGGTCGCCTCGGCGCTGACCGAGGTCGACGGTCTCGGCGTCGTCGGCGGCGGCGACTCCGCCGCGGCCGTCCGTCAGCTCGGGTTCTCCGACGATCAGTTCGGTCACATCTCGACCGGCGGCGGCGCAAGCCTCGAGTTCCTCGAGGGCAAGAAGCTACCCGGACTGGAGGTCCTCGGATGGCAGTGACGACTCGTACCCCGCTGATCGCGGGGAACTGGAAGATGAACCTCGACCACCTGCAGGCGGTCGCCACGGTGCAGAAGCTGCACTGGACGCTGAAGGACGCCGGGCACGAGAACGGATCCGTCGAGGTGGCGGTGTTCCCGCCGTTCACCGACATCCGATCGGTGCAGACCCTGATCGACGCGGACAAGATCCCGTTCGGTCTCGGTGCGCAGGACCTCTCCGCGCACGACTCGGGCGCGTATACGGGCGAGATCTCGGGCGCGTTCCTGTCGAAGCTGGGTGTGGGATCGGTGATCATCGGGCACTCCGAGCGCCGTGAGTACCACCAGGAGAGCGACGAGCTGGTCAACGCCAAGGTGAAGGCTGCGCTGAAGCACGGCCTGGTGCCGGTGATCTGCGTCGGCGAGACCGCGGAGGACCTGGAGAGGTTCGGCAGCAGCGCCGTCCCCGTCGGCCAGCTGGAGAAGGCGCTCGAGGGCGTGCCGGCATCCGCCGACATCGTCGTCGCCTACGAGCCGGTCTGGGCCATCGGCTCCGGGCAGGCGGCCACTCCCGCTCAGGCGCAGGAGGTCTGCGCGGCACTGCGTGCGGTCATCGCGCGCGTCCTGGACGACGAGGCGGCCGCGCGCACCCGCATCCTGTACGGCGGATCGGTGAAGTCCGGCAACATCGCCAGCTTCATGCGCGAACCGGACGTGGACGGCGCCCTGGTGGGCGGTGCGAGCCTGGTCGTCGACGAGTTCGCGGCCATCGTGCGCTTCCAGAAGCACGTCGGCGTGTGAGTCGGTGGGGCGCCTGCGGCGCCCCACCGTATAATCGACAGCTAGGCGGGTCGTTTCCGACCCTGGCGAAAGGCTTCAATCTCGTGCTTGTTCTCGAGTTCGTGCTGCAGGTCCTGCTGGGTATCAGCAGCGTTCTGCTGACGCTCCTCATCCTGCTCCACAAGGGCCGCGGCGGCGGCCTGTCCGACATGTTCGGCGGCGGCATGTCCGCGGCCGTCGGCTCGTCCGGTCTCGCGGAGCGGAACCTCAACCGGTTCACCGTGATCCTCGCGCTGGTGTGGTTCGTCTCCATCGTCGCGCTCGGCCTCATCACGAAGTTCTCGGTGATCTGATGGCCACCGGAGGAAACGCGATCCGCGGCACGCGGGTCGGATCGGGCCCCATGGGGGAGCAGGACCACGGCTACCACGCGGACCGCATCGCGGTGTCGTACTGGGACGGCCTGGGCAACGAGACGGTCCGCTACTTCGCCGCGGGTCTGCCCGAGGAGGAGATCCCCGACACGATCGACCACCCGCACACGGGTCTTCCGGCCGGTCGCGACCGCCAGAACCCGCCGGCTCTGGCCAAGGCCGAGCCGTACAAGACGCACCTCGCCTACGTGAAGGAGCGTCGTACGGACGAAGAGGCCGAGCGGCTGCTCGAGGACGCGCTCACGCAGCTCCGCGAGCGTCGCGGCCAGCGCTGACGCGCCTCACGCGCTTCGCGCAGGACCCCCGGGACTTCGGTCCCGGGGGTCCTGCGCGTTCGGAGCGGATGCCGAACGTCAGGCTGATCGGCCGATCAGCTGCAACTACTGCCGAGGCCGAGCAGGATCACGTTGAGGGTGAACGTCTTGGGGGCCGCGTACCAGGTCGTGTTCGGATAGCCGGTCTGGATGCTGATGCCGTATGTCCCGCCGAGCAGGTCACCGAGGTTCAGCAGCCCGAGCAGCTTCGCGGTGTCGTACGTGGCGGCATAGGAGTACACGCCGCCGGTCTGACCCGTCAGCGTGATCTGGCTGGTGTCGCGCGCCGTGGTGGCGTTCTTCGTGATGTCCACGCGCTGATCAGCGAGCGGCAGCGTCGACGACCAGGCGAGGTCGACCTTCTGCAGTCCGACCACGAGGACGTTCGTGGGCTTGCAGGTCGCTCCGGTCGCGGTGGTGGGGGCGGAGACCGCGGTGACGGTCGAGGTCGTCACCGCGTCCGCCGTCCAGGCGGCCTCCGTCGCGCGGAGACCGGGAAGCAGCGCGCCCGTCAGGCAGAGAAGCCCGAGGGCGGTCGCCCCGACGCGCGCACGCCGTGTCATCGCTCCCGCCTCCGATGCCGGGCGATCAGGGCTGCGCCCAGGCCGGTGAGCACGGCCGCCGGGGCGGCGAGCAGTGCGGGCGACGGTCCGCCGGTCGCAGGCAGGACCGTCGCCCCGACGGACTGCTCCACGCTGGTCTGCTCGGCCGTGGCGCGCAGGATGAGCGTCGCGGCGCCGGAAGGGTCGCCGCTGCCGGTGACCGAGATGCGCAGGTGCACGACACCCGGGGTCGCCTGCCGGAGGAGCGGCTTCTCGGCGCCGTCAAGCCTCAGCGGCGCGGCGATGCCGAGGGTGGTCGCGGCGCCGGGGCATCCCGACCCGTCCCAGCGGGTCGTGCAGGATCGCACGACCGTCGACAGCTCCACGCCATGGCCCTCTCCGCGCAGGGTGATGGTCAGCTCACCGTCCGCGGGAGCGGACGCGGCGTCGATGTCGAGGTCCCAGTCGTAGGGGCGCACCGCGTCGAGCACGTGGGTGCCACCGCCGTTCGAGGTGATCGAGATCAGCTCCGCGGCCCCGGCGGGCGGGGCGGACGAGAGGCACGGCAGGCCGGCGAGCATCCCGATCGCGACGCAGGAGGCGACGTGCCGATCCAGGCGACGCTCGCGCCGCGTCGCGAACCCGGGGGAGGGCGGGGCGTCGTCCGCGGCGCCCGGGGGTTCGTCCTCGGCATCCGCGGGTGCCGGTCTCCGCGCGCGCGGCCAGAAGGCCCAGGTGACCAGCAGCGCGGCACCGACGGTGATGGTTCCGAGCACCCAGGGGCTGCCTAACCAGACGATGACGTATGCGAGCCCCGGCAGCGAGCCGCGCACGATCCTGGCCTCCGAGATGGTGTACGGCGCGGGGTCGGCGCTCTGGTTCGCGTCGCCCTTCATCGTGATCATGCGCTGCGCCGATGTGGGGCCGGGGGAGATGTCGATGATCCGATGGGTGATCGGCAGCTCGCCCGCGCGATCGACGGTCGTCACGTCGCCGACGGCGAGATCGGATGCCGGGATCCTCTGCACGAGCGCGACCGAGCCGGCCGGGATGGTCGGTGACATGGAGCCGGTCCGGAACATGATCAGCGAGTACCCGCCGGCGAAAGCGAGGATCGTCAGCACGACGCAGGCCACCCCGCCGGCGGCGGCGAGCGTGAGCAGCGTCTCGCGGAGCGCACGGCCCACGCGACCGGCGATCCGGACGGCTGCGTTCATCGGGTCACCCGATCGTTCCGGTGAAGGTCCACGTCGGCACGACTGTCCCACCCTGGGCTGCCGTCGTGGCGGTGGAGGGCAGGGTGAGCACGACGCAATAGGTCACGGTGTTCGCGCCACCGCCCTGCAGAGTCGCGGGTGGCAGCTGAGCGCCGGTCGGCACCGTCGTCAGCGGCGAGGGCTGCATCGTCGCGCTGGTCGTCGTCGGCGTGCATGCCGACGGCTGCGCCACCTGCACGACCACGGCGGTGAGCGCGTTCATCAGCGCCTGATCGGCAGCACCCGGCGCGCTCGCGCTCACGTTCGTGAGGGTGATCGTGCCGCCCAGCGACCCGGACGTCTGGACCTGGATCCAAGCCGCCCTGCTGACACCCGGGTACAGGCCGGTGGCGTTGAGCTGCAGAGCGGCCGGGCTCCCCGCGCCGTGCGACACGAACGGGTCGGTCTGGACCGTCCTGGACGAGACCGAGAAGGTCCCCGCCTGGACGGTCGACGAGGCGAGCTCCTGGTCCGTCCAGGCGGCGAGTGTCATCGTGAAGCCGACGCCCAGCACCAGCCCGCCGGCGAGGACGGCTCGGATGCGCCGCGATCTCAGACGTCGCGCCCGAGCACGGTGCTCGCGGCGGGTGGAGCGGAGGGCGGCTACTGCGATACCGCTTCCCACTTCCACGTCACCGTTCCCGTGTGGCCCTGCACGAGGTCCTCGGTCGCCGAGACCTTCAGGCAGAGGTTCACCGTCTGACCGGCGGTGATCGAGGTGGGGATCGCCGTGCCCGCAGCGAAGGCCGTCGCGTCGCAGCCGAAGGCGGTGGTGGCCACGGCGTCGAACGCGAGGTCGGCGGCGACGAGCGTTCCGCCTGACGCGATCGCGACGGTCTGCGTGAGATCGGCGGCCGAGCTCCCGGTGAGCTTCACGGCGTACGGGGCGTACACCGTGTCGCCGGGGGACAGGTTCGTCGGATTCACCAGGAAGGTCAGATCGGCCGCACCTGCCTCGGACGCATGATCGGCGAAGGCGGTGCCGTCGGTGGAGCCCTGGAACACGAACGAACCCGCAGTGAAGGTGCTCTTCGCGAATTCGGAGTCGTTCCAGGCGGCCAGAGTGACCGCCGTGCCCACGCCGAGCACGAGGCCACCGGCGAGCACGGCGTAGATCCTGCGTCGGCGCAGGCCCTTCGCAGCGGATGAAGTGTCCATGGGTTTCCCTTCTCAACAGGACGGCGTGTGGGGGAGAGCACGCTTTCGCGTCAGCGTAGCGGGATATCGGAATATCAGAATGCTGTTCTCGAACCCGATGCAGAACGGTGACCATCGCCGGGGGAAGAAGAAGGCCCTCGCCGATGCGGCGAGGGCCTTGCTGGAGGGGATGACGGGAATCGAACCCGCGTCATTAGTTTGGAAGTCTCACCAGACGGTGACGCATACTGTTGCATGGTGTGTCAAATATGCTGATGGGATGGCGTTTCTTGTCGCACCTTGTTGCATGGTGTTTCGGGGAATGGGTGCCAAATAGGGTGCCATCAGAGCCCGTATGCGGAGGCCAGTGCGTCCGCGGCGGATTTCTTCGCATCCATCATCGGATGCACGTACGTGTCGTAGGTGAACGATGTCTTCTTGTGGCCGAGGATTGAGGATACGACCGCGATATCCATCCCCATCTCGATCATCACCGACGCGGCGGTGTGCCTGCCGATGTACGGGCGCTCGGCAGGAACGCCAACCGATGCCAGCAGCTCGCGCCATGCTCGACGGTGCACATTCGAGTCGATCGGCGTCCCGTCATCCTGGGTGAACAGGAGCGAGGTGGGCTCCCCGTCGTTCTCCCACTCCACATAGCGGGCGCCGTACTCGAGGCGCATCTGCATTCGGCGTTCGATGGCGCGATCGATGAGCTTGATGACTGCTTCCGGAACGGGGATGTCTCGCCGCCCGGCATCCGTCTTCGTGTAAGGCAGGATCCGCATCCCCTCGCCGACGACCCGCGCAAGCTGCTGGCGCACGCGCACCACGCCAGCGCCGCGGTCAAGATGGGACGCCTCGAGGCCGAGCAGCTCGGAAGGGCGCAGGCCATAGACGAGCGCGAGATACCACCGTGCGGCATCAGGGCGCTCCATGGCGGCGGCAATCACGCGGCGGGCATCCGTCGTGCTCATAGTGCGCATCTCGGCGTGCTCAGCGCGCGGCAGTTCAACAGCAAGGGCGACGTTGCGCGCAACACGTCGACGCTTCACGGCTACGTTCAGCGCCGCGCGAATGTTGGCGTGCACGTTCCGCAGAGCGTGCGATCCAGGTGCCTTCCGCTCGCGCTTGTTCGTCGCCTTGTTCAGCGTCAGGTGTGAGAACGCGCCGGCCTGAAACGCGGCGTAGAACTCTTCGAGGTCTTCCGGTTCCAGTTCTGACAGTCGGATGTGCCCGATGCCGGGCACGACATAGGCTTCCACGGTGCGGTCGTACACATAGCGAGTGCGCGGAGTAAGGTCGGCCGTCTTCACCCAGTGGCGCATCCACGCAGCCACGGTCAGATCCTTCCCACGGGGCAAGGAACCGTCGTCGCGCTGGTTGAGGCGCACTCGCAGCATCCGCGCGGCCTCAGATTTGGTGACGCCCTTGAAGTAGAAGTACTTCCGCTTCCCCTTGACGGTCACGTACGCGCGATAGCCGTCTCGGTACTCGTAGACCGACCCTTCGCCCTTCGCTCCGCGAGACATCAGCAGTGCGCCGAGGCGGCTTCGAAGAGTGCGCGCACGTTGTCGTAGTACTCGAACTCCGTGAGCGGCCCGTACCCCTTCGTCGCCTCCCAGTTCCGCTCCGCATCCCTCATTTCATGTTCCACGGTCCGCCCTCGAGCGATATCGCGGCAATTGAGATCGAAGGACACGAGCAACTGTTCGTCGCTGAGGCCATCGACAGACGAGTTCGGATCTGCTCGCAGGGTCTTCAGAAAGGCCTGCGACTTAGCTTCATGGATCATCGATGGGATGCCCACGGCGCCAGTGACCGCGAGCGTGGCCGCGACGGCACCGCAGGCGATCCACGCCCACACGGGGAACCGTCGATGGCCCTTCGGCCCCGGAGATTCGGCGGGCGCGGCGGCGCGTACCTCAGGAACGCTCATGATGATTCCAAACTCTGAGTAGCGGTACTGAACCTGTGAATCCATTGCCCCGCGCCGATGCGAGGCCCGACATATGCGGTATCGCCGACACGCAACAGGAGCTGCTGAAACGCCTGGACGGTGCTTCTCAAGACATCTAGCTCAAGAGCCATCGCGCCAAGGTGACCCTGGTGTGCTTGCTCTGCGTGCCGGTAGTCGTGTAGGTCGATCAGGCGGAGAGCCGCCCACTCTTCCGCGCGTCTTTCTTGTTTGGCGTGGACCGGGCCGAATCGAGATGGCGTGTCGCCGAAGACGGCATGGCCGATCTCATGGGCGAAGATGCTCCGATGCTTCCGCGCATGCATCTCCGGCCGGAGGCGGATCAGCTTCCGGTGGTGGATGTATTCGCCGTCGCGGTCTTCGCGCAGCGACGTGGTGTACTCGATGGCCACGCCGAGAGCATCGGTGAAGTCGAGAAGTTGCGCATCGATCGGGGTCATTGTTCATCCATGGGTTCGGGGTCGCGCGGGTGAGCGACGGCAGGTTCATACTGCTCGCTGGCACCGACACCGAACCGGCCGTCGATGACGTTCGTCGGCATTGACTCCGGCTCGGCCTGGTAGGTGCGCGCGCGGCGCACGAAGGCGTACGGGCTCATGTCGAAGAGAGCCGCTGCCGTCGCAATGTCGTTCGTCGTCATCGCCTGCGTGAGATTCAGAATCTTGGCCCAGTAGGTCTTCTTCTGTGCGGTCGATTCGTCCAATTCAGCGGCCTTCGCCTCAAGCCAGCGGCCTGATCGGTCGCCGCCGGCTTCGCGTACCAGGTGTTGAAGGTATGCGCCCGTTTGCTGTGCGAACTCGCCAGGGACCAGTACGCTCCGCCGCTTGCCCGTAGATGAGGTCATGAGTACAGAGTACTCAAATACGGACACGCCGTCCATCGTGGCTTGACATGTCCGTATATGCGGGCAAGATGGAGGACATGCAAGCAAATGAGGGCAACAGCTTCACGGGGCACATCGCCGGAGCGATCCGAGCTGAGATGGCGCGGCAGCGGATGGAGTTCGTGCAGGTCGCGTCGATCATCCACGTGAGCCGTGCGACCGCGTACCGCCGGATCAACGGTGAGATCCCATTCGATGTGACCGAGATTGAGGCGATCGGGCGCCACCTCGGCGTGACGGTGGATGAGATCTTCGCATCGGCCGAACTGGGCGCAGAGATCGAGGCGCGTCGCGTCAAGTCGGTGGCGGCATGAACGCCCCGGTTCGCCTGTACACGATCCCGGATGCGGGGGGCGTGCTCGGCAAGTCGCGCGACACCGTGTACCGGATGATCTCGGCTGGCGAGATCAAGGCGGTGAAGATCACCCGCGGCTCACGGTCCACGATGCGGATCCGGGCGGACGCACTTCAGCAGTACATCGACTCGCTCGAAGCGGTCGGATAGCTCGCTTCCCGGTCAGACGGGACACGAGTACAGGGAACCGGGATCGGTAGGCCGTCATCGCCCACGATCCGCCCGGGAAGCAACGCAACTCCACATAGGAACAACTGAGATCTGACTGGCTGAGAGCAAGGCTCTGCCGAGTCCATCGACGTAGGGATGCACGCCGGCTCTGGTTCGGCGCACCATGACGGGCCGTCGCGCCCGTTCAGCCTCTCGCTCACGTCTTCTGGCTGCGGTAACCCGTGTGCCGGTCAGATCGGTCACCCCGGGGGCGTATGGGCGCCCCGTTGAAGTACGGGCACGGGTTCGATTCCCGCCTGGGGTACGCATGCACATCCATTCACACGACAGAGGGGAGCGTGGCCGTGTCCACGAATCTCGCGCCGATGGCGGCGCACAGCACTGATCCGATGCGTGAGGCCACGGCCCGCGCTGCTGCGAAGGCCGGGATGACGGTCGAAGCGTGGATCGCTCACACCGATCAGATCGAGGCGGCGGAGAACCACCGCCGCCGGATCGAGCAGACCATGCGGCAGGTGCCGCGCTACAGGGAGGACGCGGCATGAGCGCACGGTGGGTGCACGCGGACGTGGTTCCGCTGCGCGATGACAGCGGGGAGCTGACGGGGCGCGCGAGGGCGCGCGGTCACTTCCACGATCGGGTCGAGTGGGTGGCGCCCCGCCGCGAGTCCGTGGCGGAAGCGGAACTCGATGTGAAGCGGCTCCACGAGCACGGCGTGACCAAGTTCCGGGTCGTCATGCTCAGGCGATCGTTCAGCGTGTGGGCGGCGGACGCGGAGAGCGCGTGCGAGATCGCCCATCAGCAGTGGGGCGAGTGGCCTGTCGAGGTGACATCGTGAGCGCCGCGATCCTGGACCGGGCGCGGGCGTTCGAGATGATCGCGCAGCACCTGCCCGAGCAGAAACGCTCGGAGATCGCGGAAGCCATCGCCGACAAGCTGCTGGCCGAACTCGGGTCGAAGCCGAAGCCACCCGCGGCGCCCGCCGCGAAGCCCGAGCCGGCGGAGGTAGTCGACATCTCCGAGCACACGGTGATCGCGTCGTTCCTCGCGGATCACGGGTACGAGCGGAAGGCGCTGGTCGATGCGACGTTGACGCTGGCACGCTGGCTGACCGCGAACGAGGGCCGCTTCACCCGTGAGGCGGGCATGCGGATCTGGCTCGATCAGCAGAGGGCCGCATCGTGAAGCACCTGATCCGCCTGCTGCTGATCCTCACCGGCATCTATGTGACGCTCGCCGCCGTGTCGCTGCTGCACGTCTTCCCGTTCGAGGCAATCGCCTGGACGGGTCTGATTCTGATCCTCGCGTGGGCGTGGGTCGACACGAAGGGAGTCCACAGTGCCGATCGCACTCGTGAAGTCGTCGGATGAGACGGCGTGGCATCGGGAGCGTGCCCGCAGGGTCACGAAGTCCCGGGCGGTGCAGCTCATCAATCCGTCGATCGCAACGTTCAAGCGCATCCACGCTGAGCAGTCGTTCAAGGGCAACGAGTCGACCCGGCGCGGGCATCGCCTCGAGCCGGTGATGGAAGCGTGGGTGCTCGAGCACTACGGCATCCCGGCGTCTCAGATCCTGTACGCACACCCCGAGAACCCGATGCATGCGGCGACTCCCGACTGTGCCCTTGAGGATGAGGGCGAGTGGTCGCTGGTGGAGCTGAAGACGACCGTCGAGGACTGGTCGACTGGTCTGCCGAAGAAGATCATCCGTGACGTGCTGTGGCAGCGGTACGTGATGGGCGCCGGATGGTCGGCGGTCGTCTGGTGGCAGGTCGATGATCTGGGTCAGCCGGTCACGCTCGAGCCGCAGGTGGTCGAGGTGGAACCGGACGACTACGAGCTTCAGCGGATGATCGACGGCGCGAACGCGTACCTGGCGTGGGTGGATGCCGGATGCCCGGACACCGACGAGCACGGGGTGCCGCTCGACATCCGAGAGGCCATCGCCGAGGTGAACGCCGGCAAGGCCGCTGAGGCGCGCATCCGGGAGTGGTGCGAGCGCGGCGGCGACTCCGTGAACGTGACCACCGAAGAGGGGAGCATCCGCTTCTCGGTGTCGGAGTCGACCACGTTCGACCGGGCGGCGTTCCTCGCGGCCGAGCCGGAGCTGGCCGAGAGCATCCGCATCGTCGATCTCGTGCTGAAGAACGCGCAGAAGGATCCCGACTACCGGAAGCCGACCGTGCGCACGTCGTTGACGATCGCGCCGCCGAAGGAACCGGAAGAGGTGGCCGCGTGAACCCGACCGCACTCGAGATGGCGATGGCGGCTCAGGTGCCGTCGCCCCGCAACCGCGCGCAGCGTCGCGCACAGCAGCAGAACCGGGCGCGCGCCGAGCGTGCTCAGCGTCGTTCCCGTGCCCGCATCGAGCGTGCACTGTCCGCGTTCCCGCAGGAGGGCACACCGTGAGCAAGACCGAGCAGTACGAGCCGCGTCAGGCATCCATCTTCCGCCGTCACCCGGTCGTGAACCGCCCGCCGAAGCGTCACGCCGACGCCCGCCGCGGGCAGGAGTTCACCCCGCACGGCACCGACAGCGTGGGCGTGATCGTGTCCGACCCGCAGCGGAACCGGAAGACGGTCCAGTTCCGTTACCGGCACGACCCGGAGACGCTGCACACGATGCAGGCGCACGAGTTCAACGATCGGTTCTGCGCGCTCGGCGCCACGCCGACCCGTGAGCGCACGGTGAAGGTGACGCTGCGGGTAGACACGACCAAGTTCACGGCGGCGATCCACGCCGCGACGGCCGCGCTCAAGGGGGGGGCCATGGCCCCCGCGGCCGCGCGAGAGGCCACGCGCAGGGCAGTGCGCGTAGCGAAAACGGATGTGTAGGAGGCGGCGTGTGCGACGAGGTCCAGTCGATCCCCGTCGCGGCCGTGCGAGCCGCGGTGCAGGCGTCCGGGCAGCTCGAGGGCATCGAGGGGCCGCTGTTTCTCGCTGACAACGAGTCGGAGTGGTTGCCGTATTTCATCAGCCGCTATGACCCCGCTGCGCATCCGCTGATGGCGAAGGTCATCGTCACCCGCAGGGGGCAGAAGCCGCGCGAGGTCGTGATCTCGTGGGACGAGTACGCCGAAGATCTCGAGCTGAACGATCCGGCGTGGGCGGAGAAGCGGAAGCAGAAGCCCATGTCGATCTTCGGCGCCGAGGTGGAGCGCCACGGCTACAAGGTGGTGTTCGCCGATGTGGTCGCCGCTGCGTTCCCGCCCGAACCGTTCCGCGTGCCCGACGAAGTGCCGGCCGCGGGCTGGGATCTTCCGGCCCGCGACTGGTTCGCCGAGGTGAAGGCCGCGGATGCGCAGAAGCTGAACGCGCTGTACGACGAGGCTCGGGAGGCGGGAGCGTTGGCGAAGGTCGACGGGCTTCAGGCTGCGATCATGGATCGGATGCTGACGCTCGGCGATCCGCGGAGCGCTCCGAAGCCGACCGCCCCGCGCCCGCAGGGTCAGCCGCGCCGACGTCGGAGTAAGCCGAAGTCGTGATCGATCAGGCCACGGGGGAGGTCCGTCCGACGTCTGAGGCGTGGGCGGATCTCCGGGCGCGGGCGGAGGCTCACAAGCTGACCGCGCCGGAGACGCCGGAAGCGATCGATGCGGAGCTGCGGCAGATCGAAGCGCTCGGGTTCGAGGTGTCGGACTTCCTGCGGGTGGTGCTCGATGAGCAGTACGACGCGGAGAAGCTGTACAGCGCGCTGAAGAACAAGGCGATTGCGAAGCACTCGGGGGCACGGCGCCCGATAGCCGAGGTGCGGGCGCTCGCTGAGGTCGACGCCGCGGACGCATACGGCGACTGGCTGAACAAGAAGGCCGTCGTCAAGCACGTGGAGGCGCTGCTGGGCGCGCTCCGCTCGAAGCACATCGGACTGCAGTCGTCCCTCCGGGGCGTGCAGGCGATGATCGGCCGCGCACACAGGGCGGGGCCGTGACCCGCGTGCATCTCATCGACGGTGACGAGCTTGTGACGCGCCCCGTCGATCAGACCGTGCAGCGGGCGATCGAGCGGGCGACCGAAGCCGCTCATGACGCGCTGGTGCGGGAGCTGGCGCCGTTCGGCCTGACGCCACTCGACATCGTGATTCCGGAGTTCGAGCAGGTCATCTACGAAGACGAAGTGCCGATCTACGCGCAGATGCTGCGGGACCGGCGAAAGGGGCAGTGATGGGACTGACGTGGAACAAGCTCCCGAAGGGGGAGCGGCGGACGGCGCGACGCCGTGACGCTGAACGCAGGCAGTCCGCGCATGACGCGATGCCGGGGTTCGACAAGCTCGCGAAGATCGCCGAGCGGCCGGGGAAGTCCGCCAAGGAGCGGGCGCGGATCCTCGCAGGAGTGGCGGCATGAACCGCGAGCGTCTAGTGCTGGTGCTCTTTGTCGGGAGCCGGCGCGGCATCCGGTTGGGTCGCACGAATCGCGAGGTCGGGTTCGGCCCGCAGTGGCTGAACATCGCGACGCTGGCCGACTGGGAGATGGAACTGCTGACTTCGCGCAAGCGGGGGCCGATCTTCACCTGGTGAAGTCGCTACGCCTGACCGGGCGCAAGCTGACCGAGCGGAACCGTCTGATCGATTCCCGCGAGATGCAGTGCTGCGCCCGGTGCGGTGTGGAGATCTGGAACAACGGATCCCGCCATCACCGCAAACTCCGCTCCCGAGGCGGCGGCGACGAAGTATCGAACGGCGTCCTGCTCTGCGGATCGGGCACGACCGGATGCCATGGATGGGTGCACGCGCACCCGGACGAGGCAACAGCACTGGGGCTGATCGTGTCCCGGTGGGCGAACCCCGCCGACGTGCCATTGCTGCACGTCCTCTACGGCTGGGTGCTTCTCAACGACGAGGGGACGGCGACACCGGCCCCGACCATCTAGAAGGGGCCAGGGGCAATGGCACCGGAACTGATTCACCTGGACGCCGAGCGCATCGCGCGCCGCGGCGACACCGCAATGACTGGCGCCGAGAAGGTCGCCGAGGCCGAGTGGCTGCTGGATGGCGGCATTCACCCGGATCACATCGCCGCGCAGCTCGGCACGAACGTGCTCGCACTGATCAAGGCATGCCGTGACTACGGGCGGAAGGATCTGGGGCGACGGCTCTCTGCCGGGCAGATTCGCCACGACCGCCTGCCGACGCAGGGCGAACGGCGGCGGGCGGCGTGAGCGCACGCGACGCCAGAGGCAGGTTCGTCAAGCGACTGAAGATCGGTTCGCTGTTCTCGGGCGTTGGTGGCCTGGACATGGCCGTGGAGGCGTTCTTCGGCGGCGAAACCGTCTGGCACTGTGAGTTCGACCCCGAGCCTTCGAAGGTGCTTGCAGCACGGTGGCCGGGTGTGCCGAACTTCGGTGACGTGACCGCGGTGGATTGGGCCAAAGCGGAGCCGGTCGACATCTTGTGTGGCGGGTTCCCCTGCCAGGATCTCTCACTGGCTGGTCGTCGCGCTGGTATGCGCCCCGGCACGCGTTCCGGCCTGTGGTCGGACTTCACCCGCGCGATCCGCGAACTCAAACCGAAGGTGGTGGTGATTGAGAATGTCCGTGGTCTACTCTCCGGATGCGCCGAGTCCGCATCCGATGGCGAGCTGGGATCCTGCCCGAGATGTCTGGACCCCGATGGGCGGGCCAGCCATTCTCCCAATGTTCGAGCACTTGGCCGTGTACTCGGAGACCTTTCCGCCCTCGGGTTCGATGCGGAGTGGCATGGTCTTCTCGCGTCCGACATCGGCGCCCCTCATGGCAGGTTCCGTGTCTTCGTTCTTGCCTACGCCCGCGGCGTACGACTCGACGAGAGGTGGGGTGCAGTCTCCCGAGAAACGCAGGGCGGGCGGCCATCAGCCATCGTTGGCGGACGTGCTGACACACCTGTAGGGCTGT
>Ga0066256_1000824_pt2 | contig 56103 bp, 54 predicted proteins | sample ThiBio_1000_biof_FD_87107 | JGI IMG/M metagenome (GOLD analysis project Ga0066256, IMG submission 87107) | Wastewater bioreactor microbial communities from Cape Town, South Africa - Thiocy_expt_1000_biof (version 2) | ecosystem: Engineered > Bioreactor > Thiocyanate-remediating >... | reverse complement strand
CGTCTTCATTTGGCGGACGCCGTTTTCCGTGAGGTGCTTCCCGCCTGCGGGCGAACGGGTAAAGGCGACGATCCGGGTCTGGCTGTGGGGAATGATATAGCTGGAGGTCTCCGAGCGCACGCCGAAGCCGAGGTTCAGCACACCTGCCGGCAGACCTGCATCCTGCAGCGCGCGGGCGATATGCATCGCCCCGGCGGGGGTCTCCTCGGAAGCCTTGAGGATGATCGAACAACCGGCAGCCAACGCCCCCGCCACCTTACGGGCCGGTTGGCTCATCGGGAAATTCCACGGCGAGAACGCTGCTACCGTTCCGATCGGCTGATGCACGACCACATAACGAATGCCCGGCTTGCTGGGGATCACGCGGCCATAGGTACGGACCGCTTCGCCGGCGTCCCATTCGAAGAATTCGCAGCCGCGGATCACTTCCAGCCGCGCCTGCAGGAAGGGCTTTCCATGCTCCAGCGTAATGGCATGGGCGATCTCGTCGATGCGCTCGCGCATGATCGCAGCCGCGCGCAGCATGACGGCGGCGCGCTCGGCTGGCGATGTCATGCTCCAAACCTTGAAGCCGCTCGCCGCTGCCGACAGCGCATCGTCCAGATCCGCCCGCGCCGCGACCGGCGTCGCGCCGATCACCGTCTCATCGGCGGGATTGACGACCGGAAGGCTATCGACCGTCTTTCTCCACTGCCCGTCAATGAAAAGCTGGATGTCCGGATACTGCGTCATGGTTGTGAAGCCTCGCTGCTGGGGCGGAGAAAAAGCTCAGGCCCGCGTCTGCGGCAAAGACAACACCACCGCGATATATATATCAATCCACAATGATTATATAAATTAATAGGATTTTCAGATGAATTCCCGTTCGGATGTTCTTGCGAAATATCAAAATTTTATCCCGTTCAAGTTTTAGAGAAATCAGCCGAGTGCACGCATAAATTTCAAGTTTAAAATTATCGAACACCATGATTCGATTAAAAATTTAGCGGAATCTTAAATTGTGTCAGGCATAAACGTAATATTATTGCTGCTTTGCGGATTTCGGTCATGCCTTCCTTTCCATTCGGCCTTTCCTCTGATTCCAGACATGTTCTCGATGCCCTGTCCCGATCCCTTGCGATTATCGAATACGATCTCGACGGCAACATTCTCGATGTGAATGAAAATTTCTGCCGGACCATGGGATACGAGCGCGCCGAAATCGTTGGCAAGCACGACCGCCTGTTCGTGGATCCTCTCGAAGCAGCATCCCCGACCACACAAGCCTACTGGAAGCGGCTTGGGGATGGCACTTCCGAACGGCAGTAATACAAGCGTCGCGGCAAGCACAACCGTACGGTCTGGATCGAAGCATCCTACAATCCGGTCTTCCGCGGCAAGAAGCCCTACAAGGTGGTAAAGGTCGCGACCGACATCACCGCCGCCAAGGCCGATGCGCTGGACAGCCAGGGCAAGATCGATGCACTGACGCGCTCGCAAGCGGTCATCGAGTTCCTTCCGGACGGCACGGTCCTGACTGCCAATGCGAATTTCCTCAAGGTGCTCGGTTATGAACTGGCGGATATCGTCGGGCGGCACCATTCGCTGTTTTGCGCGCCGGAATACGTGTCCTCTCCCGCCTATGCCGAATTCTGGAGCCGGCTGGCGGCCGGTGAATTCCAGATGGGGCAATTCACGCGACGGGCAAGAACCGGCGACGATGTTCATATCCAGGCCAGTTACAACCCGGTCTTCGACGAGAGCGGCAAGGTCTGCAAGGTGGTGAAATTCGCCAGCGACGTGACCGGCCGCGTACGGGCGATCGATGAATTGGCGGCGGGCCTGCATCGTCTGGCGGACTGCAACATCCGCATCACCATGGATCACCCCTTTGCGCCGGAATTCGAAAGCCTGCGCCACGACTTCAATACCTCCATCGGCAAATTCCAGGAAACGCTGGAACAGGTGATGGCCGAGACCAACCGCCTGAATGCCAATGGCGGCGAAATGCGACAGGGCTCGGAAAACCTTGAGCATCGCACCCACCAGCAGGTGGCGGCGCTGCGCCAGACCACAGCCGCGCTCGACACGATTGCCGAAACCATCCACGAATCGAACACGCGCACGGCGGAGACGCGCTCGCTGGTCAGCGATGCCCGCGAGGCGGCGGCGGAATCGGTCAGCGTGCTCAATTCCACCGTCGAGGCCATGGGGCGGATCGAAGGGGCCTCGCGCGAGATCGCCAACATCATCGACGTCATCGACGAGATCGCCTTCCAGACCAATCTGCTGGCACTGAACGCCGGCGTAGAAGCGGCACGCGCGGGTGAAAGCGGCAGGGGTTTCGCGGTCGTGGCGCAGGAGGTGCGCGAGTTGGCGCAGCGCTCCGCCAAGGCAGCCAAGGAAATCGCCGGACTGATCGGTCATTCCTCGCGCGAGGTGACTCAAGGGGTGAAGCTTGTCGCCGAGACCGGGGATGCGCTGCGCCGGATCGAGGATTTCGTACGCAGCATCGATGCCAATGTTGCCGCGATCGCCGACACCGCCAATCGGCAAACCGAGCAGCTTGCCGAGATCAACACCGCCGTCAGCGCCATCGACACCATGTCGCGCGATAACATCGCCATGGTCGGCGGCATGAACGAAGTCAGCCGCACGCTGGCCGAAGGCGCCGAAAAGCTGGTGGCGCTGGTCCAACGCTTCAAGCTCAACCGTCGCAAGCGAATCCGCGAGGCCGGTGCTGCAACAGGGGAAAGAAAAGCGGCGTGACGCCAACGCCGTCTTCTTGAGAGGAGGTCTTGCACCTCCTGCAGCAGGGTTCGCTTTCGTTCGGGCGCAGCCGCTCGATAGAGGTTCATCCGGCCGGCGGCTTTACTCCGCTGCATCCAGCCGCGGTGTCACAGAAGCAATCGTGAGAAAATGCTGGCGGCCGTCATTGGCGGGGAAATCGATGGTCTGGCCGACGGCCATACCGAGCAGCGCGGTGCCAACCGGGGTGAGAATCGAGATTCGGCCGGAGGCGATGTCGGCATCGGCCGGATAGACCAGCGTAACATGCCGGGCCACGCCGCCTTCGGTGCGATATTCCAGCGTCGAGCCCATCTGCACCGTGCCGGTCGGCACGGCGCCGTCCTCGACGATGCGCGCCCGCTCCAGTTCGCCGATCAATTCCTCAGCGAGTTCCGGTTTGCGCTCGATCAGCCCGTTGGCCATGGTCAGCAGGCGTTCGTGATCGGTCTTCGCGACGATAATTGCGGGTCTTTCCATGGGATCATGCCTCCTGTGAACATGGCCAGCCAAAAAAGCCGCCATGCCAAAACGTCGCCCGCCGCCGGATTGTTCATCCGGACACCGACCGACCATTGTCGAAAAATGGGAAAAGAAAACGCTTCCCCGGTCTCAGCCTGTCTGAGCCGGGGCCATCATCCCGCGATGGGGACGGGCCTGAACATGGGTTCGCGCGTTTTCATGGGAGAAGTGTCGGTTCTTCGGCTGACAATGTCAAGCCTGCCGGCCGATCGACGGTTGCGTCGGCTGGTTCGATACCATGAAAAAGCGTGGGCGACATGCGGCCGTCCGGGCCGCATGTCGCAGATTGAGGGGTCCGGCCGGCTTATTCGGCGGGCATCTTGCAGTCGGCAGCGTAGGAATCGCTATGCGCCGTCAGCACCTTGCTTTCGGTCTTCAGCACCATCTTGCCATCGGCACCCTTTTCCGCCTTCAGCGCGTACCAGTCCTGCACCGGATGCTGGTTCGGGCCGAACTTGAAGCTGCCGCGCACGGACTTGATGTCCGAGGTCAGCAGCGCCTTGCGGAAGGCGGGCACGTCGTCGATGCCGCTCTTTTCGAGGCCGGTGCCGATCAGCAGCGCGGCGTCATAACCTTGCGCGGCATAATAGGTGATCGGGCGGTCGCCGAATTTCGCCTTCCAGGCGGCAACGAAGGCCTTGTTGACCGGATTGTCGAAATCGTCGTTCCAGTGGCTGGTGACTTGCACGCCCTGCGCGGCATCGCCCACGGCCTGGACGATGACATGATCCAGCGAGGCCGGATGCACGACCATCGGGATATCCTTGAGCAAGCCGGCCTGCTGATATTGCCGCATGAAGGCGATGCCGAGACCGCCGGGCTCGAATTCATAGACGACATCCGGTTTGGCATTGCGGATCTGCGCCATTTCGGCAGCGAAATCGGCCTGGTCGAGGCTGGTATAGGTCTCGCCGACGACCTCGCCCTTGTAGAAGCGCTTGAAGGCTTCCATCGTTTCCTTGCCGGCCTGATAGTTGGGCGCGATCAGGAAGGCGCGCTTGTAACCCAGCGACTGGGCGAGCGCGCCAGCGCTTTCGCCCTGGCTGTCGTCCTGCCAGGAACTGACGAAATAATTCGGATGGCAATCCTTGCCGGCAAAGGTGGCGGACGCCGTGTTGGCGCTGACATAGACCGCGTCGTTGTCCAAAATATCCGGCACGGCGGCGAAGGCGACATTGGCGAAGACGATGCCGGTGAACAGCTTGATATCCTGTTCCGACAGCATCTTGTCGGCGATCTGCTTGGCATTGCCGGGCTTCAACGCATCGTCTTCGACGACCAGCTCGACCGGCTTGCCGCCAAGCTTGCCGCCTTCGGCATCGATGGCGAGCTGAAAGCCATCGCGGATATCCTGCCCGAGATAGCCGGCCGGGCCGGACAGGGTGGTGATCATGCCGATCTTCGTCGCGTCGGCAGCATATGCCACGCTCGAAACGGAAAAGGTCAGGCAGGTCGTCGCCAGAAGCGTGCGAAAATTCATGGTGTGGTTCCCCTTGTTGCTGCCCCTCCTGTCGCCCGGCCGCGGCAAGGCAGGTGGAAACGGGCAGAGTGCATCGAACCGTCATGAAGGGGCGCCCTTCCCGCGGGCAACGGCGCGCGAAACGGGCCGCAGCATGCCGGGATCGGGCCAGCACCCCTCCTTGCTGTCCGGGGTCAGGATTTGCGCAATTGAAGTTTCCGTAAATGGAAATCTGTTCGCTCAATTATGAGCAAAGGGAATATCAGCCATTCATTTCTTCGGCCGTGCGGCGCAGGCTTTCCACCAGCAGCGCGGCGGCCGGCGACAGACGCGATTGCACGCGCGTGGTAATGCCGATCGGCACTGCCGTCGCCTTCAACGGCACGGGCAGGATGGTCAGCGTTCCCGCCGCCTCCTCACGCCGCGCCACATGAGCGGGGAAGACGCCGAGATAATCCGCATCGGTCAGCAGCGCCCGGTTGGTCAGCAACGAGACGGATTCCACCGCATGTTGCGGCGGCTCGATCCCCTCCTGATGGAAGGCGATATCGACCTGCTGGCGCAGGCTGGTTTCGGACGGCGGCAGGATCCATTCCCAATCGAGCAGATCGGCCAAACCGATCCTGGTGCGCCCGGCCAGCGGATGCCCATGGCGGGCGGCCGCACAAGCGACGGCGCCCATCAAATCCCCCCCCACCCCCCTCCGCCGGTCGCGGTGCTCCGACAGGCGGCCGACCACCATGTCGAGCTCACCGGCACGCAAGGCCGGGATCAGCACGTCATTGGTGCCCTCGACGATCTTCACCACCAGACGCGGCCTTTCGCGCTTCAGCCGTGCAATTGCCCTCGGCAGCAATTCGGCAGAAGCCGAGAGCAGCGTGCCGTTGGAAACACGCCCGCCGGTGCCGTCACGCAAATCGGCCAGATGCTCCTCCGCATGGGCAAGCTGGGCGATGACGAGGCGGGCATGCTCGGCCAGCGCCTCGCCGAACATGGTCGGCACGACGCCGCGATTGGTGCGGTCGAACAGGCGGGTGCGGGTCAGCACCTCGGCCTCCTGCAGCGCCTTGGTGATTGCCGATTGCGTCATGTTGAGCTGCTTGGAGGCGCGCACCAGATTGCCCTCGTCGACGATTGCCACCACCATGCGCAGATGGCGGATGGTCAGGTGGTTGGTCATCGCCTTCATGGTCGTCCTCGCCTATTAGAATTTATTGATATTCCTGTTGGTCATTGAAGTTTCCACAGAATTCACTTGCCAGCAAGCCGGCGCTGCGGAAATCTGACCGCAAAACAGGTCGGCGGCCCATTGGCCGGTCCGAGGGGAGTCAATCAATGTCAGAACAGAACAAAGCCCGCCATGCCGAAATCGCCGGCGCGGGCATCGGCGGCCTGACCGCCGCCATCGCCCTTGCGCAGCGGGGTTGGAGCGTGACCGTGCATGAGCGCGCGCCGAACCTGCGCACCTTCGGCGCCGGCATCTATATCTGGAGCAACGGGCTTCGCGTGCTGAAGGCGCTCGGCGCCTATGACCAGGCAACCGTCGGCGCCCATATCGGCCCGCAATTCCACACCCGCGACCACAACGACACGACCATGGAAGAGATTCCGATCAATGGTCCGGGCGACGCGCGGCTGATCACCATCCTGCGCGAAACGCTGATCAACACGCTGGTCGACGTCGCCCGTAAAAACAATGTCGAAATCCGCACCAGCTCCGCCGCCATCGGCGCAACACCGGAAGGCGAATTGCTGCTGGCAGACGGCTCGGCGCGCAAGGCCGATCTGGTGGTCGGCGCCGATGGCATCAACTCCAATGTCCGCGATTCCCTCGATCTGATGCTGTATCGCAAGCATCTCGGCTATGGCGCGATCCGCATGCTGATCCCGCGCGCCGAGGGCGACGTGCCGCCGGAGGACGAGAACCGCTACATCGAATATTTCACCGGCACGCGCCGCATTCTCTATACGCCGGCCAGCGAGAGGGATCTCTATGTGGCGCTGTGCTGTGCTGCCGACGATGCCGAGGCGCTGAAGGTGCCGGCCGACCGGGACTTGTGGACGCAATCCTTCCCGCATCTCGCCCATCTCGTCGCCCGCTTCGGCGATGCCGGCCGGTGGGATGCCTTCGAGGTGGTCAAGCTCAAGCGCTGGGGCAAGGGGCGCGTCGCCATCCTCGGCGATGCCGCGCACGCCATGCCCCCCTATCTCGGCCAGGGCGGCGGCTGCGCGCTGATGAACGGGCTGGCGCTCGCCGATGCCGTCGGCGCCGCCGACGACATTCCGCAGGCGCTGGAACGATGGGAAGAGCGCGAACGGCCGCTGACCGAGCACACGCAGGACACCGCCGAGCGGCTGGGCGACATGAATTTCTGGCCGGACGACATCCGTTCGCAGGTGCTGAAGATCACCGGGCAGAGCCCGGAGATCGGCGCCATCCGCATGCGCACCGCCCGCCATGTGCCCACCGCCGCCGATTTCGACGTTTGAGCGCTCATTCTTTTTTCGGGAGATTTTTCATGCAATCCATTCAGATCGGCCACAACACCCTGTCCTTCGACGATGCCGGCGAAGGTCCGGTGCTGCTGCTGCTTTCGGGCTGGTGTCAGGATCACCGCCTGTTCAAGACGCTGGCGCCGGAACTGGCCAAGACCCACCGCGTCATCCGCCTCGACTGGCGCGGCCATGGCGAGCATCGCGCGCATGACGGCGATTTCACCACCGATCAGCAGGCCGACGACGTCATCGCTTTCCTCGACGCGATGAAGATCGACAGCCTCGTGCCGGTCTACACCTCGCATGGCGGCTGGGCCAATATCGAAGTGACGGATCGCCTCGGCCCGGCGCGCATCCCGCGCTCCGTCGTCATCGACTGGATCCAGACGACGCCGAACGAAGCCTTCTTCTCGATGATCGACCATATCCAGGATCGCACCAACTGGGAAAACGGCCGCGGCGATTTCTTCAATTACTGGATCGGCGATATCGAAAACCGGGATATCATCGACCACGTCAACAAGGAGATGGCGGGCTACAGCTTCGAAATGTGGGCGCGGCGCGGCCGCGAGATCGCCAAAGCCTATCGCAAATGGGGCGACCCGACGCAGCGCATGGCGGCCATGAAGCAACACCGCCCGATCACCCATATCTATTCGCAGCCCTTCGAGCCGGAATATGCGCAGGCGCAGCTCGATTTCGCCGCGCAAAATCCGTGGTACAAGCCGCAGAAGCTGCCGGGCAAGACGCATTTCCCGACGCTGGAACAGCCGCTGGTGATGGCCGAGACCATCCGCGCCTTCGTCGCCTGACCCGGAGGGAAGACATGACCGATATCGCCGCAGAAGCCGGCTGGCCGCGCGAACGCCTCGACCGCGACTACAGCGCCCGGGGCTCCGTGACAGCAGAGGTGTTCGACGCCGCCATGGCGGCCTATCGCAGCACCTCGGATGCCGTGCGCCCCGACTGGCTGACAGCGGCCGACATTGTCTATGACGAGACGAGCGGCCAGGCCATCGACGTCTACGGCGCGAAAGACGGCGAATTGCGGCCGGTCTTCCTCTTCATCCATGGCGGTTATTGGCGGGTGCTGTCGGAGGGGGGGGCCGCCTTAAGCGCTGAGCCTCTGGGCGAAAGCCGCAGCGCGGCCGCCGTCGCGGATTGCCGCCGGTCGCCGGCGGTCGGTCTCGACGAAATCGTCCGCGAGGTGCGCGCCGCCGTCGCCTATCTCTGGACGCATGGCGAAAGTCTCGGCATCGACCGCAACCGGATATACGTCGGCGGCAGCTCCGCCGGCGGCCACCTGACCGGCGCGGTCCTCTCCGGCGGCTGGCAGCGCCAGTTCGGCGTGCCGGAGGATGTCGTCAGGGGCGCGATGCCGATCAGCGGCCTCTTCCATCTCGCCCCGATTTCCCGCTCCTTCGTGCAGGACTGGCTGAACCTGCCGGACGACCAGGTCGCCCTGCTCAGCCCGGCGGAAAATATTCCCACCCAAGGCTGCCCCATCGTCGTCGCCTATGCCGCCGGCGAGCCGGACGGATTCAAGCGCCAATCGGCCGAATACGACCGGCTTTGGCGCAAAGCCGGCTTCGAAAGCCGCCTAATGGAAATCCCCAGCCGCAACCATTTCGATGTGTTGCTCGACCTTGCCGACGGCGAAAGCCTGTTGTCGCGCACGCTGGTCGACCTGATCAGGGGGACGCGCTGAGGTCTCAGCGTGGGCTTTCCACCGCACCTTACTCCACACTCAACGTCATGCTCGGCCTTGTGCCGAGCATCTGCCGATGACTGCCAAGCCATTGACGTTAAAGGATATATCTGACGTGCTCAGATCCTCGGCACAAGGCCGAGGATGACGAAGGAGAGGTTGTCGGACGTTATCGAGGGGCCCCTCACCGCGCCTCCTGCGGCGTCAATTGCTGCGCGAACCGGCGGATGACCTGCGAGAAAGCCTGCACGGCCGGCGAGACCGAGCGGCCGCTGGCATGGATCAAGACGATCTCGCGGGAGATGACCGGCTCCACCAGCTGCCTTCCATTGACCTTGCGGTAACGGGCAGCGGCAAGCGCGTAGGTCGGCAGCACGGCGACGCCGAGGCCGGCCTCCACCAACGCGATCGCCGTCGTCACCTGCGCCACCTCGAAGGCCGGTTTCAGCGGCAGTTCGCAGCTTTCGAACCCTACTTCCACCAACAGCCGGATGCCGCTGTCGCGCGTCAGCGTCACCAGCGGATAATCTGCCAACTCGCTCCAGCACACCGGCTCGCTGCCATTCAGCGGGCTGGCCTCATCGCAAAACAGCATCAGGCTGTCGCGCACCAGCGCCACGCGCTCTATCCCTTCTTCCGAGGGCTGAAAGGTGCCGATGCCGCAATCGGCCTTGCCGTTGCGGACGCTCTCGACGATCTGCTCGGTGCCGACATCGGCGATCTGCACCGAAATGCCGGGAAAGCGCCGGCGGAATTCGGCAATCGCCTGCGGCAGCACCACGGCGGCCAGCAGTGGCGGGGCAGCGACCGTCAGCCGGCCGCGCTTGCGCTCGGCCAGTTCATGCACGCTCTCAACCGCATGCTCCAGTTCCTCGATCACCTTGGCGGCCGATTGCTGGAATTCGCGGCCGGCATCGGTCAACTCGACGCGGCGCGTCGTGCGGTCGAACAGGCGCACGCCGAGTTCCGCCTCCAGATCCTTGATCGCCTGCGACAGTGCCGGCTGCGCCGTGTTCAGCCGTTTCGAGGCGCCGGAAAAGCTGCCATATTCGGCAACCGCGAGAAAGCATTCGATCTGCTTGAGGGTGATTTTCATGATGCCGCCAACTTATCGCGAAATGCTATGAATTAATATCAATATTTGCAATTGCCATATATATCGTATGGGTGTCTTCTGCCATCAACAAAAGAGGGGGCCGCCAAAGAGCGGTTCGAGGCAGAGATTTGAACGTCACCGCAACCAAAGCCATTGTCGATGCCGGGCCGGATGCCATTCCGTCCGCATCCCCGTGCCGTGACGCAACCCGACAGGCGGATTATCGATGAAATACAGAAAGAAGGATGCGAAGGCCCATTCGCGGGAGACGATGAAGGGGATCTGGGCGGCGGCGCTGATGCCGTTCACGCCCTCGCTCGCCATCGACGAGGACGGCTTCCGCCGCAACATCGACCACTGGATCGGCGACCTCGGCATCGACGGCTTCTTCATCGCCGGCAAGCAGGGCGAGTTCTTCTCCATGTCGGTGGACGAACGCAAGCGCTGCTTCGACATCGCCGTCGATGCCTGCGGCGACCGGGCGCAGACGATCATGTCCTGCTCCGACCAGAACATGGACGTGGTCATCGACCTCGCCAAGCACGCCCAGAAGGCCGGCGCCGATTACATCGTCGTGCATGCTCCGATCCTGCACTTCTTCAAGGAGCAGGACCAGACGCTGCTCAATTACTACCGCCGCATCGCCGACCAGGTGGATATCGGCATCGCCCTGTGGAGTCATCCCGACAGCGGCTACCTGATGAGCCCTCAGCTTTGCAACCAGTTGGCCGATATCGAGAATGTCGTGGCGATCAAATACAGCGTGCCGCGGCCGATGTATGCCGAACTGACCCGGCTTGCCGGTGACCGTATCCTCGTCAGCACGGCTTCAGAAGAAGAGTGGCTGGACAATATCCTCGAACTCAACTGGCAGCTCTACCTCTGCTCGTCGCCGCCCTATCTGATCCAGACGGCCAAGGACAAGCGCATGCGCGAATATACCGACCTCGCCTTCGCCGGCGAAGCGGAGCGCGCACGCAAAATCCGCGACAGCCTGGAGCCGGTGCGCGCGGCGCTGAAATCCACCCGCCCGGCGGAAAAACCGCATGCGCACCAGAAATACTGGCAGGACCTGCTCGGCCAGACCGGCGGCGCGGTGCGCCCGCCGCTCTTGGAACTGACCGAGGAGGAAAAGCGGGCGACGCACATCGCCTTCGAGCAATGCGGGCTGAAAATCTGATCGAACGAAACGGACGATAACCAGAACGTCACAAGAGAGGAACGAACCATGTCACGACGCCTATCCGCCTTCAGTTTCTCCAAATGGATCGATGAGCACCAGCATCTGCTCAAGCCGCCGGTCGGCAACCAGCAGATCTGGGAGGATGCGGACATGATGGTGACCGTCGTCGGCGGTCCCAACAAGCGCACCGACTATCATGACGATCCGGTGGAGGAATTCTTCTACCAGCTCAAGGGCGACATGGTACTCAAGGTCGTCGACAACGGCAATTTCTACGACGTGCCGATTCGCGAAGGCGAAATCTTCCTGTTGCCGCCGCATGTGCGCCATTCTCCGCAGCGCCCGCAGGAAGGCTCCATCGGCCTCGTCATCGAGCCGAAGCGCCAGCCGGACCAGGTCGACGCCTTCGAATGGTACTGCTTCGAGTGCAACGCGCTGGTCAAACGCGTCGAAGTCTCGCTGAAAAGCATCGTTCGCGACCTGCCGCCGATCTATCAGGCATTTTATGCAGATGAAAAGGCGCGCACTTGCCCGAAATGCGGTAGCATCCATCCCGGCAAGGCTCCGCCGGAAGGCTGGGTCAAGCTGTGATTGCACGACGGCCGTGCCTTCCGCCCCGCTTTGCGATTCCGCGAAGCGGGGTCGATCGTTCGGCCGGCGCCGCGTCAGCGGCATTTTTCATCAACGCTTTCCAGTCGAGGTTAGACATGAAACCCATTCTGCTTTCCATTGCCCTCGCATCCCTTCTCGGGACCACAGCCGTCGCCGCCGATGCGGTGAAGATCGGCATGATCACCACATTGACCGGCCCGGCCGGCTATCTCGGCCAGGACATTCGCGACGGCTTCAAGCTGGCAATGGACATGGACGGCGGAAAGCTGGGCGGCACACCCATCGAACTGGTGGTCGAGGATGACGGGTTGAAGCCGGGCCAGGGCAAGCAGATCGCCGAACGCATGCTCGGCGAAGAGGGCATCAAGCTGTTCACCGGCATCGTCTTCTCGAATGTCGCCGGCGCCACCGTGCCGGATATCGTCGACAACGACGCCATCTATGTCAGCCCGAACGCAGCTCCCTCGAACCTCGCCGGCAAGGAATGCAACGAGAACTATTTCGTCGTTTCCTGGCAGAACGACAGCCTGCATGAGAGCGCCGGCCAGAACGCCACCAATCTCGGCTACAAGAAAGCCTTTTTGCTCGCCCCGAACTATCAGGCCGGCAAGGATGCGCTGACCGGTTTCAAGCGCTATTTCAAGGGCGAGATCGTCGGCGAGATCTACACCAAGCTCGACCAGACCGATTTCGCCGCCGAACTGGCGCAGGTGCGCGCCGCCAAGCCCGACGTCGTCTTCCAGTTCCATCCGGGCGGCCTCGGCATCACCTTCCTGCGCCAGTACGAGCAGGCCGGCCTGACCAAGGAAATCCCGATGGTCGTCGCCGAGCCCTCCATGGACGGAGTCATCCTGCAGTCGGTCGGCAAGGCCGCGCTTGGCCTCAACGTCTCCAGCCACTGGAACCACGATTTCGACAACCCTGCCAACAAGGCCTTCGTCGAAGCCTGGGAAAAGGCCTATAACCGGCCGCTGACCTCCTATGCCGAGCAGGGCTATGAGGCGGCGCTCGCCTATGGCGCGGCGCTGAAGGCGACCGGCGGCAGCATCGAGGATCTCGCCGCCTTCCGCGACGCCATGCGCAAGGCCGACTTCCAGTCGACGCGCGGCAAGTTCGCCTTCGGCAAGAACCAGCATCCGATCCAGAACTGGTATGCGCTGAAGGTCGTTGAAGGCGCTGACGGCAAGATGGACCTGAAGACGGTCGGCGAACTGTTCAAGGATCACACCGATCCTTATGCCGCCGATTGCAAGCTCTGATCGATCCGGCACCGCAGGCGGCGGGCACAAAAGCCCGCCGCACTTTCCCCAAAATGCATTGAATTTTCGCGTGGATCGATGACGCTCTTTCTCGAACAAATGCTCAATGGCGTGCAGTTCGGTGTCATGCTGTTTCTGCTGGCCGCAGGCCTGACGCTGGTCTTCGGGATCATGGGCGTCATCAATCTCGCCCATGGCTCGCTCTACATGATCGGCGCCTATGCCGGCACCTGGATCGCCGGCGAGACCGGCTCCTTCCTGCTCGGCATTCTCGGCGCCTTCGCCGCCGCAGCCCTTGCCGGCGTCGCCATCGAATATCTGGTGGTGCGCCGGCTCTACGGGCGCGATCATCTCGACCAAGTGCTGGCGACCTTCGGCCTGATCCTGATCTTCAACCAGACGATCACCCTGATCTTCGGCCGCCAGCCGCTGTTCGTCTCGGTGCCGGCCATTCTCGATGGCTCCATCGAGATCGTGCCGGGGCTGGAATATCCGCTCTATCGCCTGACGATCATCGTCGTCGGTCTCTTGGTCGCCGCCGGCCTCTATCTGCTGATCAACAAGACCCGCATCGGCATGCTGGTGCGCGCCGGCTCGACCAATCGCGACATGGTACGGGCGCTCGGCGTCGATATCCGCCTGCTCTATACGCTGGTCTTCGGCCTCGGGGCGCTGCTCGCCGGCCTTGCCGGCTTCATGGCCGGGCCGATCATGGCGGTGCAGGTCGGCATGGGCGAGCAGATCCTGATCACCACCTTCGTCGTGGTGGTGGTCGGCGGCGTCGGCTCGATCCGCGGCGCCTTCTTCGCCAGCCTGTTTCTCGGCGTGGTCGATACCGGCCTGCGCGCCTATCTGCCGGGCCTGCTGCGCCATGTGCTGGCGGGCTCCGAGGCGGATGCGCTCGGCGCCGGCATTTCGTCGATGGGGATCTATCTGATCATGGCCATCGTTCTTCTGATCCGGCCCAAGGGCCTCTTCATGCCGAATTCGTGAGCCCATGCCGCCCCAGACGGAGCATTCTTCGCGACGCCTTCTGCCGGCCCTTGCGGTGCTGGCGCTGCTGACCGCCCTGCCCTCTCTCGCGCAAGCGCCCGGCTATACCGCCATGACGACGCTCGCCACCCGCGTGCTGATCTACGGCATCGCCGCCGCGAGCCTCAACCTCGTGCTCGGCTATGGCGGCATGGTCAGCTTCGGGCACGCCGCCTTCTTCGGCATCGGCGGCTATACGGTCGGCATCCTCTACCAGCATTATACGCTGGGCGAGCCGCTGTTCGGCTTCATTCCCGGCACCAACCAGCTGCTGATCACGCTGCCTGCCGCCATTGTCGTCAGCGGCCTCTTCGCCGCCGCCATCGGCGCGCTGTCGCTGCGCACCGGCGGGGTGCAGTTCATCATGATCACGCTCGCCTTCGCGCAGATGCTGTTCTTCCTGTTCGTGTCGCTGAAGACCTATGGCGGCGATGACGGCCTGATCATCCGCCGCGCCAACGAATTGCCAGGCCTCAACATGCGCGACAAGCAGACCGTCTATTATGTCTGTCTGGCGATCGCGGTGCTGTTTGCGCTGGTGCTGTCGCGTATCATCCGCTCGCGTTTCGGCAACGTGCTTTCCGGCATCCGCCAGAGCGAGAAGCGCATGGCGGCCATAGGCCTGCCGGTCAATTCCTACAAGCTGGTCGCCTTCATTATTTCCGGCATGGGCTGCGGCCTCGCGGGCGCGCTGATGGCCAATTTCCTGCGCTTCGCCAGCCCCGACATGCTGCACTGGACGAAATCCGGCGAGCTGATGGTCATGGTCATCCTTGGCGGCGTCGGCACGCTGTTCGGTCCCTTCCTGGGTGCGGCGGTGTTCATCGTTCTCGAATCGCTGCTCTCCTCCTGGACGGAAAACTGGCAGCTCGGCCTCGGCGTCATCCTGCTGTTCGTGGTTCTCTATACGCAAGGCGGCGTGCAGGCGCTGCTCGGCCGCTTGCGGAGGCGCGCATGACCCCCATCCTTAATGTCCGCGCGCTGGTCAAGAATTTCGCCGGGCTGGTCGCCACCGACAATGTCGACCTCACCGTCGAGGACGGCGAAATCCATGCGCTGATCGGCCCCAACGGGGCGGGAAAATCCACGCTGATCGCCCAGCTCATGGGCGAGCTGCGTCCGACATCTGGTACGATCGAGCTGGCGGGCCGATCCATCGATGCGCTGCCGACGGCAGGACGGGTCTCGCTCGGTCTTGCCCGTACCTTCCAGATCACCTGCCTGCTGCCCGACTATACCGTGCTCGACAACGTCGCCATCGCCGCCCAGGTGCGCAGCGGCCACAGCTTCCGCTTCTGGGGCGATGTCCGCACGGAGACGGCATTGCGCGAGGAAGCGATGCAGCTTCTGACGCAGGTCGATCTGCAATCGCGGGCGAACGCGCTGGTCGTCAACCTGTCGCATGGCGAAAAGAAGCAGCTCGAACTCGCCGTCGCCATCGCCACAAGGCCGCGCCTGCTGCTGCTCGACGAACCGATGGCCGGTCTCGGCCATGTGGAAAGCCAGCAGATGGTCGCGACGCTGCGAGGCCTGAAAAACCAGGTCAGCATGTTGCTGGTCGAGCATGACATGGAGGCGGTTTTCGCGCTCGCCGACCGGATCTCGGTGCTGGTCTATGGCCGCGTCATCGCCAGCGGCACGGCGGATGAGATCCGCAACGACCCGGCCGTGCGCGAGGCCTATCTCGGTGAGGGAGACGAACTGTGCTGAGCGTTGCCAATCTGCAATCCGGCTATGGCCCGAGCCAGGTGCTGTTCGACGTGTCGCTGAAGATCGGCGAAGGCGAGGTCGTGACCCTGCTCGGCCGCAACGGCATGGGCAAGACCACCACCGTGCGCTCGATCATGGGTCTGCTGCCGCCGATATCGGGCGAGATCGGTTTTTCCGGCCAGAACGTTTTCGGCATGAAGCCGGAAAACGTCGCCCGCCTCGGCGTCGGCCTGGTGCCGGAAGGGCGGCAGATTTTCCCGACGCTGACGGTGCGCGAAAACCTCGTCGCCACCGCCGGCAACCGGCTGAACCGCAAGGAGCCATGGACGCTGGAGCGCGTCTACACGCTGTTCCCGCGCCTGCGCGAACGCGCCAACCAGGCCGCCAACACGCTTTCGGGCGGAGAGCAGCAGATGATGGTCGTCGGCCGCGCCCTGATGACCAATCCGCGCCTGCTGATCCTCGACGAAGCGACCGAGGGGCTGGCGCCCGTCATCCGCGCCGAGATCTGGGCCTGCATCGAAGTGCTGAAAAAAGAGGGACAGTCGATCCTGCTGATCGACAAGAACCTGCAGGTGCTGAAGCGCCTCGCTGACCGGCATTACATCATCGAAAAAGGCAAGACCGTTTGGTCCGGCAGCGGCGAGGACATGAATCGCGACGCCGATCTGGTGCATGGCTATGTCGGCATCTGACGCCGCGCCGCGCAAGCTGCGCCTCGCCTTCATCGGCTGGGGCGCCATCGCCATCCGCGTCGCCGAACTCCTGGCCGAGCGCCGGCCCGCCGGCGTCGAGATCGCGGCGGTCGCCGTGCGCGATCTCGCCAAGCCGCGCCCCGGCCTGCCGGAGACGGTGCGGCTGCTCCACGCGCCGGAGGATCTCGCCGGCCTCGGCATCGACATGGTCATCGAAGTCGCCGGCAGGCAGGCCGCCGCCGAATGGGGCGAAGCGGCGCTGCGCCATGCCGGCCGATTCGTGCCCTGTTCCACCAGCGCCTTCTGCGATGACGCGCTGCTTGCCCGCATGGTCGAGATGGCCGGGCGACTGGGCGGGCGCGTGCTGGTTCCCTCCGGCGCACTCGGCGATATCGGCGCGCTGGCCGCTGCCGCGCGGCTACCGCTGTCGGAGGTCACCCACACCGTCGTCAAGCCGCCGCAGGCCTGGAAGGGAACGCCGGCCGCCGGGACCCTCGATCTCGATGGCCTCACCGAGCGCACCGCCTTCTTCTCCGGCACCGCCCGCGAGGCAGCGACCCGTTTTCCCAACAATGCCAATGTCGCGGCAATCTCGGCGCTGGCCGGCATCGGCCTCGACCGCACCCGCATTATCCTCGTCGCCGATCCGGCGACCACCCGCAACGTCCACGAAATCAGCGCCAGCGGCGCCTTCGGCAAGCTCGACATGCGGCTGGAAAACGAGGCATTGGCGAACAATCCCAAATCCTCGGAAATGACCGCGCTCAGCCTGGTGCGGCTCATCGAAAACGCCGTTTCGCCGCTGGTCATATAGGCGGCGCGCGCGCTTTTACGGTCGGCGGGGCCAAACGCCCTCTCTCACCCTGTTGTCTTTGCCGGCGGGCTTTGCTACAGACCCGTCCATCAATGCAGGTTTCATCTGCTGGTTGGAAGGGTCGCCATGTCGCACGACGTCCTCATCCAATCGGGGATGGGCTCTATCGACGCCCCCCGAACGGAAGAATATTTTAGGATGCGCGCCCTTGTGGCGCGGTCGGGGAATCCGAGTGTCAAAATGCCGGTCCGCGCGATTCGTGCATTCGCCACGCGTCTCGGCGTTGCGATGGTTCCGACGTAATCCGTCACTTTCACAGCATCATCACAAAACCCGAATAATCGGGAGCGGCAACGCTCCGGATTCGGGCCTTTATTTCACGCCGCCGGTCCTGTCCGCAGCCGGTCATCTGCCATAATACCAAGGAACGGGCTCGAACAATGTCTTTGACGACCCCCTATTATCTGATCGACAAATCCAGGCTGCTGCAGAACATGGAAAAGATCGCGCTGCTGCGCGAGCTTTCCGGCGCCAAGGCCCTGCTGGCGCTGAAATGCTTCGCCACCTGGTCGGTCTTCGATTTCATGCGCGACTACATGGACGGCACCACCTCCTCCTCGCTCAACGAAGTGCGTCTCGGCCATGAGCGGTTCGGCAAGGAAACCCACGCCTATTCCGTGGCTTACGCCGATTACGAGATCGACGAGGTCGTCTCCCACGCCGACAAGATCATCTTCAACTCGATCAGCCAGCTGGAGCGCTTTTCCGACAAATCTGCCGGAATCGTCCGTGGCCTGCGTCTCAATCCGCAGATCAGCTCCTCCAGCTTCGATCTCGCCGATCCGGCCCGCCCCTTCTCGCGCCTGGGCGAATGGGATGTGAACAAGGTCGAGAAAGTCATGGACCGCGTCTCCGGCTTCATGATCCACAACAATTGCGAAAACAGCGATTTCAGCCTGTTCGACCGCATGCTTGCGACCATCGAGGAGCGCTTCGCGCCGCTTCTGAAGAAGGCGGAATGGGTCAGCCTTGGCGGCGGCATCCACTTCACCGGCGAAAACTATCCGCTGGAACAGTTCGCCGAGCGCCTGAAGCGTTTTGCCGGCGAATACGGCGTGCAGGTCTATCTGGAGCCGGGCGAGGCCTCGATCACCAAGTCCACGACGCTGGAAGTGACCGTGCTCGATACGCTCTTTAACGGCAAGAACCTCGCCGTGGTCGACAGCTCCATCGAAGCCCACATGCTCGACCTGCTGATCTACCGCGAGAACGCCAAGCTTTCGCCGAACACCGGCGATCATCGATACATGGTCTGTGGCAAGTCCTGCCTCGCCGGCGATATTTTTGGGGAATTCAATTTCGAGCATGAGCTGAAGGTCGGCGACTGCATCTCCATCCAGGATGCCGCCGGCTACACCATGGTCAAGAAAAACTGGTTCAACGGCGTGAAAATGCCGGCCATCGCCATCCGCGAGCTGGATGGCAGCATTCGAACGGTCCGCGAGTTTGCCTATGCGGACTATGAACAGAGCCTTTCCTGATAACTGAAGACGCATCAAGGAGTTGTCCTTACCATGAAAAAGAACGTGCTCATCATCGGCGCCGGCGGCGTCGCCCAGGTCGTGGCGCATAAATGCGCCCAGAACAACGACGTGCTCGGCGATATCCATATCGCCTCGCGCACGAAGGCCAAGTGCGACAAGATCATCGCCTCCGTCTATGAAAAGAAGGCGATGAAGCAGCCGGGCGTTCTCGAGGGACATGCGCTCGACGCACTCGACATCGAAGCCACCAAGGCGCTGATCGCTTCCACGAAGTCGCAGATCGTCATCAATGTCGGCACCGCCTTCCTCAACATGTCGGTGCTGCGCGCCTGCATGGATACCGGCGTCGCCTATATCGACACCGCGATCCATGAAGAGCCGGGCAAGATCTGCGAGACGCCGCCGTGGTACGGCAACTACGAATGGAAGCGCGCCGCCGAATGCGAAGAGAAGGGCATCACCGCCATTCTCGGCGCCGGCTTCGATCCGGGCGTCGTCAACGCCTATGCCAAGCTCGCCAAGGACGAATATCTCGACACGGTCACCGACGTCGATATCGTCGACATCAATGCCGGCAGCCACGGCAAATACTTCGCCACCAATTTCGACCCGGAAATCAATTTCCGCGAGTTCACCGGCGTTGTCTATTCCTGGCAGAACGGCGCCTGGCAGACCAACAAGATGTTCGAAATCGGCAAGGATTACGACCTGCCGGTCGTCGGCACGCGTCGCGCCTATCTCTGCGGCCATGACGAAGTGCATTCGCTGGCGAAGAACATGGACGGCGCCAACATCCGCTTCTGGATGGGCTTTGGCGATCACTACATCAACGTCTTCACCGTTCTGAAGAACCTCGGCCTGCTTTCCGAGCAGCCGGTCAAGACCGCCGAAGGCCTGGAAGTCGTGCCGCTCAAGGTCGTCAAGGCCGTGCTGCCCGATCCGTCCTCGCTCGCCCCAAACTATGAAGGCAAGACCTGCATCGGCGATTACGTCAAGGGTTTGAAGGACGGCAAGGAAAAGACCGTCTTCATCTACAACGTCGCCGACCACAAGGAAGCCTATGAGGAAGTCGGCTCGCAGGGCATTTCCTACACCGCCGGCGTTCCCCCCGTCGCCGCCGCCATGCTGGTCGCCACGGGCGAATGGGATGTGAAGAAGATGGCGAACGTCGAGGAACTGCCGCCGAAGCCGTTCATCAACCTCCTGAACCGCATCGGCCTGCCGACCCGCATTCAGGACGAAGAAGGCGACCGCGCCGTCAGCTTCTGATCGAGGCTTTTGGAAGATCGAAGCGGCCGCTCCGGGAAACCGAGGCGGCCTTTTCTTTTATTCGAGCGTGCGCAACATGCCGCGCGCGGCGGCGCGGCCGGTGGCCATGCAGGCGGTAAGCAGGTAACCGCCAGTCGGGGCTTCCCAATTCAGCATTTCGCCGGCGGCGAAGACACCCGGCAGACGATGCAGCGAAAAATCCGCGTCGATTTCCTCCCAGGCGATGCCGCCCGCCGAGGAGATGGCTTCAGCAATCGGGCGCGGGCGTAGAAGCATCAGTTGTAAGGCTTTGATTGCCGTTGCCAGTTTTTCCGGGGAAAGCCGCGCGACACCCGGCAGGACTTCGCGGAGCAAAGCAGCCTTTACGCCATCGAGCCCGGCGGCTTTTCGCAGCCGCGTGGAAAAGCTGGCCTTGGCATTTTGGCGGGAGAGGTCGCGCGCCAGCCGTTCCTCGCTGCGGCCCGGCGCCAGATCGGCGGTCAGGATCGCCTTGCCATCCGCTTCGATGGCATCGCGCAGAGCAGCGGAATGGGCGTAGACGAGGCTGCCCTCGATCCCGTGCCGTGAAATCACGAATTCGCCCTGAAACCGGCCGGCGGCCGACGTCAGGGCCACGGATTTGAGCGGCGTGCCGGCGAACCGATCGCGAAACGTCGCGGACCAGTCGCAATCGAAACCGCAATTGGCGGGACGAAATGGGTGAACGGCGGTGCCCTTGTCGCGCAAGATTTTGACCCAGCCGCCATCCGAGCCCAGACGTGGCCAACTCGCGCCGCCGAGCCCGAGCAGCACGGCATCGGCCTCGACGGTCAAGGGACCGTCCGGCGTTTCTAAAACGAGCGCCTTGCCGGTAAAGCCGGTCCAGCGATGGCGCATGCGAAAGACAACACCCTGCGCCGTCAGGCGCGCCACCCAGGCGCGCAGCAGCGGCGAGGCTTTCATGACGGTGGGGAAGACGCGGCCGGAGGATCCGACAAAGGTTTCGGTGCCGAGCCCTGCCGCCCATTGGCGGATATCCTCCGGCGTGAAGGCGTCGAGCGCGGCGCGCAGCCGTTCGTTCGACGCGCCGAAACGGCTGCGGAACACATCGTAGGGCTCGGCATGGGTGATGTTGAGGCCGGATTTGCCGGCCAGCAGGAATTTGCGGCCGAGGGTCGGCATCGCATCATAGACGGTCACCGCATGGCCCGCGGCGGAGAGAAGCTCGGCGGCGGAAAGGCCGGCCGGCCCGCCGCCGACGATGGCGATAGTCTTGCTCATGCATATCCGTGTCGCTTGAAACGTCGCGCCATCAATGGCGCGGACAGGCGCACGGCACAAGCATCAAAACGCGGAAAGCGTTGTTCACGCTTCCCGCATCATTTTTCAGTGAACGCTCGGCAGCTTGACAAAAGCGGCGAAATCTTCCGCCACCAGCTCGCTGATCGCAATCAGAACCTCTTCGCGGGAGAAGCCGGACGACAATGTTCGACCGATCAGATCCTGGAGATCCATCTCCACGACATCCCGGCAATCTTCCAGTCGTTCCTCGGAAACGGTGATGCTTTGCAGTTCTTCCATGGCTTTACTCCCTTCGACGAGATCAAAACCTCGGAGCATTTCCGCATGGAAATGCTCACAAATCGTTAGCGGGCGGATTTTCCGCGGGCGCTGACGAGCAGGCCTTCCCTTTGCATTTTCTTGCGGGCCGCCTTGCGCTGGCGGGCGATGGCCTGCGCTTTTTCGCGCACACGGCGTTCGGACGGCTTTTCATAGGCGCGGCGTTCGCGCATTTCGCGGAACAGGCCCTCGCGCTGCATCTTCTTCTTCAGAACACGCAGGGCCTGGTCGACATTGTTATCTCTCACGAGCACTTGCATTCGGTTCTCCTTGTCATCGGCCACGCCGCTCAGTCGAGCAGCGCGGCAACTTCCTGCTGAAGCTCTCGACGGGACAGCAGGCAGGGATATGGCCTCCAGATCGGATGGGGCCGGCGGGCTCCGCCTTCGCTCTCGCGCGGCGGTTTGGTCGCTATCGCGACATGGGGTATTGCAGTCTTCAAGAAATGTCCTTCTTGGCGCCCATGGGCGCCGGCGGGACGCGGGAGTGAATCGGAAACACAGTTCGATAAACGAACGCCAAGCCGCAGAGACCAATCGCTCTGCTGCAAACCTGCCCGCGTCCGGTTTGAATTCAGGGGTATGCCCAAAAGATAGGGCCGGCGAACCCTCATTGCAAGGGCGCCACGATCCCTTCCTTCTATGGCATCGCGCGCCATCATGCAAGCCCCCATGCCATCCGCGCCAATGTCCAGAGTCCCATGGCGAGCATCATCAGGTTTTCCGTCAGCGACACGAAGCCGAGCGGCACTGTGCTGTTGCCGCCGACGCAGGCGCATTTCAGCGTGCGCTTGTCGATGTAAACCGCCTTGAACACCGAGACCGCCCCGATGCCACCGATGAACAGCGCCAGTGGCCCCGACACCCAGGGCAGGATGCCGGCCAGCATGAGAAAACCGGCAATCGCCTCCGCATAAGGGTAGATATAGGCATAAGGAACGGCGCGCCGCGCCAGCAGGTCGTAGTTCAGGAACATGGTCGAAAAGCTCTCGACGTCCTGCAGTTTTTGCAAGGCGAGCAGCAGCATCGCGACCGCGATGAAGCGTTCCAGTATGTCGAGCGGCCGGAAAGGCCCGCCGACGATCCAGTCGATGGACAGCGCAATCAACAGCGCTATGAGAAAGAGCACGATGACCGGGCGATAGGAGGTCTCGTCCTTTTCCGGCACATGCTGGCCGAAGAAGCGGCGCAGGTCGTCATAGCCGCCGATCCGTTTGCCGTCGATGAAGGCCTGCGGTGTCGTCTTGACATTGTGCTCCTTCTGGAAGGCATCGGTCTCGGCGCGGGTTTTCAGCCAGTGGTCGTCGACCGCATATCCTTTTTGTTCAAGCAGCGCTTTTGCCTTCAGGCCATAAGGGCAGATATGCTCCGGCATGACCATGCGATACAGGCTGGCGCGCTTGCGCGGATCGGACAATGACGGCTCCTTCCCGGTCGAGGGTCGCTTAGCCGAGCGACTGATAACCTCCGGGATAACCGTTCGCGCCGGATTGCGTTCCACCATCGCCTGCCGTTTGCCCGAAAAAGCAACCGGCGACAGGCGCTTAGCAGATGCTAATCCTTGGAGACCGCCGCCAGGTAATCCGCATGCAGCCCCGCCATGCGCTCCTCAAGGAAGCGCGCGAAACCCGGATCGGAGAGCGTGAACCGCACCGCCTTGCGCCGCCGCTCGACGGTCGCCAACGGCTGGCAGTCGCTTCCGATGATGACATCGCCCTGCCCAGGCGCATCCGCCTTCGCCGTCGCAAGCCGCAGCACCTCGGCAAAGCGGTCGTCGCTGCCCTTGGCGCGAAAAGCCTCGTGTTCCAGCGCGGCGCGGACGCGATCCAGCACCTTGGCATCCGCCTTGACGAGATTGTAAAGCGCCAGCCATTTCGTCCGACCCGTTTTCGGCGCCGGGCCGATGGCGAGGATCACGTCTTCGGGGATAACCTCCAGCGTCGTACGGAACCGGCTGACATCCGGCGCATGCATCGACAACGCCTCCATCACCATCGCCGTCGGCTCTTTGCCACTCTCGCGGCCGAAAATTTCCAGGCGGCGGGCGAACAGCGCCTTTTCGATCCAGGAGAGATCCTGCCGGGCCGAATTCTCGATGCCCTGCGCGATCAGCAATTCCTCGTTGGTCAAATCGCGGACGATGGCGCGTACCTTCTGCCCCTGCCCCAGCCCGGCAATCGCCCGCACCCGGCGATGCCCGTAGATCGTCTGATAGCGATTGGCGCGTTCGGGATGCGGGCGCACCAGCACCGGCACCTCCTGGCCGTTTCGGGCGATGGAGGCGGCGAGCTGTTCGATGGCGGCGCTGTCCTCCGCGCCGCCGAGGCGGTCGGGATAAGGCGACGGGTCGATGGCGGCTGGATCGAGTTCGACCACGCGGCCGTCCTTGGTGATATGCGCCAGCGTGTTGCGCAACGCCCCGACCGCCCCGGCGCTGACGCGCGGATGCAAGTGCTCTTCGCGGGGCGGCAGCGGGCCGTCCTTCGCATCTTTGGAAGGTGTCGCCTGCCCCGTCATCAGGGCGCTCAGCATGGTGTTGCGGCTGGACGGTTTCCGGCTCATTTGCGCCCCCAGGATTGTTTGAGGAGATCGAACACCTCGTCATTGGCTGCGCTGATCGATTCCAGCGCCCGGTTCAATGTTTCGCGGCCGATGGCGGTGCGGTCGATTTCATACAGGCTCTTGCGCTCGATGCTGGCATTGGCGATCGCCGTCGTCTCGACGACGGGGTGTTTCAGCACCGCCTCGGCGAACAGGCTGCGCAGCAGCGCCACGACATGCAATTGCGGATGGTCGTTGGGATCGTGGCGGGTCAGCACGAATTTAAGGAAATCATGCTCCAGCCGGCCGCCGGCCTCGCGGATCGCCGCCATCAGTTCGCCGGCCATCAGCAGGAACTGGCTCATCGAGGCGACGTCCAGCATCGCCGGATGCACCGTCACCAGCACGCCGGTCGCCGCCACCAGCGCCCCCAGCGTCAGAAAGCCGAGCTGCGGTGGACAATCGACGACCACGACATCGTAATCGCCTTCGATCTCCGAAAGAGCATCGGCCAGCCGCTTGAAGAAGAATTCGGCGCCCGCCTCCCGCGCCGCCAGCGCGCGTGGGGTATCGTGCTCGTATTCGGCCAGTTCCAGATTGGCCGGCACGAGATCGATGCCCTCGAAATAGGTTTTTCGCACGATCTCCGCCATCGGCCGGCGGGATTCGTCGTAACGCAGCGCCGCATAGAGCGTCTCGTTCTCGCCGACGTCGAATTCCGGCTGCAATCCGAACATCGAGGTCAGCGAGGCCTGCGGATCGAGATCGACCGCCAGCACCCGCAAGCCCTGCAAGGCGAGGAAATGGGTGAGATGCACCGCTGTCGTCGTCTTGCCGGAGCCGCCCTTGAAATTGGCAATGGAGATGACCTGCAGCTTGTCGCCCGGCCGGCGGCGCGGAAAGATATCCAGCGCATCGGCCGGATTGCTGCGCCTCGCGGAAAATTGCGCCCGAAGGGCATTGATCTGGGCAAGCGTGAAGGCGCGGCGGCCATTCGCCAGCCGCATCGGCTCCGGCCCCTCGCCGGCGAGATCGATGGTACGGATCGAGGATTCGGAAAGGCCGAGCATCCGCGCCACCTCCAGCGTCGTAAAGGTGCGCAACGATTTGCGCGCTTCCGGCGGATAGAGCGCATGGCGCAGCGACGTCAGCTTTTCCGACAGCAGCTCCGCATAGCGGATGATCTTTTCAGGGGTCTCTTCAACCATGTTTTCGGCCCAATTGATGGTTTTCTATCGCAATCGCGAAAATTTCCGTCAATGCGTGTATGTCCCGACGCAGAGCGATTTGTCCATCCATCCTGGACGAGAATTTTCACACACCGATGAAAAAGTTGCGAGCCGCAACGAAAGAGCTGATAAACAGCAGCGAAAAAATTCCTCCCAGGGACGAAACGCATGGACGACGAAACCCGCCTGCGCATGGCGATCATCGACAAGGCCCGCTGGATGAATTCCTCCGGCCTCAACCAAGGCACGTCAGGCAATATCAGCGTGCGCCATGGCGACCGGATGCTGATCACGCCTTCCGGCATCGCCTATGACACGCTGACGCCGGACATGATCGCTTCCATGCCGGTCGACGGCGAATACGGCGCCTGGGACGGGCCGAAAAAGCCCTCGGTCGAATGGCGTTTCCATCTCGACATCCTCAAGGCGCGACCGGACGTGATGGCGACGGTGCATACCCATTCCATGTATGCCACCATCCTCGCCATCGCCCGCAAGCCGATCCCGCCCTGCCATTACATGATCGCCGCCTTCGGCGGATCGGATGTGCGGGTCTGCGACTATGCGAAATATGGCACCAAGGAGCTTTCCATCAATGTGCTCAAGGCGATGGAGGGCCGTAGCGCCTGCCTGATGGCCAATCACGGCATACTGGCCACCGGCTCCAGCCTCGACAAGGCGATGTGGGCGGCCGTCGAACTGGAAACCATCGCCAAGCAATATTACCATAGCCTGCTGATCGGCGGTCCGGTCCTGCTCTCCGAGGAAGAGATCGACCGGGTGGTGCGCGAATTCCATGGCTACGGGCTGAAGACATAGGCGGAGACGGAGGATGGGATCGAGTGAGTTCGAGGCATTGCTGGATCTGTCCGCCGAAATCGGCGCCAATCCGAAACTGGTGCAGGCTGCCGGCGGCAATACCTCGCTGAAGGAAAGCGGCATCCTGTGGATCAAGGCCTCCGGCCTGTGGCTGGCGCATGCCCGCGAGCGCGAGGTCATGGTGCCCGTGGCGCTCGACCCCCTGCTCGAAGCCTTGGCACGCGGCAACCCGGCGGCGGAGAAGGCGCAGGATTTCGTCATCGCCGAGCGCAACCCCTCCGGCCTGCGCCCTTCCATCGAAACCACCGTGCATGCACTGATGCCGCAAAAGGTCGTGGTGCACGTGCATTGCGTCGAGACCATCGCCACCGCGGCTCTGGAGGAGGCAGAACGCGTCACTGCCGAGCGGTTGCACGATATTCCCCACGCCTATGTGCCCTATATCCGCCCCGGCCTGCCGCTAGCCCGCGCCATTGCCGCGCGCCTTGAGGAGGATACCTGCGTGCTGGTGCTCGGGAACCACGGGCTGGTGGTCGCCGCCGAAACGGTGGAGGCGGCGCGCGCTTTGCTGGAACGCGCCTGCGCCCGGCTGGCCTGGCCGGTCCGTTCAGCACCGCCGGCCGACAAGCAGGCGCTGATGCGCCGCGCCGCCGGCAGCAATTATGTTTTGCCGGACGAAGACGACCTGCACGCCTCCGCCACCGATCCCGACAATTGCCGGATTGCTGGCGGCGGGAGCCTGTATCCCGATCATGTGATTTTTCTGGGCCAGGGCGTAACGATTGCCGAGCCGGATGAGACGGCCCACGACATCGAAGCCGGCTTCGCCGTCAACGGCCTGACGCCGCCGCCGCTCCTGCTGTTTCCGGCTCAGGGCGTTCTGGTGCGCAAGGATATCAGCCTCGGTGCGCTGGCGCTGGCGCGTTGCCTCGCCGACGTCACCGCCCGCATTCCCGCCGATGCGCCGGTACGCTATCTCACCGATGCCGAAAATGCGGAACTGCTCGGCTGGGACGCGGAAAAATACCGGCAAGCGCTGAACCGCAATGAACGGGCCATCTCATGATCGATTTGCCGCTGGTCATCGGCATCGACATCGGCACGTCCGGCGCCCGCGCCGTCGCCATGGGCCTCGACCGTCGCGTCGCCGCCTCCGGTATGGCGAAGCTGGCCGATTTCTCCGACGACCATCGTGCCCCGGAGGCTTGGGCCGCAGCGGTGGACACGACTCTCGGCTTCGTGCTCGCTGCCGTCGATCCCGGCCGCGTCAGGGCAATCGCCATAGACGGCACCTCCGGCACGCTGTTGCCGGTCAACGAGAAAGGCGGGCCGCTGGCGCGGCCGATGATGTATAACGACCCGGTCGAGGATGAGGCGATCCTGTCGCGCATCGCCGCACTTGCACCGCAGGACAGCGCCGCCCATGGCAGTACCTCGGGACTGGCGAAGGCGTTGTGGTTTCAGAGCCGGGTCTCGCCGCATCGCATCCTGCATCAGGCTGACTGGCTAGCCGGCCGCTTGATCGGCCGCTACGAAATCTCCGATGAAAACAACGCCTTGAAAACCGGCTACGACCCGATTGCGCGGCGCTGGCCGGACTGGATCGCTGAAACCGGCCTCGACATGGGGCTATTGCCGCAGGTGGTTCCCGCCGGCGCGCCGCTCGACCATATCTCGAACGAAACAGCCGCGCGTTTCAAACTCTCGCCCAAAACCCTCGTCGTTGCCGGCACCACGGATGGATGCGCCTCCTTCCTCGCCACCGGCGCCGACAAGCCGGGCGACGGCGTCACGGCACTCGGCACGACGATGACGATCAAGCTGCTTTCCAAGAGGCCGCTGTTCGCCCCGGAATACGGGCTCTACAGCCATCGCATTGGCGACCACTGGCTAGCCGGCGGCGCCTCGAACAGCGGCGGCATCGTGCTCGCCAGCCATTTTTCGGACGCCCGCATTGCAGAACTGTCGAAATCCATCGATCCAACGCAGCCGACCGGGCTCGATTATTACCCGCTGACAAAACCCGGCGAACGCTTTCCCATCAACGATCCACAGCTCCAGCCGCGCATGACGCCACGCCCTCGCGACGATGCCCGCTTCCTGCAGGCGATCTTCGAAGGCATCGCCGGCATCGAGAAACTGGCCTATGCGCGACTGCAAAGCCTTGGCAGCCCGGCCTTGCGCAATGTGCGCACGGTCGGCGGCGGGGCGAAGAACGCCGCCTGGTCGGCTATCCGCGCCCGGACTCTGAACGTTCCCTTCCCCGCCGTAGCCTCGGAAGACGCGGCGGCCGGCACGGCGCGGCTGGCCCTGCAGGGCGCGCGCATCGCGGAGTTCCTGTGATGAAACCCGAACCCATCTTCGGCATGGCGGCGCTGACAGCCCGTTACGACGCCTTCCTGGTCGACCAGTTCGGCGTGCTGCGCAGCGGGCGCGGTCCCTACCCGGGAGCAGCGGAGGCGCTTTCGGCGCTGAAGGCGGCGGGCAAGACGGTCATCATCCTCTCAAATTCGGGAAAACGCGCTTCCGAGAACAGCCGCCGCCTGGCGCAGCTCGGTTTCGACCCGGCAAGCTGGGACGTGTTCCTGACCTCAGGCGAGGTCGCCTGGCGCATGCTGGCCAAGGAAGACGGGACCGCGAAAACCTGCATGCTGATCAGTCGCGACGGCGATACGTCCGCCATCGACGGCCTCGGCCTGACCCGGACCGACAGCGGCGAGGATGCCGAGGTCATCCTGCTGACCGCCAGCGAGGGCGATCTCTATCCCCTTTCCCACTATGAGGCGTTGCTTACGCCGGCGGCGCGGCGCAACGTTCCCTGCCTCTGCACCAACCCCGACAAGGTGATGCTGACACGAGATGGCACCAGCTTCGGCGCCGGTCGCATAGCGGAACTCTATCAGGAACTGGGCGGCACGGTGCGCTGGATCGGCAAGCCTTATCCGGACATGTACAGCATAGCCCGCGAATTGGCCGGCGTGCCGGATGGCCGCATCTGCTGCGTCGGCGATAGCATCGAGCATGATATTGCCGGGGCCACCGAGGCCGGCTTCGCCTCCGTGCTGGTCACCACCGGCATCCTGGCCCAAGCCACAGAAACCGAGCGGCAACGGCTGTTCTCCGAACATGGCTGCACGCCGGATTATATCCTGCCAAAGTTCCTCTGGTAAAAAATCACAGTCTTGATTCCAGTAAATAACAAAATATCATCACAAATTATCGTCTACGCATTGAAAATATAACATGCCGATGTTATGTTTGCGATGTCGATCGGGCGAGGACGGCGATCGGACAATCGAAAGACAAGGCACGTCAGCATGACAAACCACGAGGCTTGTCGCGCCGTGCCCGTTCTCGGGAGGACGATGATGGCCGGACCGTCATATTGGGTTGGAACTAGCTGGAAAATGAACAAGACGCTGGCCGAGGCCATGGCCTTCGCCGAGGCAATCGCCAACGCCGATCCGGCGCGCGATCCGCGCGTGCAGCGTTTCGTCATTCCGCCCTTCACGGCGGTGCGCGAGGTCAAGCAACGTCTCGCCGCAAGCAGCGTCAAGGTCGGCGCGCAGAATATGCATTGGGACGATGCCGGCGCGTGGACGGGTGAGGTGTCGCCTCTGATGCTGAAGGATTGCAATCTCGACATCGTCGAACTCGGCCATTCCGAGCGCCGCGAATTCTTCAATGAAACGGACAAAACGGTCGGCTTGAAGACAGCCGCCGCCGTCCGCCACGGCCTGGTACCGTTGATCTGCATCGGCGAAACATTGGCCGAACGCGAGGCCGGCGAGGCGGATGCGGTGCTCAGCCGCCAGGTGGAGGGCGCGCTCGCGCTGCTGCAGGGCGAAGACCGGAACAAGCCCGTGCTGCTCGCCTATGAGCCGGTCTGGGCCATCGGCGTCAATGGCATTCCGGCGACCGCCGATTATGCCGACGAACGCCACAGCATGATCGCCGAGGTGGCGAAGGCGACGCTCGGCGTCGCCGTGCCGGTTCTCTACGGCGGCAGCGTCAATCCCGGCAATTGCGAGGAGTTGATTTCACAAAAGCATATCGACGGGCTGTTCATCGGTCGTTCCGCCTGGAATCCCGAAGGCTATCTCGACATTCTCGCACGCGTTTCCAGGGCGCTCGGCTGAACGCCGGCACCCTCTCAACTGGACAGAAAGGGCAAACCCATGAAAATCGTTCTCGGAGCAGACAGCGCCGGCAAGCCGCTTCTCGACGTCATCGAAGCGCATCTCAACACCAAATCCGATCTCGAAGTCGTCAACCTCAGCCAGTCCGGCTTCTATGCCGACCTGTCGCAGAAGGTCGCCCAGACCATTATCGACGGCGAGCACGAGCGCGGCATCCTGATTTGCGGCACCGGCATCGGCGTCTGCATCTCTGCCAACAAGGTGCCGGGCATCCGCGCCGCGCTGACCCATGACACCTATTCGGCCGAGCGCGCCGCCAAGTCGAACAACGCCCAGATCATCACCATGGGCGCCCGCGTCATCGGCCCGGAACTGGCCAAGGCCATCGTCGACACCTGGCTTGCTTCGGAATTCGACCCGAACGGCTCCTCCGCCGACAACGTCAAGGCCATCGACCGCCTGGATGCCGCCAAGGCCTGATCTCGCGCCCTTCGACAGAGACACGCGCCCGGCCCCGGACGTCCCGGTGGCCGGGCCTTTCGTTTCAGAAACGCCCCTCCGGCAGCGGACAAACCATGCCGCAGCCGGGGACGCCGGGCAGCGCATAACGCAGGCAGCAGACGCGCCGGCGGCCATGCCCGACCGTCTCCGCATCGCACTCCCGCCGGATCATGCCATGCAACGGGTTTTTCCAGCCGTCCGGCCAGAACGGCTGGTCGAGCAGGGCGCTGCCTTCGGCGGCAAGCTTCGGATCGGTTTGCCGCCCGGTTTCCATGACTGCCCAGGAAAAGTAGCCTGCGGCGTTAGCCCAGAGCAGCTTGCGGCTGATGTGGCCGAGATCGGCGACTGCTTCGACCAGCGGCTCGACGTGGCGGCGGAAGAGATCATGCATCGCCGCATGAATGGAAAGATCGGGCGCGGCGTCGCCGGTTCCGGCCAGCACGAAGGCGCGCGGCTCCGCGGTCTCGGGATCGAGACAGATCGTCATCTCATCGAGCGCGAGCGGCAAGCGCCGGCGCAGTTCCAGCCAGGAAATCGCGGCACCGATCATCAGGATGCTGAAGTAATACATGGTCCACATCGACACCACCGCTCGCCGGTCGGCGACGCCATATTTGACTGTGTAGCGGTCGATGACATCGCAAAAGAGATCGGCATCGAGCAGGTCGCGGCAGGCGATACAGCGCAGGCCGGATGGCGCTTCGCAGAGGAGGCGGCTCCGGCAATAGGCATATTTTTCGCCCGTACGGGCCGCAAGCAGCGCGTCGAAGTCAGCGACACGCGTGGGCGGCGACGGCGCCGCCGTGGCCGCGCCGCTCATCTCGTTCCACCCGTTGCCGTTGCGCAGTCATGCATGGTCTGCCCGTTCCCTTTTCGTTGGCCTGGGCCGGAACATATAAACAGGACTGACGCCGTCAACTTTTATTTCGCATCCACGCGATCGGGAGGGCGGCCGCCGAGCAGGTTCCTGGCGGCCTTTTTCCGTTTATTGCAGCAGTTGCGTCCAGACCTTGGTCACCAGTTCCTGCGCCGCAGGCGAGCAGGCCTGGCCCATCTTCACCGGCACGGTTGGAAAAAGCTCGGGCGCGTTTTCCTTGTTATAGAGCGCCTTGGCGGCATCGATCTTCATCGGCGTCGAATGGCCGTAATAATTGTATTGCGCGGTGGCGTTTTCCTGCTCGGCCATGAAGTTGATGAACTTCTTGGCGTTGTCGATATTAGCCGCGCCCTTCGGCACGACATAGGAATCCAGCCAGCCGACCAGCCCTTCCTTGGGCATGGCATATTCGACATTGGCCTTGTCGTTGCGGCGCAGGCGCAGGCTGTTGCCGTCCCACCAGAAATGGGCGGCGACTTCGCCGCTGCCGATGCGGTTTTCGATATTGTCGCTGGAATAGGCGGTGACGAAGGGCTTTTGCGCCACCAGGAGGTCGAGCACCTTCTTCATCGCCTGCGGATCCTCGCTGCAATAGGGGATGCCGAGATAGTTCTGGGCGGCGGGAATGACCTCGTCCGGCTGCGCCAGGCTGGCGATCTTGCCCTGCAATTCCGGGCCGGGCTCGAAATAGATCTTCCAGCTATCCACCGGCCCCTTGTAGAGATCGCGATTGACGGTGAAGCCGGCATTGCCGAAGGCGAGCGGGATGGAATAGCTGCCCTTCGGATCCCACCAGGGTTTCTGCCATTCCGGCAGAACCTGCCGATAGGCAGGCATGGCATTGGCGCCGATATCCTCCAGCAGGCCGCTATCGCCCATGATCTTCACGAAATGCTGCGACGGCGTCACCACGTCGTAACCTGAAGAGCCGGCCTGCAATTTCGTCAGAAGATCCTCGTTGGAGGAAAAGGCGTCGACGGTGACCTTGATGCCGGTTTCCTTCTGGAATTTCGCGATCAGATCCGGCGCGAGCGAATCGGCCCAGGCATAGACGGCGAGCGTTCCCTCGGCATGCGCGGCCGGGCCGGAGAGAAGGCTGAGGGCAGTTGCCGCGGCAAGCGCGGCGAAGCGGAATTTTGCGTGCATGTCGTTCCCCTTTTTGTACCCGGGGACGATAGCAAAACCTGCCATTCGATAAATTTGGAAAGGCCGAGGCGCTGATTAGGAAACGCCTATTCCCGGCGCTGGATAATGAAGGCCAGCGTCGCCAGCCCCACCGAGGCGATCATGATCAGCGTCGAGATGGCATTGAGCTGCGGCGAGACGCCCTGGCGGATCAGCGAGAAGATATAGACCGGCAGCGTCGTCGCCCCGCCGGAGTTCAGCAGCGTGCTGGTGATGAAATCGTCCATGGAGATGACGAACGCCAGCATGCCGCCGCTGAACACGCCCGGCATGATCAGCGGCAGCGTCACCCGGCGAAACGCCACCCAGCCGGACGCATAGAGATCGCGCGCCGCCTCTTCCAGATCGGCATCCATGCCCTGCAAGCGGGCGCGGATCGGCAGGAAGGCGAAGGGAATGCAGAAGGTGGTGTGGGCGATGACGAGCTTCACCAGACCGTTGGCAATGCCGAGTTCGGAAAACAGGATGAGCACGGCCACCGCAACGACGATTTCCGGCAGCAGCAGCGGCAGGTTGACGACGGTTTCCGAGACGCGGCGGAAGCGGACATTGCGGCCGCGCACGATGACCAGCGCCGCCATCAGCGCCACCGTGGTCGAGATCGCGGTGGCGATTGCCGCGACGATCAGCGAGATCCGCACCGCATCCAGCAGCGCCCCGTTCGACAGCGCCGCTCCATACCAAGCCAGCGAAAACCCGCCCCAGTTGGAAACGATGCGATTGGCATTGAAGGAATAGAAGACGACGACGGCAATCGGCAAATAGAGGTAGATGAAGAAGAGCAGGCTGAACAGGCCGAAACCCGGATAGGCGCGCACGGAAAAACGCTTGCTCATCGGGCGGCCTCCCGGCCTTCGCGGCGGACGGCGGAGAGACCGCGCACCGTCAGGAAAATCAGCACCGACGCCATCAGCACGATAGAGATCGCCGCCCCCAGCGGCCAGTTGCGCGCCGCGCCGAACTGGAGCTGGATCAGGTTGCCCATCATCATCGCCTTGCCGCCGCCGAGCAGCGTCGGCTCCAGCACCGCGCCGAGACAGGGCACGAAGACGAGGATGGCGCCGGCCAGCATGCCGGGCGCGCAGAGCGGCAGGATGACGCGGCGGAGCGTCGTGAAGCGGCTGCCGTAGAGATCGTGCGAGGCCTCGACCAGCGCCGGATCGAGCTTCTCGATCGAGGCGAAGATCGGCAGGATCATCAGCGGGATATAGCTGTAGACGAGGCCGATCAGCATGGCGGTATCGGTGAACAGCAGGCTGCCGATATCGGGAAGCCCGAGCGCCAGCAGCGCCTTGGCGACGACGCCGTTATTGCCGAGGATGATGATCCAGGAATAGACGCGCACGATCATCGACACCCAGAAGGGCAAGGTCACCAGATAGATCAGCGCCACCTTGCGCTCGCGGCTCTGCAACGAAATGAAATAGGCGACCGGAAAGCTGCAGGCGAGACAGATCGCCGTCGTCGCCAGCGCCAGCAGCAGCGTGCGGCCGACGACGATCAGATATTGCGGATTGAACTCCAGCTCGCCCGTCCAGCCCTCGTTGAACAGGATCTGCCGGTAGGGGGCGATGGTGAAGATGTAATCGAAGCCGCCGTATGGACCACGCGTCGAGAAGGAGACGAGGATGATGATGCCGACCGGCACGATCAGCGTCAGCAGCATGATGACATGCGCCGGCATGAGGCCGAGCACATTCCAGCCGAAAAGCGGACGCCGCGCGCTCATGCGCCGAGAACCCGCGCCGATTCGGCGGCAAAGCTGACCTGGATCGGCTGGCCGACCTCGAACATGCCGCTGCGGCTCTGGCTGTTGCGCTTGGAAACCCTGAGCCGCGTCTGCCCGGCCTCGACGACATAATGGGTGAAACCACCGAGATAATTGGCGCTGACGATGCGCCCGTCGACGGAAATCTGCCCGGCCTGCGCCGGCAGGCTGATCTTCTCCGGCCGGATGGAGAGCACCGCCCTGGCCGCTCCGCCCACATGTTTCTGCGGCGCACTGATCGTCATGCCCAACGGTATGGAGACCGTGGCATTGTCGCCTTCCACCAAAAGCACTTCAGCATCGAGGAAATTGGTCTCGCCGATGAAATCGGCAACGAAACGGTTCGACGGCTCTTCATAGATATCAGCCGGCGTGCCGAGTTGCTGCACCTGGCCGTCGCCGAGCACGCAGATGCGGTCGGACATATCCAGCGCCTCCTCCTGGTCGTGGGTGACGAAGACGAAGGTGATGCCGGTCTGGCGTTGCAGGTTGCGCAGCTCGTCGCGCATCGCCTGCCGCAGCTTCAGATCCAGCGCCGACAGCGGCTCGTCGAGCAACAGCACTTCCGGCTCGGGAGCGAGTGCGCGGGCCAGCGCGATGCGCTGCTTCTGCCCGCCCGACAATTGCTGCGGCCGGCGGCCGGCGAATTTTTCCATATGCACCAGCCGCATCATATCGGCGACGCGGCTCATACGCCGCTCCTTCTCCCAGCCGAGATTTTCGAGGCCAAAGGCGATGTTCTGCTCCAGCGTCATGTGCGGGAACAGCGCATAGTTCTGGAAGACGGTGTTGACGCGGCGCCTGTGCGGCGGCAATCCCTGGATATCGGCGCCGCGCAGACGAATTTCGCCCGATGTCGGCTGCTCGAAGCCGGCGATCATCCGCAAAAGCGTTGTCTTGCCGCAGCCGGAGGGGCCGAGCATGGTGAAGAATTCGTTCTCGTAGATATCGAAGCTGACCGGCTGCAAGGCCTGGAAATGGCCATAGGCCTTCGATACACCGGCAATCTCGACGGCCTTGATGCGCTCGCGCGTATTCATGGAGATGGTCTCCGTTCCCTTGTAAACCAAGGTGTGCTGTCTCTGGCGGGCGATCTGTTCGCGGCTTTCGCCGGCGCGCACCCGTCCCCTCTGGAAATCGACGATATCGGCGGCGCCAGCCCCGAGACAGAATGAATCTCCGAAGTCCGGCATCGCATTTTCCGAAGCCTGCAGACTTAGGGTGAGCCTAATTCCTGCGAAGAAAACTGTTCCTTTAACCTATGCCGACCCCGACATAACGTCGCCGCCAAGATCGCGACGAGCCTCCGGCCCGGCGCGGAAAGAACAAGCCGGGGTTTTGCCCGGCCCCTTGCAGGAGACACCCGAATGATCCGCACCGGCGAGCAGTATCGCGATTCCATCCGCGACAGCCGCGAAGTCTTCATCAACGGCGAAAAGGTCAAGGATGTCACCACGCATCCGATGTTCAAGCCGCTGGTCGATATCCGCGCCCGCATCTACGACATGCAGCACGAGACGGCGACACAGGACATCATGTCCTATGTCGACAACGGCGAGCGCAACGCCATCGGCAACAAGCTGCCCTATACGCAGGACGACTGGTGGGCCAAGCGCCGCGCCACCGATGCCGTGCTGAACGACATCAACGGCGTCGTCACCCGCGTCGGCGACGAGACGGTCGGCGAGATGTGGTCGCTCTATGACGGTCAGGACGTGCTCAACGAGGTCGATCCGCGCTTCTCCGAAAACATCCGCAACCACATCTCGCATGTGCTGCATAGCGATCCCTTCCACGTTTCGGCCAACACCGATCCCAAGGGCGACCGCTCCAAGGCGCCGCAGGACCAGGATCCCGACATGCTGCTGCATGTCGTCAAGGAAACCGATGCCGGCATTATCGTGCGCGGTGCGAAATACGAGACGGCCGCAGCTTACGCCAACCAGGCCTTCACCAAGCCGACGATCGCCAACTGGGGCAACGAGGCCTATTCGGATTATGCCGTCGGTTTCATCTGCGATCTCGGCTCGCCGAACCTGAAGTTCATCTGCCGCACCGGCTTTGCCGGCCGCGCCAATGCCGAGGATTACCCGCTCGCCAACCGTTTCGACGAAGTCGACACCATCGTCATCTTCGACAACGTGCTGATCCCCTGGGAAAACGTGCTCTTCTACCGCCACACCAAGGCGGCGACCTTCATCCGCGCGACGCGGCACCGCTATTCGGCCTTCGCCTTCGTCCAGCGCAACCTGAAGCTCGCGGACATGATGATCGGGGCTGCGCTGTTCAACGCCCGCCAGACCGGCCTCGACAAGCAGCAAGCCGTGCAGGAAAAGCTATCGGAACTGGCCTGCTACCGCGAAAACATCAATGCGCACCTGACGGCCGCGATCGCGCTCGGTGAAAAATCGCCGACCGGGCTGATGATGCCGAACCAGTCGCTGCTCTATACCGGCCGTTACCTCGCCTGTTCGCAATTGCATCACATGATGCATATCGCCCGCGAACTCTGCGGCGGTCAGATCTGCGTGACGCCGGATGCAGCGTCCTTCCATCACCCGGAAACCAAGCCCTGGCTCGACAAGTATTACCCCATCAACGACGAATGGGCCGCCGAGGATCGCCGCAAGCTGCTGGCGTTTGCCCGCGACATGCTGAACTCGGATTATGCCGGCCACCGGTTGACCTTCCAGCTCTTCGCCCAGTCGCCGCCGTTTGCGCATCTCGCCGCCGTCTACCGCAACTTCGACTGGAACGGCCCGCTCGGTTTCGTCAAGGACGCCGCCTCGCTCTCCGACAAGGTCGTCGGCAAGGCCAAGCTGCACAAGGACGATAGCGCCACCGCGCAATGGTATGCCGCGCAGACGGAATCCGAAAACCGCAAGGCCGCCGCCGAATAGCCCCCGAAGAGCAAGGGAACGATCACGATGGACGCAGCGCCCGATCCGGAACGTCGCCTGAAATTCCTGGCCGGCATGCGCCAAGCGGCTTGCCGCGATTTTCTGACCAGCCATAGCTTCGAATAGGACAAGACCATGCAACACCGCCGGCACCGCCCCTTCAACACCAAGGACACCTATCCCGAGCAGAAGCTCGACAACGATCTGTGCCAGGCCGTCGTGGCGCGCGGCACGACGATCTTCCTGCGCGGCCAGTGCCCGCAGGATCTCGACACCGCTGAGAATATCGACAGCCACGATCCCGTCGAGCAGACGCACAAGGTGATGCAGAACATCAGGCAGCTCATCGAGGAATGCGGCGGCACGATGGAACATCTCGTCAAGGTGGTCGTCTACATCACCGACGTCCGCCATCGTGAGGCCGTCTACCGCACCATGGGCGAATATATCAAGGGCGTGCATCCGGTCTCCACCGGCCTCGTCGTGCAGGCGCTCGCCCGGCCGGACTGGCTGGTGGAAATCGACGGCACCGCCGTCATCCCGGACTGAGCCGCCATGACCTTCTCCATCGTCGCGCGCTGCGCGAAGACCGGCATGTTCGGCGTCGCCGTCTCTTCCTCGTCTCCGGCGGTGGCGGCGCGCTGCGCCTATGCGCAGGCCGGCGCCGGCGCCGTCGCCAGCCAGAACGTCACCGACCCGACGCTGGGCGTTCGCGGGCTGGAATTGCTGACCCGTGGCGCATCGGCGACGGAGACCGTCGCCATCCTCAAGCGCACCGGCGCCTATGCCGACTATCGCCAGGTTCTGGTTGTCGATGGTCAAGGCGGCACCGCCATCCATTCCGGCCCGAATGCGCTCGGCATCTGGGCCGAGGCCAAGGCGGAAAACGTCGCCTGCGGCGGCAACCTGCTTGCCCATGACTGCATTCCCCAGGCGATGGTCGACGGTTTCCTCGCCTCCGAGGGCCATCTCGGCGACCGGCTGATCGCCGCCATGCGCGCCGGCCTGAAGGCTGGCGGTGAGGCCGGCCCGGTGCGTTCCGCCGGCATGAAGCTGGTGCGCGATGTCTCCTGGCCGGTGGCGGATCTGCGCTGCGACTGGACGGATGCCTGCCCCATCGAGGAACTGGCGAACCTCTGGGAGATCTACAAGCCGCAGCTCGACGCCTATGTGACCCGCGCCATCAACCCTTCGGAAGCGCCGAGCTACGGCGTTCCCGGCGACGAATGACCCTTCTGCTCAGGAGCCCGCGATGACCGCCTTCACCCATCAGGACTGGATCGGCAAGGCCGCCGCCATCCGTTTCCGAGACCAAGCCTTCATCGACGGCAAATTCGTGCCGGCGCGTTCGGGCCGACGCTTCGCCAGCATCAACCCGGCGACGGGCGAGACGCTGGCCGAAGTCGCGTCCTGCGGCGAGGAGGATATCGATCTCGCGGTCGCCGCCGCGCGCCGCAGCTTCGAAGCCGGCGCCTGGTCGCGGGCAGCTCCCGCCCATCGCAAGGCCGTGCTGCTGCGCCTCGCCGAACTGCTGCGCGAAAACCTGCATGAGCTGGCGCTGCTCGAATCCCTCGACATGGGCAAGCTGGTCAACGATGCCGTCGCCGTCGACGTGCCCGGCTCCGCCGGCATCTTCCAATGGTATGCCGAGGCCATCGACAAGGTCTATGACGAGGTGGCGCCGACCGGTGAAGGCGATCTCGTGATCGTCCGGCGCGAGGCGCTCGGCGTTGTCGGCGCGGTCGTGCCGTGGAACTTCCCGCTCGACATGGCCACCTGGAAATGCGCGCCGGCGCTTGCCGCCGGCAATTCCGTGGTGCTGAAGCCGGCCGAGCAATCGCCCTTCTCGGCGCTGCGGCTGGCGGAACTGGCCATGGAAGCCGGCCTGCCCGCCGGCGTGCTCAACGTCGTGCCGGGGCTCGGCGAAACTGCCGGCCAGGCGCTTGGCCGCCACCGCGATGTCGATTGCCTGGCCTTCACCGGCTCGACGGCGGTCGGCAAGATGTTCCTGCAATATTCCGGCCAGTCGAACATGAAGCAGGTCTGGCTGGAAACCGGTGGCAAGAGCCCCAACCTCGTCTTCGCCGATTGCGCCGATCTCGACGCGGCAGCCGACATGGCCGCCTTCGGCATCTTCTTCAACCAGGGCGAGGTCTGCTCGGCCAATTCAAGACTGCTCGTGCATCGCGACGTCAAGGACGCGCTGGTGGAAAAGCTGGTGGCGCGCGCCGCCCTCACCCAGCCGGGCGATCCGCTCGACCCGGCCTCGAAGATGGGGGCCATGGTCGATGCCCATCACACCAGCCGCGTCATGCGCTTCATCGAGGCCGGCAAGAAGAGTGCCCGCCTCGTCACCGGCGGCGAGCAGGTGACGGTCAACGGTCGCGGCAGCTTCGTGCAGCCGACCATCTTCGACAATGTCTCGCCCGAGGATACGCTGGCGCGCGACGAGATTTTCGGGCCGGTTCTCTCCGTCATCACCTTCGACGACGAGGAGGAAGCGATCCGGATGGCCAATGACAGCATCTACGGCCTCGCCGCCTCCGTGTGGACGGACAGCCTGTCGCGGGCGCACCGCGTCGCCGGCCGGCTGCGAGCCGGAACGGTGTCGGTCAACACCGTCGATGCCTTGAGCCCGATGACGCCCTTCGGCGGCATCAAGCAATCCGGTTTCGGCCGCGACCTGTCGTTGCACGCCTTCGACAAGTACACGGCGTTGAAAACGACCTGGATCAAGTACTGGCAGATCGGTCGGGCGGCTTGATCGCCGCCCGTAAACCGGCAACATAAGGCCCATGCCCTTACGTTTCACACTCCGCCAGCTCGAATATTTCGTCGCCGTCGGCGAGGCCGGCTCGATCGCCAAGGCGGCCGAGCAGGTCAACGTCTCGCCGCCCTCGATTTCCGCCTCCATCGCGCAACTGGAGGCCGAATTCGGCATCCAGCTTTTCGTGCGCAAGCATTCGCACGGCCTGTCGCTGACGGCCGGCGGGCGCGTCTTCCTCAAGGAGGCGGCGCGCATCCTCGCCGATGCCGATGCCCTGCACGCCGTTGCCGGCGATATTTCCGACCGCGTGCGCGGCCCGCTCGCCGTCGGCTGTCTGCTCACCTTCGCCCAGATCGTCCTGCCCTCGCTTCGGCGCAAGTTCGAACTGGCGCATCCCGATGTGCGCATCCGCCAGTTCGAGCGTAACCAGGGCCAGCTTTTCGAGATGCTGCAGCGGGGCGAAATCGACCTGGCGCTGACCTACGACATGGAATTGTCGCAGGACATGGCCTTCGAGCCGCTGGTGCAATTGCCGCCCTATGTCATGCTGCCGACCCCCCATCGCCGCGCGCGCAGCGGGCCGAGACAGCTGGGGGCCGAGCCGATGGTGCTGCTCGACCTGCCCTTCAGCCGCGAATATTTCCTCTCCGTCTTCCACGGCATGGGGCTGCGACCGAACATCGGCGAGCGTACTGGCGATATCGCCGTGATGCGCTCGATGGTCGCCAACGGTTTCGGCTACGGCATCGCCAATATGCGGCCGCTCAACACCATGTCGCCGGATGGCAAGCCGCTGTCCTTCGTCGCGCTCGGCGGCGGGGCGCGGTCTTTGACCATGGGCGTCGCCGTTCCGGCCGCCGAATACCGCACCCAGACCACCCAGGCCTTCATCGACCATTGCCGCATCTTCATGGGCGAGCAGGGCGTTTTCGGGCTGGAGCCGGTGGACGGTTAAAGCTCCGCGCTGACCATCCGTTCGACCAGTGCGTCCAGCATCGCGTCGCAACGGCGCATCTGCTCGATGCTGACGAATTCGTCGGGCTTGTGCCCTTGCGCCATCGAGCCCGGCCCACAGACCACGGTCGGCGTGCCGACATCGCGGCTGAACAGCCCGCCCTCGGTGCCGAAGGCCACCTTGATCGTGCCGTTGGCGCCAAGCAGAGACTTGACGAAGGCGACAGCCGGCGAAGCCACCGGCGTATCGAGGCCGGGATAGGCATTGGTGACGTCGATCTCGATGGCCGCTTCCGGTACCCGCTCGGCGACGCCGGCGACGATCTCTTCCGCCCGCATCCGCAATCCGGACAGCAGCGTATCGGCATCGTCGGCGGCGATGTTGCGGATCTCGAAATCGATCTCGCAGCGGTTGGGCACGATGTTGAGCGCCACGCCGCCCGACATTTTTCCCACATGCACCGTCGTATAGGGAATGTCGTAATCGGTATCGCGCGCGCCCTCGCGCGCCAGCCGGTCCTGCTCGTCGCGCAGCACGCCGACGAAATCGCAGCCGAGATGCAGCGCATTCAGCGCCAGCGGCGCCAAGGCCGAATGGCCCTCGCGGCCGCAGCAGGTGGCGCGGGCGGCGAGCTTGCCCTTGTGGCCGGTCGCGACCTGCATGCCGGTCGGCTCGCCGACGAGGCAGAGCCATGGTTTTACGGGCATTTCGGCCAGCATGCCGACCAGACTGCGTACGCCGAGACACCCGACCTCCTCGTCATAGGACAGTGCCAGATGCAGCGGCACTTTCAGCGGTTGCCGCGCTGCCATCACCATGGCCCGCAGGGCGCAGGCGACAAAACCCTTCATATCCGCCGTGCCGCGGCCATAGAGGCGGCCGTCATGCTGCGTCAGCGCGAAAGGCGGCATGGTCCAGGCCTGGCCCTTCACCGGAACGACGTCGGTATGGCCCGATAGCATCACCCCCGGCCGGTCCTTGGGACCGACGGTCGCAAACAGGTTCGCCTTGCCGCCCGCGGCGTCGTGGATCAGCTCATAGGCAATGCCATGCTCCTCCAGCACCTCGGCGACATAAGAAATCAGCCCGAGATTGGAATCGCGGCTGACGGTCGGGAAAGCGACCAGTTTTTCGAGAATCGCGATGCTGTCCATGCGGAACCCCTTCTTCTTTGTGTGCGATGTCTAGCAGCAGGACCGGAAGCGCCAAAATCGCATTTTCCTTTGCAAGGCTTCAGGTCAAGCTTCGCTTCCTTAGGCATGGCCTAAGCGTGGCAGAAGAAAACTTTTGTTTTCTCCGCAGGCAGTTGCGCTAACACTGCGGCCAGCCTTTCCAAGGGCTCTATCCGCTTGCCGCATGAGGGGAAATTTCGAATGCGCGATCCACGCTATGACATCCTGTTCGAGCCGATGAAGATCGGGCCGGTGACGGCCAAGAACCGCTTCTATCAGGTGCCGCATTGCAATGGCGGCGGGTATCGCGATCCGTCCGCCGCCGCCGAGATGCGCCGCACCAAGTCCGAAGGCGGCTGGGGGGTCATCTTCACCGAACAGACCGAGATGCACCACACCTCGGAAATCACGCCGTTCATCGAGCTGCGCCTGTGGGACGATGCCGATATCCCGGCGCTCGCCAAGATGGCCAAGTGCATGCATGAATACGGGGCGCTGGCCGGCGTCCAGCTTGCCTATTCCGGCATCAACGGCCCGAACCTCTATACCAAGGAAGTGCCGCGCGGCCCCTCCGCTTTGCCGATCCGCACCTTCACCAACGATCCGGTGCAGGCGCGCGCCATGGACAAGCAGGATATCCGCGACCTGCGCCGCTGGCACCGCAATGCCTTCAAGCGCGCCAGGCAGGCCGGCTTCGATCTCGTCTGCCTCTATGGCGCCCACGGCTTCGGCATCATCCAGCACTTCCTGTCGACGGCGACGAACCAGCGCACCGACGAATATGGCGGCTCGCTGGAAAACCGCTCGCGGCTGATGCGCGAACTGATCGAGGAAGGCCGCGACGCCATCGGCGATACCTGCGGTCTGACGCTGCGCCTGTCGCTCGACGAGATGATCGGCGAACTCGGCTTCGCCAATTCCGAAGTCCGTGACATGATCGAGATGCATGCCGACCTGCCGGATCTCTGGGATCTGGCCCATGGCGCCTGGGAAGACTGTTCCGGCCCCTCGCGCTTCAAGGAAGAAGCGGCGCAGGAAAGCCTGGTCAGCGGCATCAAGAAACTGACCTCAAAGCCGGTGGTCGGCGTCGGCCGCTTCACCTCGCCGGATGTGATGGTGCGGATGATCAAATCCGGTACGCTGGATTTCATCGGCTGCGCGCGTCCCTCGATTGCCGATCCCTTCCTGCCGAAGAAGGTCGAGGAAGGGCGCATCGAGGATATCCGCGAATGCATCGGCTGCAATATCTGCATCACCGGCGACATGACCATGTCGATCTCGCGCTGCACACAGAACCCGACCTTCATGGAGGAATGGCGCAAAGGCTGGCATCCGGAGCGGATGCAGGCCAAGGGCGAGAGCGAGACGGTGCTGATCGTCGGCGCCGGCCCGGCCGGGCTGGAAGCGGCGCGCGCACTCGGTTCGCGCGGCTACAGGATAGCGCTCGCCGAGGCCGGCACCGAGCTTGGCGGCCGCGTCGCCCGCGAATGTCGCCTGCCGGGCCTGGCGGCCTGGGGCCGCGTGCGTGATTACCGCCAGTATCAACTCAGCCAGATGGAAAATGTCGACATCTATTTCGACAGCCGTCTTTCGGCCGACGACATCCTCGGTTTCGGTTTCGGTTTCGAAAACGTCGCCATCGCCACCGGCTCGACCTGGCGGCGCGATGGCGTCGCCCGTGCCCATGTGGTGCCGATGCCCATCGATCCGGCCATGCCGGTCTATACGCCCGACGACCTGATGGACGGAAAAATTCCGAGCGGCAATGTCGTGCTGTTCGACGACGATCATTATTACATGGGCGGCGTGCTTGCCGAACTGATGGCGCGACAGGGCGCCAAGGTGACGCTGGTCACCCCTTCCGCCTATGTCTCCGACTGGACGCGCAACACGCTGGAGCAGATGGCCATCCATCGCCGCCTCGTCGAGGCTGGCGTCGAGATCGTGCTGAACCGCGTGGTAACATCCGTCGAGGCCGGCGGCGTGACGACGGCCTGCGCCTATACCGGCCTGACCTCGGAGCTATCAGCCGATGCCGTGGTGCTGGTCACCTCGCGCCAGCAGGACGACAGCCTCTGGCAGGAGCTGAAGGCGCGCGAAAGCGAATGGGCCGAAAACGGCATCCGCTCGATCAAGGTGATCGGCGACGCCGAAGCGCCCGGCCCCATCGCCTGGGCCACCTATGCCGGCCACCGCTTCGCCCGCGAACTGGACGAGCCGGATATCGGCGACGCCCTGCCCTTCCGCCGCGAAGTGACGGCGCTGGCGGCGGACTGATCGCCCCATGGAACGACAAAGGCCGCCGGGAAAATCTCCCGGCGGCCTTTTCATTTCAGGAATTCAGCGATTCTCAGTGGGCGCCGGACATGTCGCCCAGCACTTCCTTGGAGGCGACGGTCGAATCGGCATTGAGGCGATAGACCATCGGCACGCCGGTCGCGAGGTTGAGTTCGAGGATCTGTTCCTTGGTCAGGCGGTCGAGGACCATGACAAGCGAGCGCAGCGAATTGCCGTGGGCGGCGACCAGCACCTTCTTGCCCTGCAGCACCAGCGGCAGGATCTCGGTGAGGTAATAGGGCCAGACGCGGGCGCCGGTGTCGCGCAGGCTTTCGCCGCCGGGCGGCGGAATGTCGTAGGACCGGCGCCAGATATGCACCTGCTCCTCGCCCCACTTCTTGCGGGCATCGTCCTTGTTGAGACCGGAGAGATCGCCGTAGTCGCGCTCGTTCAGCGCCTGGTCGCGGATCGTCTTCAGGTCCGGCTGGCCGACCTTGTCGAGGATGATCTTGCAGGTATCCTGCGCGCGCTTCAGGTCCGAGGTAAAGGCGATGTCGAAGGTGATGCCGTAATCGGCCAGCGCCTGGCCGCCGGCATTGGCTTCGCGGACACCGAGTTCGGTCAGTTCCGGGTCTTTCCAGCCCGTGAACAGGTTCTTCAGGTTCCAGTCGCTCTGGCCGTGGCGGACGAGGACGAGGGTGCCGGTCATGTAGTGCCTCCTGATTATTGAGAAAGCCCGAGAACGTCGAGCATGGAATAGAAACCAGGCTTCTTGTCGCGCGCCCAGAGCGCCGCGCTGATTGCGCCGCGCGCGAAGATCGAGCGGTCGCCGGCGCTGTGCGACAGGGTGACGATCTCGCCTTCGCCGGCAATCAGGACGCTATGTTCGCCGATGACCGAGCCGCCGCGCAGCGTCGCAAAGCCGATGGTGCCCTTCGGCCGCGCGCCGGTATGGCCGTCGCGGCTGCGCACCGAATGATTGGCGAGATCGATGCCGCGCCCGCGCGCCGCCGCCTCGCCGAGCAGCAGCGCCGTGCCGGAGGGGGCATCGACCTTGTGCTTGTGGTGCATTTCAAGGATTTCGATGTCCCAGTCATTGCCGGGAAGCGCCCGCGCAGCCTGTTCCGTCAGGACGCCGAGCAGGTTGACGCCGAGGCTCATATTGCCGGATTTGACAACCCGCGCATGACGCCCGGCGGCTTTGATTTTCTCTTCTTCCTCGACCGAGCAGCCGGTGGTGCCGACCACATGCACGATGCGGGCCTGCGCCGCGAGCCCGGCGAAATTCACCGTTGCCGCCGGCGAAGTGAAATCGAGCACGCCCTCGCCATGCAGGAAGGCTGCCAGCGGATCGTCGCCGATGATGACGCCTGTCGGCCCCAGTCCGGCGATTTCACCGGCATCCTTGCCGACGAAAGGCGAACCGCTGCGTTCCACGGCGGCATGCAGCATGACGCCGTCCATGGCCGCGATGGTGCGGATCAGGGTCTGTCCCATGCGGCCGGCGGCGCCGACGACGACCAGCTTCATTGGCGCTTCGCTCATGATCATTCTGCCTGTCTTTGTTCGAAACCGGTATCGGCGGGCGGCGCCTGGAGATTGTTCAGGCGAGCGTAAAGGCCGCCTCCCCGCTTCGCAAGGCTTTCATGCGTGCCTTCTTCGGCGACGCGGCCATCCTGCATGACGATGATCTTGTCGGCCTTGACCACCGTCGACAGGCGATGGGCGATGACGACGACGGTGCGCCCGCCCATTGCCTCGTCCAGCGCCCGCTGCACCGCCGCCTCGGATTCGTTGTCGAGCGCCGAGGTCGCCTCGTCGAGCAACAGGATCGGCGCGTGTCGCACCAGCGCGCGGGCAATCGACAGGCGCTGGCGCTGGCCGCCGGAGAGCGTCACGCCGTTTTCGCCGACCGGCGTGTCATAGCCCTGCGGCTGCGCGAGAATGAAGTCATGGGCATAGGCCAGGCGCGCGGCTTCCTCGATCTCCGCATCCGTCGCCTCCGGGCGGCCATAGCGGATGTTGTCGCGGATCGTGCCTTCGAACAGGTAGGGCTGCTGCGAGACATAGGCGATGTGCTTGCGCAGCGATGCCTTGGTCACATGGGCAATGTCCTGACCGTCGATGAAAATCTGCCCGGCCTGCGGATCGTAGAAACGCGGAATGAGGGCGATGACGGTGGATTTGCCGGCGCCCGAGGGGCCGACCAGCGCGGTGGTCCTGCCGCCATCGGCGGTGAAGGACAGGTTGCGCAGGATCGGCTCGCCGTTCGAGTAGCTGAAATCGATGTCGCGGAATTCGAGTTTCGCCTCGGTGACGACCAGTTCCTTGGCATCGGCGCGCTCGGCCTGGCGCGTCTGCGTGTCGAGCAGCGCGTAGATCATGCGCGCATTGACAACGGCACGCTCCAGCTGCACCTGCAGCCGCGCCAGACGCCTGGCCGGATCGTAGGCCATCAGCAGGGCTGCAACGAAGGCGAAGAAAGCGCCCGGCAACACGTCGCCGTAAATGGAGCGGAACGCCGCGTAGGCGAGAACGCAGGAAATCGCCAGTCCGGCGAAGGTTTCGGTCAGCGGCGCGGTACGCTCCGTCAGGCGGGCGATGCGATTGGCGCGGTTTTCGGCGGCGTCGATGATGCCGTTGACCTTGTCGGCAAGCTGGCGCTCCATGGTGAACGCCTTGACGATGGCGATGCCCTGCAGCGTTTCCTGCATCGCGCCCTGCACACGGCTGCTCAGCTCGACCGCTTCCTTGGTCGCCGTGCGCAGCCGGCGCGAGCCGTAGCGCAGCGCATACAGCAGCGGCGGCGCGATCACAAAGACGATCAGCGTCAGGATCGCGTCCTTGGAGATCATCACGCCGATGAGCGCCACCAGCGTCAGCAGGTCGCGCGCCGTCGAGGTCACCGTCAGGTTCAGCACGTCACGGATGCCGTTGACGTTCTGGCTGATCTGGGCGGCCAGATGCGCCGAGCGCGACTCGGCATAGAAGCCGACCGAGAGCTTCATCAGATGCTCGTAGAGACGGCTCTGGTAGCGGGCGACGATGTTGTTGCCGATCTTCGACAACGTCACCGCTTCCCCATAGGTGGCGAAGCCGCGCAGAACGAAAGCGACGAAGATCGAAATGCAGATCATCACCACCAGATCGGCGCGCCGGTTGGCGAAGGCTTCGTTCACCACCGATTCCATGATCCAGGCGGTAAACGCGGTCGTCGCCGCCACGGTCATCAGGCAGGCGATGGCGAAGGCGTACCCCCACAAGTGGTCACGACCGTTTTCGGCGATGATCCGCTTCAGGACGCTCGTAACGGTGTCGGAGTCGATCTTTTGTGATCTGGTCTGGTCTTCCAAAAAGCCGGGCTTTCCTGTCGTATGCGGATCCGGGCAGCGCCCGCAGTTCATTCAAAGCTGCGCGGCTCTATAGCGGTTTGGAGCGGATTTGGCCATAGGTTTGACGTGAAAGGCATGGGCATTAGCCGCGCCAGTGGCGCCCCTCGGTCTCCAGTCCGAAGCGCGCCGGGGTCTGGGCATAGGCGGCCAGTCCCGCCAGCGCCGCCAGCGGATGCGTGACCACATAGGTCGGGATCGCGCGCATCAGCGCCGAATGCGGCGCCTTGTCCTCGAAGGCGGTCCGGAACTCGGGCTTCTTCAGCGCCGGCACGATTTTCTGCGAGATGCCGCCGGCGAGATAGACACCGCCCTTGGCCATGAACACCAGCGCCAGATCGCCGGCAACACGGCCGAGATAGGTGGTGAACAGGGACAGCGTTTCCGCCGCGATCGCATTCGTGCCGGCAAGTCCCGCGCTGGTCACTTCCGCCGGCTGGGTGAAAAGTTCGGGCTGACCCTCGGCGCCGCAGACGGCACGGTAGATGTTCATAACTCCACGGCCGGAAAGCAGTTCCTCGGCCGAAATCCGGCCGATGGCGGCGCCAGGATCATTGACCGGCGTCAGGAAGGGCCAGATGGCATAGTCGCGCGGCGTGCGCGGGCCGACATCGATATGGCCGCCCTCGCCCGGCACCGGAAGCCATTTGTGCTGTGCATGCACGAGGCCGGCGACGCCGAGGCCGGTGCCCGGCCCCAGCACGACGCGCGAGGCGAGTGTCTCCCCGGTGGCGGAGCCGATCGGCTCGCGATGCTCGTCAGCCAGCGAGCCGACAGCCAGCCCTTGCGCTTCGAAATCGTTGATGACCAGCACATCCGACATGTTGAGATCGGCGATCATCTGGCGAGGACGCACCACCCAGGGGCAATTGGTCAGCGGGATGTCGTCGCCATTGATCGGCCCGGCGATCGCAAGAATGGTCGAGCGCGGCTGGATCGAGGTCTTGTCGAGCACGGTTCGCTGGATCGCGTCTTCGATGGTCGGGAAATCGGCGGTCTGGACGATGGGAAACGGCGGCGGATCGCCATAGGCGTCCTTGAGAATCGCAAAGCGAGCATTGGTGCCGCCGATATCGCCAATGAGGATCGGAAACGGCAGGTGCAGGTCGGTATCAAATGGCGATTGCATGTCATTGCCCCCCATCGGCATTGCTTTCGTTTGCCTTCCCGGAAAAACCGGCCTCGGCTTTTTCCTGGCGAACGCTGAAATCCGCAAGCCGTTCCGCCGTCGCCCGGTTGAGCGCCATCGGGATGTCGTAGACGGTGGCGAGACGCATCAGCGCCTTGACGTCGACATCATGCGGCATGGCGGTCAGGGGATCGATGAAGAAAATCAGCATTTCGATCTCGCCGGTGGCGATCAGGGCGCCGATCTGCTGATCGCCGCCGAGCGGGCCGCTCTTCAGCCTGGTCACGTCGAGTTCGGGGCAAGCCTCCAGCACACGCCCCCCGGTGGTGCCGGTGGCGAAGATGCGATATTGCGACAGGGTCTGGCGGTGCAGGCGGGCAAAAACCGCCCTGTCGGCCTTCTTCTGGTCGTGCGCGATCAATGCAATGCATCTTTCCGCAGCCATACGCCCTCCCCGCCTCGTCTTTCAATCGATTTGGTTTCTATAACATGTCGACTGCCTTTGGAAAGACAGCCCACCCATGATTAGCGAGAAACGGGCTTCACCAACGGGATCGGCACATTGCCGGTCTCGCCGTAGGCAGGTTCAACATCCGAAGGCAGAGGCTCGCTGGCCGAATCGACATCCGAGGCCGCGGGTTCCGGCGCAACGCTCTTGCCCATGGTCGCCGCCGCCGCCGAAGGAACGGACGGCGCTTCGAGGATCAACGCGCAGGCCTTGGGCAGATCCGAGAGCATGGTGTAGCGCGGCTTGACCGGCTTGGTGTCCGGTTTTTTGTCCGGCTTGGCCCAGGGCTCCTTGGTGAACCACCAGGCAAGCGACTTGTCGCAGCCGTCGCCGGCCGGCACCGGCGCCTGCGCCTTGCAATTCGTCGCACCTGCCGGGCAATGCATGCGGATGTGGAAATGGTAATCGTGACCGTAATAGGGACGCACCTTGCCAAGTGCGGTGCGGTCTCCGGTCCAGGTGTCGCACAGCTTCTTCTTGATCGCCGGGTTGACGAAAATGCGCTCGACTTCCGGATAGCTCGCCGCGCGCATGATCAGTCGCGCATGCGCCGGCGTCCAGATATTCGGATCGACCGTCAGGAAGGCGTTCGGCTTCAGCATCGAGCGGGCGGAGATGTTTTCGCGCTCGTCACTGCTCAGGCGGCGTGGCGGCATCGGGTTCAGCCAGATATCGGCATCGAGGCCGATCTGGTGCGAGGCGTGGCCGGTCCTCATCGGCCCGCCGCGCGGCTGGGCGATATCGCCGAGCAGCAGCCCCGGCCAGCCGTCATATTTGGCAGCGTCGCGCGACAGGCGCTCGATGAGCGCGATCAACTGCGGCTGGCCCCAGCGGCGGTTGCGCGACAGGCGCATCGCCTGCCATGTCGGACCATCGGTGGGAATGGCGACTGCGCCGCCCTGGCAGCCCTTGGCGTAAAAACCGTAGGGCGTCGGCTTGCCGCGCGTCGGCAGCGTTACCGCGCCGAACAGTTCCTTGGCCGGCGTGGCGTCTTCGGCATGAACGAAATCGGCCGGGGCCGAAGCGAGAAGCAGGGCCGCCAGGCCCACGGATGCGAAATTGCGAAAGAAATCTGCGAAAGCCAAAGTCCTGTCCCGTCTGCCCGCCGCCACATTGATTTGCGCTGAAGATAGCCTGCAATCGGAATTTGGTGAATCCGTGTCAGCGCGCCTGCGAGCCGATTGCATTGATATTGTATCGAACTTGCCACAGAGGTTCTGTCTTTTGCCGTTTTTGCCGTTACATTGTGCGCAACGCAACAATGAAAGGGCAGTCATGTCGGCACGGTGGAAGATGGGTCTGGCGGCGGTTTTCGTCTGTGGCATGGTTTTGCAGCCGGTCGCCCCCCGCGCCGAGGAGGCGCTGGTCTGGCGCCATGCGCTGTCGAGCATCGGCGAGCCGAAACTGCCGCAGGGCTTTGCCCATTACGACTATGTCAACACGCAGGCCCCGAAGGGGGGCACGCTGAACCTTTCGGAAGCCGGCACGTTCGACAGCTTCAATTCCGTGCTGGCCAAGGGCGAGCAACCGTCCAGCCTGTCGCTGGTCTACGACACGCTGCTGACCTCCTCCGAGGACGAGGTGCTGACGTCTTATGGCCTGTTGGCCGAGGCGATCGCCTATCCGGACGACCTTTCCTACGCCTCGTTCCGTCTGCGGGCGGAAGCGAAATGGGCGGACGGCAAGCCGGTGACGCCGGAAGACGTGATCTTTTCCTTCGAGAAGGCGAAAGAACTCGATCCGCGCATGTCCGTCTATTACGCGCATGTCGTCTCCGCCGAAAAAACCGGCGAGCGCGAGGTGACCTTCCGCTTCGACGAGAAGAACAATCGCGAGTTGCCGAACATCCTCGGCCAGTTCCTGATCGTTCCCAAGCATTGGTGGGAAGGCAAGGACGACAAGGGCAACCAGCGCGACATCGCCAAGACGACGCTGGAGCCGGCCATGGGCTCCGGCCCATACCGCATAGCCGCCTTCTCGCCAGGCTCAACGATCCGTTACGAATTGCGCGACGACTATTGGGCCAAAGACCTCAACGTCAACGTCGGCCGGAACAATTTCAAGGTGATCAACTATAATTTCTATGCCGATTTCGACGTCGAGCTGGAGGCCTTCCGTGCCGGCAATGTCGATTTCCGCCGTGAAAACAGCGCCAGCCGCTGGGCGACGGGATATGATTTCCCGGCGGTGAAGGACGGCCGCGTCAAGCGCGAGGAGGTTGAAAATCCGCTGCGCGCCACCGGCATCATGCAGGCGCTGGTGCCCAACCTGCGCCGTGACCAGTTCAAGGATCCGCGCGTGCGGCTGGCGCTCAACTATGCCTTCGATTTCGAGGATTTGAACCGCACCCTCGCCTTCAACGCCTTCAAGCGCATCGACAGCTATTTCTGGGGCACGGAGCTGGCCTCCTCCGGCCTGCCGCAGGGCCGCGAGCTGGAAATCCTCGATGGCCTGAAGGACAGGGTGCCGCCGGAGGTCTTCACCACGCCCTATACCAATCCGGTCGGCGGCGATCCGCAGAAGAGCCGCGACAACCTGCGCAAGGCCATCGGCCTGCTGAAGGAGGCCGGCTGGACGCTGAAGGGTAACCGCATGGTCAACGAAAAGACCGGGCAGCCGCTTTCCATCGAGATCCTTCTCGGCAGCCAGTCCTTCGAGCGCACCGTGCTGCCCTTCGCCAACAATCTCAAAAAGATCGGCATCGATGCACGGCTTCGCACCGTCGACGCCTCGCAATATACCAATCGCGTCCGCAGTTTCGATTACGACATGATCTACCAGGTCTGGGCCGAGACGCTGAACCCCGGCAATGAGCAGGCCGAATTCTGGGGATCGGCCGCCGCCGACCGGCCGGGTTCGCGCAATTATGCCGGCATCGCCGATCCCGCGGTCGACGCGCTGATCAAAATGATCATCTTCGCATCCAACCGCGACGAGCAGGTGGCGGCGATCAAGGCGATGGACCGGGTGCTGCTCGCCAATCACTACGTCGTGCCGCTGTTCTACTCCGGCAACCAGCGCATCGCCTACTGGAACCGCATCGCCCATGGGCGCTTCCCGGAATACGGGCTCGACTTCCCCGCCGCCTGGTGGTCTGCGGAGGCCGCGAAGTAAGCCGGAAACGGTGAACACCTTGCGTTCGCCGGGCGACCGGTTACCAAATGAACCGAAACGAATCGCGGCCCCGCCGGGGCCGCGCGGAAGGAATGACGAGTTGACATCTTCGGGAAGCCCGCTCTGATGGGTGCCTATATCCTGCGACGCCTGCTGTTGATGATCCCGACCATCGTCGGCATCATGGCGATCTCCTTCGCGGTCATCCAGTTCGCGCCCGGCGGGCCGGTCGAGCGGGTCATCGCCGATCTCACCGGCCAGGGCGACAGTGCTGCGGACCGTCTTTCGGGGGGCGGCGATCTCGTTGGCCAGCAGGGCGGCGACGCGACAGGCAATTATCGCGGCGCGCAGGGGCTCGATCCCGACCTGATCGCGAAGCTGGAAAAGCAGTTCGGCTTCGACAAGCCGCCGCTCACCCGTTTCGGCGAGATGATGTGGAACTATATTCGCTTCGATTTCGGCGAAAGTTTCTTCCGCAACACGCCGGTCATCGACCTGATTGCCGAGAAGCTGCCGGTGTCGATTTCGCTCGGCGTCTGGATCCTCTTGTTTTCCTACATCATTTCTATTCCGCTCGGCATCAAGAAGGCGGTGGAGGACGGCTCGCCCTTCGACGTCTGGACCTCCGGCGTCATCATCATCGGTTATGCCGTGCCGAGCTTCCTGTTCGGCATCCTGCTGATCGTCGTGTTCGCCGGCGGCTCGTTCTTCGACTGGTTCCCGTTGCGCGGCTTGGTCTCGGACAATTTCGCCGATCTCAACTGGTGGCAGAAGATCCTCGATTATTTCTGGCACCTGACCCTTCCGCTGATCTCGCTGTCGCTGGCGGCCTTCGCCACCACGACGCTGTTGACGAAAAATTCCTTCATCGACGAGATCAAGAAGCAATATGTGACGACCGCGCGCGCCAAGGGCCTGACCGAACGCGAGGTGCTTTACGGCCATGTGTTCCGCAACGCCATGCTGATCGTCATCGCCGGCTTTCCCGGCGCCTTCATCTCGGCCTTCTTCACCGGCTCTCTGCTGATCGAAAACATCTTCTCGCTCGATGGTCTCGGACGCCTCGGCTATCTCTCGGTGGTCAACCGCGATTATCCGATCGTGTTTGCGACGCTCTATATCTTCTCGCTGCTCGGCCTTGTCGTCGGGCTTGTCTCCGACCTGATCTATACATGGATCGACCCACGCATCGATTTCGACCGGAGGGACGTCTGATGACCGCCGCCTCCACCGCCACCGTCGCGCGTGAAGCGCCCGTCGCGCCGCCTCGAAGGGGACTTTTGTCGCCCACCAATCTGCGCCGCTGGGAGAATTTCAAGGCCAACCGGCGCGGCTACTGGTCGTTCTGGCTGTTCATGATCCTGTTCGTGCTCAGCCTGTTCGCAGAATTCATCGCCAACGACCGGCCTCTGATCGCCTCCTATAAGGGCGAGATCCTGTTTCCCGTCGTCATCAATTATCCGGAGGAGAAGTTCGGCGGCTTTCTCGCGGAAACCGATTACCGCTCGGATTTCATCCAGGACGAGATCAAGGCCAACGGCTGGATGATCTGGCCGCCGATCCGCTATTCCTATGATACGGCCAATTCCAACATTCCGCATTCGGCCCCGACGAAGCCGTTCTGGCTGATGGACAGCCAAGAGCGCTGCTCCGGCTATCCGCAGGGCGTGAACGATCCGCAATGCGTGACCGGCAACCTCAACTGGCTCGGCACCGACGACCAGGCCCGCGATGTGACGGCGCGGATGATCTACGGATTTCGAATCTCCGTGCTTTTCGGCCTCGCCTTGACCATTGCGTCCGCCATCGTCGGGGTGACCGCCGGCGCCATCCAGGGTTATTTCGGCGGCTGGACCGATCTTCTGATGCAGCGCTTCATCGAGATCTGGTCGTCAATGCCGGTGCTTTATATCCTGCTGATCATCGCCGCCGTGTTGCCGCCCGGCTTCTTCGTGCTGCTCGGCGTCATGCTGCTGTTTTCATGGACGAGTTTCGTCGGCGTGGTGCGGGCCGAATTCCTGCGCGCGCGCAATTTCGAATATGTGCGCGCCGCCCGGGCGCTCGGCGTCGGTAACTGGACGATCATGTATCGGCACCTGCTGCCGAATGCCATGGTCGCGACGCTGACCTTCCTGCCCTTCATCCTCTCCGGCTCGATCACCACGCTGACCTCGCTGGATTTCCTGGGCTTCGGCATGCCGCCGGGCTCGGCCTCGCTCGGCGAGATGATCGCGCAGGGCAAGAAGAACCTGCAGGCCCCCTGGCTCGGCCTCGCCGCCTTCTTCACCATGTCGATCATGCTGTCGCTGCTGATCTTCGTCGGCGAAGCCGTGCGTGACGCCTTCGATCCGCGAAAGACGTTCCGATGAGTGCCCCCCTGCTCAGCATCCGCAATCTCTCGGTCGCCTTCCATCAGGGCGGCAAGACGAGCCTTGCCGTCGAAAACGTCTCCTTCGACATCGCCCGCGGCGAAGTCGTGGCGCTGGTCGGCGAGTCGGGTTCCGGCAAATCCGTCTCGGCCAATTCCATCCTCGATCTGCTGCCGCATCCGGCGGCGAGTTACCCTTCCGGTGAAATCCTGTTCAAGGGCAAGGATCTGCTGAAAGCCGACGATGCGACGTTGCGCAAGGTGCGCGGCAACGCCATCACCATGATCTTTCAGGAGCCGATGACCTCGCTCAATCCGCTCCATTCGATCGAAAAGCAGATCGGCGAGATCCTGAAGTTGCACCAGCAGATCGAGGGGCCGCCCGCCCGCACCCGCATTCTCGAACTCCTGCAACAGGTCGGCATCCGCGAACCGGAAAAGCGGCTGAAGGCCTACCCACACGAGCTTTCCGGCGGCCAGCGCCAGCGCGTGATGATCGCCATGGCGCTCGCCAATCGCCCGGAACTGCTGATCGCCGACGAACCGACCACGGCGCTCGATGTCACCGTGCAGGCCCAGATCCTCGAATTGTTGCGCGGCCTCAAATCCGAGCATGGAATGGCGATGCTGTTCATCACCCATGATCTCGGCATCGTACGCAAATTCGCCGACCGCGTCTGCGTCATGACCCGGGGGCGCATC
>Ga0066256_1000835_pt1 | contig 56138 bp, 56 predicted proteins | sample ThiBio_1000_biof_FD_87107 | JGI IMG/M metagenome (GOLD analysis project Ga0066256, IMG submission 87107) | Wastewater bioreactor microbial communities from Cape Town, South Africa - Thiocy_expt_1000_biof (version 2) | ecosystem: Engineered > Bioreactor > Thiocyanate-remediating >... | reverse complement strand
CCCTCGGCATGCAGCGTGGCATCTGCGATCCTGGCCGCGATCTCGTCGCGGGCTGCGGCCTCGGCATCGACACTGCGTTCCCGTGACCGAAGCGTTGCATGGGCCGCCGCAAGTCCGGCTTCGGCGACACTGACCTCGGTGCGCTTGATGTCCAGATTGGCTTGCGAGGTAATATCGCGGCTGGCCAACCGCTCGGTGCGGGTCGCCTCGCTCTCTGCCAGCGCCAGCCGCGCCTCGGCCTCGTCCACTTGAGCTGAGGCTACCCCGATGGCGGCATGGGCGCTCTCCACGGCTGCCTCGGCGCGGGCCAGTTGTGCGCGCAGTTCTGCCGTATCCATCACTACCAGCACGTCGCCTTTGCTGACCCGGTCTCCCTCGCGCACGCGGATTTCCGCGATGCGCCCCGCCAGTCGCGGCGAAATGTCGATCAGATCGGCCTCAATGCGGCCGTTGCCGCCAAAGCCCATCAGCCCGGCCAGCGCAATGGCAAGGATGATCATGGAAACACGGCGGGTCCTGGGGTGACCTCGTTGCAGTCGTCGGCGTTACCGGTCGGGGGGTTGGCGCCACCCAGGACGCCCGTGCGATAGATTACGAAAACTCGCAACGCATCGGCGCGCATCCGGGTCACGTCGCCATGCAACAAAAGCTGCACGACGAGACCCTGGATCATGCCCAAATAAAGCGTGGCTGCGGCCTCGATATCCAGCTCCCGGCTCAGCGCGCCTTCTGCGACGCCCGCCGACAGGATGCGGTGCAGCCGCGTGGCGTAGTTTTCAAGCAGCACGCGCGCCATCCGTTTCGCCGCCGTATCACTATTGCGCTGAAGCTTACCGAAGATCATCCGCGGCACACCGGGATGTTCGGCGATGAAGTCGATATGGCCCAGAAACATTGCCTCGAGGGCGGCCATGGGTTCGGCCTGCGCGCCCGCCAGCCGATCGATGCGCGCCAGCAGCCGGTCGGCCACCCACTCCATCGTCCCCAGCCAGAGCGCTTCCTTGTTCGGGAAGTGCTTGAACAGCGCCCCCTGCGTCATGCGCATATGTGCGGCAACCTCGGTGGTGGTGATGGTTTCCGGATTGGCGTGCGCCGCCAGTTCCACGACCGCCTCGACCGCCTCGGCGCGGCGCTGCTCGGCGGGCAGATATTTTGCACGCATGATTATGCCCTCGGATAAGCGTGTTTGATGAAAGTATGTGTTCACTTCCTATGAGTGTGTAGATGGCTCGTCAATGGGAAAATCTGGTGAGGTAACCATTCACCATCTAAGATTCGCATGATAGATGAATAGAAGTGATTGATCGCTTGATTCTTGAATGTGGAGATGCGCGATGCCGGCGAGAGCCAAATTCGAGGGTGGGGATCAATCGGAGACCTCACAATGTTACGTCACACCAAATGCCCTCATCCTCATCGCCGCTTTAAGCCTGTCGGTTGTGGCACACCCCGCGCAGGCCGAGGTCATGAGTGCCGCCGAGATTGCGGAGCAGATCGTCGATAAGGATCTGGTCGCGCGGCGCATGGGGGCCAGGGTCCATTTGCGCTATGATGTCAGCGGCACAGTCACAATCCGCGCCCCATTCTTTTCCGGAACGGGTAGTTGGGAGCGCGATGGCGATCGGCTGTGCATGACCGTGAGGGGCGGGCCAAATCCCGGAACCTCATGCCATAGCTTTGAGAACCTCGGTGGTGGGCGGTTTCGCAACTCTGACGGCATGGTGTTGCAGTTGAACAACTGAACTCACGTTTTGGACGACAGGAAGAACCAACGGCCAGCAGGATATAAAGTATGATACGCAACTGGATATTCGGCGGTCTCGCCATCGTATTCGGGCTAGCTACTGTTGCAGAAGGCGGCAGCGTTCTGCTTGGTAGCAGATCTGCAACCGCAGCAGCCGGCAATTTTGTACCGCTCGTGCTGTGGGTTAATTTCTTGTCTGGTTTTTTCTATGTTCTAGCCGGGACGGGCATAGTTATGGCCCGGCCTAGAGTCAGGACTCACAACCAATAGATGACGGTTGCAGCGAGGGCGCAGGCCGAGAGGAACAGGATCGGGCATCGGGCATCGGTCGTAGCGGGTTGCGACGCGGCGCCAGTCCTTGAGGCGGGCGAACATGTTCTCGATCTTGTGGCGCAGGCGATAGAGGTCTGCGTCGTGCTGGATCGGAGCCTTCCGACCCGCGCGGGAGGGGATGCAGGGCGAAATGCCCATCTCGATCAGTGCGTTGCGGAACCAGTCGGCGTCGTAGCCCCGGTCTCCGAGCAGGACTGCCGCTTTCGGGATGGAGGGCAGCAGCGCCCGCGCCCCGATGTAGTCCGAGGTCTGGCCCGCCGACAGGAACATCCGGATCGGGCGGCCCTTCGCGTCGGCCAGGACATGGAGTTTCGAGTTGAGCCCGCCCTTCGTGCGCCCGATCAGCCGTCCGCGCCCCCCTTTTGAACCGCGAGGCTCGATGCGGTCCGGTGTGCCTTCGCATGGGTCGCGTCGATCATCACGATCCCGGTTTGCTGGGCCTGCGCGGCCAGTTCGGTCATGATCGTGGCGAACACACCCATCCGGCTCCACCGCTTCCAGCGGTTGTAGAGCGTCTTCGGCGGGCCATAGGCCGCGGGCGCATGCTTCCACATCAACCCATTGCGCTGAATGAAGATAATCCCGCTCAGCACCCGCCGGTCATCGATCCGAGGCTTGCCGCGGGACTTCGGAAAGAACGGCCGAAGCCGCTCCGTCTGCTCGTCCGTCAGCCAGTAAAGCTCGCTCATGATCCCTCCCCAAGTTGGGAGTTTGAATCATGCCGCGTGCCGTCGCTCAAGCGGATTTATGGGTCCTGACTCTAGTGGGTTGTTTCTTGCTCGTGGATTGGCTGTAGTGCTGCTGGTGCTGTTTGGCTATTTCATTTTCTACGTCCTGCTGGGCGGTGCATGGGAGACGCGAACGCTCGGCGCAATGATCCTGCGCCTGAGTTTCTGGGCCGCCGTCGCCTTGCTGGTCAAACCGCGGTCGAAAGCTGCTCGAACAGCCTGACCCTGCGGAAATCGACATCGACAACATGCTGGATGGAGCGTCTCAACCTGCTGATCAAGCTGCACTTCATGAGCGGCGCTCTGTCATTGATTTGCAATCCTCATGGCCTGCATCATGGACCACCTGAGATGCGCATAGGACCGAGTCATACCCCGGCCGTCGGGCTGCCAATATCACAACTCAGGAACCCGGCAACGCGCGTTGCACGATCACAGCTTGCCATTCCTGGATCGCCTTTTGCAGGCCTTGAGCATAGGCAGTCTGCGCCGCAACCAGTGGTGCCCCCATGGCCAGGACCCCGCTCATGCTGGCTCCAGCCAACTGCATAAAAATATCTGTCGGCAAGCTGAAGGAAGTTTCGGGTTCGCATTGCTGCGAGACTCGGCCGACCTCTGCCCTGGTCTTTGCGATGACATCCTCATGATAGCGGCATGCGGCCTCAAGCCCGCGATGGCGGAAATCTTGTGACAGGTTCAGAATACGAAGCATCAGCTCTAAATTTGCCTTATGCAGGTTAACAGGGTGCATATCGATCTCCATTGCAGACTCCTTGCGGTGGGATAGGGGCTTTGCCTGTTGCCTGTTGCCCGCTTTGATCTGTCGCTTTTCCTGAACCACTGCGATCATCTCTCCAGCACGTAGGTGCCGGGAGCATCCCCCAGCGGCGCAAGGCCAGCTTTCGTGGCCCCCATCGACGGCGGGGCGACCTGCTCCTCGGACGAGCGCGTGGCAAGCCAATCGCCCCAAGCCGGCCACCATGAGCCTTGTTGCACGGGGATTTCCTCGCGCCACTTGTCGGGATCGGTAAAACGCTGGCCATGTTTGCGCGTCGCGATCTGGAAGCTGCGATTGGCGCGCCCCGGCTCGCTGACCACACCGGCATTGTGGCCGCCGCTGGTCAGGGCAAAGGTGACGTCGGCGCCGCCGATCAGCCGATGGACCTTGTAAACGGTTTTCCACGGCGCCACATGGTCGCGCACCGTGCCAACGGCAAAGACCGGCAGACGGATGTCACTCGGTACCGCCGGAATGCCATCGACCAGATAGCGCCCGTCGGCAAAGTCGTTATCCAGATAGAGCTTGCGCAGATATTCGCTGTGCATCCGCGCCGGCATACGTGTGGTATCGCTGTTCCAGGCCATCAGGTCGAACAGGCCCTGCCGTTCGCCCAGCAGATATTCCTTCATCTGGCGCGACCAGATCAGATCCTGCGAATTGAGCAACTGGAACGCGCCGGCCATCTGCCAACCGTCTAGATAACCCTTGTCGGCCATGATCGAGTCAAGAAAGGCAAGCTGGCTTTCGCCAATGAACAGCGACAATTCACCCGGTTCGCGGAAGTCGATCTCGGCCGCCAGGAGGGACATGCCGCGCAGTCGCTCGTCTCCGTCGCGCGCCATGGCTGCGGCGGCAATCGCCAGCAGCGTGCCGCCAAGGCAATAGCCGACCGCGTTCACCTGGCGATCCGGCACGATGGTGCCCACCGCATCCAGTGCCGCCATCACCCCAAGCCGGCGATAATCCTCCATCCCCAGGTCGCGGTCGTCCGAGCCCGGATTGCGCCACGAGATCATAAAAACGGTGTGCCCCTGATCGACCAGCCAGCGCACCATCGAATTATGCGGCGAGAGGTCGAGAATATAGTATTTCATGATCCATGACGGCACGATCAGCACCGGCGTGGCATGGACCCTGGAGGTGGTGGGCGCATATTGGATCAGTTCAACCAGATGGTTTCGGAAGACGACCTTGCCCGGCGTCAGCCCCACGTCCTTGCCGACAATGAAATCCTCGCTGCCCGCGGGTGGCGCGTCGGCAAGGATCCCTCCCAGATCCTCCAACCAGTTCATCGAGCCCCGCCACAGATTGGCGCCACCGGTCTCGGCGGTCTTTTGCAGCACCTCGGGGTTGGTCCAGAAAAAATTGACCGGCGACAACATGTCCAACCATTGCCGGGCGGCAAAGGACACCATGTCCTCATGCTGGCCCGAGACGCCCCGCACCCCGGACGTGACGGATTGCCACCATTCCTGTTGCAGCAGGAAGCCCTGATGGATGACGTTGAAGGGCCATTTTTGCCAGGCGTCGCCTTCGAAACGGCGGTCCTGTTCCAAGGGCTCAACGCAGTTGGGACAGTTGGGGTTGGCGGCCGAACGCAAGACATAGTTTAGAAACCGCCGGTGCCCGTCGAAGGCTTCTTCAAGCAACTTTCGCCGCTTGCCCGGCGAGATTGCCAGATGAAGCGCCCAGTCATGCCAGGCGAGTTGCGCGGCGGCGGGCGACAGCCCGCGGGTGGCGCGAGCAAGTGTCATATGCGCCAGCTGATCGAGCGGGTCGGTACCATGTGACTCACTATCGCCTGCTCTTGCGGTGGCGACTGCCTCAGGCGAATCAGTCATGGTCGCACTCCACCTTTATAGAAGTAAACTATTACTTGCTTTTTGAAGTAAGGGCAACCACCTCGCAAAGCCGGTCTGTTCAGGTGATCGTAGACATCAGTTTTCCGGGATCCCTCCGGCGATCAGGATGAAGGGACTCGCCGCAGCCGCCCCGGTCCGCTCCATAACAAATGCGCCAGCATCCGATATCGCCTGACCTGGTCGTTGACGCATGCCTGGATAGAGCGCGGCAAGCATTGCATATCGGCTGTGTCCCTGAGCATCCGGAGGTCGGATATCGCCAACATCAATGAGGGCGACGCCAGACGATACGGTGGCAGCGGTAACCCGTGGATCCCCTACATTCAACGCCCCAACCCGCGGTTGTCCGGCGTTCAGCCTTGCCGAGATCTGTAACGCTCGATCGTCGGGGGCGACGAGTACAGTCAAGGGTGGATCCAGTGGTCCTATTACGCTGAGTTGCGCCCGAAATACGTCGACATCAATATCCGGTGCGGCCAGAACGACCTGTAGCCGGCGAAGAATGGGATCATCCCCAGTCAATCGCAACTGGCGAAGTGCCTCCATTACCAACCACCCGCCCATTGAGTGACCCAACACGGTGATCTGGCCGATCCGTCTGTCTCGAGCTAGCGTTGCCAGCAGTCCTGTCAGGTGATCACGCGAGTAGGTTGCGGCCTCACGATCGGCGGCATATCCCATCATGGCCGCATTTGATGGCCAAGAGAACAGAATAGCCGCACCCTCTCCGCCGCTGTCATGGGTAATCTGCGCCAGGCGAAACAGGCCCTCCTGAAAACTGGTGTTGTAGCCATGCACGAAAACCCGCACGTCTGCACGTTCCGGTCCAGATGCAACGTCATCGATGAGGGCCGACAGCGGCATGTCCTGTCTGGCAGCGACGGTCATGGCGACCAGTGGATCCGGATGCCGCCCCGGCCATTCGATGTTGCCGGCCTTGTGCGTGGGCGGGATCGAGATGGAAAAGCGTGCCGCCGAGAAGGTCGTGGCTCGCGCATCACTGAAACCAGATGCAGGATCGTCGGGGGATTCCTGTCGCAACCGGTTGGTTGCTGCATACAGGGTCACGACATCTGCTCCCGGCAGACTTGGACCCGGCACAAGGACACTCTCACCTGGTCGAGATGCGCACCCAGCGCCCAGCCAAGGTGTCACGAGAAGGACCAGCAGGAGGATCCGAACACGCATAATGTATCACGGCACCTTTCGTGAGGTCAAAAATCATATCGACACATAATAGAAGTAATCACTCACTAGTATCAACCCTCCAGGCAACCTCATTCTCAACTCACCAAGGCACCTCAGTCATGTTAGGCAAGCATCCAGCCGGGCCGCGAACGGCCGGCCAAAGGTCGGTCCGATGGTTGCGACTATCGGGCGCTGGCAGCTTCGCTCAGCGTCCGTGAAGCTATCGGCAGAACCACGATCGCCTCAAAGCCGGACGAGCTTTCCGGCCTTGGCGATTGCAAGGTGAGCTTTGACGAAATCCGATCGGCAATGCTCGCGGCGATGGCAAGGCCAAGCCCGCTGCCTTCCGTTCCGGCTGTCCCCCTCTCAAAACGGCGGGTCAGCCGGCCAAGTGCTTCTGTCGGCACGACGGGGCCTTCATTGGCGACGCTGAACGTGCCGTCCGCGCTGAGGCTTACCGTGATTGGTTTGTCGGATGCGCCGTGCCGCAGGGCGTTCTCAATGAGGTTGCGGCCGATGATGCCAAACGCATCGGGGTCGAGGTCGGACATTACCGGGTGCTCCGGCAGGGCGAGCGCGATCCGGTTCGGCGCTGTCCTCTCGATATCGTCCACGACCAGACGGGCGGTGATGCGAAGATCGGATAGATGATCGAGCCGCAACCGCCCGCCTTCTGCTCGGGCCAGTTGCAGAAGCCGTTCCGCGGTCCGGGCCAGCCGCTTCAACGAGGCCTCGATCTCGGCAGCCCTGTGGCCGGCACCGGTATCTTTCGTTTCCACCTGTATCCGCTGGGCCTGCGCGATTGCGCCTGCCAGCGGTGTTCGCAATTCATGCGCTGCGTTGGCGGCGAAGGTGCGTTCGGCCTCGAATGTGGATTTGAGTTGCGCCAGAAGCACATTGATCGCCGTCCCCACCGGGGCGGCCTCGACGGGAAGATCGTCGCAGGCGACGGGGGCGAGGTCGCGCGGCGAACGCGCGGCCAGCCGGTCGCGATAGCGGCGCAACGGGGCCAGACCCGAGCGGACAGTCAATACGATCGCCAACAGTGCGGCAGGGATGAATACCAGCAGCGGCAACCCCAGGCCCGCCCAGACATCGCGTGCCGCCGCCGCGCGATGGGCAAGCGGCTCGGCGACCGTGAGGCGGATCGTGCCTTGCAGGGCGTCCTCGCCATACAGGCGATGGGTTGCGGTCGTGCGAAAGCCCGGCCCGTCCCATTCAGGGAAGATGGCGGGATCGGCCTCATGCGATTGCAGAAGAATTCGCCCTTCGTCATCGCGCACGATATAGGTGAGGAATTCGTCGTGGTCGCGCAGGTCGGCAAGGTGCTGCGTCACACCTTCCTCCTCACGTCCGACGATCTCGACAGCGGCCAGCGGCAGCAGGCGCTGCGCCGCTTCCTGTAGCGACGAGTCGAAGATCCTGTCCATCTCGTGCCGCAGCATGACCGCCGTGACGGCGGCGGCCGCGATCCACAGAAGTGTCAGAAGGATACCCAGCGACACCCCCAACCGCATCTGAAGGCTGCGTGGCATCGTCATGGCGAACCCAGCCGGTAGCCCAACCCGCGCTCGGTCTCGATCACCTCGGCGCCCAGCTTCTTGCGCAGCCGGCTGACATGGACCTCGATGGTGTTGCTTTCCACCTCCGTATCGAAGGCATAAAGCTTTTCCTCAAGCTGTGCCTTGGACAGAAGCTGCCCCGGGCGGGTGAGGAACGCCTCGAACAGCGCCCATTCACGTGCGGTGAGCTGCACGGGCCGGCCGTCGCGGCGGATGCTGCGGCAGGCAAGGTCGACGGCAAGCGTGCCGTGGACGATGATCGGGTTGGGATTGCCGCTATAACGCCGCGCGACCGAGCCGATGCGCGCGGAAAGCTCGGCCAGATCGAAGGGCTTCACCAGATAGTCGTCGGCGCCGGCGTTCAAGCCTTCGATCCGGTCCGAAATCTGGTCCAGCGCTGTCAGGATGATCACCGGCGTCACGTCGCCGCTGGTGCGCAGCGACCGAAGGAAGGTGATGCCGCGTCCGTCGGGCAGCATGAGGTCCAGCAATACAAGATCATAGCCGGTGCCGGCCATCGCATCGCCGGCCGCGTCCAGGCGCGTGACCCAATCCACCGACTGGCCACCCGCAGCGATCTGGTCCCGCACGGCGGCACCCAGAACGGTATCATCCTCGATCAGCAGGATCCGCATGATCTTCCTACTCATTTGCCTCTGGCCATTATGGCGACCCGGGCTGACGCAAAGCTGATGGCGGGACGCCCCGGGCTTCAGCATCCCGTCAGGTTCGCGGCGCAGAATGTCATCCAGTGGCCGTTATACGGAGTGTGGTCCATGAAGAGATCGCTGACAATTCTGACCTTTCTCGTGGTCCTTCCGTCCGGGGCTGCACTTGCCGGCGACGACTGTGCCGTGCCGCTGGCAGACTGGCAGCCAAGAAGCGCGGTGGTGCGGCTCGCGGAAGAAAACGGATGGGTGGTGCGGCGCATAAAAATCGACGACGGCTGCTACGAGATAAAAGGCACAGACCGGGAAGGACGCCGCATCGAGGTGACGGTCGATCCCGGCACGCTTCAGGTGATCGAGATCGAATACAAGGACGGAGATGATCGGCGCTCCCGTGAGGGCAGAGAGCACAAACATGACTGAGATGATGAAGGGTGACGCCATTCAGGACGTCGCCGATACTACGCGCACGGTGCTGGTCTGGGATCCGTTGGTGCGCAGCTCTCACTGGGGTCTGGTTGCCGCCTTTGCAGTGGCATGGCTTGCGGCGGACGAGGTGCAGCCGCTTCACGAGGCGGCCGGTTACGCGGTGGCGGCGTTGCTTGCCCTCCGCCTGATCTGGGGTTTCGTTGGCAGCCGCCATGCCCGTTTCACGCAATTCGTGCGTGGCCCCGCCGCGACGCTGGCCTATCTCGGGGACATGCTGCACGGGCGCGAGCGACGCCATCTCGGGCACAACCCGGCTGGCGCCGCGATGATCGTGGCACTCATGGTCACGCTTTCCGGCACCGCGCTGAGCGGCTGGCTGCTCGAACAATCGATCGAGGAAGCCCGGGCCGTGACGGTTGCGGGCGAGCACGGAAACCGGGAAGTCAGAGGGGACAAGACCTTGAAGGAGGTGCATGAAATGCTGGCCAACATGGCTCTGGTTCTCGTGGCCTTGCATGTTGGGGGTGTGGCCGTCACCTCATGGCGCCATCGGGAGAACCTGCCCCGTGCCATGGTCACGGGCCGAAAGCGCCCTCCCGGCACAAATGACGTGACCTGATCGTTACGCATTCCCGCTGCTGTTCGGGCCCCGCCTGTTTGGCGGGGCCTGTTTGTTTTGTGTAATCGCTGCGGTTCGTCGCGGCAGGCTGACGAGAAGCTGACGCAGGTTTTCCGCGGCGATCAGGATCACGTCAGCCGCCCCCTCCAGATTGGTTTCATCAGGCAACCAAGGCTGAGGAGCATAGCCATGAAAACCATCCTGACCGCCACCGCATTGGCGCTCGCGATCCCCGCCGGGGCCGCGTTCGCTGGTGAGAAATGCAACGTGCCGACCGAGAACATGCAATCGTGGGACGCTCTCATTCAAGTGACCGACGAGTTCGGTTGGACCATCTCGAAAATGGAACTCGACGACGGCTGCTACGAACTGAACGTCATCGACCAGGGCGGCAACAGCCTGAAGATGACCGTCGATCCCGGAACGCTCGAGGTGATCGACGGCAAGGTCAAACGCTGGAGCGACGGCACCAAGCCCGAGAAGCGCAACTGATGGCCGCAAGGGTCCACCTCATCATTGAGGTGGACCTCTTTCCACACGGGCGTTCGCCTCGGCCATAGCCGGGAAAGTGCCCCCGAGATGATCGTAAAGGACATTCGAACCATGAAAACTCTATTGATCGCCGTAGCCGCTCTCGCGGTATTGCCTGCGGCGGGGGCGATGGCAGGTGACGACTGCCATGTGGGGCACGGGGCCTGGCAACCACGCGAAGCGGTAATGCAGGCGGCAACCGGCCTCGGTTGGCATGTTGAGAAGATCGAGGCGGACGACGGCTGCTGGGAGGTCAAGGGACGCGATGCCCAGGGCCGTCGCATCAAGGCCAAACTGGATCCCGCGACGTTGCAGGTCGTCAAATTGCGCCACAGGGATGGCCAGCAGATCCCCGAGCGGGATCGCGGCAATGCACCCACCGTCGCTCCGTCGGCACCCCCCTCCAATCCGCTGTTCCAGAACGGCACCCCGCCCGTTGTGCGGGTGAACTGATATATCAGGCAGAAGAGAGCAGAGTCATGAAATCCATCCTTGCAGCACTCGCGCTGACTTCGACCTTGGTGGCGCCCAGCCTTGCCATGGCCCGGCCGGTTACCCTCACCACCACCCTGAACACGTACGGTGGCGATGGTGCCTATCTCGTCCTCTACGTCACGGATGCGCAGGGGGCGTATGCCGGAACCCTGTGGATGGCCGGCGGCAAGTCGAAGTATTACGAACATCTCAGCGACTGGTATCGCGCCACCGGCGGCGACCTGGCGCAGGTCGACGGCATCACCGGCGCCAGTGTCGGCGCGGGCCGGTCACTCGAAATCACCCTCGACCTTGCCGATGCGCTGTTCGATGCGGGCTATACGCTGCATGTCGACGCCGCCGTCGAGGACATGCGCGACAGCCCGAAGGACATCGCCGTGCCGCTGACGACGGCAGGAGCGGGAAAGCCTGCGCCCGGCCGCAGGTATGTCGCCAGCCTCCGCTACGACATGTGAGGCAACGCCATGATCCGCACGCTGCATCGCTGGCCGGGTCTGCTGGCCCTCATTCTCGTCATGGCCCTTGCGTTGAGCGGCGCGGCGCTCTCGGTCTTTCCCGCGGCCGAGCGGCTTTCCACGCCGCAGGCCGAGGCCGGGCTGACCGTCGCCGATCTCGCAGGACGTATCCTGGCTGCCTATCCGGGGGTGGAGCAGATCCGGCGCGCGCCGTCGGGATACGAGACCGTGATGTGACTGGAGTTCAGACGTGTGCTCTTCCGATCTATCGACCCGGCGACCGGCAAGGGCATCGCCAGCGCCGATCCCGATCCGGTCAAACGCTGGTTGACCAACCTTCACCGTTCGCTGTTCCTGGGCGATGCCGGTCGTATCGCCATGGCCATTGGCGCCGTGGCGATGCTGATCCTGTCGGTCTCCGGCGCGATGCTGGTCGCGCGGCGCATGGGCGGCTGGCGGCGCTGGTTCGCCCCTTTGCGCGGGCCGGCGTCGAGCCGCATCCATACCGGGATCGCCCGCGTGGCGGTCGCGGGGCTGGTTTTGTCCTCAGCGACTGCACTGTGGATGGCCGCCTCGACCTTCGATCTTCTGCCGGATGGAGCCGCACCGCCGACCTTTCCGACTGAGGTCAGCGGAAGCACTGGGGTCTCGCTTGCTGCGATGGAGCCGCTCTCCGTGATTGCTGTCACGGAGTTGCGCGAGCTGAGCTTTCCCTATCCTGGCGACGCCACGGACGCCTTCACTCTGAAGACGGATCGCGGCACCGGCTATCTCGATCAGGGGACGGGTGAGCTTCTGGCCTGGGCCGAGCTGACGATGTGGGAACAGATATCTGAAACCATCTACATGCTGCATACCGGGCAGGGGGCCGCATCTCTCGGCCTCGTGCTGGGTGTGCTGGCGCTCGGCGTGCCGGCAATGGGGGTGAGTGGTCTTGTGCTCTGGTTCGCGGGGCGGCGGTCAAGGCCGCGTCTCCGTGGCAATCATCCTGCAAACGGCGCTGCGACCATCTTGCTGGTGGGCTCGGACGGCGGCAGCACCTGGGGTTTCGCTGCGACGCTCCAACATGCGCTGACCACGGCGGGCCAGCATGTTCATGTCGCGCCAATGTCCGGTTTCGAGCCGGCGCGCTATCCGCAGGCCGAACGGTTCGTCATTCTCGCCGCCACCTGGGGCGAGGGACAGGCTCCCGCCACGGCGAAGGGGTTCATTGAACGCCTCGCGGCGCTGGAATCTGTCCCTGAGGCCCCGCTTGCCGTGCTTGGTTTCGGCGATCGCAGCTTTTCCGCGTTCTGCGCGTTCGCCGATGAAGTCGGGAGTCGGGCTGCTGCCAAAGGCTGGGCGCAATTGATGCCCTTCGACACGGTCGATCGCCAGTCGCCGCAGGATTTCGCCCGCTGGGGCCGCGCCCTGGGGGCGGCGCTGGGGATCGAGCTTACGCTCGAACATGTGCCAACCCCGCCCGTGACGGGGCGGCTCACCCTGATCTCGCGCCGTGATTACGGGGCGGAGGTGCAGGCGCCGACCACGATCCTGCGCTTTGCCCTACCCGAGGCGACGTTTTTGCAACGGCTGACAGGTCGGGGGTTTGGCCGGTTTCAGGCCGGTGATCTCCTCGGCGTTCTGCCCGAGGGTGCGGATCTGCCGCGCTTCTACTCGCTGGCCTCCGGACGGCGCGACGGGTTCGTCGAGATCGTGGTGCGCAAGCATCCCGGCGGCCTCTGCTCGGGTCAGCTTCTGGCGCTGAAGCCGGGCCAGGCGATCCGCGCCTTCGTCCGGCACAATCCGGCTTTCCATGCCGCAGCAGGACGCTCGCCGCTGATCCTGATCGGCGCCGGCACCGGCATCGGCCCGCTTGCGGGCTTCATCCGGGGCAACAGCCGCAAGCGGCCCATCCATCTGGCCTTCGGGATGCGCCACCCCGACAGCGATTTCCTGTATCGCGACGATCTGGCCGGCTGGCAGGTCGATGGCCGTCTGGCGCGATTGACCACCGCGAACTCGCGCGGGGCAAAGCCGCGCCATGTCCAGGACGCGCTGCGGGCCGAGAGCGCTGAACTGATCCGGCTGGTACACGAAGGCGCGCGCATCATGGTCTGCGGCGGGCGCGACATGGCCTCGGGCGTGGCCGAGGCGCTGACCGACATCCTCGCGCCGACGGGTCTTACCCCGCTCGCGCTGAAAGCGGAGGGGCGCTATGCCGAAGATATCTACTGACCCGGGCCGCCACGCGCTGAACGGCCCGACCATGGGCACTCGCTGGTCGGCGCGTTTCCACGCCGATGCCGGGCTGGACCCCGCCCCGGTGCAGGCTGCCCTGCAAGCGACCGTGGCGGAGGTTGATGCCGCAATGTCGACATGGCAACCCGACAGCGACCTGATGCGCCTGAACCGGGCGCCCACTGGCGCCTGGGTGGCCGTTCCTGCCGGCTTGGCCGAGGTGCTGAACCTCGGGCTGCGGATCTGTGCGGCATCGGGCGGTGCGTTCGATATCGGCATGGGCGATGCGGTGCGCGCCTGGGGTTTTGGCCCCGAGGAAGCCAGCGCTGAAGCCATCCGCTGGGCCATGGTAACCACGCGCCCGCCCGCGCATGAGGTGCTGGAGATCGACCGCGCGGCCGGGTTGGTCAGGAAACATGCACCCATCACGCTCGACCTGAACGGCATCGCCAAGGGCTACGGCGTCGACAGGTTGGCCGAAATGTTACGGGGCTTCGGCATCACCGGGTTCCTTGTTGGCATCGACGGCGAGATGCGAGCCTCCGGGCTGCGGCCCGACGGCATGCCCTGGACCGTCGCCGTCGAGGCGCCCGATCCCGAACGCCGCGCGCCCCATTCGGTCCTGATGCTGCAAGATGCCGCCGTCGCCACCTCGGGCGATTACCGGCATCATGTCACCGTTCAGGGCCAGCGCCTGTCGCATACGATGGACCCGGCGACGGGCGGCCCGCTGCGGTCGTCGCCGGCCTCGGTCACGGTCGTCACGGGCAGCTGTGCCGAGGCTGATGCCTGGGCAACCGCGCTGATGGTGCTGGGTCCGCAGGCTGGCGGCGAACTCGCCGCACACCTTTCCCTCGATGCGCTGTTTCTGATGCGCGAGGCAGACGGCATCCGGCCCCATGCCGTCGGGGCGCTGTTCGACAGCCCGATGGTATCGGCGGCAGGCCGAGAGGGTCTGGTTCGTGCCTGAGGTCTGTCCATTCGTGCAATAGGTCTTTGCAGGTTTCGTCAATTCTCGTGCGAAAACGGACAGCCTATGTCTATCCCAAGCCCGGCGGCGTCTGTCGATGCCCGCCGCGGCCAGAACCACTTGGCAGATACAGGAGATCACTATGCGGACTGTAAAATCTTTCACCACCGTCGCTGTCGCTCTCGCCCTCGCGCTGGGGTCAGCTGGCATTGCCGCCGCGCAATCCCATGATCATGACAGCCATGGCGCGGGGGCTATCGAGATCACGCTGAACGATGGCGCCAAATGGCAGGGCGATCAGAACATGATCACCGGCATGACCGCGATTCACGGAACCATGGCCGCGAACCTGGACGCGATCCACAACGGCACCCTGCCTGCCGATGCCGCGAATGGGGTCGCTGCCGATGTCCAGAAGCAGGTTGATTTCATGGTCGAGAACTGTGTGCTGGAACCCGAGGTAGACGAGCAGTTCCATATCGTCCTTGGTGAGGTGATGACCGGCATCTCGGCATTGGAGGCCGGCGAGGTCGAGACTGGCGCGGTGACGATCGTTCAGGCGTTGAACGCCTATGGCGAGCATTTCGAGCATCCGGGCTGGCAGATGATCGACTGACGCCATGGGCGCAGGCATGGGCCGGCGCGGGCGTCACGCCTGCGCCGGCCTTGTCTTGCACGGGCAGCGCCCCTCCAGCAGGTCGGCATCGGCCGTCAGGGCCGTCGCCATGAAGTCCAGAAACAGGCGGATGCGCGCGGTCTGGCGCAGATCCTCGTGAATCAGCAACCACAGGTCCAGCATGAAGTCCTCGGGCAGCGCGGCGGCGCGGATCAGGCTGGGGTCGCAATCAGCGATCACGCAAGGCAAGGCAGCGAGTCCGATCCCCGCCTTCGCACCGGCATGGGCGGCGATGATCGAGTTTGTCCGGTAAACCTGTCGCGCATCCGGCCACCAGCGGGCCTCATGTCCGAGTCCCTAGAGCGCCGGCGCGGTGTGCACGTCCTCATAGCGGCGGGCAGAATCGCGCATCCTCCCGCCGGCCTGGGTATGAGCATAGCCGCGGGACCGCAGGTCGAACAGCCGCACCCGCAACCGCGCCTCGAACGCGCCGATGCGGCGAAAGACGGTGGAATGGGTAACGCCAAGGCTGCGCGCCGCTCCTGAAAGCGACCCCGCCCGCGCCACGGCCAGAAACAACCGCAGATCGTCCCAATCCTGCGCCTGTGCATTCATGCAATGATCCCTTGTCGAAATTGCCACTCCTGATCCTGAAAGAACAGCATATCTTGAGGTCACAAGCAATGACCGCCCCACCGGACGGCGACATGAAAGGAACCAGCCATGACCAAGACCATCCTGCGCAGCGACGAATTTTCCTGCCCCTCCTGCGTCACCAAGATCGAAAAGGCGCTGGCGGCAACTCCCGGCGTGACCGCCGCCAAGGTGCATTTCAACACCGGCCGCATCGAGGTCGAGCATGACCCCGCATCCGCCCCGGTCGAGGCCCTTGTCTCGGTGGTGAAATCCACCGGCTACGAGGCCCGCCCCGCCGCATTCTGACCGATCCCTTCCAGTCCGGCCGTGCTTGCCCGCGCGGCCGGGCCTTCACATCATGAGGCCCCGCATGTTGACCCCTATCCTGACAATCCTTCGCCAGCCGGCCAGCCGCAGGAAGTGGCTGACCATCATCAGCGGCAGCCTGATCGTGCTGGGCCTGGTCGCCCTTTACGGGTTCGGCCTGCGTGGGCTCTGGGCGGCATCCATGCTGGCGGCGGCCTTTGTCGCCGGCTCTGACATCGCCTGGCGGGCGTTCCACGCGCTGCGCATTCGCCATTTCTCGATTGAACTGCTGGTGACCGTTGCGGCTATCGGCGCGCTGTTCATCGGCGAATATTGGGAATCCGCCGCCGTTACGTTCCTGTTCAGCTTCGGCGCCTGGCTTGAGGCGCGGACGCTCCGCCAGACCCGTGGCGCGCTGGCCGATCTGCTGAAGGCCGCGCCCGAGATCGCCACCGTGATCCGCGACGGCCAGCCGGTCGAGATCGCCGCCAGTGCTGTCCAGCCGAATGAGGTCGTGCTGGTGCGCGCCGGAAACCGCATCCCCGTCGATGGCGAGGTGATCGACGGCAACGCCGCCGTGTCCGAGGCCGCCATCACCGGCGAGCCGATCCCGGCCGAGAAAGCCCCCGGCTCCCACGTCCATGCCGGCACCATCGCGGAAAATGGCGTGCTGCGCATCCGCGCCACCGGCATCGGGGCCGATACCACGCTGGCCCGGATCATCCGCCGCGTCGAAGAGGCGCAGGAGGAACGCGCCCCCAGCCAGCGCATGATCGAGCGTTTCGCGCAATGGTATACGCCCGGCATCATGGTGCTGGCGCTGGGTGCCTGGGCGGTGACGCAGGACATTCGCCTCGCGCTGACGCTGCTGGTCGTGGCCTGCCCCGGCGCGCTGGTGATCTCGACGCCGGTCTCCATCGTCGCCGGTATCGGGCGGGCGGCGCGGTCGGGGATCCTGATCAAGGGCGGGCAGCATCTGGAAAGCGCGGGCCGCATCGACATGCTGGCGCTGGACAAGACCGGGACGCTCACCGAGGGCCGCCCGAGTCTGGTCGAGGTGCTGCCGCTGGCGGGTATGGACCGCGCCGAGTTGCTGCACTGGACCGCCATCGCCGAATCCGGCTCGGATCACCCCTTGGGTCGGCCCGTCGTGGCCGCTGGTCGTGCCGAGGGTGACATTCCCGCGCCGGAAGCGGTCGAGGAAGTGGCCGGCATGGGCCTTGTGGTGAACCACGCGGGCCGGCAGGTCGCGGCCGGCAACCGGCGGCTGTTCGACAGGCTGGGCATCGCGTTCGACCCCGAGGCCGAGACCGCGCTGTCCGGGGTTTTGGGGCGCGGGCGCACGCCGATCATCGTGGCGCTGGACGGGCGCATCGCGGGCATCTTTGGCCTGTCCGCCCAGCCCCGCCCCTCGGCCAAGGGCGCAATTGCCCGGCTGCGCGACATCGGGGTCGGGCGCATCGCCATGCTGACCGGCGACCAGCCGCAGGCCGCCCACGCCATCGCTGCGGAAATCGGCATCGACGAGGTTCATGCCGGGCTGCTGCCCGAGGACAAGCTTGACCTGATCCGCCGCTTTCAGGCCGAGGGCCGCCATGTCGCCATGATCGGCGACGGCATTAACGACGCCCCAGCGCTGGCTGCCGCTGATACCTCGATCGCCATGGGGGCCGCGGGCTCGGACGTGGCGATCGAGACCGCCGACATTGCGCTGATGGCCGACGATCTGGAGAAACTGCCCGAGGCGATGGCGATTTCCCGCGCGACGCTGAGCAATATGCGCCAGAACCTCGTCATTGCGCTGCTGACCGTGGCCGGGCTGCTGTTTGGCGTGTTCAGCGGCGATGTGCATATGGCCGAGGGCATGCTGATCCACCAGCTTTCGGTGCTGGTGGTGATCGCCAACGCCATGCGCCTGCTGCGCGTCCCGCGCGGTCCCGGCGGACGCCGGCCTGCGCAGGCAGCGGTGCCCGCGACCGCCTAGGCGCTTGTGCCTCATCGACAATTCCGCTCCCGTGTCCATGGCGCGGGGGCGTTTTCATGGGGGATGACATGACCGATAGCAATGATGCCAGACAGATCGGCGAGGTTCTGGATTTCTGGTTCCCCGAGGGCCGCGCGCTGGATATCGACCCTGACCGCCATGCCGAGCTGTGGCGCTGGCGGATGCATGGCGGCGCGGACGGTGCGATTGCGGCGCGCTTTGGCCCGCTGACCGAACGCGGCGCGGCGAGGGCGCTGGATCATTGGGCCGGGACGCCCAGGGGCCGGCTGGCGCTGATCGTGGTGCTGGACCAGTTCCCGCGCTCGCTGTGGCGGGGCAGCAAGCGGGCCTGGGCGCAAGACCCGGCGGCCCTGGCGCAGGCGCTGAAAGGGTTGGAAAAAGGAGACTGGGCGGCACTTGGCCTGCCGTGGTTCCAGATCGCTTTCACCCAGCCCCTGGGCCATGCAGAGGGGTCGGACCATCTGGCCCGCATTGATCGGCTGACCGCCCTGCGCCGTGACATTGCCGCCCGTGCGCCGACGCCGTTGCGGCCGCTCTATGCCTCGCTCGTCGATCAAGCGGGGCAGGTGCGCCGCATCATCGCCAGCTTTGGCCGCCACCCGCACCGCAACGCCATCCTTGGTCGCAAATCGACGCCCGAGGAGGAAGCATATCTGGAAAAGGGCGCGTTTCCGCATCTGCGCGCCTTTCGGGGGTGAGCGCATCCCCACGGGTCAGGTGGGCTGCGCGACACCCGTCAGCGCCTGTCCGGCAACAGACGCCTTCAGCCGGCGGATCGGGTCCGACAGCAACCGCAGCCCGTTCAGCACCACCAGCACGGTGCCGCCTTCATGACCAATCACCACCAGCGGCAACGGCAGATCGAAGAACAGCCCGCCGATGACCAGAACCACCATGGCGCCGATGGCGAAGGTCAGGTTCTGCCGGATCACCCTTGACGTTCGGCGCGACAGGCGGTGCGCGTCCGCAAGCCGCTCCATATCCTCGGACAGCAGCGCCACATCGGCGGCCTGAAGCGCCACCTCGGACCCGGCCGCGCCCATGGCGATGCCGACATCGGCGCGGGCCAGCGCCGCGGCGTCGTTCACGCCATCGCCGACAAAGGCGATGCGGCCGGTTGCGGCCAGTTCGCCGACTTCACGCACCTTGTCCTGCGGCAGCATCCCGGCATGGATCTCGTCCGGTTCCAGCCCAAGGCTAGCGCCGATGCGCAGCGCCACCGGCCTGCGATCCCCGGTCATCATGACGATGCGGCGGACACCACTGTCGCGCAGGGCCGCGATCGCCCCGGCGGAACTGGCCCGTGCCTCATCCGCCACGCTGACGGCGCCCAGCACGGTGGCGCCGCGACCCAGATAGACGACCGTATTGGTGCCATCCGCCAGCGGCTGCAACGCGGGGTGATCCGTTGCGGCCTTCATGTCCTCGGCAAGATAGGCATTGCCCGCCCAAATCGGGCCAAGTGCATCGGACCCTTCGATGCCGATGCCTGGCCGGGCGTTCACATCGGCCACCTGCGCCGGATCAAGCCCGCGGCTGGCGACCTCACGGCGGATCGCGGCCGCGATATGATGCTCGGAATGCGCCTCCAGCCCCGCCAGCAGCGACAGGAACCCGGCCTCGTCGCCATCCAGCGCGACGATTTCCGTCACCTCGGCGCGGCCGGTGGTCAGGGTGCCGGTCTTGTCGAAGGCGAAGATATCGACCTCGGCCAGCGTCTCCAGCGCGCCGCCGCCCACACACAGACCCCCCCCCGCCGCCCCGGCCGAAGGGGCCGCGGGGGCGGGGGGGGGGCGGGAAGGGGGGGGGGCGGGGGGGCGGGCGGCGCCCCCCGGCGGGGCGGCGCGGAAACGCGCCGGCCCCCAGCCCCCGCCCAGCCCCCAGAAGGGGGCAAGGGCGACCCCCCCCCCCGCCAGCACCGCGACCGTGTAGCGCTGGCCGAACCATTCGCTGAACCGTTCGGAGGGCGCGCGGGCGGCCTGTGCCTCGGTCACCAGACGGATCATGCGGGCGATGGTGCTGTCGCTGACGCTGCGCGTGACCTCGACCTCCAGCACGCCGTCGAGGTTGATCGTGGCCTCGAACACCTGCGCACCGGCCTCTTTCGACACGGGCATGGATTCGCCGGTGATATTGGCCTCGTCGATGCCGCCGCGCCCGGTGACGACCACGCCATCACTGGGCACCCGGGCGCCGGGGCGCAGCACCACTACATCGCCGACGGTCAGCACCTCGGCGGGAACTTCCTCGACATCGCCGCCCGCGGTCTTGCGCAAGGCGGTCTCGGGGCGCAGCGCCATCAAGGCCTCGATGGCGCGGGGGGCCGGGCCAGCCGGGCGTCCCCCCGGGGGGGCGGGGGTGCGGAACGGCGCCAGCCGCCCCGCCCCCGGGAGGGGGGCGCCGAGGTTGGGGGCGGCGTTGGCCGCGACGACCAACAACGGGGGGATGCAAGCCCCGCGCGCGCGCCACAGCCCCGACGGCGCGCCCCAGCCGGTCGGCAGGCCGCCAGCCAGATAGACCAGCACCAGTCCCGGCAGCTCCAGAGCGTCGAAAGCTCCGCTTGGTAGCCACCTGCCGGCCGCCGCCATTGCCATGCCGAGCACGGTAACGAGCGAAAGGGTCAGTGACAGGTCAATAGTTGGAAATCGCTTCATGTCAGGTTCCTGGCTGGCGAGGTCGCGGCTGGCAGCCGCCATCGCTGGCTGGGTGAGTGGATCAATCGGATGGCTTATGGCACCGAAATGCAAAGGCCGCGATGGCTATCCAGATGGCGCTGCGCAGGATCATCGCGCCCATGGTGCGTGCCTCCCATGCGCCGCCGGCACCGACATGCCACAGGAAGGCGGCGAAGACGGCCACCGTGGCCGTGGCGATGGCCAGCGACAGCAGCGGCGCCCACCCTGCGCCGCGCAACAGGCCGATCCCGGCCAGGACATAGGCAAATCCCGCGACGAAGTTGAACCACAGCACGAATGGCACCACTGCGCCCATATCGACGCCGCCGAACAGCGCCCTGCCGCCCGAAACGATGGTCAGCAGGCCGAAGATCACCGCGACGGCGGCGGCAACGGTCTGGCTGCGCGGTCTTCTCGTCATGTCTGCCTCCAGAGTTCGGGGTTTGGGGAGCGGCCGGGCGGGCGTGGCCCGGCCTGCCATGGGTTGCGGGTTGCGGCGCGCGGAACGGACCCCGCCTCAGGCCCGGCCAAACATGCGCCGCAGCACATCGGTCTTGAGCCAGAAATGATGGTAAAGTGCGGCGAGGATATGCAGGAGGACCAGCGGAACCAGCGCCAGCCGCGCGATGGAATGGGCTTCGCCGATCGCCTCGACGCCGGAAATCCACGCCGCCATGCCGGAAAGCGCCATCAGGATCAGCAGGAGGTTGAGAGCCGCATGCATGCCCGTGGCCAGAACTTTCAGGGCCGGGTGCTCGCCTTCCGGCAGGCCCGGAACGCCGCGCCGGCGGCGCAGCACCAGCCGCCACAGAACGAGAACGAGGATCAGCGCGCCGGCAACGGCATGAGGATTGATCGTCGGCTGGTTCGGCAGCATGCCGTCCATCCGCCCGTCCCATACCTTGACGATGCCGTCATGCATGAGGATCTGGAAAAAGACGAGGGCCGCAATCGTCCAGTGCAGGATGATCTGGGCTCTGGAATAGGATGTCGGTTGCATCTTGGTTACACCTTTTCAAGGTCGCGTGGTATCGGCCACTGTCGTGCGACATCCGATCCGCCGCAGGCATGACGGTGGCGAGGATCGGCGTGTGAGGGCTTGGGTCATGTCTGCCTCCTGACTCCTGACCATCACGCGCTAACCAGATGGCCGTCGCGCAGGTGGATCAGGCGGTCGAAGCGGTCGAAGATCTTCTCGTCATGGGTGACGGTCACGATGCAGGCTTCCTGCTCGGCCGCGAGCTTGCGCATGAGGTCCATCACCAGCCCGGCGCGCGCGCCGTCGAGCGCGGCAGTGGGTTCGTCGGCAAGGATGATGCGGGGGCGGTTGGCCAGCGCGCGGGCAATCGCCACGCGCTGCGCTTCGCCACCCGACAGCAGCGCCGGCTTGACCATCGCGCGATGGCCGACCTCCAGATAGTCCAGCAGTTCACGCGCCCGCGTCCGGCCTTCCTCGGCGGGCAGACCGGTAAGATCGAGCACGACCGCGACATTCTCCTGCGCCGTCAGGAAGGGCAGCAGGTTGTGACTCTGGAAGATGAAGCCGATCTTGTCGAGCCTGAGACGCCTCAGGTCGCGCCGTAGCCATTTGCCGTCGAAGACCGGCTCGCCGTCCAGCACCACCCGTCCCGCCGATGGGGCGAGGATGCAGCCAATGATGTTGAGCAGCGTCGTCTTGCCCGAACCGGACGGACCGAGCAGCGCGATCACCTCGCCGGCCCGCACGGTCAGATCGACCGCGCGCAGGGCATCGACGCGGGTTTCGCCCTCGCCGAAATGCTTGGCCACGTTCGAGACCTCGATGAGGATGTCGCCGAGCGCCATGTCGGTCAGCTCCCGAGCGCTGTGGCCGGGTCGACCTTCATCGCCGCCCGCACGCCGAGCGCCGAGGATAGAAGGCAGACGGCGGCGATGATGCCGGCAAGGACCATGACGTTGAACGGCTCCAGCACCACGCGACGGGGAAAATAGTCCTTCACCGCAAGGATCAGCATCAGGCCGATCCCCCAGCCCGAGGCGCCGAGGATCAGCGCCTGCTGCACGATCAGCGCGATGATGGTGCGGTCGGGCGCGCCGATCAGCTTCAGCGTGGCGATCTGCTTCAGCTTCTCCATGGTCATCGTGTAGATGATCAGCGCGATCACCACGGCGCTGACGGAGAGAAGGATGCCGAGGAACAGCCCGATCTGGCGGCGCGCCTTGTCGACGACCGAGGCCAGCAGCAGTTCCTCCTGTTCGGCCTGAGTCATGGCGGCGAGGTGCTTCCATTGGCGCACGGTCGCGGTCAGCAGATCGACATCGGCGCCCGGCGACATGCGGGCAATTATGGCGGCGACCGATGCGGACTTGACGGAGACAGCCCCGCGCGCGGCCTGCACCCGCTGAGCGGCCGGGTCGAGCTCGGTCTGCAGCGCCATCGCGTCGGCCAGCGTCACATAGACCGCCGGATCCCCGCCCGAGTTCATCGCCCCTTCGACCAGGCCGACCACGGTAAAGCGGTTGCGCCCGAGCCGGATCGTCTCGCCGGGCGCAAGGCCGGTCTTGCGGTCGGCCACCAGTTCGAAATGACCGGCGCCGATGCCGCGCCCCTCGGCGATCGCCTGCGGCCCGCCGGGACGCCCCGACTCGTAGCCGACGACATAGAGTCGCAGCGTGCGCCCAGCATGAGGCGCCTCGAGGTTCTGATAGTTGACCGCGCCGGCCTCGGCCACGCCGGGCATCCGCGCCACCGCGTCGCGCGTGTCGGCGGGGATGCTGGAGGCTTCCGCGAACGGTCCCTTGGTACCGGCCTCCACCACCCAGACATCTGCGGCCGGTGCCTTTACCACCGCCAGCGCGTCCGAGACGAGGCCGTTATAGATACCGATCATCGCCAGCACGACCGTCATCAGCAGCCCCAACCCGAAACAGGTCAGCACGAACCGGAACAGGCCATGGCGGATGTCCTTGAGCGCGAGGTTCATGGCGCCTCACTGCCGCGGGCGCGCCGACCCTCGGCCGCGCCCTTGGGCGGATGGGCGACGATGGCGGCTCCCTCGGGCAGTCCGCCCGTGACCTCGACGCGACCGCGATCATCGCGGACGCCGAGGGTCAACTCCACCCGCGCGAGACGGCCGTCTCGCACCGTCCAGACCGTGCCGCGATGGCCGTCGAAGCCGGTGATCGCGACCTCGGGCACCATCAGCGCGGTCGTTCGTGTGCCGGTCAGGATGCGCACTTCGGCCTGTTCGCCAAGAAACATCTCGGCGGGGCAGTCGGCGCAGGTCAGCCAGGCGCGGCGTTCTTCGTTCACCCGGTCGCTTTCGATGCCGATGCGGGCGATGGTGCCATGGAATTCGGCCGAAGGCTGCGATCGCAGCCGGATCGTGCCCGGCTGGCCCCGGACAAGCTGGCCGGCACGTTCTTCGTCGACGTACGCCTGGATCCAGATGGTGGCCGGGTCGATCAGGGTGAAGATCGCATCGCCGGCCTTCACCACTGTGCCCGGCTCGGCATGGCGCGCGACGATCAGTGCGTCATAGGGCGCAAGCAGCCGGTGATGGGTGAGAACGGCTTCCTCCTGCCGCAGTGCGGCAGCCGCGTCAAGGCTCTGTGCCCGGATCACTGCCACATCAGCCTCGGCCACGGCCAGATCGGCGCGGGCCACATCCTCGTCGCGTTGCGCTTCCTCGGCGCGTTGGACCGACGCGATATCACGCTGTACCAACCCTTGCTGACGGCGGTTCGCCGCTTCGCGCTCGGCCAGAACGGCACGGGCGCGCACCACGGCTGCGGTGGCCTTGGCAACATTGGCCTCATTGGCCGTCACCGCTGCGTCCGCGCGGGCAACGCGCGCTTCCTGCTCGGCGGAGTGAAGGACGGCCAGTTCCTGCCCCTTGGCCACGCTGTCCCCGGCATCGGCGGCCAGCGAGGTCAAGGCAGCGCCCACCTCGAAGCCGACACGGCTGAGTATCCGCGCCTCGACGGTGCCGAGCCCGTAGATGCGAAGGTCCACATCATGTTCGGGCTGAACGACCACCACCGTCAGCGGGCGTTCGGTGAAGAACAGAAAGCCGGCAGCGACAGCCGCCGCCAGAAGAAGACCCGACAGCCAAATGCGCCGCATCGTCTATTCTCCTTCCGCAGCCAAAAGCCGGCACTGTGCGTCGAACAGGCGCAGCCCCTCGGCTCGCAAGTCGAAATCGCGGGCGCCGAGCGCCCAGCGGATCGCCACGCCCTGCACGAGCGACGTCAGTAGCGCCGCCGCATCGTTTGCGGCGATGTCGCCGCGCAACGCGCCGGTGTTCTGGCCGGCCCCGACCTCCATCGCCAGAAGGCCGTGGAAGGTCGTGAGCCTGCCGTGAAAGGTGGCGCGCAGCTTTGCGTTGGTGACGTTCAGTTCGCGCGAAAACAGCAGCATGGGAAGGGCAGGGGTGGCAGCGATCTGCGCGAACTGTGCGGAAATCAGTGCACGCAACCTGACGATCGGGGTGTCTCCGAGGCGCAATGCATCCTCCCACGCCGTTGCCAGCCCCTCGGCCACATGCTCGGCAACGGCCTGCCAGAGTGCCGCCTTGGTCGGGAAGTGCCGGAACAGCGCGGCCTGCGTGACGCCGATCTGCGACGCGACCGCCCCCGTCGTCACCCGGTCCGGCCCGATCCGGTCGGCCAGGTCGAGCACGGTGGCCACGATCTCGGCCTTGCGAAGCTCCGCTGACTTTCGCACGGGGCACCCCGTTAGTTAGTGAGTAGTCACAAACATATTTAGGCAGCCTCATGCGATGCGTCAATCACTGGGCATCATTTTCTGCATGCATTGATTGCCGCGACACCGGGAACTAGGTGGGCAAGAGGGAGGCCGGCCTATCTCTGCCCCCGACGCGGCGAATACGGAAGACAACACGTAAGTTCGTCTAACGAAAGCTAAGCCGCAGCTCTGAAAAGTGCAGAACCATCTGGTTCAAGTTGTTTTATTAGGAGGATTACGTTTGGTGCGGGGGAGCGCCGATAAAGATGGTTGCGCGCTCTCGCAACCATCTTTGCCGGCTCAGACTGCAAGTTTTGATCGACGGCTTTGCGCCCGCATTTTCGACGTTCGAGTGACAGTTGCGACTTCCCGAAGCCGACATTGCTTATCGTAGGTCCGAGCGCCAGCCGACTACTTCGACGTATACGAATCCCACGTGGTTCGCCACTTCGCCGCCGATTGCGCGATATTGCCGCTTGTGGCCGCCGATTTGGGCTTTCCCGCCGTCCGTGAGCAAGTGCTAAAGTCTCGTCTCGATCTCCGCCGCGCGGCAGATCAGTCTATGACGAAGGACGGCTGGTAACTCTTGTTTCCAGCCCTATCAAAATCAAACTCGTAGACGATGCAGGGTGCGATGCCACGGTGCTGCTGACCTAGATAGAACAGCAGGCTATTCGGGCACGCGGCGAAAATGTGGACCGTGCGATCAGGATCGTCCGCCTTCAGAGCCCGCACCTCATTGGCGATATGCTCTGCCAGAGCAGCGGCATGTCCGCCGCCGGCAATAGCCTGCTGTCCGGGGCCAGTCGGAGGGGCAAACGAGATCAATGTCCCGACAGCCAGGAGCTCCTTGCTGATATAGGCGCGGGTCTGAACATCGACGCTTTGTGAGATGCCGATTGCTACGGCGATATCAGTTCCAGAACCGATACTCGTCGTCGCGCTGTTCAGTCGAGCCACGCGCTGTTCTGTACCGTCGTCCGCGCGCCAGGTCCTCGAACCCACCCGGCCTTTCTGGATCAACGAGCTGTCGACGCCCGACTTCAGGTCTAGGACGACACCCGCGAGAAATGCGATGGAGGCGTGTGCATCAAGAATGATCCTCAGCACGCCCGAGCGTTTGGCGGCATCTCGTAAGAACGACTCGACCCGGGGGCGAATGTCCCCTTGCCAGGACCGGTCACCGAGGAGGTAGCGCTGATTGAAGCTATCGGTCAGCGAGAGCGTGTTCTCCGGCGACGTGCCGCCAAGATCGGCCGCCACGCCTTGGAACGTCCGGATCGCGATCGTCAGCCCAGGAGGACGGGCGGGGGCGTCGTCCGTCAGAACACCTTCCTCACGGAGGATCTGCCGCAGGGCCTCCCGCGTGAAACGGTTCAGCTTCCGCGATTTCAGCGCTTGAGCGAGCCCGTCATATCGAAAGTCGGACTCTGTGGAACAGGTGAGTGCGCCCACGATCTGGGCCCGCACGTTGATGTCCTCGCGCAGTTGCTCCAGCGAGCGCTCGCCGTCCATGATCCGGAGGCCCGTCACGACCTCCTTGAGTTCGTCATCAGACGCGAGACCTAGATGCTCGCGCCATAGCTTGCGGACCTTGCCCATCCGGCTGCGGTCCGTCGTGCCATCGAACAGGCGGCCGAGGAGAATGGACTTGTCGGTCCCCGACTGGACATAGCTCAGCGGATCATTGTCCTTGATGCGATACGTCGTGACGAAATCGAACCGCGCGCCGACTGGTGCGGTCTTCTTGGCATCGCGCAAACGCCGAAGGAGCGACACGCTCGTCGCTCCGATAAAATCGGGATCGACCAAATCCTCGTAGCCGAACCGCCCCCCGGTATCGACGTGCCATTTCACCTGCTGATAGGCCGCAGGCACGCGTTCCGGCCCACTTCCCGGAATTGGCGGATCATACCGAACGACAACGTCGTCGAACGACTTTGGCGCGTCAGCTTCGAAGGCAACTTCCACCACGACTGAGTCATGCGCGAGCATGCTCAGCGCGTTCTGCCAGAAAACCCGCGCCTGATATTTGTCGCCATTCCAGCGCGCGGTGACGGCGTCAGCCATTGCATACCCCGATGGACGTGGAGGAAGTCTCGCATTTCATGAGAGCGGGAATTTCGGGCCGAATAGCGCCCGCCATGCCTTCAGAGCCTCGCCATTCTTGCCCTGCCTGGCGAGATTGATCGCAAGGCTCGCTTCGCGGCTCGCCGCCATCAGAAGAGTGCGCGCACGCTCCTTACGCGCATTGTCCATCCCGTCGCTCACCGGTGGCCCTAGACCCGCCGGGTCGGGCCACGTATCGAAGATGCGATCCGCGAGCGCGGCGAATAAGGATTGAAACTCGTAGGCGAAATTGCCTTGCCAGCCACCGTACAGGCACTCCAGCGCCATCACCTCGATGAGGAAGGACGGCTTCACCGGCTTCTCCCCGTGGCGGGGCTGGTTATTCCAATACTTCACCATACGAACCAAACCCTTCCACTCATTGGAATATGCCTGGTGTGCGGTCGTCGCCTTGGCCGCGTGGGTTTCGGGATTGGTCTTGATCCACTCGCCCTTGTCAGTGTCGGGTATTTCGTAGTCCGAGGCCGATGCGAAAGCGGGCACCACGTCCACACTGAGAACGCGATAGTCGGTGTTGTCATCTGAATCGACGACCACGCCGAAGTCGACGTTGACCGATCGGCCCTGTTTCCGGACCGCGCTGGAGCCGTACTTCTCGACCAGGGCATCGTAAAATTCGCCGATCACTATCGACGGCGCTTTGTCACGATATTTGCCCTTTTCCGAGTTCTTGAGGACGAAGAAGATGTCGATGTCCTTGAGCGGCTTCGTCTTGGTGTGTCGCTTATAGGACCCCGTCAGGAAGCTCCTGTCGATCGTGAACTTCGTGACGAGATAGTCCCGCACCTCGTTCTGACGGTCGGAAGCGTTCTGCTGCTCCTTCTCGTTCAATTCGAGCCGGCTCTTAAACTTCCGAAAAGCTTCGTCGATGGTGATCATCCGGTCTGCCTCCAGTACGAAGTGTTCGCGCCCAAACCACTATGATCGATGGTCGACCCCAGCGATTGCCGCGTGAAGCCGGCCGTCGACCGGGCCGTTACCTTGCTCCAACCGTCGACATCGGGGCGCCCCGGCTTGGTGCGGACGAGCAGACGGTACTTTGCTTGGCTAGGCACGAGACCCGCCTTCCGGATCGCGTATTTGAGTTGCTCGGTGTCGACCCAGAAGTTTCCGTCGCCGGAGCTCCAACCGTAGACGACGTCCATGTCCCAGCGGAACAGGAGCGCATCGGTCTTCGGGTCGTAGATCTCCAGATCGACGCGTTCTAGGTCCTGGGTCTCTAACCAGCGCTTGATGCCGCGCATGTTGACGTCCCAATCTTCGATGAAGTTGGTCGGGTCGAGACCGCTCAACCGGATGATGTCCTTCAGGCTCTTGAGCATGTTGTCGGCGACGTAAGTCACCGAGTGGGTATAGGTGTTGACGCTGACGGTCGTCATGGGCTGAGAAATCCTTTCGGATCGAAGACCAGCGCCGCCGCACCTTCCGAACTGTTGGCGGTTTCGGCCTTCGTCTTTTCCGACTTGTCGCGAGCGGTGATGCGGTCGCTGTGCTTCTTGAGCTCGCAAGGGAGCGAGACGCGCCAGTCGCCATCCAGTGGGTCGAACCCCAGCGCGTCTTCGTTGGCGTCGGAGCCATCGGTCGCGTCTTCATCGTAAACGCAATAGATACGGGTCCGAGGGCCATCGCAGGACACGACGATGGCTGCGTCCTTCGGAGCCTTGTCCGCAATGATGCTAGACGCGACACCGTGCACGGCCAGGAGTTCGTCGCGCTTGGCTCCCGTCTTACCCTGTGTCAGCAGGTCGACAATTGCACGCCAGGTCTCACCCGCGTCGCGGTGAGGCGTACTGCCGAAGGTGCGCCGGACAACGGTCGTCATTTCGCGCTCACCCCCGAGCCGCGGTTCAACTTCGCCTGCTGAGCCGCCCGGTAGATGTCGTCGAGGGTCACCTTGCTCGGGTCCATCGCCACCTCCGGCCGGCTGGCCAGAGCGTTCGCCACCATCTTCCGGATCGCACGCCCATCCAGACCGACGCATTCTCCCGCGCACCGGTCGAACCCGGGCTGGGAGGCCAGCGCGGAGATGGACGAGTAAGTCTGACCGAGCCCGATCAGGCAGTCGCGAAGGATATGCGCGCACGCAGCCCGGTTGGGCAGCGGAACCCGCAGAACAAGATCGCAGCGCGACGTGAAGGCGCTGTCGACGGCGTCGGGGAAGTTGCTCGTCGCCACAAAGAGAAGCTGAGGGAACCGCTCCGCCAGCGCGTCGAGCTGGACCAAGACCGCGTCGGTCGCCCGGTGGATGTCGATGGGGTTCGCTTCGAGGCTCATCTTGGACCGGTCGGCCGCGAGCGTCTCGACCTCGTCCAGGAGTACGATCGTCGGCCCGCTGCTGGCGGCCTCGGCGATGGACTGAGAAAAGAGGTCGGACACGGCGCGCTGGGTCTTGCCCATCGCCGAACTGGTCAGGGAGTGTGGTTCGACTTCGAGTAGCTTGAATCTCGCCCCGGAGAAGGACGTCGCCGTACGGTGCGCCAAACCGCGCGCGAGAGAGGTCTTGCCCGTCCCTGGCTCGCCGGTTAGCAAGATGACGCCGTGCAGGGGGATGACAGTCCGGGGGACTTTGCCCCGCACCGAGAAGTTCAGCATGGCTTGCGACAGCAGTTGTCGCTTCAGCCCTTCGTCAATGAAGATCGAGTCCCAGAGCGTGCCGAGCGCGGGGTCGGGCAGAGGCCGGGTACGGCTGATCCCCTTCGGCATATCGCCTTCAAAGGCCGGGTGGACGGTCGCATTCATTCGTCATTCTCCATTCGGCGCGCAGCCGTAGTCGGTCGAACCGCCGGTTCGGCTCAGCAATTTCGCTGTGCGTCTTTTCGCTGAACGACGCATATCTTGGTACCTCACAGCCCGGCCCTTCTGGTGTTTGACCAAAAATCGATCGTCCTGAGACATCACACTCCAATCGCGTTGACGGCGATTCCTTTATGAGATAAGAAAGTATACGGGCAGCGTTTCGCTGTCAATATAGTTACGATACTGACCGGAGCGCGCATGTCAGCTGGTGGCCCAGAGTTGCGGTGGGGGGTCGAGCAACGGCTCGAGTTTATTGAGTTCCGCCTCTTCTGGGAGGGTGGCATTAACCGCTCAGACATCACTGGATTTTTCGGTGTATCGGTGCCGCAGGCGTCGAAGGATCTGACCCAGTACCAGGAGTTCGCGCCCGACAATGTGCGGTATGATCGCAGCGAGAAGCGCTACTTCGCGACCGACTCGTTCTGCCCGCGCTTCCTGAAACCCGATGCGGATCGTTACCTCGCGCAGCTTCTGTTCGCGGCCGATCCCGCTTTCCACGGTGAGCGGACATGGCTGACCAGTCCCGCTAGCGTGGACACCATGCCCGTGCCGCATCGCCGGGTGGACATCGCTGTCCTCCGTATGATCCTGGCTGCGGCCCGGGGCAAAGCCTCGGTTGAGGTTCTCTACCAGTCGATGAACGACCAGCGGCCGGAGCCTCTTTGGCGGCGTATCAGCCCTCATGCTTTCGGCAGCGATGGCTTTCGCTGGCACGTCCGCGCCTTCTGTCACATCGATAACAGGTTCAAGGATTTCCTGCTCTCGCGATGCCTTGAGGCGCGAGCAATGGGGGAGCCCGGAGCGCGACCTGAAGATGATAGGCACTGGACAGAGTTCTTCGACGTTGAACTTTCGCCCAATCCGAAGTGCGGCGAGAATCAACGAAAGATAATCGCGCAAGATTACGGCATGTGCGACGACCGTATCGCAATTCCCGTCAGGCGGGCACTGCTTTACTACTTTAGAAAACGGTTGCGTTTGGACGTGGCGGATGTTCTCGACGATCCGCATGAGACACCCGTCGTCGTTACCAACCGAGCGGAATTTGACGCTGCCTTGGCTGAGGCGATGAAGTGAAACAGGGAGACGTCGGCTTGAAGGGCAAGAACAAGATTATGAGGTGGGGTAAATCATGCTGACCGGCGAAATCCGTAGCCAGATCGATGGCATTTGGAACGACTTCTGGGCAGGCGGAGTTGCCAACCCGCTCTCCGTCATCGAGCAGATGACCTATCTGCTGTTCATCAAGCGTCTGGACGACCTGCACACTCTTGAAGAGCGCAAGAGCCAGACGCTCAAGATTCCAATGGAGCGCCGTATCTTCCCGGAGGGGCGGGACGACAAGCGGCGCCCCTACGACGATCTTCGCTGGTCGCGATTCAAGAATTTCGAGCCACGCGAGATGATGGAAGTGGTTGACGAGCACGTCTTCCCGTTCCTGCGCGCGCTCAACGGCAGTCAGTCCAGCTACGGCAAGCTGATGCGCGACGCCCGGCTCGGGTTCTCCAATCCGGCGCTTCTGGCGAAGGTGGTTGAGAAGCTTGACCGCATCCCCATGGAGGACCGCGACACCAAGGGCGACGTGTATGAATACATGCTCGCGAAGATCGCGAGCGCTGGCCAGAATGGCCAGTTCCGCACGCCACGGCACATCATCCGGCTGATGGTCGAGATGACCGCGCCGAAGCCGACTGACGTGATCTGTGACCCCGCAGCCGGCACCTGCGGTTTCCTTGTCGCCGCCGGCGAGTACCTTCGCGAGAAGCATCCCGCGCTGATGCGCGATCCGGCCTTGAGGAAGCATTTCCACGAGGGGCTTTTTCACGGGTTTGACTTCGACACCACGATGCTTCGCATCGGCGCCATGAACATGACGCTGCACGGCGTCGAGAACCCGAACGTCACCTATCGCGACAGCCTGGCCGAGGACCATGCCGAGGACGCTGGCGCCTATTCCCTGGTGCTGGCGAATCCACCTTTCGCCGGGTCACTCGATTACGAGGCGACCGCCAAGGATCTCCAGAAGATCGTCAAGACGAGGAAGACGGAGCTGCTGTTCATCGCGCTCTTCCTGCGACTCCTGAAAACCGGGGGCAGGGCGGCGGTGATTGTGCCCGACGGCGTCCTGTTCGGTTCGTCTGGCGCGCACAAGGACATCCGCCGCATGCTTGTCGAGGATCACAAGCTCGATGCGGTCATCAAGCTGCCCTCGGGCGTGTTCCGCCCCTATGCGGGCGTCTCCACCGCCATCCTGCTCTTCACCAAGACTGGCGTCGGCGGCACCGAGAATGTCTGGTTCTATGACGTGGCGGCCGACGGTCTCAGCCTCGACGACAAGCGTGCCGAACTCTTGCCGCCCGAAAAGCAGGGGCCGACACCTGCTCAGCCGCTGACCGAGGCAGAACACGACAAGAACAATCTGCCCGACATCCTGGCCCGGTGGGGAAATCTCGCCGCCGAGGCCGAGCGCCCCCGCACCGCACAGAGCTTCTTGGTGCCGGTGGAGGAGATCCGGGCTACGGGGTCATGGGACCTGTCGCTGAACCGGTACAAGGAGGTGCAGCACGAACAGGTCGTCCACCAATCCCCGAAGGAGATCATTGCCGAGCTGCGTGCCATCGAGGTCGAGATCGCCGAAGGTTTGGATCGACTTGAGGGAATGTTGGCATGAAGCACGTCAGCATTGGGGATTTTGTTGAACGTGTTCAAACATGGAACCCGCAGAAGGAAGGCGGCAATTCGCCCTTTCAATACATAGACATTGGTGCAGTTTCGCAGACAGAAAAGGCGATCACAGAAGTACAGACGGTCAGGGCCGCCGAGGCACCATCACGGGCTCGCCAAATAGTCCGGGCTGGAGACATCCTTGTGTCCACAGTCCGACCGAACTTGAATGCCGTTGCGGTCGTCCCTGATGACCTTGATGGTGCAACCGCATCAACTGGCTTCACAGTTCTCAGGCCAAACGAACGCAAACTGTCCGGCAACTTTCTTTTCCATTGGGTGCGGGCGCCCGCGTTCATCACCGAGATGATCAAGCTGGCCACCGGTCAGAGCTACCCTGCGGTCAGCGACAAAATCGTCAAGGCGTCGAAGGTCCCTCTCTTCCCCTTGGACGAGCAGAGACGTATTGCGGGGCTACTGGATCAGGCGGATGCGCTGCGCCGCCTCCGCTTCCGCGCCCTCGAGAAGCTCAACACCCTCGGTCAGGCTATCTTTCATGAGATGTTTGGGGACCTGCGCATCAATGAACGTGGTTGGCAGGAAGGCGTGACGCTGGGCGATTTAGCCGAGGTTGTGTCAGGCATCACCAAGGGCCGAAAGGTCAAGACCGAGGTCCTGCGTGAAGTGCCCTATCTAGCTGTGTCGAACGTGCAGGATCGCTTCCTGAAGATGGACGTTGTGAAAACCATCGACGCCACGGAAGACGAGATCGACCGTTTTCGACTGTACCGCGACGATATTCTTCTGACTGAAGGCGGCGATCCCGACAAACTTGGACGCGGCACGCTTTGGAAGGAGCAATTGCCTGAATGCATTCATCAGAACCACGTTTTCCGTGTTCGCGTTACGGATGATCGCGTTCGGCCAGCATTCCTAAGCTGGCAGCTCGGAAGTGAACGCGGGAAGGCCTATTTTTTGCGGTCGGCGAAACAAACGACGGGCATCGCTTCGATCAACAAGACCCAGATCAACGCGTTTCCGATGTTGCTGCCTCCTCCGGAACTTCAGAAACAATTCGAAGAGCGATTGAACGGTCTTGAAGCGCGTCTCGGCACCTATAAGAACGCCAACATACAGCTTGAAAACCTCTTCGCCTCCCTCCAACACCGCGCCTTCAAGGGGGAGCTATAGGCATGTCCAATGTGCCGGTGCTCACAGATGCCCAGCTTGAGCAGGTTTCCCGCCTGCTGGGTGACTGTGCAACCGGTTCGGAGATCACCCGCGTCCTGAATAGTCTGGGGCTGGACGACGTTTCAGGGGAAAGCACGAAGTGGCGGCGCCTGTATGGCACGTTCCTCCACTACCAGCGGCAGGACCGGGCGGCCAGCAAGCTGATCGACTTCATCCGCACCTTTCTTGACCCTGCCGGTTTCGTGGGGCGGCCGGACGAGTTCGAGGCTGTGCGCCAGCAGTTGAACGCGGTCCTCGCCCTCGCCGGCTTGCAATATGGCGAGGACGGAAAATTCCGACGGGCTACGGCGGCGCAGACGATCGAGGAGGCCCACCAGCGTTCCAAGACGCTGCAAGCCAAGTTCAGGGGGCGTCGCATCCACTCCGAGGTCGTCAAGTATTGCAAGCCCGAACTGCTACAGGATAACTATTTCCACGCCGTGTTCGAGGCTTCCAAGGGGCTCGCGCAAAGGATCAGGGAGTTGTCAGGTGCGGACGGCGACGGCGCGGCACTGGTCGATAAGGTGTTTTCCGTCGATCGGCCGCTGCTTGCAATCAACACCCTCCAGACGGAAACCGAACGGTCAGAACACAAGGGTTTTGCATCGCTCCTGAAGGGATGCTTTGCGGCAGTGCGAAACCCCTTGGCGCACGAGCCAAAGCTTCTTTGGAAAGGCGAAGACGACGCCGCTGACTACCTATCGCTGATATCCCTTCTGCATCGGAAGTTGGACGACTGCGCAAGGACTGGACTCGGGGGGGCGCGATGAGGGGAGAAGTTATCGGGGTCTGGTCAGAGACCTGGCGCGAAATCTGGTCAAAACTGGCTAAGCATTCCGATGCGCCGGAGGACCTGTTCTGCGAGCTTTACCGGGAACTCGTCGGAGCATTCGAGATTGCCCCCGATGTGACATCGCTTGCTGATATTGTTGATCAATCCGACCAGGCTCGTTCAGCGTTTCGCAAGACGAAGGCCACCGCCTTCCGGGGCGAGCTTGCGCTCCTGGAGTTCATGGAACGTGCGCATGGCATCGCTACCGACCTTGGCGGCGATCCGCTTGCCAACCGCTACTTCCTGTTGATCGAGGCCTTTCTCGAAAAGTACAGCTTGCGCTACGATCTGCGCCGCCCCTTCAGTCTCAACCCGACGCTGAGCGGCGTGTTCGCTCGGTTGATCCGCGACTTGAAGGAAGCGACATCCCGCGACGCAGATCTCCATCCGCTGATGGTCGAGTTTGAGGAGGCTGTCCGCGACCTTCGCACTGATCGCTCTCCGGGGCGCATAAAAACCTGCATCCAGAAACAGGTGAACTTGCTGGAGGCCATTGGTCAGCGCTGCCCAGGTGTTAATGCCAATACGCTTGGCCAGATTTGTGACCAGGTTGGCACATGGCCTCACAACAAGGTCAAGGATGCGATGAAGGAGATGTATCGCTTTGCATCTGATTATCCTGGCATTCGGCATGGCGGAAATGCAAACAATCGTATTCGTGAAATAGAAATGCGTGATCTTGTAAGCGTTACCGTGCTGCTTGCTGGCTTCACACCGTATCTGACCGATCTGCTAAATTCGGACAACATCTATCGGGGTGCGTAGGGGGCACGGAAATGAAGGCAACAGAAGCAGGGCTCCTTGCGTTTCTCAAGAAATCGCCGCAGTTCGTAATCCCGATCTACCAGAGGACCTATTCCTGGACCGAGCGTGAATGCCGCCAGCTCTGGGACGATATTATCCGAGCTGGAAGCGACGACGCGATATCCGTCCACTTCATCGGTTCCATCGTCTACATTGAGGCAGGTCTATCCCAAGTCTCCCACCAAGCCCCCCTGCTCGTCATAGACGGGCAGCAGCGGCTGACAACCGTCACGCTCCTGGTTGCGGCGCTTGCTGAGGCTTTGGGCGACGATGAACCGATTGATGGCTTCTCCGCTCGAAAGCTGCGCAACTACTACCTTCTGAACCCTGAAGAATCCGGAGAACGGCACTACAAGTTGCTCCTGTCGCAGACCGACAAGGCGACGCTCACGACGATCGTTGGCCAAAATGAGCACCCGGCGGAACACTCCTTTCGGGTCGCACAGAACCACGCACTGTTCAGGGATCTGATAGCGTCGCGACAAGACAACTTAATCGCAGTGTGTAAGGGCCTCGCGAAGCTCGTGGTGGTCGATATTGCGCTCAGTCGTGATCAGGACAATCCGCAGCTCATTTTCGAGAGTATGAACTCGACCGGCCGCGAACTCAGCCAGGCCGATCTTATCCGGAACTTCATCCTGATGGGGCTGGAGCCCACCCTTCAGACGCGTCTCTATGAGCAGTTCTGGCGACCAATGGAGGTCTCATTCGGCCAAGAGGCCTACAATACGCATTTTGACAGCTTCATGCGTCATTATCTGACCGTGAAGACAGGAGAGATTCCTCGACTGGATGACGTGTACGAGGCTTTCAAAGGGCATGCACGGTCGCCGAAGGTGGCTGATGCCGGCGTTGAGGCGCTCGTCAAGGACATCCGGGACTTCGCACGGTACTACTGCGCCATGGCTTTGGGAGTGGAAAGCGACAACGCCCTGAAGACAGCCTTCCATGACCTCCGGGAGCTAAAGGTTGATGTTGCGTATCCATTCCTGCTGGAGTTGTATCAGGACTATTCTACCGGACTACTGGCCAGAGATGAGTTCCTTGAAGCCGTGCGGTTGATTGAGGCCTACGTATTCAGGCGCGCCATCTGTGCAATACCGACAAATTCGCTCAACAAGACCTTCGCGACGTTCACGAAGGCATTGAAGAAAGATCGGTATCTGGAAAGCATCAAGGCGCATTTCCTTCTGATGCCTTCTTATCGGCGATTTCCGAGTAACTCCGAGCTCAAGCGGGATATCCAGACACGGGACCTGTATAACTTTCGTAGCCGTAGCTATTGGCTGCGCCGTTTCGAAAATCATGACCGGAAGGAGCGGGTTCCCGTCGACGAGTACACCATTGAGCACATCATGCCTCAGAGCGAGCAGCTGTCGAGTGCATGGAAAGCCGCACTCGGTGACGAATGGGAGCGGGTTCATCAGACTTATCTGCATACACTCGGAAACCTGACCCTCACGGGCTACAATTCTGAATACAGTAATCGCTCGTTCAAGGAAAAGCGGGACATGAAAGGGGGCTTTAAGCAAAGCCCGCTGCGGGTCAACTCGGGCCTAGGTGAGCTGGAGGGATGGAACGAAGACGCTATTCGGTTGCGCGCGTCGAACCTGGCGGCTAAGGCGTCGGAAGTTTGGCGAGCGCCGCTGATTGCAGCCGATGTACTTGCCGCATACCAACCAGAAACGGCCAAGACCGCTGGATACACCATCGAAGACCATCCGCACCTTCTAAACTCGCCTACGAGGGATCTGTTTGATGCGTTCCGTACTGAGGTGTTGAAGCTTGATCCTTGCGTGGGCGAAGAGTTTCTGAAGCTGTACGTCGCATACAAGGCGGAGACGAACTTCGTTGACGTGGTCCCTCAAGCGAAGCAGCTACGCCTCTCCCTGAACATGAGCTTTGCCGAAATAAGCGATCCCCGAGGCATGTGCAAAGATGTCTCTGGCCTTGGTCGATGGGGAAATGGCGACGTTGAAGTGCGTTTCAGTGCCCTCGACGAGCTTCCCTATATCATCGGCCTCGTTCGGCAATCCCTTGAGCGCCAGCTTGGAAATGGAGGGGGTGCATGAGCCAGTTCGTATTCCTTCAAGCTGAATTCTCCGAGGTGCACGAGCATGCCACAAAAGCGGAAAGCTTGGCGCTTTCCGACCCGCGCAGTGCCTGCTTCTACGCGCGGCTGGCGCTGGAGGTGGCGGTAAAGTGGATGTTCCGCCATGATCGCGCGCTTCGGTCTCCTTACGAGACGACACTGTCCGCGTTGATTCACGAGCCGACTTTCCGGAAGCTCGTGGGCGATGCGCTGGTCGCCAAGGGGAAGGTGGTCAAGGACCTTGGCAACGCAGCCGTACATGAAGCCAAGCCTGTTGCCCCTGCACGCGCCATCACCGCGGTCAGAGAGTTGTTCCATTTCGCCTATTGGCTGGTCCGCACCTATGCGAAGGGCGCGAAGCCGGCCGCCACGGTCGCATTTTCGGCTGATGTGTTGCCGCGTACAACTCAGGTGGAAGCGTCCACTCTCGGGAAGCTCAAGGAAATCGCGAAACGCTTCGAGGAGGCAGCCAGGGAACGAGATCGCGCCGAGCAACTGCGTCTGAAGAGCGACGGCGACCGGTTGAAGATGGAAACCGAGATCAAGCGGCTTCAGGACGAGATCGCCAGGATCAAAAAGGCCAACCAGGCCGTCCCCGACGGACACGACTACAATGAGGCTCAGACACGAGACGCCTTCATCGACCTGCTGCTGGCGGAAGCGGGATGGACCTTCACTAGACCCGGCCAAGATACCGAGTGTCCCGTCACCGGCATGCCCAATGCTGCGGGAGAAGGCTTCGTCGATTACGTTCTTTGGGGCGACGACGGCCGGCCGCTCGGCCTGGTCGAGGCAAAACGCACCCGCCGAGATGCGCGGGAAGGGCAGCGTCAGGCTGAACTGTATGCCGATGCGCTGGAACGCCAGTTTGGGCAGCGGCCGATCATCTTCTATTCCAACGGCTATGAGCATTGGATCTGGGATGACCGCCGCTATCCGCCCCGCCCAATCCAGGGCTTTCTCAAGAAGGACGAGCTGGAGCTTGCGATCCAGCGGCGATCGACCCGCAAGCCGCTGGCGCCGGAGGACATCAACTCAAAGATCGTGGAGCGCTACTACCAGACCCGCGCCATTCGCCGGGTTGCGGAGACCTTCGAAAAGGACAATCTAAGGAAGGTGCTGTTGGTCATGGCGACGGGTTCGGGCAAGACGCGCACCGTCATCGCGCTGTCCGACCTTTTGATGCGCGCCAACTGGGCAAGACGTATCCTATTCCTTGCTGATCGTGTCGCGCTCGTCAATCAGGCGTCGACCCCTTTCAAGGCGTTCCTGCCGCAAGCCTCTCCCGTGAACCTGGTCACCGACAAGTCTGCCCATGGACGGGTGTATGTTTCGACCTACCCGACCATGATGGGTCTGATCGACGAGACGAAAAGCAGTGTGAGGCGCTTCGGGCCGGGGCACTTCGACCTGATCGTTATCGACGAGGCGCATCGCTCCGTCTATCGGAAGTACAAGGCGATCTTCGACTACTTCGACAGCCTCCTGGTCGGCCTTACTGCAACGCCGAAGGATGAGGTGGACCGGGACACCTATGCGCTCTTTGACCTGGAGCGCGGTATCCCGACTGACGCCTATGGGCTGGACGAGGCCGTCAGTGACGGCTTCCTCGTGCCGCCTAGGGCTGTCTCCGTGCCGCTAAAGTTCCAGCGGGAGGGCATTAAGTACGACGACCTCTCGGAAGAAGAGAAGGAAGCTTGGGACGCCATCGAATGGGACGAGGACGGTGCGATCCCGGACCGCATTGAGGCGGCGGCCGTCAACAAGTGGCTGTTCAACGAGGACACCGTTGACAAGGTGCTTGAGCACGTCGTTACCCATGGTCTGAAGGTCGCTGACGGCGACCGGCTGGGGAAGACCATCATCTTCGCCAAGAACCATGACCATGCCCAGTTCATCGCTGAACGATTCGATGCGAACTATCCGCATCTCCAAGGGCGTTTTGCCCGCGTCATCGACTTCAAGACCGAATATGCCCAGTCGCTGATTGACGATTTCTCGTCTGCGGACAAGGAGCCTCACATCGCCATCTCGGTGGATATGCTCGATACCGGTATCGACATCCCCGAGGTGGTCAACCTCGTCTTTTTCAAGATTGTTCGCTCGAAAACCAAGTTCTGGCAGATGATCGGGAGGGGAACGCGGCTGTGCCCTGACCTGTTCGGCATTGGCGAGCATAAGGAATACTTCTACGTCTTCGATTTCTGCCAGAACTTTGAATTCTTCAATCAGAATCCCGACCTGTCCGAAGGGTCATCTGGCGCTTCATTGAGCGAGCGCCTGTTTGCGGCGCGCGTCGAACTGGCCGGCGAACTCGACAGGCACGGGCATCCGGACGGCGATGATCCGGCCGCGTTGCTGCGGCGCGATGTTGTCGCCCAGCTTCGTGCCGAGGTGGACGGCATGAACGTCGAGAACTTCATCGTTCGACCCAAGCGACGGGTCGTGGAGAAGTATAGGGGCGACGATGTCTGGTCGAAGCTGGGGCTGGACGAGCGCACCGAGCTTATCGAACACATCGCCGGGCTTCCGTCTGCCGTGGTCGATGACGACATTTCCGCCAAGCAGTTCGATTATCTCATGTTGCAAACTCAGCTGGCGGTGCTGCGGGCGGAGAGGGCATTTGCTGGCTACAAGAAGCGCATCGTTGATCTGGCATCGGCGCTTGAAGAACTCGGCAATGTCCCGATGGTTGCGGCCGAGCTGGCGTTCATCCTAGAGATTCAGACCGACGAGTTCTGGCAGGACGTGACGCCGCCGATGCTTGAAACCATCCGCCGACGTCTGCGAAGGCTTATCAAGCTCATCGAGCTGAGGAAGCGCCCTCACGTCTACACCGACTTCGAGGACGAAATCGGAGGTCCGATCGAGGTCGAGCTTCAAGGCGTCGCCGTCGGGACCGATATGCACCGTTTTCGCATGAAAGCCAGACATTTCCTAAAGGAGCATGAGAACCATATCGCGGTTCAAAAGGTTCGCCTAAATGAGCCCCTGACAGCGCAAGACCTGGCGGAGTTGGAGCGCATCTTTATAGAAGCTGCTGTCGCCGCACCCGAGGATTTGGAGCGAGTCCGCAATGATGGTGGGCTTGGAATTTTCGTCCGCTCCCTGGTCGGTCTTGATCGTGAGGCCGCAAAAAACGCGTTCGATCAGTTCCAATGCAAGCGAACGTTGTCGGCCAATCAGATCGAATTTCTTAACATGATAATTGATTACCTTACGGACCGAGGCGTGATGGATCCACGGCTTCTCTATGCAAGTCCTTTCACCGATTTCGATGCGATGGGGGTGGAAGGTGTTTTCGACAACGTGGGCGTAGTTGAACTTATCGGCATTCTAGAGGAGGTTCGCCAACGCGCAGCAGCATGAACCATGAACCGGTACCTGAGTCTTGGCGTGCATTGCCAACCGAGCAAGACGGCCCCGTCGCGCGGGTGGAACTCATGGCACAGCGCCAACAAATTGCCGGTGAAGGCAACCTATGAACCGGATGCGTGGTGCAAGATGGTGCTTGGAGGGGTGGGCGCCGAGTTCAAGCGGCAGATCCGAATAGTGAATTAAGGTGGGTGCACCTCCCCGCAACCATCTTTACTTGCTCGGGCAGCAAGTGAAGATTAGATCCTGCCCCCGCAACCACTGATAACGACAAACCTGTAGCATCCGCTGCGGGTTTTGTTGTTTTTGCAGCCTTTCCAATGGCTTGCCGTTCCGTCCAATTGAGGATCGTGCCCAGTTCACCGTGCAGCGTTGCGTAAATCTCGCCGCGTTCCGGCTCCGGTGTCAGCGAAATCTTCTCGATCAGGCCCCGCAATGTCTCCGCTGCTTCCTGCCGCTCTTCCTTGCGGTTGAGCGCCTTGGTCAGGGCAGAAACCTTCTTCGCATAGATCGCTGAGGCACTCGGCAGAATGTCCGGTGTGTCCTCTGGCGCGTCGGCCAGCAGGGCGTTCAGTTCGGTCTTGCGCGCCTCCAGCGTGTCCATCTCAGCCTTCATGCTCTCATGGAACATGCCAGCCTTGATCGCCTCGATGATGCCGCGGATCTGCTTCTCGATCTTTACCAGTTCCGCTTTCCAGGCATCGCCGCTGGAGCGGCGTTCCCGGTTCAGCCGGTTGGTCTCCTCGGCATAAGCGCGCATCGCCTCCTCAACGATCTCAGGTGCCATCATGCGGTCCTTCAGACCGGAGAGCACGCGGGCTTCCAGTTCCTCACGCGGGATCGTGCGGCTGTTTGAACAGGCACCCTTGCTGATGTGGTTCGAGCAGGCGAACCGATCAGCGCCGCGAAGCGAGTAGGGGCCTCCGCAGCAGCCGCAAAACACCAGGCCGGACAGAAGGGACTTCGGCCGACGAGTGCCGTTCAGGCGGTTCTTCTTGTGGTGCTTGCGCACGGCTTCGGGGACGTTGGCAAACTTCTCGGCGATCTCGTCCTGCCGGACACGAACGGACTGCCAGAGTTCGTCATCGACAATGCGCAGCTCCGGGACATCCTTGATGATCCAATCGGATTCCGGGTTCAGGCGTGACACCCGCTTTCCGGTCGATGGATCTTTGATATAACGAAGCCGGTTCCAGATCAGACGGCCGATATAGAGTTCATTGTTGACCAGCCCCGTGCCGCGCTTCACATGGCCGCGGATGGTGGTGTCGCTCCAGAGCTTGCCAGCCGGACCCGGGACACCCTCCTCATTCAAGGTGCGGGCGATTGTGCGCGGACCCACGCCGGCGGCAAACTCGCGGAAAATGCGCCGGACAACATTCGCCTCGGCTTCGTTGATCTCCCGATCCCCGCGAATGGGATCACCGCGCGCATCGAGCTGTTTGACGACATTGTAGCCAAAGCACAGGCCGCCACCCGATTTGCCGTCCTCGACGCGGCCTCGAATGCCGCGATGGGTTTTGGCAGCGAGGTCTTTCAGGAACAGCGCGTTCATCGTGCCCTTGAGGCCGACATGCAACTCGCTGATCTCGCCCTCGGACAGCGTGACAATCGGAACGCCAGCAAATTTGAGGTGCTTGTAGAAGGTGGCGACGTCAGCCTGGTCACGACTGATGCGATCCAGTGCCTCTGCCAGCACAACGTCGAACTGTCCTGCCTGTGCGTCCTGCAGGAGTGCCTGAATGCCGGGGCGGAGGATCATGCTCGCGCCTGAGATGCCAGCATCCTTGTAGGTGCCGACGATCTTCCACTTCTCGCGCTTCGCCTGTTCGCGGCAGATGCGGAGCTGGTCCTCGATCGAAGCTTCGCGCTGATGGTCGGAAGAATATCGGGCATAGAGCGCAACGCGGGTCATATCGGCAGTCCTTTCAAGCTCCGTGTGAGGGGGCGAGTTAATTCTGTTCAGGTTCGGAGGCGGCTTCGACGGCTTTGCCGCTGCGCTGCGCCGCTGCCAGCAACTCGTCATATTGGGCGGCCGACATCAGCACAAACTCGCGCCGGCCATGTCGCGGGATCTCTACCGGCTCACGATGAGACTCGTTCAGATACTGTCCGAACTTGCGCTGGAATTCGAGGGATGTTGTGGTTGGCATCGCAGACTCCAGGAGAATAGGTCCGCTTATAAAATCCGTGTTACACGTATAAATGCAAGAGGAATTGCAAATCAACTACGAAGGTGGTGTTGAGCTTTGCGTTCCGCTGCCAGCTTCCGCTCGAACTGCTCGCGGGCGATCTGGCGACCGATCAGGCGAGCCAGCGACATCAAGGCAGCGTCTTTCCGCGCGGGATCATTCCGGTCCGTTTCCGGTCCGGTCGAGGCTGTAACCTCGATGCTGATCCTGTTTCGCTTGACCGCCATCGTCTCCAAAATCCCATCCCCGGAAAGGGGCTGGGGCAATGGAACCGCGGAATGTCAGCGTAGGGAAGGTCTCGGGAAACGCTGTGCGGCGAATGGGATGCTTTGGCGTAGAAAAGGGACGGGTCGGTTGGTGGCGATGTACTCCACTATCGCTCTGTTAGTCGGTTCGGGGCATTATTTGTGCTAGTTCATCGGTGGGACTCGTCTTGTAAGCATCGCAAAGATGGAAAAGCTGCAGTCCGACCGACTTCCGCAGCGTCGCTAGCGCATCTCTAAACCGCAACCAACTGGGGTTTCCGCTGTCGCAACGTAGCGTCACCAAGTCGATTTCCTCGACTTGAACGAAGAACGTCAGGATCGTTTTCGTCAATGATTGGAGTACCTGATCCAGTTCGCTACCTTGGGGTAGCCCCCTTCGTAAATCAAGTAACCTGAACCGCAGACGGTCCAGCGATTGGCGAACCCGGTCGGGAAACTCTGCGTCAAACGACTCCCAGAGTGCGCGATGGTCCTCAAATTCTGAGACTATGTCCTTCGCAAGCTGGGGCGCCTGTTGCCGTGTCTGCAAAAGCACGAGGCTTTGCGCATAGCCTTTCGTGCGAACCTCCGCGATCAGCGCCTCATGGTCACGTTTCCACTGACGGAGAAGTTCGGGCTTGTGAGGCGAAGCATCTTTATCAACGATGTCACCGCATTCCCTACAAAGCCACAAGCCGTTTGAGATGTGCTTGCGCTGTTCAGGAGTTTGGTTCTTATCGTAGCGCGGCCCGTTGCTTGCGGCGGCCCTTATGTGAGCGGCATGACCGGTTCTCAGGCTCTTCGCCTGATCCGAATGTGGCCCCGCAGTCAACTTCAGGCAGTCAGGATTCGAACAGAAGTACGCAGCTCGTTCTGCAAGTGTTTGTTTGGTTCTGGGTGAGAACTCATCTCGCGCGCCCATAGTCTTCTCCTTCGGCCGCTCCGTGGCAGCTAGTTTTCTTTAGGGCTCTCTCCACCGCTCTCCGCAGCGCATCAATGGTGTATCGGGCCAAGTTACCTTGAGCCGACTATTAACGCTCGTTATTGTCGTCTTCGTAGTCGGACCAATCGTCAGCGGGAGCATAGTATTCTGCTGCATCGTAGGTCTGAGTCTTCTTGTATCGATCGCTGAGCCCCACTGCGGCGAGTTTGGAGAGGCCAGCAATCTTGAGGCCGCAGGCTACGCATTCAAAATGCGTCGGGAGATACTCCTGTGTCTCGATGATTTCGTCGTCGTCGAGCTTCTGCGTTGGGGCCGAAACCGGCTCTCCCAGCACAAGTGCGGTCGACGCACATGACGGACAGTCGACTCTATGACCGCTTTGACGGGTGGCCCACACTGACGCCTGCGTTTGCAGCGTCGCGCGCTCGTGTTCTGGCTTGGCGTTCCAGACCTTCTTGTGCGCCTCAACGTCCCCCCTCACGGCTTTCGCACTCTCATCTGCAGCTGCATCGATCAGCTTCCTAGCAACCTCCGCTTCGTCTTCGCCAAGAAGCTCATCGAGTGGGATGCCCATTGACGTCAGAAGGATTTGGCAAGTCTGATAGAATCTTGGTTGCCAGGTCGATCCCCTAATTCCCTCGAATGCGAGTTCGCCAGTATGAAGCTCGGCATTGCGCTTGCCGGTATGCACGACACCGAAGCTCTCATGCTCCTTGGTGAACTCCGGCAGTATCCCTGAAAGGCGTTTGAACACCTCGCTGATTGCGATGGATCTCGGCGAGAACCTCTCTTCGAACGGAGTGAAGCCAAGCGAAAAATAGAGATTCGACCCATTTTTATCGGCTTCTGCAAGCAGCGCGGGGCTTACATTTGCCAGAGCGGCGCGGGCAAGAAATTCTAGAGCGAGGCTCGACCAGAGGGCGTATTCCCATTTATCGCTGTCATATTCATCCATGTTCTGGATGTAGCGCACAGCCTTCGCGTAGAGTGCCTCCGGGTCGAAGGTTGCCGGCGTTGCGCCCGGCTTGATTGTCGTCTTCATTTTAGCCCTCCCAAATATACCCTCTCAATAGAACGATCCTCTCGTCCTGGCGGTATCGGCGAACGGGCATGCAGCATGCGCCAGTTGTCGATTATCAGGGTATCCCCCGGACGAATGAGGGCAATCGACAAAGGGTCACGTTTCGCAAGCCAATCACGAATCTGGGCGTCGGCGGTGTCGCCAACTTTGCTCGCTGGCCGAAGAAATATTTCATCCCATCGTAGGAGGTCGGTGCCATCTGACGTACGTTCGAGCAGGCGAAGAAGCACAAGGGCTCCATGGCGGGGCCGGCGTGGCTTGAAGACTGCGCGTGCGAGAGTGTCTCGAGAAACGGAGTTGACGAGCTCGCGGCCATCGATCAGCAATGTGGGAACGTCATCATATCCAATCAGGCATCGTAGGAGTAAGTAGCGCGGTGGTGTCCGCCAATGGGCAAGATCGGTATGAAACGGAAAACGGCCCAGACCAAAGTTCCCGCTATATGTATTCGGAGCCGATTCTTCGCGAGGAATTAAAGTTTGGACAAGACCGCCTTCCCAAGGCGTGAGTGGATCACCGAGTTCGTTAGCGACTTCGACGATGTCAGCATTAGGGCGATGCTGAGAGATTAGGGCGTAGCCGCTTTCGGTAATTTTTTGTCTCAGATCGAACCCCATCATTTCTCAGTCATTCAAGTTGCCTTCTGGGCTATCGGCAGGGCGCCGACTCGATATCGAGCGACGGCATGATGTAGATTGCCCCGCGATCCATGCTGTCGAGGAAATGCGTCTTGCTTGAAATCGCGGGCCACTCGTACGTTTGATCATGTGAGACAACGGGCTCTGGTTGTGACGATAGTCTCCATGTGCTTCTTGAAGTGGGCTCAGAATTGCTCTCATGTTACGACCGGATCAGGAGGCAGGGCTACGAGATTGTTCTCACCAAACAGCTCTGTGAGCTTTGCCATCGCTGCGGGACTAACGAGTTGCGTGAACAGCAAAGCTAGGCGCACCTTGGGGCGTGAACATGCAACATAGAACAAATTCCGATTGTTCTCGAAGAAATCCTGTTTGTCAGCAGGAGGCGCTGCATCCATCCATTCTAGGGTCTGTACAAAGTTGTATTTGTTCCAGCCACGTCCCACGATCACCATAACATTCTCGAACTCCGCGCCCTTCACGCCGTGCTTCGTAGCAAATGGCGTGTGCCCGTCGATGAAACGATCCAACGCTATCAATTCCGTATAGTGAACCGTCCGTAGCTTTCTAAGCTGTGTAATCCGGCGGGGTTCCCCTTCTACGGGTTCATCTCCGACCTCAGCGAGCTTCGCTTCGCGTTGTTCCACAGCGGCAGGCAGCCGCATGTGCGGCTGGGCGGCGATGAAGTCGATTATCTCGCCAATCGTTCCAGTCTGCCGCAACGCAATGAGGACGTTCATGCCATTGGTCCAGGCGATCTTGTCTTCATGACGACGGATGCGCGGCATGCCCGACCCGAACGCCTCGAACATTTCCCCATACCGGTTGGCCTCGAACGCAGCGCAGGCGGGTTCAAGCTGGTCCGCAAGAAACTTGATGTGAGGATCATCCTTCTTCAACCAAGGATCGTTGAACTGGCCATAGATGCTCCGAATGTTCTCGTATCCTTGCTCCCGAGCAAGTATACTGTGGCTGAGCATCAGTATTTTTGTTTTCTCTACCGATAGATCCCAGCCCTCGGCTGCCAGCCGATCCTTCATATGCTGAAAGTAAGCACGAGCTGCCTCGGGACTGGTATCATCTTTCCAGTGGCCGCCTCCCTGTCCGGTTCGTCGCTGCCCCGGCCAGTTGTTTGTATGAAATACACGGGTCTCACCCTGTGCAGCGGGATCGCTAACCATCTGCGGCAAGTCTGGACGCATACGGTTGAGGACCTGCACAATCGGATCAACGGACCGGAAGTTCGCTTGCTTGTCTATAACCTCCAGTGCCTGGTGTTCCACCAGCCCACATCCCTCGCCGTAAATCTTCTGCCAGTGGTCTCCGAAAAGACCGATCAAGGGGCCTTCACCTCGATCAAGAAACCACTCTTTCAACGCATCAACGAAACCGGCATCCGTGTCCTGATATTCGTCGATAAGCAGAATGGGATATCGTGAAGTCAGAACCCGACGAAATTTGGGGCGACTCATCGCCTGAATCATCAGCGACAATACATCTTCATGGCGAAGTGACACCTGATCGTCTGTCACGCCGGGGTAGCCAAGTTCATAATGAATACGACGATGACCGACGCCGCCGGTTTCCGCAAGCCGCTCCTCCCATGTCGGCAACCCGGGAACCAGTTCACGCAGTGTAGGCTGAAAATCCTGAAGGACTGACCAGCAAAAACCGTGCACGGTTTCGGGTCTCACCGCAGGGTGCGCGTTCGTTCTGGCAATGATCTCGTCCTTGGCGACGTTGGTGTAGGTGATGCAGCCGATCTGTTGGCGCTGCCGCAGCAACGCGGAGCCTTGCTTTTCAATCAATCTGCGAAGTGCTCTCTCAAGAGAATAGGTTTTCCCAGCTCCGGCGCCCGCCTCTAGACGAAAGCTGCGTCCTTCATCCAGGCAAGCGAACATGCGTTCCAGAGCAATGCGACCAGCGGCATCTGCGGGGCTTTCTTGTCCCTCAGCCATGTTCGCCTCCCTGGATGGGGGCGATCTCGACCCCGGCAGCTTCGGCGAGGATTTCGACCGCTACGGCCACTGGGGGAGGCACAGGGGCCGGATTACCCTGTGCCAACCATCTCAAACCTTCAGAGATGTAACGGGGAACAATCCACTCGGTGTTTGTGATCGCGTATTGCAGAGCAAAGGCGGACTTTTTTTGTTCCGCAGCGAGTTCATACGCCGCCGTTGCAACATCTTCCTCTCCAAGCGCGAAAAGGCCAGGGTTCGCGATTATGAACGCATCTTCGAAGCTCCGCCCGCACGCTCCACCATCCTGCTCTGGAATCTGGTACGCGATGCGCCTGCCATTTGTAATCTTCTCGTCTGGTGTTTTGATGAGCAAGGCAGCCGGAGATATATCGGCACCATACAATGCCTTTAGACAACCGTTACTCGTGAATTGCCCTTGGGCGACAGGTACGGCCTCGCGCTTGTTGTTTGCATTGGGACGAACCGCATCTATGTCCGTAATAATCAATGTGCGGAGTTCGAGGAACGTCAGCAAATCGAAGAAGCGGTGAGCATAGGCTCCGCCTACTTCCATGACGGTGAGGTATTGACTGCCGAGCTGCGGTGCTCCAGGTGCCGCATTGTCCGTTTTTCGAATCATTGTCGGAAGGAGGAGGCGTTCCGACGTTCCCTCGATCAGGACGGCCTTATCGGCAAAGAACAGATCGCAACGGGTGAGAGTCAGATACTGATGTAGAAACTCCCGATCAGGCTCGGGCGCAGTTCCCATGCCCCGGCGAAGGTCTTTGATGATGGTCCGCCGGACGCCATTTTCGTCCGCTTTCGACAGGAAATAGCGCATGGATTCAAAGCGGGCCTCGTTAGCCATGTGCGGCGAATGCGTCGTAACGACAAACTGGACGGGCCAAGGGTGATTATCGTTCAATTGAGTGACGAAAGCATTCGTGATCTGATCAAGTTGCCGAATGAATACCTCCTGCATCTGGGGATGAAGGTGCGCTTCCGGCTCTTCGATGAATATTAGATGCACTCCAGCCGCCGTCGGTGTTGCCTGATACTCACGAAAGAAGCGCAAGAGTTGCAGCAGCATGAAGACGAGATTACGCACGCCGAGACCATTGTAGGTTTCTGGAAGTGTTATCCCGTTCTTCCCGACATAACGGACCTTGGTGTGATCGCTTAGCAACCTCTCAACGTCAAAGCTCGTCTCAGTGATGAGTCCAGGATCAGCCAGTCCGGGGTAGCCGAACAGTTCGAAGGTGGGAAGTAGCGACGTAAGCTTGACATTGAAGTCGCTGTGCAGATCGCTTTGAATGTCTTCGACAGCGCTTTTCAACTGTTCGGCGGTAGTCCGTTTTTCAGGGTCGGTCGGATCGCTTAGTGCCGACTGAAAAAGTATTTCTACGACTTTTCCGAGAACATCTCGTTCGCGTTTCGTGTCGTCACCCAATCCACGTTGCGCATTGATGAAGCCGCCTTGTATTATAGCAGTGAGCACTTTCGTTTCGAGCGGCTTCCTATTCGTGGGATCGTTAGGATCAATCGCTTCTAAAATCGATATGTAGGTGGCAGAAACCCGCGCTCCCAGAGCACGGAAAAGCGCACTTCTGGCATTCTCTGCATCTTCTTCTGGTGCAGGGAGATCGGCGAAGAGAAATGTAGTTGCGTCGGGTCGAGGGCCAAAAGTCAGGACAAGACGCCCATATGTACAATCTGGATTTAGGTCGATGATGCAGTCGCCCAAAGCTCCAAGGTCCGGCATGTCAACGTCGTACGAAACATCAATTATTATACGAATGACGGGAAGTGTATCCAGTACGTCTGAAACCTCCGCTCCGGCGCTGAACGCCTCAAATGCGTTCCAGAACTTCTCGTGACAGCCGAGAGAAAAATCTTCGAGACGGAAGGTGAGAGTCTTTTCTGAGAGGAGTCGGCGGAAAAGCTCTGCAATCGATGTTTTGCCGCTATTGTTTCGTCCCACGATCAGCGTGGTTCTATCTTCGAACCCAATCTCGACGTCCTGCAGCAATCGGAAGTTTTCAATCTTCACATTGTGTAGCTTCAATTTTCACGCCCCCAAATATAATGCCATCGTCTAGTCGTTAGTTCTGTAATTATACATCGCGAGATGTCCGATTCGGATCGGCGCAACGAGTATTTTTGCATGGCCCTAACTGCTTATGAAGCCACGATTTTTCATTTCCTTTCTATTTCTCTCAAATATTGCGCGGGCCGCCTGCAGGATCATCACTAAACTACTCTCGTCAGAAGAATATCTGCCCGAGGAGGAATGCCGTTTTCCTTATAATGGATCATGGCATAAGTGATTATCTCCCAATCCTTTCTTTGTTGGACTTGAGCCAAATCGACTTGCCAGATTTCCACTCTGCGGTCTGTGGCGGTATAGTGCCATGTCGTTGGTGGCGTGTGCTTCCGTCCTGGATAAAGAAGTATGACGCGGCTGGCGTTGTAGACCGCCCCATAGGACGCGAGTTGGTAAAGATCGGCTTGGCTCACATTTGGCGTAGAGCCGGGCTGTTTGCCGAGATCCTTCCATTTCGTATCAATGACCAGTGGACCTTCAGGCGTGTCAATGACGATGTCGGGGATTAGAGGGTAGGCGCCATGTTGCAACAGGGTGTGCTGTCGACGCTGAATCGACACTGATCCGGGCGGAAGAACCCGTTGCAGCCAGCGGGCAACATACCGTTCAAACAGCATGTTCATCGGAAAGAGCAACGAAATGCCCGTGCCGTGTCCGGAACTCGTGTTTTGCCACTCTGCTTCCATCAGCATGCGCGCAAGCATTTGGGCCTGACGAAACCGCTCATTCATCCGGTTCCAGACGATCCGCTCCCTCAGGGGGGCGGGGCTGGTGGGGATGTCGGCGAAGCGGGCTGTCAGATTAGCGATCCGGCGACGCAGAGGCTCGGAGCGCACAAAGGGGATGATGCGCAACAGGCTGGCCTTGAACAGCCGGTTGAGCGGCGTGTTCTCGGAAAACTCGTCAAACCGGCAATGCAGGCGGGAAGGATCAACCGAACGGTGAACGATCTGCTGCCGCACATCGAGCGCTCCCCGCAGCTTAGGCAAAACATCCTCCTCTGGCACATAGTCGCGCGTCAGACCGGATTTCGCTTGTTCTGCAAGGCGTGTCACAAACAGATTGATAAAGGCTTCGAGAAGATCGCTCTCCTGTGCGCCCATCTGCGCGATCTGCCCTTCTGAAAGCGGTATGTCGAAGGCCACCGCAATCATCCGCACAAGGGTTGCTCGCAATGCACCGTCCTCATCGGTGAGCTTGGGCAGTATTTCCAAACTTATCCCTGGAACGGAAATAATGCCGCAAACCTGCTTGGTTTCCAGCTGCCGAAAGCCGCGCGCCAGTACGCCGTTCTCAGCCACGCCAAGCCTGCGGGCAGCCGTGATAGCGGCAAGATGCAGTTGCTCGGCTTGTCCTTCGCTGATTCCGTCGGGGCCAATGGGCAGAGAGGACCATTCCGGCAGAGAGTAATGGCTTTTCTGCTTGGGCATTATTCCCGTCCCAGAAGAGCCATGTAAGCTGCTTCAGGATATCCGCCTTCTTCCCGAAAAACATCGGAATAGCGATACCGATCCTCAGCAAATCCTTCAGCCCCCTTGGGAACCGGAATAGGGGATCGATTCAGGAAGCCGTCGCCGCCACCCAGAACAATGTGAACCCGTTCAATGTCGTCATGGAAATACTCACGCAGCAGCGGGATGACCTTGAACGCCATGATCCGATCGAGGTCGGCTTTCGTCTTGACGCCCATAAACCAGGCGTGGCCGATCTGGGCATCCTCTCCCAGAAAATAGACAAGGCGCAGATTGAGGTTGTCCAGAATGGCTGCAAGATCGAGCGCACTATCGTCGAGCTCGATGCCTGCGAGTTCTGCGGAATCGGGTGGCAGTTCCTCAAACACGAAACGCCGCCGCAGTGCTGTATCCAGCAGCGAGATGGATCTGTCGGCCGTGTTCATCGTGCCAAGGATGTACAGATTGGCCGGAAGAGAGAATGCGGTCTTGGAATAAGGAAGTGTGACGGTGATCGCCGCAGGCGCTCCCCGTCTCTTGTCTGCCTCCAGAAGCGTGATAAGTTCGCCCAGAACCTTCGAGATATTGGCGCGATTGATCTCGTCAATGATGAGGACATGGTTGCCGGCCTGCTTCGACGCCCGCTCTGCAATCACTTTCAGAACGCCTCCTTCCGGTTCGAGCGTGAAGCCTGCCCCCGATGCCATCGGCTTGGGTCGCAGTCCCTCGACGAAATCTTCGTAGGTATAGCTTTGGTGGAAGGTGACGAAGCCGATGCGCCCGTCCTTGACCAGTTGCTCATAGGACGCGCGCACTGCACCCGGATCGGACGCCACCTGGCCTAGACATATCTCGACGGCGCGTTGTGCGGTACTGAATGTCTTGCCCGTACCCGGAGGGCCGTAGAAGATCGTATTCAGTTCAAAACCGGATGGAGCTGGCACGATGGCTTCTTCATCCAGTTTATCTGTCGAGTGCGCCTTCTTTTCTTTCGGCTTCTGCCAGACAGGCCTGAAGTCACCCTCGTAGAAATCGACGTGTGAACCATGCTTGGCTTCAAGGCTCTTGCGCAAAGTCAGAAGTGCGTCATCGAGCTTGGCTATGCTCATAGCACCGACATCGGCTGCGGTTATGGCCCCGAAGCCAGCCAGAATATCCCGTTTATGCTGGCCGGCGCTGATGCGCTCGAAGCTGTCAGGAAAAAGCAGGAAGGGCAGGATATGGCGCAACTGCCGATTTTCGCCGTTCACCTGTATCTCGAACCAACTGGCAAATGCGCCGCCGTCCCCAAGCAGGCGTCGACGTTCATCAACAGGCCTGGATTTGAGATCCTGCATGGCGGTAATCAACAGAACGAGCTCGCGCCATTTATTGTTGTTATATCCTTGGCCAGCCCGGCCCACACCGTAAAGGACCTGTTCGGTCAGGGCCGCCACATCTTGCGGCAAGTCCTGGCCTGACCAGGACCAAACCTCGCGGACTTTCCGATCCTTGGTCGGGGGAGAGACATCGCCACGCTGGAAGGCATAAAGTAGCCAGATCAGCTCGGCCATCAGGCAGTGCGCTTCAGCGGTTGCGTCAGACAGCTGGACTTTCAGCTTTTCAAAGAACTTGCCTTCGCCTTCATCGAGGTTCTGGACGTAGGTACGTTGCAAATCTGCAAAGTGTTCAGCGGTCCAGAGTGAGCGTCCAGGTGAAAGCAGGGAACCATCGCCGATCAGACAATCAGTGCGAAGGCGATCCATCGTCTCGTAAAGTGGAGAAAGATCAGCATCTGGGTTATAACGGGCCACGAAAATTCCTCGGAAATACTTAGATATGCAATATTCGTCTTCCGACTGGCGCGAGTCGGTCCAGCTTGCATAAGAAACCAGCAAAGCTCTTTTTGTCCAGTATACAGAGGCATTTGGGGGAAAGCCTTCCCCCTGGTCGGCACTGGCGTTGCCGACGCACCCCCATCAGCGGGGAGACCCCGCAACGCCCCCCGAGAGTGAGAGTGCGGACGGGGTTTCCGTGACGGGTTGAGGGCTGGAAGAGAGGCTTCCGGCGCCCGTCGCGGAGATCATCCCGATGGCCAGACATGATCGCAGCCCCGCTGACGGTGGCGCGCGCAGCAACCTTTACGACGACATCACCAACAAGATCATCGCCGAGCTGGAGCAAGGGCGTCTACCCTGGGTCCAGCCCTGGGGTGCGGCGCCCGATACCGCCCCGCTGGGCCTGCCGAGAAATGCGTCAACCGGCCGGTCCTATTCCGGCATCAATATCCTGATCCTCTGGGGCGCTGTCATCCAGCATGGTTACCCTGGTCAATCGTGGCTGACGTTCCGTCAGGCGCTTTCGCTGGGTGGCAATGTCCGGAAGGGCGAACGCGGCACCACTGTCGTTTATGCCGACCGTTTCACCCCCGAGGACGAAAAGCGCCGTGCCCGCGATAAAGGTGAGGACGCGCATGCCATTCCGTTCCTGAAGCGGTTCACGGTCTTTAACGCCGCACAATGCGATGGTCTGCCTGATGACATCACGGCAGTCGCGCCGCCACCGCCGCCGGGCCTGATCGAACCTCGGGTCGAGGCGTTGATCCGGGCCACCGGCATCGAGTTCCGTATCGGTGGTAATCGCGCCTTCTATATGCCGTCGCTCGACTATGTGCAGGTGCCGCCTCCGCAAGCCTATTTCGAGCCGATCAACTGGCACCGGACGGCCCTGCACGAGCTGGGTCACGCCAGCGGCCATCACAGCCGCCTCAACCGCAATCTGACCGGCTCGTTCGGCTCGAAGAAATATGCCTTTGAGGAAATGATTGCAGAACAGACTGCGGCTTTCAGCTGCGCCGCGCTCGGGATCGTGCCGACCGTGCGTCATGCCGACTATATCGGGTCGTGGCTGGAGGTCATGCGCGAGGATTCCCGCGCCATCGTCCGCGCGGCCTCGCAGGCCAGCAAGGCGGCGGACTGGCTGCTGTCGCATCTGCCGGCCGAGGACGCCGGGGAGCCGGATGCCAGCGTAACCGAGACCGACCGGAGGGCTGCGGCATGATCCTCCTGACCGGCACACAGCGCGACCGTCTGCTGGCCAATGGTCGCCAGCGCGATCAGGATCACATCCCGGTCGTGAAGTTCTTCAACCCACTCGGTGAAGGCGTCTGGCTCGCCACCGAACTGGATGACGATGGCGACATCATGTTCGGCCTGGCCGATCTCGGCTATCCCGAACTGGGGTCATGGAGCCTGAGCGAGATGCAGTCAGTCCGGCTGCCCTTTGGCATGGGCATTGAGCGCGATCTGCTGTTCACCGGGGATTTCCCGATCTCGGTCTGGGCCGAGGCCGCCCGTGAAACCGGCAGCATCCGCGCCGCCGAGCGTCTGCTCTACGGCGTCGGCGCGGGCTTTTCCCGTACATCCGCCGATACAGAAAACCGGAGTGCCTGATTTCCGGGTTTCAGGTTCTGCGGCTGGCGTCGCTCTCTTCAGAGGAAGAGGGCGGCGCTTCGCTTCGTGACGGGCTGATAGCCGGAGAGAGAGGCTCACCGGCGTCCGTCATGGAGTAACTGACATGGCCACTGCCGTTCAGAAGATCACCCTGTCGTCCTCGCGCGACATTCCCTTCAACAAGCTGGTGCTCAGCCAGTCCAACGTCCGGCGCGTCAAGGCCGGGATCTCGGTCGAGGAACTGGCCGAGTCCATCGCCCGGCGCGGCCTGATCCAGTCCCTGCATGCCCGCCCGGTCGTGGATGCCGAGGGCAAGGAAACCGGCATGTTCGAGGTGCCCGCCGGCGGCCGCCGGTTCCGCGCGCTGGAACTGCTGGTCAAGCAGAAGCGCCTCGCCAAAATCGCGCCGGTCCCCTGCGTCGTGTCGGAGGCCAGCGCCGATGTGCTGATCGACGAGGTTTCGCTCGCCGAGAATATCGAGCGCGCACCGCTGTTAGGTTCTGCGTCGCAACTGTCCTGTTGAGTTCGTATGACCGTCATGGTTGTGGGCCATATTCGCGGGGCTTATCGAGGAAGGCACACGGACGTCCGGGTCAAGTGTTCCCGCAGCGTAGCGAGGA